>Ga0007827_10000507_pt1 | contig 12728 bp, 12 predicted proteins | sample CryBogCBE16Jul07_FD_60332 | JGI IMG/M metagenome (GOLD analysis project Ga0007827, IMG submission 60332) | Freshwater microbial communities from Crystal Bog, Wisconsin, USA - CBE16Jul07 | ecosystem: Environmental > Aquatic > Freshwater > Lake | place: Crystal Bog, Wisconsin, USA | collected...
GGGAAGTCACAGTTTTTAAGAAACGGTGGGATGGCCTTTTTTGACAGATTTTTCTGCGTTGCTAACCGGTTGTCAGGGCAAAGGCAGTGGTGAAAAACCGAGCCGACGGGCCAAGATATCAGCCGCCTGAAGGGCAAAGGCGACAGTCTGATCCATGTTCAGGTAGCGATAGGTGCCGAGGCGGCCAAGGAAAGTGATATTGGGGTGTTGCGAAGCAGTCTCGGCATACCGGCGGTGAAGGATGCACGATTCGGGTGAAGGAACCGGATAGTATGGGTCAGTCTCGGGGCCATGCTCCTCTGGATATTCGCGAACAAGGGTTGTCCCCTCGCAGCGTTGTCCGGTGATGTGCTTGATCTCCACACATCTTGTGAATGGCTCCTCACCGGGATAATTGACCTGCACGGCAGGCTGCCAGAATCCCTCCCTGCACGACTCTGGAAGCCGTGCCTTGAGGGAATCGCCCGAGACATGCTCACGCTCGAAGCGGATCGTTCGATAGGGGAGCCGGCCATGACGGTAATCAAAAAATTCGTCTACGGGACCGGTCACGACAAAGTGACGGTGGGATACCTTTCCCAGAATTTCGCGGTAATCGGTTCCGAGCATCAGTTCTGTTCGTTCCATTGCTTCGTACATCCTCCGGAACAAGGTGTGGTATCCCTCGGAGGGGATGGCCTGAAAGCGCTCCGAGAAACAGCGTTCCTCTCTACCCATCCTCACCGGGATGCGACGGCAGACCGAGGGATCTAGCTCAGAGGGTTCCCTGCCCCATTGCTTGCGGGTGTAGTTCAGGAAAAATCGTTCGTAAAAATCCCTACCAAGCCTCGAGAGGATAACCTGCTCCGAGCAGCCGGGATCCTTAAACGGGATCCTTTGTTGGCTAAGCCACGCTTCGAATTCGGCGGCTGAACTCTCTCTGCCGATCATCTGCTCGAACGTCGTGAGATTCACGGGGAAACTCCAGTAGCGCCCCTCAGTACGGCTCAGAATTTTGAATTCCCGACGCTTCCACTCGGTAAATCGTGAAAGATAGCGGACAATCCGGGAAGAATTCGTCCGGAAATAATGTGGGCCGTATCGGTGGACCAGCACCCCGTGCTCATCGTATCCATCCAAACAGTTCCCGCCGATCTCACCCCTCTTTTCCACCAGAAGGCAACGGGCCCCCGCCGCCGACAGGCGTTCGGCAATCACAAGCCCGGAAAGGCCTGCTCCCGCAATAAGGATGTCCGTTTTCAATCAGCTGATCCTACGCGTGAATCAAATCCGCTCCCAGCATTCATGTTTTTCGTGCCAGCCAGCTCAATCCCCCCCTAAATTACCGCTCTTCCCGATGCTTCACGCCTTCGATCTTCACCTCCATACCCACTATTCGGCCGATGCCGTCGGTACCCCCGAGGCGAAGATCGCGGCTGCCAAACACAAGGGGTTGAGTGGCATTGCCTTGACCGACCACAATACTTGCGATGCGGTCGAGTATCTGACCCGTAAGGGACTGATCCGTGCCGATGGCCTCCCCGTCGATGATTTCCTCATCGTTCCCGGAGTGGAGGTCTCCACAGCCGATGGTCATCTGCTGTGCCTAGGAGTCACCCTTCCCCAGATGAAGGGACGCCCTGCTGCTGAGGTCGTCTCTGCTGTTCGGGAACGGGGGGGTATCGCCGTGGCACCCCACCCCTTTGACCGCTTCCGTGCCGGGATCCGTTCCGAGGTCCTCGACACGCTCGATTTGGCCGCCATCGAGACCTTCAATGCGGCCGTCAGCCTGAAGCGATTCAATGCCGATGCCGCCACCTATGCCTCAGCAAGGGGGATCGCGAGTATAGCGGGCAGTGATTCCCACCATGACACCGCGGTCGGGATCTCCCGGACGGTATACGATCTCCCAGAACTCTCGCTAGGAGCTCTGCTGGAGGCGATTCCTCGTGGCGGCGATGCCCAGGGGCATTACCTCCCCTTCCGCGAGTCGATGAAGAAAAATTTCGGCAACTGGTTCCGTGTGTTCAATCCGAAGCCTGAGCCGATTCCCACGGAGTAAGGGGAGTCCTCTTCCTCATTTTTGGCCCATTCTTTCCAACAACCTTCAGTCTTTAGCCTTTTAACAACCTTTCACCATGCTTGAAAAACACATCGTCCAGATCACGCAGGAACTCGGTCTTCAGCCCCGTCAGGTCGCCGCAACGGCCGTTCTGCTGGAGGAAGGTGCGACCGTCCCCTTCATCGCCCGCTACCGCAAGGAGCGCACCGGCGAGCTCGACGAGGTTCAGATCACGACGATCCGCGACCGCATCGAGCAACTCGAGACCCTCGACAAGCGTCGTGAATCGATCATCTCCTCGCTCGAGGAGCGCAAACTCCTCACCGAGGAACTCCGCGCCAAAATCGATACCGCCGCGACCCTGACCGCACTCGAGGACATCTATCTGCCCTACAAGCCAAGGAAGCGAACCCGCGCCACAATCGCCAAGGAACTCGGCCTCGAGCCGCTCTCCGAACTCCTCTGGGCCCAGGATCCCGCAACCGATCCCGAGAAGGAGGCCGCCCCATTCGTGGGCAACAGCATCACGGTCGACGCCAAGACCTCCACCGTGGCCACCGTCGCCGAGGTCCTTGCCGGCGCTCGCGACATCCTTGCAGAGCGGATCAACGATGATGCCACGGCCCGTGCCCGTCTGCGCTCCCTCTATCTGGAGAAGGGTGTCATGAAATCGACCCTCGTCTCCGGCAAAGAGGAGGAGGGGGCCAAGTTTAAGGACTACTTTGACTGGAGTGAACCGGCTGCCACGGCACCCTCCCACAGGATTCTCGCCATGCGCCGCGGTGAGACCGAGGGCTTCCTCTACACCCGCCTGACCCCTCCCGAGACTGAGGCTCTCGGAACGCTCTACGGGCTTTTCGTAAGAGGAACCTCGCGCGCCGCCGAGCAGATGCGACTTGCCTGTGACGACTGCCTCAAGCGCTTGCTCGGATTCTCCATGGAGGTGGAGGCCCGTACCTTCTACAAGAAGAAAGCCGACGAGGAGGCGATCCGTGTCTTCGCCGACAATCTCCGCGAACTCCTGCTCGCCTCACCGCTCGGCCAGAAGGTGACCCTCGGCATCGATCCCGGGTTCCGCACCGGTTGCAAAGTCGTTTTGCTGGACCGTCAGGGAAAGCTCCTAGCCAACGAGGTTATCTATCCCGGCCGTAGCCGGGGTGAGGAGATGGAGGCCGCCGAGGCAATCCTCAACATGGTCCGCATCCACAAGCTCGAGGCGATCGCGATCGGCAACGGCACCGCCTCACGCGAAACAGAGGCCTTTGTGAAGAAGCTCAATCTCCCCTCTTCCATCGCGATCGTCATGGTCAGCGAGAGCGGGGCCTCTATTTACTCGGCGAGCGAGATCGCCCGTGAGGAATTCCCAAACCATGACGTGACCGTACGGGGTGCGGTCTCGATCGGACGCCGCCTGATGGATCCCCTGGCGGAACTGGTGAAACTCGATCCCAAATCGATCGGCGTGGGCCAATACCAGCACGATGTCGACCAAGCCGCCCTGAAGCGAGCTCTTGACGACGTGGTCGTCTCCTGCGTGAACAAGGTCGGCGTGGAGCTCAACACCGCCTCCCGTCATCTCCTCGCCTACGTCTCGGGCCTCAACTCCCGCACCGCGGCGAGCCTCGTCTCCCACCGCGACACCAACGGCCCCTTCAAGTCACGCGCGGAGCTTCTCAAGGTCAGTGGCCTCGGCCCGAAAGCCTTCGAGCAGGCGGCCGGCTTCCTCCGCATCCGTGACGGGGCTCACCCCCTGGACGCCAGCTCCGTCCACCCGGAACGCTACGAACTCGTCGACCGGATGGCGGCGGATCTTAGCTGCACGGTGACAGATCTCCTCAGGGATCCGGCGAAGCGTGCCGCGATCAGACTCGACCGCTACGTTACTCCCGAGGTGGGACTCCCAACGCTCAAGGACATCGTCGCGGAACTTGCCAAGCCGGGACGCGATCCACGCAAACAGTTCGAGGCCTTCAGTTTCGCCGATGGCGTCGAGAAAATGGAGGACCTCCAGCCCGGCATGAAGCTCCCCGGCATCGTGACGAATGTCACTGCCTTCGGAGCCTTCGTTGACATCGGCGTCCATCAGGACGGTCTCGTCCACATCAGCCAGATCAACGACGACTTCGTGAAGAATCCCGCTGACTTCCTCAAGGTCGGCCAGAAGGTCCAAACCACCGTCATGGAGATCGACCTGCCCCGCAAACGCATCGCCCTCTCGCTGAAGACGAAGGTCGAACTCGGACCTCGTCAGCCCCGTCAGGGAGGAGCAGGGGGAAGGCCCGGCGGCCGCGGCGAGGACCTCAGCAAGTATATCCGTCAGGACGGGGGGCGACCGGGTACCAAGAACGACTGGTTCTCGATGGCGCAGCAAAAGAAGTTCTGAGGCTGATCAGGGAATTCTGCGGTAATACCTCAGCGCCTCCATCGGAACCCCCAGCTCACGGAACGGATAGACCCGCCCGCCGCCTGCGCCGGAGGGATCGCGAATCAAATAGTCGAAGCCCCTCTTGCCCACGATGACCACAAAGTGGGTGATTCCGTAGGGGCGGCGAATACGGACGATCGAGGGGTTGCCGCACAGGAGATTCCAATCGATCAGGAAGTACGAGGGGGCGTCCTCATATGCCTTCTGGATGACCCCGGGAAAAAATTCCGCCGCCGATTCCCATCGGATCCAAGCGCGCCCCTCGTAGCCGTTGTGTTCGTTGAGAAAGCGGTTTAGCCGGGAGGGATCAGTCTCCATCCCGTAGTGGGAAAGCACCATGGCAGCGGAACTCACGGCACATCCTTCCCCTCCCAGGGTTCCCGGGGTATCTCCCAGCTTTTCGCCCCGCCACCGGGGATCCCCCTGAAAGAACTGTCCCGTTCCGAGAAGAATCTCCCCCGGCACAGGAAATCCCCCGCATCCGGCAATCGGGGCGCGCCGGCACCAGGCGAGCAGCAGAAACAGAATCGACATCACAAAAATCCCCACAGCGATGCGTCTTGCGCGCCATCTCCCATCAGCGATGCTTCCAACCAATGAATCGGATGATGACATGGGTATCGGGGTTTCTGGCGTTGACCTCCAGCTTCATGCCCTTGTCCGCGGCGGAAGACAACTCCGTTCCGTCAATCAACCGACTTGTGCTCGACGCCGTGAATGCCATGCCCCGCGAAGGACGCTATTCAACTTCGCCCTCCGCAAACCGGGCTCTCTCCTCGGCGGTGAAAACCTCGGTCGGAACGCTTTCCGTCAACGCCACCACGGCAACCCCCAGTTATTGCTCGGGAGCAACCTATCTCGTCTTCCTGAAGGTGCTTTCCGGCCTTCAGGCTTCCGGCCAACTCCCGCTCTCACCGGAAACCGTCTGCGCACTGAAGCCTTCCGACCAACCCGACGGCACAGGTATCTGGGGCCGCTGGAATGCCAATGGCCCCGGCACGGCTCGCCTCTTCCACGAACTTGGGCTCGGCCCGAACTTTACCGACCTCTCCGCCGCACGTCCCGGCGACTTCCTGAAAATCTTCTGGAACGACGGAATCGGAGCCACCGAGCACGGCCATTCCGTGATCTTTCTCTCCCGGGACCCCAAGGCGGATACCCTCACTTTTTGGTCGAGCAATATTCCAAACGGATACGGGGAGCGCACCGTCCCTCTTCGCAGGATCCGGCGGATGCTCTTTTCACGGCTGGATCGTCCGGAAGCCATCGATAATCCCCTTCCCCGCACCGACTCCTACTTGAAATCCCTTCAATCACGCTCCTCAACGCCGGATGAGATGGCGCGCCTCTGCGGAATCCCGCGGTAGGAACAGATCGCGCAGACAACCATCAACGCCGCCACGGCGTAGGCCAGGGCACTCCAACTGATCGCGCTGCCCATTCCGGCCATCTGCGAGGTCTCGCTTCCGCGACCCGCCGCGAACCCCACCAGCACGGGTCCGAGCGCACCCCCTCCCCAACCGAAGAAATTCATCAGGCCGGCCGCGCTGGCACGACTTCCCGCCGGCACCAGATCAAAGACCGAGGCGAAGATCCCGCCGTCATAGGCCCCCTTGCACAATCCGAACATCCCCATCGCTCCGATCAGAACAGGCAGCGTGGAGGCATGTCCCACGATGGCGACCGGGATGACGCCGAGCAGCAGCGCCACTGCCTGAACGATCATCCTGGCCCCGCGGATTCTTGGCGAAATCCTGTCGGCGATCAGTCCCGAGAGCGGCGCGCTCAACGCACAGGCAAGCTGGATCGCCGCCACGGCCGAAAAACCCGCCGCAACCAACCCTAGACCGAACTTCTGGAAAAGGAAGGTGGGGGCCCAGACAAGGAAAACAGCCGCCACCCCGTTCGCGCAGGCAAAGGCGCACGCCAGAGCCGGAATACCGGGTCGGGCCAGAAGACCCGAATAAACCTTGATCACATCGTCCGCCGTATTCCGTGAAGCCTCCTTGGAGGGCTCGGGATCATGCCTGAGGGGCTCCCTGAGACGGAAAAACAGCAGGCCCGAAAGCAGGATCCCAGCCCCGCCGAACGCATAGAACGCGGCGCGCCATCCGTAGTGTGCCGCGATCACCGCACCAAGCCATCCCCCGGCGATCGTTCCGACATAGACCGCGGACTGATGGAATGACAGGGCGGTCGATCGGGTTTTCTCGCCGTGGAAATCGGACAACATCGAGGCGGCCGCCGGAAAGTAAACTGACTCGCCCAGACCGATTAGGGCGCGTGCGGCAACGAATTGCCAGACCTTGCCGCACCATCCGGTCACTCCTGTCATCAGGCTCCAGAAAAGACAGCCACCGAGGATCAATCCGCGGCGGGGCATACGGTCACCGGCATAACCGGCCAGCGGGGCGGAGGCCGCATAGACCCACATGAAGGCGCTACCGATGAGGCCCAACTGCGCCTTGGAGAACCCGCAGTCCTTTTCCAGCAACGGGAAAAGACTGCTGATGGCCTGACGGTCGGCGTAGTTGAGGAGGCAGACCCACCAGAGCAGCACGAGCACGATCCATTTCTCGCGGCGATGATGGCTTGGCTCGGCTTGGGGAATCATGTCGGGGGTATTTGCGGTTTCCAATCCAGCCGGAAACCGATGAAATGAAAAGCCACGGATGAAAGGCTCCTTCCCGCACTCCCTCTCGGCTCGCGATGCCGCGATGATCTGGCATCCCTTCACCCAGCATGGACTCGGCAGGCCGCTTCTGCCGATCACAGCTGCCAAGGGAGCCCTCTTGTGCGATGAAACGGGGCGGGAGTACCTCGACATGATCTCCTCCTGGTGGGTGAATCTCCACGGTCATGGACGACCCGAGTTGGCACAGGCCGTCTCGGACCAGATCCTGAGGCTCGACCATGTGCAGTTTGCCGGCGCCACGCACGAACCCGCCATCCTGTTCGCCGAGCGCCTGCTGGAGAAGGCCGGCCTGACGGGATGCGCCCGTGTTTTTTACTCCGACAACGGCTCCACAGCCGTCGAGTCGGCGCTCAAGATCGCCCATCAGCACTGGATCAACCGAGGGTCACCACGGCGCCTCTTCGCCACCCTTCGCGGGGCCTATCACGGAGACACCGTCGGGGCCATGAGCGTGGGTCGCAGCTCCGGATTTTTCGACGCCTTCGGCAGCCTCCTGTTCGAGACGGTGGCGTTACCGGTTCCTTTGATCTGGAACGGCTTTGCCAATGAGGAAGGGGAACGCGAGGCGCTCACCGAAATCGCACGACTGCTGGAGTGCGAGGCCACATCCCTTGCGGGACTCATCGTTGAGCCCTTGGTCCAGGGGGCTGGAGGGATGCGCTTTCATTCCGCACGGTTCCTCTCCGCGCTTTGCGGGATGTTCCGCAAGGCGGGGATCCCCGTGATCTTCGACGAGGTGATGACGGGGTTCGGCCGCACCGGAAGTTTCTTTGCCTATCAACAGACAGGCTTCCTCCCCGATCTGATCTGCCTCTCCAAGGGGATCACAGGAGGCATCCTGCCGCTGGCCGTCACGATCGCGTCGAGCGACCTGTTCGATTCCTTCCTAGGCAACGACTTCTCCACCGCGCTGGCTCATGGTCACAGCTACACGGCCAATCCCGTGGCCTGCGCGGCCGCCCTTGCAAGCCTGGACCTCCACGAGTCGACCTCCTCTCTGGATCAGGTGGCACGGATCAACCGGCGCCTGGCAGCGCATCTCCAACGGCTCGAAAACCATCCCGCCATCGAAAAACCGCGCCTCCTGGGCGGCATCGCCGCACTCGATCTGGCAGGAACCGACTCCGGATACTCGGCCGGTGCCGGGAGGGAGCTGGCAACGGCACTCCAGGAGCGCGGAATCCTGCTCCGACCGCTGGGGAATGTCATCTACTTCATGCCCCCCTACTGCATTACGGACGAGGAGATTGACCGGGCCTTTGAGGAGATCCTCTCCTGCCTCGGGTAGGGATTGTCTCCGATCCCCCATCCTGACAAACATACCCGGAATGGTTTCCCTGCTCGGCCGCCAAACTCTCGGAGCGATCTCCGGATTGGGTGATTTTGCGCTCTTTACCGGAAATTCCTTTCTGGCCGCCCTGGACTCGAGAAAGATCCTCCGCCGTATCGTCCGCTCCCTTCATGAGCAGGGCACCGTCTGCCTGCCGGTGATCCTCATCGTGGGGATCTTCACGGGACTCGTCCTCGGACTTCAGGGCTATCATGTGCTCAACCGCTTCGGCTCCTCGGGACTGCTCGGCGCACTGGTCTCCCTGAGCCTCATCCGCGAGATGGCCCCCGTCCTGGCCGCCCTCATGCTTGTCGGCCAGGCCGGCTCGGCACTTGCGGCCGAACTGGGGATGCAGCGCCAGACCGAGCAGATCGTGGCGCTGGAAACCATGGGCATCGGGAGCCACGGATACCTTGTCTCACCCCGCCTCATCGCCTCCCTCTTTTCCTTCCCGGCCCAGACGGCGCTCTTCGTGGTGGTGGGACTCTGGGGCGGCGCGCTTTCCGGCTCCGTGCTGCTCGGGGTTGATTCCGGCGTCTACTGGTCCTCGGTGGAGCGGGCCGTGGAGGCGCGTGATCTCCGCGAATGCTTCATCAAGGCGGCCATTTTCGGCCTTCTCTCCATTTCCCTCTGCGCCTATCAGGGATTTCATGCCGACCGCAACCGTTCCGTCACCGGGGCCAGGGCCGTCAGCGCGGCAACGACGCGCGCCGTGGTTCTTTCCAGCATCCTGATTCTCGTCGTCGATTACGCGGTCAGCTCGTTTTTTGTCTGATGCAACCCCCAGCCGACAATCATCACGCCCTTCGCGTGGAGGGGTTGAGGAAGGCCTTTAACGGGCGCCCCGTCCTCAACGGAATCGATCTGGGCATCCCCCGTGGCAGTGTCTTCACTGTGCTCGGGCCGAGCGGCGCGGGAAAATCGGTCTTTCTGAAGTGCCTTGCCAATGTGCTGCAACCGGACGAGGGGAGGATCTCCTTTGACGGCCGCCCCATGGGATACGGCACGGATCCCGGCGTCCGGGCCGAGTTCCGGAAGCGCTGCAGTTTTCTCTTCCAGGCCAACGCACTCCTCGACTCCCTCACCGCATTGGAGAATGTCGCCCTTCCCCTGGAGCAAACGACGGATCTCGACCACGGCGAAATCCGGAAACGCAGCATGGAGGCACTGCGCCAACTCGAGGTTCACGAGTTTGCCGACCATCACCCGGGGGAACTTTCGGGAGGCATGCAGAAGCGCCTCGCACTCGCCCGCGCGATCGTTACCCGGCCCGAGCTGGTGCTCTTCGACGAACCCACGGCCGGACTGGATCCCCTGCGCCGCAACGGCGTCTTCGCCATGATCGCCAAATACCGGAGGATGTTCGGATTCACGGCTCTCGTGGTCACCCATGACGTGCCCGAGGCTCTGGTCGCGAGCGACCGGGTCGCCCTCCTCGATCAAGGCAGGATCTGCTTCGAGGGAACACCATCCGAATTTTCCGCCTCGGACCATCCCGTTGTGAGCGGCTTCCGCGACAGCGACAAGGCTCTGGCCCGAACCATCGCACGGATGCCCGACGAACCCCTTTCCACCCACGCGTCACCATGAAACACCGCAAACTCGAACTCCTCACCGGACTTTTTGTCCTGATCGGCCTTGCCGCCCTCTGCTACCTGACGCTCAAACTGGGATCCGGATCCCTGATCGGGGGAAAGACCTATGAGATCGAGAGCCGCTTTTCGAACGCCGGCGGGATTCATCCCGGTTGCAGCGTTTTGCTCTCAGGCGTCACGGTGGGACGGGTGGAGTCGGTCAGGATGGAACCCAGCGACTACAGTGCCATCGTCACGCTCCGGTTGACCTCGCTGTTGAAGCTCCCGACCGACAGCATGGCCTCCGTGAAAACCTCGGGCCTGATCGGCGACAGGTTCATCGCGCTCTCGCCGGGGGCCGAGGTGGAGTGCCTGAAGCCCGGGGAGAGAATCACCATGACGGAGTCGGCGGTCGACCTGGAGTCCCTGATTGGAAAAATGGCCTTCGGATCTGTTGACAAAAAGAAGGAGAAACAGGACAAAGACGGGAAACCCACCCGATGAGTGTCCGTTTTCTGGCTCCCGTCATCGCCCTGTTGCTGACAGGAAGCCTTCTTGCCTCCAACGAGGCCGCCGGAAACCGGCTCCGCGGAGCCGTCGATCAGGTTGTCGGAATCACCAAGAAGTCCCCGGATCGCGACAGCCTGATCGCCTCGTTGAAACCGGTTTTGGAAAACATCCTGAATTTCGAGACCATGACACGCCGTGCCATCGGCCCAGGATGGAGGCAGTTCACCCTGGAACAGCAGAAGGAAGCGGTCCGGCTCTTCACGACGCTGATCCTACGCACCTACACCGCGAAGTTCACTCCGGGAGAGAGTCCTGCCGTCGAGTTCAAAGGCACGGCCTCACCATCTCCCGGCCGCGATGAAATCTCGACCACCTCGCTCTATCGCGGCAACCGCTACGACGTCATTTACCGGATGGAGGAACAGGCGGGCAACTGGACCATCACCGACGTGGTGATCGAGGGTGTAAGCCTTGTGGCCAACTACCGCTCCCAGTTTGAGGAAACCTTTTCCCAAGGAGGCCCGTCAGGTGTGCTCAAGGCATTGGAGCGCTCCGTCGCAGATTCGAAATGAAAACCCCACGCCGCAGCACGGGCAAATTCCTTTCAGCAAAAGGACTCTCATCCATCGCATCACTGGCGCTGCTCCTCCCCGTGTCCGGCATGGCCCGCGAACCGGATCTCGTCCTGATCAGGCATGAGGAGGTTATCCCTATCTCCAAACCCGGAACATCCTCGGGCGAGACCGTTTACTTGGAATCGGCGGTTGCGAAAACGACACCGACCAAGTCAGCACCCCTCCCCCCGCCAACCCCAAAGCCCAAGACAACGCCTGCTGTCACCCCCTTCAAAAGCCGGACCGATGCCCCGATCACGGTGCTCAAATCCTCCCATCCGTCAAAAGGCACCGCCTCCTCACAGGATGAGGACTGGGATGCGGAATACAGTCACAGCGCTCAGATCGCAGACCCAATCCAACCGGTGAACCGGGGCGTTTTCTGGTTCAACCACCAACTCTACCACTACGTCTTCACCCCGCTGAACAAGACCTACAAGTTCGTCTTGCCACGCCCCGCCCGGAAAGGAATCTCCAATGCCATCAACAACATCGAGTATCCGGTCCGTTTCGTGAACGACCTGCTCCAGTGGAAGCCGGAGAGAGCGGGCCTTGAGACCGAAAAATTCGTTATCAACAGCACGGCGGGCATCGGGGGGCTGTTCAAGGTCTCCGACAAATTCCCCAAGCTTGCCGAGGTCAAGCCCACCGACACGTCCGCCACCTTCGCAAAGTGGGGCATCCCTCCCGGATGCTACATCGTCTGGCCCGTGCTGGGCCCCAAGAGTGTTCGTGACACGGTCGGCTTTGCCGGCGATGTGGCCCTCAATCCGGCATCCTGGTTCACCTACGGGGTGGTCGGGGGCCTCACGGGGCCCACGGCGCTGGCGATCTCCGCCCCCCAAACAGCGGGCAACACCTCGGACAAGCTCGATACCTACGAGACCATCACCAAGCACTCCGTCGACCCCTATCTCTCCGTCCGCAGCGCCTATGTCCAGAACAGGAAGAAGGTTGAGTCCCATTGATTCCTCCCCGGTTTGGGAGGAATAATTTTCTGGCTGGCATCAGTTCCTGACCGGATCGTCCCTCAGTGCCTGATGGGCGCGTAATACGGGAATAACCCGCTGCTCGACGGTAGCCGCCATGCCGGAATCACCCGTTGCTGCATAGACCTGGGCTGCCCGGATGGCCGTGGTCGTCGCCTCATCGAAGTTCCCCGTCTCGGCCTGGGCCGCGGCAAGGGTCAGCAGAAAGAGCGGCACCTGGCCATGTGTCGCGGAAACAATCATCCGGCTGAGATCCATCGCCTCCCCACCGTTGCGGATGGAGGCATCCGGATGGGTGGCAAGCAACCAGGCCAGCGAACGCTGGTTCTGGAGATCAGAGGGATCGATCTGCATGGCGACACGATAGACCTTGGCGGCCTGCGCGGGATCCCCGTTCATCAGGAGGGCCACGGCAAGATTCCTGGCGGCACCTGCCGTGGGTCTGATCTGGAGGGACTGCTGGAAGGCTTGGACGGCCTCGGAGCGACGTCCCGTCTTGAGCAGGGTCAGCGCCATGTCGTTGTAGGCCTCCGCGTTGGAAGGTCTCAGG
>Ga0007827_10000508_pt1 | contig 12727 bp, 12 predicted proteins | sample CryBogCBE16Jul07_FD_60332 | JGI IMG/M metagenome (GOLD analysis project Ga0007827, IMG submission 60332) | Freshwater microbial communities from Crystal Bog, Wisconsin, USA - CBE16Jul07 | ecosystem: Environmental > Aquatic > Freshwater > Lake | place: Crystal Bog, Wisconsin, USA | collected...
GGCGCGGCCTTTTGTCTGCCGACTCTCCCGAGTCAGGCATCCTCGGATCTGCTGATCCTCGGACTTCTCGGCCTTCGCCTCGAATGACTAAGCCGCGTTCCCACGCGCCTTTTTTCTTTGCCATAAAAGTACCCCGCAGAGGCACGGAGGCGGAGAGGAAAGGGCGTGACCATAAAATGGGATTGTTTATAACGTTTTAAAGGATCATCAGGCATGACGAAAAGACCACTTATCATCACTGGATCCGTTCTGTTGATAGTGGGTCCCTCATTGGGTTTTCCTCAATGTTTACGCATTGCATGGGACTTTCGGTCGGCTTGCTGAATCCGGGATTCCCGCTTCGCCGAAAGCGCTGTCCGATAGTGTTGGTCTTTGTCTGTTTTGGACTATCGCCGGGATAGTTGTTGGTATCATCGGGCTAATTGCTCTGATTTTCGGGCTTATTCTCAAACAGCCCGCAAAGCAAACAGGCGCAGCAGGATTGGATGGATAGCCAGGCGGGCAAGCGCAGCTGTATGAAACATACCGCAAGCCTGGCCCGACGCCGCTAGTCGCCAATCCCTCAACCCTTACGCCTTCAGCTTGAGAAAATTGGCGAGCAATTCCTTCCCGTGGGTCGTGAGGATCGATTCGGGATGGAACTGGACGCCCCAGAGAGGCAGTTCCTTGTGACGGAGTCCCATGATCTCTCCTTCCACGGTCTCTGCCGTGATCTCCAGCGCATCGGGGAAGGTCTCACGCTTCACCAGCAGGCTGTGGTAGCGGGTCGCCTCAAACGGATTGGGGAGTCCCCGGAAGAGATCCTCCCCGTTGTGAAGGATCGGTGAGGTCTTTCCATGCATGAGGCGTCCCGCGCGGACCACCTCGCCGCCGTAGACATGCCCCATGCATTGATGGCCGAGGCAGACACCGAGGATCGGGTATTTTCCGGCCAGTCGCCGGATCACCTCGTTGCTGACACCGGCCTCGTTCGGACTGCAGGGTCCGGGGGAAATGCAGATGCGTTCCGGGGAGAGATTCACGATCTCCTCCACGGTGATCTCGTCGTTCCTTCGCACGAGCGGTTCGGCACCAAGCTCCCCGAAATACTGGACGAGGTTGTAGGTGAAGGAGTCGTAGTTATCGATGACGAGGATCATGGCTTTCTCAGGATGTTGCGGGATGCGTGGCGGTGGCCAACTCCACGGCCCGGACCACGCCCATGGCCTTGTTGACCGTCTCCTGAAATTCCGAGGAGGGATCCGAATCGGCCACGATTCCGGCCCCGGCCTGGACATGCGCCTTCCCACCGCGGAGCAGCACCGTCCGAAGGGCGATACAGGAATCAAGCCTTCCGTCAAACCCGAGATATCCGACGGCGCCGGCGTAGGATCCGCGCGCCGTCGGTTCCATCGAGGCAATGATCTGCATGGCGCGGATCTTGGGCGAACCGCTGACGGTTCCCGCCGGGAAGGTGGCCCGCAGCACATCGAGCGGGCTGTGATTCCCGGAGAGTTCCCCCGTGACGTTGGAAACGATGTGCATCACGTGGCTGTATCGTTCCACGGTCATGAAATCGGTGAGACGGACGCTGCCGAAATCCGAGATTCTGCCCACATCATTGCGGGCCAGGTCGACCAGCATAAGGTGCTCGGCCTTTTCTTTGGGGTCGGCCAGAAGCTCAGCCGCGAGGGCTTCATCCTCCGCGGAGTCGCCCCCTCGGCGACGGGTTCCCGCGATCGGGCGGATCTGGACAGAGCCATCCGTGACCTTCACATGGACCTCGGGGGAGCTTCCCACGAGCGCTATTCCCTCCGGCAGGAGAAGGCAGAACATGTAGGGTGAGGGATTGATGAAACGGAGCGCCCGGTAGAGGTGGACGGGATCCCCCTCGTACGGAATCGAGAATCGTTGGGAGAGAACGATCTGGAAAATGTCCCCGGCACGGATGAATTCCTTGGCATCGAGGACGGATTTCTCGAAGTCCTCCCTGGTGAAATTGCTCTGTACGGGAATCCTGGGCGCCTCGCTGACCGCAGCGAAGGGGGAGAGCCCCGAGGGAGTGCGAAATTTTGCAAGCAGCGCGGCAATCCGCGTGACGGCCTCCCGTCTCGCGGCATCGGACCCGAGTTCTCCCGGAAAGGCGGAGGCCACGACCTTGATCCGGCGGTTCCTGTGATCGAAGGCCACCACCGTGTCGGCGATCAGGAACATCATCTCCGGCAGGCCGAGATCGTCCTGGCGAGCCTTCGGAACGCTCGGCTCAAAACTGCAGACAGCCTCGTAGCCGAGATAGCCGACCGCGCCGCCGGTAAAGCCGGGCAATTCCGGATGGGGCAGGCATCGGAAGGAAGCCATGATCCGCTCCAGCTCGGCCAGCGGATCGGCCGCTTCCCGCGTCTCCGAGGAGCCGTCGGCCTTCCTGAGGGTGATTTTGCCGTCGCGGGCCGTGACCACGGCGCGGGCTCCGGCCCCGACAAAGGAATAACGGCCGACCAGATCGGACTGCTCCGCGGACTCAAGAAGGAATGCCGGCCCCTCGTCACGGAGCTTTGTCAGCAGAGAAAGGGGCGTCTCGCTGTCGGCGACCAACTCAACCCAGACAGGAACGACGTCGTGGGAGGACGCCTCCCTCTCGAATTCCTCCATTGAAGGAAAAACCCTTCCGAGGGAGATCTCGTCTATGAACTCGTCTTCATTCATAAAGTGTCAGAGTGATTCCGTGCGGAGGGTCGGGCAATCAGGAAAAATCAGGCTTATCGCCCGCGTTTGAAGCGGGCCACCTCCCGGTCGGTCTCCCGCTGCTCCACCTTCTTCTTGAGATCTTGGCGTTGGTCGGCGGCATTCTTTCCTTTTCCAAGGCCGAGTTCCACCTTCACCCGCCCCTTCTTCCAGTACATCCGCAGCACCGGCAGGGCGAGCCCCTTGCGCGTGGTCTGCTCGAGCAGACGGGTGATCTCCACCTTGTTGAGAAGGAGCAGGCGGGGACGCTTCGGATCGTGGGTCTCGTGGCTGGCCTTCTCGTAGACCTGGATCGTGGCATCGTGCAGGACGACACCTTGCTTCTCCACCTTGGCATAACAGCCCAGAAGATCGGCGCGGCCGGCGCGGAGAGACTTCACCTCGGTTCCCAGCAGGGAAATCCCGGCCTCGAAGGTTTCCAAGATCTGAAAATCCCTCAGGGCTTTCCTGTTGGTGACGATGTCGGAGCCCATGGGGTGTCAGGGCTCCGGAAGCGGAGCCGTCGGCGCAGGGAGACTCAGGCGGCGGGGACCGGATCGAGCACGACCGCAGGCTGGGCGGTCAGTTTGCCCGCCGCGATCTCCGCAAGGGCGATGTCGGCAAGTCCCATCTGGCCGATCTCATAGTCGACCTCGACCATCGGACGGCTTCCGGCGGAAAGCTCCCGGACGCGCTTGCTGACCATGTTGATGAGCTGCTGCTTGTTGCTGACGACATTGGCGGCAGCGTTGATGTATTGGGACTTCATGAATGGATGGCGTGGGTAGTGGTCTATCATAATACCCTTCCTTTGCCATGACAAGCCCCTCTCCTTCCCCGCCACGGGGGTTGCCCAAGGTGATTGCCAAGAAGACCTCGTCCTGTTTCCCTGCTCGCTCAGGAAATCCGACCAAACCAATGGGACTCTTTACTCCACGCTTTCTCAAGGATGCCCTCCTCCTCTCCGAAGGAGCATCCAAGACCCTGCATCTCCACCGGGATCTCCTGACCCAAGCTGAGATCCTCAAACTCCAAGGACTGCTGGGAGCCCTGGACGCAGCCATTTTCGGAAAAAAGAGGGAAAGCGTGGAAAGGGCCGTCTCGGAACTCGAGTCCGGATTCGGCGGTGTCATCCCGGCCAGGCCCCATCCGGTCTGGAGCGAGAATATCGAGGCCATCGTCGTCGCCGTCGCCCTGGCCGTGGGCTTCCAGGCCTATTTCCTGAAGCCGTTCAAGATCCCGACGGGATCGATGCAGCCGACCCTCTACGGGATGACGGGACATCCCGGTACGGCACCTCTTCCCGATCCCGTGACTCGTGCCGTGGAATTCGTGAGGCTGGGACGCAGCTACATGGACGTGAAGGCCTCCACAAGCGAGCAGGTCCTTGATCTGCAGGAACGTACCAAGCTTAATTTCTTCACCTTCACCGACGTGGTGACCACCGCAGGCAGGCACACCATTTTCGCGCCCAAGGACGTGCTGAGGAATGACTTCCGGGTGAATCCTCCCGGCTTGGATCGCAACGGCATCTATCACGAGGGCAGGGTCTATCAGCCCGGCGAGAGCATTGTCCACGGATACGTGCAGGCGGGGGATCAGGTCTTCGTGGACCGGATGACCTATCAGTTTCGGGATCCTCATGGGGCGGATGTCTTCGTGTTCACGACCACCGGAATCCGCGGCATCGAGATGAACCTCGATCCCTCCCTGGGATCCCAGTTTTACATCAAGCGTCTTGCGGGAATGCCGGGACAGACCCTTCGCATCGCAGCCCCGGAACTCTTCCTCGACGGCAAGGAAGCTCTCAAGGCACCCTTCCGCAGGGTGATGAGCTGCGAGAACGGCTACCGGGGATATTCCAATCCGAGCGCGGCCCAGTATCTGACAACGCCCGAAGAGAGCTTCACCGTGCCGCCCCATGCGTACTTCGCGCTCGGTGACAACAGCTACAACTCCAGCGACAGCCGCTACTGGGGCATCGTGCCGGAACGGAACGTGATCGGACGCGGATTCTTTGTCTACTGGCCCTTCTCGGAACGCTGGGGTTTTATCAGGTAAGCTGACGAAAGCAGGTTAGAGCGTTTTAAATAATTCTATAGCCGTTCTTTGGGGCGGCATCGGGCATTCTGCTATGTCGCATCGCTCGGGCAGTAGCACAACGACTACAGCCGCTTCGCTTGCTTCTCGCAGACCACCCCATGGCGCCCCCAAATTAATGGCCACATCTTTATTTAAAACGCTCTAAACCCAAAAATTGCATTGGGAACCATCCAACCGGGATGCCGAGGAGTAAAATCGCCAAAAGGTTAAAGCGTTACAACGAGGAGCTGGGGATCCAGCGGGATATCGGATGGAGATGGCCACAAGATGCACAACCGACACAAAAAGGGTGCCTTTTCCGATTCACGCTGATCGGATTCAGTTCTTTTTGACGTTCTACCGTTCTAACCCTTTTTCCTCTTCGCTGGCGCCTTCTTTATTCCCTTGGCCACCTTGGCGGCAACTTTCAGGCGGAGTGCGTTGAGGCGGATGAAGCCCGTGGCATCACTCTGGTTGTAGGCCTGCGTGGGATCGGCCTCCATGGTTGCGATCTCGGGGCGGTAGAGGCTGACGGGGCTCTTGCGGCCGGCGGCCAGGATGTTTCCCTTGTAGAGTCGGACACGGACCGCTCCAGTGACGTTCTTCTGCGATTCGTCGACCAAGGCCTGCAGGGCGAGTCGCTCGGGGGCGAACCAGAAGCCATTGTAGACCAGCGTGCTGTATTTGGGGATCAGGCCGTCGCGCAGGTGCATCACCTCACGATCCATCGTGAGGGACTCCATCTGACGATGGGCGAAGTGCAGGATGGATCCGCCCGGCGTCTCGTAGACACCTCTGCTCTTCATGCCGACGAAACGGTTTTCGACCATGTCGACGCGTCCCACCCCGTGGCGGCCGCCGAGTTTGTTAAGCGTCCTCATGACGCCGAGGGGATCGAGGCGTTTCCCGTTGACAGCGACGCAATCACCCTGCTCGAAATCCAGGGTCACGATCTCCGCCTTGTCGGGGGCATCCTCGGGGCTTGCCGATAGCTTGAACATCCCTTTGTTGGCGGGGGCAAAGGCATCGAACCACGGATCTTCCAAAATCCCGCTCTCGTAGCTGATGTGAAGCAGATTCCGGTCCATCGAATAGGGCTTCTTGGCACTGGCCTCCACGTCGACCTTGTGACGGCGGCAATAGTCGATCATCTCGGCGCGACCGGGAAACTCCTTGCGGAAACGCTCCTCCCGCCACGGGGCGATCACCTGCAGGTCCGGAGCCAGGGCGGCGGCGGCCAACTCGAAGCGCACCTGGTCGTTCCCCTTCCCCGTGGCTCCGTGGGCAATCGCGTCGGCCTTCTCGGCCAAGGCAATGTCGACCATTCGCTTGGCAATGAGCGGGCGGGCGATGCTCGTGCCGAGGAAATACTCCCCTTCGTAAAGGGAGCCGGCCCTCATCATCGGAAAAATGAAATCGCGGGCGAATTCCGCCTGCAGGTCGTCGACAAAGCACTTCGAGGCCCCGGTGCGGAGGGCCTTCGGCTTGAGCCCCTTGAGTTCCTCCTCCTGCCCGATATCGGCGCAGAAGGCGATGACCTCGGCCGAGTAGGTTTCCTTGATCCAGTTGAGGATGACCGAGGTATCGAGACCTCCGGAGTATGCGACGACGATCTTCATGGGTGACGGGGATACAGCAGCGAGTGCGGGGATGCACGCCGATTTCCCACCTTCGTGAGAAAAATCGGGACAAAAAAACGGCCGGAATGCTCCGGCCGTTCCCTTGTTGAAATTCAGATCCGGCTTACTTTTTGGGCTGGATCGGGGTCGAGGCCGGGGAAGCAGTCGACTTGGCGGCCTGCTGGGCCTGGATCTGCTGCGCCAGATTCTGGACGGCCTGCTGGAGGTCGACGAGGGGCACCCAGCCGATCAGGTTGCCCTGCTGTCCAGTGGACTTATCGGCGAAGGAAGCGGCATTGAGGAGACGGGCCTCACCGGTCTTGGTGTTCCACTGCACGACGGAATCGACCTGCTTGTCAGCGATGGTGATCTTCGCAGAAATGCACTGGAAGGTGGGCTGCTCAGCGGCGGGCTTCTCGTTGCAGGCCGTGAGGGCAAGGGCGGAAGCGGCAAGGATTGAGAAAGGGAGATACTTCATAAGCTTCTGAAGCTTGCCCAAGGGTATCCGGAATTCAAGAGGCAAAATCGGGGACGGGGACGAAAATTGGGTTGGCTGGGACTCGAACCCAGAACCAATACCTTAAAAGGGTACTGCTCTACCATTGAGCTACCAACCCATGAATCGATCATCCCAAAAAGGGAGGCTGAAGAAAATGCAATCAGCGTCCCGGCATGTCGAGGGCTTTTTGATCCGGAATCACCGTCAGGGCAACATTCCCTGCTTGGAAAAAAGGAAGAGGCAGTGCTGACCATGCCGGCCAAGTTCCCGTGCTTTGCGGAATCCAGCGGCTCGGGCCGCCTCCGCAAGCTCCGCCGCGGTCGCCGGATGATCATAGGCCGTGACATGGGAGCACCCTTCCTCGAGAGCCTCGCCGGGAATTCCATGCCAGCGGCCCCTCATCATGGCGGTGTACGCGGCCACATGGTCTTCCCGACTCATTCCCTCCTCCCTCACGACGTCGACCATGAGGAAGAAACCGTCCTCGGACACGATCCTCGCGAGGGCATGGAAAAGCCGTTGCTTTTCCTCAGACTGCAAATGATGAACCGCAAAGCCTGAGAAAACGATGTCCCAATCGGAACGTTCCGAATCGACATGTTCCAGCAGGTCGGCGCATTTCCACGAGACCCCCTCCATGCCCCGCAGGAAAGCGGACGCCTCCGCCAGCGCGGTCTCGGACAAATCGACCCCCTGATAGGAATTCGGCCGGTGCTGACGCAGGATCGGCGCCACGCACCGCGCATTCCCGCATCCGAGATCCATCATGCGGAAGGATCCCTTGGCGGCGCGTTCCCCGATCACTCCCGAGACGGTTTCGTAAATTTCGCGGTGGTGCATGTGATTGCTTTCCACGATGGCGTCGTAAAGCGACCAGGAACGCCGGAAAAAGGCGCTTGCCTCGACCCTGAACCCGGACTCTCTCGACAAAATGAGGTGCTATTGGAGTTTTTCCAGAGCCTTGGAAACCTCCGCAGCCGCACCCGATGTCTGGGCATTGAGAGAAACCCACGCGATTTTTCCATCCTTGATGAGGAAGGACTGGCGCATCGGCACACCCACCACCGGAATCATCGGGACATGAAAGGCCTCGGCGACCTTTCCGTCGGTGTCGGCGATCAGAGGGAAGGGAAGATGCTGCGCATCGCGGAAGGCTTTCTGAGCCTCGGGCTTGTCACGGCTCACCCCGAGGATCCGGATCCCCTTGTCCGCAAGGCCGGCATAGGAATCACGCAGGGAGCAGGCCTCCTTGGTGCATCCGGGCGTGGCGGCCTTGGGGTAGAAATAGACAAGGGTGATTCCCTTGGCGTAGATGTCACCGAACACAACGGGCGTTCCGTCCTGATCGGGTGCGGTGACGGCGGGGGCGGCCGCCCCAACCGCCAGGGACTCGGCGCGGGCAATGAGGGAGAAAAGGTTCATGAGGAGTGCAGCCAGAAGGAGTTTTTTCACGGAACTCACGATGAGCGAGGAATGCGGGTCAGCGCAAGCGTTTGGAACTTTTCCGGGAGGTGAATTCCCCTAGGATTGTCTGCCCGTGAACTTTTCCCATCCATCGCTGCGGCGTGCCGGACTGCATCTCATGCTTGCCTCTCTTCTGATGGCCGGATGCCATCGGGCAAGGCACACAACGCCGATTCAGGACAACTCCGTGACTTGCCTCAGGACGGCCCTCAAGCAATCGATCGCCGGATCCAAGTCCATCTTCCTGCCACCCGGATGCCTCGCCCTTCTTCCCGGGAACACCACGGTACGCCACCCCTCCCCCGAAGAGAGTGCCGGGGCCCTCTCCTCTCCCTCCACCTTCCATGCTCTCCATCGGGCCTACCGGTTCGATCGCGTCTTTCTGCTTCCCGGGCCATCCTGTGCTCTCCTGCGGGATCACCTGCTGGAATCTCCGGTCTGGATCCTTTCCCGGGTGATGCCCGAAGGATATCTCTTCGCGCCGACCGGGAGTTCCCCCTGGCATCCGCCCGATGCCACGGAGGCCGCACGTCTCCATCCGGATCCAGCCGAACGTTCCCAGTGGCTGATCGCCACCGCCGAAAATCTGATAGCCATCGGGTATCCTGACCAAGCAGCGGCTCTCCTTGAGCTGTCCGCAGGCCCCGTGGAATACCAGTCCCGCCGCCTTGCGGCGCTTGCCTCGCTCGAGGCCTCCTCCGGCCACTGGAACAAGGCCCTCGAGTTCTCGAGGCAATCCCTGCGACTTGAACGGGCCAACCGTGCAGCCATCCTGATCCTTATCCGAGCCCTGACGGAAACCGGTCATGCCGATGAGTCGCTCTCCAGGGCGCGCGATCTGGCATCAGCCACTCCTGACGCCGAAACCCTCTTTTTGCTGGCACGCGCGGCCAATGCCGCGGGTGACCATGAAGAAGAGATCTCCGCACTTCGGCGGCTGGTGGCCGTCGCCAAAAAGGAATCCCAACCAGCGGGCGCAAGCCTCCTCTATCTTGGCCAAGCCCTGGCACGCGACGGACAACGGGGGGAAGCCCTTCGGGCGCTTGACGAGGCCGTCCGGGTCCCGGGACTCACGGAGCAACAGCAACGAATCATCCTGGAACTCAGGGAGCACCTGGCCCCGGACAAAGCGGATGGAGGATAGGGGGAAGCTGGAAGGGGACGTCACCCACTGGGAGCTTGGAGCCATCGTGATCGGCTGGTAGCCTCCACTCCCATGAGTCGCAAGAAAGTCTCTCCCAAAGCCAAGGCATCCAGTAAATCCATCGCCCGCGAGCATTCCTCCCTCCTGCTCGACGGTCCCAGCCGCGCTGCCAGTCGTGCAATGCTTTATCCCGTCGGTTTCACCGAAAAGGACTTCTCCAAATCGATCGTCGGCGTCGCCTCCACCTGGAGCATGGTGACCCCATGCAACATGCACATCGACACCCTCGCCCGCGAAGCCGCCCTCGGCATCGACAAGGCTGGAGGCAAACCGATCATCTTCAATACCATCACCATCTCCGACGGCATTTCCATGGGGACCGAGGGGATGAAATACTCCCTCGTCTCCCGCGAGGTCATCGCCGACTCCGTCGAGACGGTTGCGGGCTGCCAGGGCTTTGACGGCCTCGTGGCCATCGGCGGATGTGACAAGAACATGCCCGGCTGCATGATCGCCATCGCCCGCCTGAACCGTCCCGCGGTCTTCGTCTACGGCGGCACGATCCTGCCGGGTTGCCTGAATGGAAAACTCGTCGACGTGGTCTCGGTCTTTGAGGCGGTCGGCCAGGAGGCCGCTGGCGTGATCTCGGCCAAGGAGCGTCAGGCCGTTGAATCATGCGCGATTCCGGGTCCCGGATCCTGCGGAGGAATGTACACCGCCAACACCATGGCCAGCGCCATCGAGGCGATGGGCATGAGCCTCCCTAACAGCTCCGCCCAGGCCGCCGTCTCCTCACACAAAGTGACCGACTGCCGGGAAGCCGGAGCCGCCGTGCTCAATCTCCTGAAGCGAGGCATCCGTCCCCTCGACATCATGACGCGAGAGGCCTTCGAGAACGCCATCACGACCGTGATCGCCCTGGGCGGATCGACCAACGCCGTGCTCCACCTCCTCGCCATCGCGCACGCCGCCGGAGTGAATCTTTCGATCGATGATTTCACGAAGATCGGAAAGCGCGTGCCCGTCCTCGCCGACCTCAAGCCGAGCGGCAAATATCTCATGTCACAGCTCGTCGAGATCGGGGGCATCGTCCCGATGATGAAGGAGCTCCTCTCCGCAGGCCTCCTGCACGGCGATGTCATGACGGTGACAGGAAAGACACTCCGCCAGAATCTCGCCGCCTTCAAACCCTACCCCAAGGGGCAGCAGATCATCCGTCCCCTCTCCGATCCCATCAAAAAGGAGAGCCATCTCGTTGTCCTCAAGGGCAACCTCGCTCCCGAGGGGGGGGTCGCCAAGATCTCGGGCAAGGAGGGACTGCGCTTCCAGGGCCGTGCCCGCGTCTTTGACGCCGAGGAAAAAGCCCTGAAGGCGATCCTCGACAAGAACATCAACAAGGGTGATGTGATCGTCATCCGTTACGAAGGTCCCAAGGGAGGCCCGGGCATGCGCGAGATGCTTTCCCCTACCAGCGCGGTCATGGGACTCGGACTCGGCAAGGACGTGGCGCTCATCACCGACGGCCGCTTCTCGGGAGGCACCCACGGCTTCGTGGTCGGCCACATCACCCCGGAGGCCTTCTCCGGAGGACCGATTGCACTCGTGAAGGAAGGCGACATCATCACGATCGATGCCGAGAAGCGTGCCCTCACTCTCGGGGTGTCGGTGGCCGAACTCGCCAAACGCAAGAAAGCCTGGAAGCAGCCCGCCCCGCGCTATCGCCGCGGCGTGCTGGCAAAATACGCCTCCCACGTCACCGACGCCTCGCACGGCGCCGTCACGGATGCCGGATTGTAAAACGCATATCTTTTAACAATAAAAAGGCCCCGGTTTCCGGGGCCTTTCTTTATACGACTTTTGCCGGGAAGGATTATTTCCTGACGGAACGACGCTCCTTGGATTCCGGGAACTCCTTGGCGATACGCTCGTAGATGGTCTTGGCAAACTCGACGCGTGCACGCCACTTGTAGTCGCCCGCAATCACCGTCCACGGGGCGATCTTGGTGGAGGTCTTCACGAACATGTCCTCCGCGGCCGCATTGTGCTGGTTCCACTTGCGACGGTTGCGCCAGTCCTCACCGTTGATTTTCCAGTGCTTGTAGGGGTTGGCTTGGCGTTCCTTAAAACGCTTCAACTGCTCGTCCTTCGAGACATGGAGGTAGAGCTTGATGAGGATCGCCCCGTCGTCGCCCAGCGTCCGCTCCATCTCGTTGATCTCTCCGAAGGCCCTCTTCCACTCGGCCTCGGTGGCGAATCCCTCGACACGCTCCACCAGCACGCGGCCATACCAGGAACGGTCGAAGACGGCGATCTCGCCGTAGGGAGGGAGCCTGTTCCAGAAGCGCCAGAGGTAGTGGTGGCGGTATTCCTCGGCTGTCGGCTTCTGCGTGGAATAGACGCGGAGTAGACGCGGATCGAGAAATTCCAGCGTTCTCTTGATCGCCCCGCCCTTTCCCGCTGCATCAGGACCCTCGATCACCACGATCACCGAACGCTTGCTCTCCTTGAGACGCAACTGAAGGTTGAGAAGACCGAGTTGGTACTTCTTGAGTTCCTTGGCATAGGTCTCCTTGGTGAGGGAGACACTCTGGTCGAGCGCGTCGAGACGGAATCGTTTGAAGTTCATGATGTGGATCGTGGAATTAATGAATCTGGAAAGCAGGAAAGCAGGAAGGTAAAAGAGGGCGGATTTGTGCTGCCCTGCGCCCCGGCGTCTCTGCAGGCGTCCATGTACACCGCAGACCTCCCATTCACCAAGGAGAGGCAGCAGGAATTCAGGATCACTTGCCCAGAGTTTCCAGCACGGTCTTCTCGGTGAGAAGTTCCGGCAGGACGACCGGGGTACTCCCCTTCCCCGCCGGGTAGTAGACGGCCAGAGGCACGCCGACGCGCCCAAAGGACTTCAGGGCCGCCGTAATGGCGGGGTCGGAGTTGGTCCAGTCCCCTTTCATCGCGGTGATTCCCTGATCCTGCAACACCTTGCGGACAGCGGGAACGTTGATCGCCGTCCGTTCGTTAAACTGGCAGGTCAGGCACCACGAGGCGGTGAAATCGAGAAAGACAGACTTCCCCTCGGCACGGAGCGTTTCCAAGGCGGCGGGTGAGTAGGTGACCCAGGAGATCTCCTCCGAGGAGGCACCCGTTCCGGCCTTGGTGACTTGTGTGGCAGCGATCTTTTTTCCCGCAATCGCCACCGACACGGAGGCGATGAGGAGAATC
>Ga0007827_10000510_pt1 | contig 12696 bp, 13 predicted proteins | sample CryBogCBE16Jul07_FD_60332 | JGI IMG/M metagenome (GOLD analysis project Ga0007827, IMG submission 60332) | Freshwater microbial communities from Crystal Bog, Wisconsin, USA - CBE16Jul07 | ecosystem: Environmental > Aquatic > Freshwater > Lake | place: Crystal Bog, Wisconsin, USA | collected...
GAGTCCTATCAGGATGCGACGCATTGGCGCGAGCTCTATCAACGTGTCGATATTGACGGGGATCAGAAGTCGAACATTCGTGTTCAGGTGACTCGGGACGGGGACAAACTGATTTCCGAGAAGCAAGTCAAAGGCATCGATGAACCGGCGGATGCGTTCAAATTTCGCAATCAATCCGAATTGCATTTAATGCCGACCTGCGATGAAACCGGCACCCTGTCGTCGATTGGAACGCCGTTAGGTGGCCACCGGTAAACGGCCAGCAGTAAACCCGAGCTCTCCGGGGGTTTCTGTGCTGGATACGCCGCGCAGCGGGAGTGTTGTGATCACCCGACCCGCGTAACGACGAGGCTGTCACGACGAGCCGCACGGGCGGGTGCTCCGTGGTGCATTCGATGACACGGATCCGTACGCGAATTACGTCCGCGGAGTCTGTGAACGCGACAGGGGATAAAAAGGGGCAGTTTCCGGGCACAGCCCGTCGTTTCCCGCGGCCTCGCGACCGCCGCAACAGGGCGACGGCTCAACGGGCGCATAGACACCCCCAGCACGGCGGCGTCGATGGCCATACCGGAACCATGGCTCGGACATACCCCGTGACCGTACCGCTGACGCCGGCGATCGCCAGTAGCAAGAGCCACTCCCCGAGCGTCCAGCGCGGTCGGGTCCGCGGCGCTGTCCGGTCCACCGTCGATGAGGCCTCCGTCGGCCTCGACTGCGGAGTCATGCTCCGCCGCCTCTCGGCACTCCCAACCCAGCCGCACGATCCGCGGTTGAGGTAAGCCTCACCGGCGCACCAGCGCGTGTGGGCATCCTAGCGCAGGCTGCGGGTTGCACCGGTGGGGGGCCTCTCAAGGCCTCGGCAATTGATCCACGGCGATGTTTAAGGCCAACACGTTGACTGACGGCTCCCCTAGGAGTCCCCAGACCCGCCGCCGGCTCTGGCGATGGACGACGTCCAAGAGCGTGGACGCGGCTATACCGGTGGCGGCGGCCACGCGAGGGACCTGCCATTCGGCCGCCGCGATGCTGATCTCCGGATCGAGTCCGCTGGCCGAGGCGGTCACGAGATCAATCGGCACGGGGCCATGCGAGGACGGGTTGCTCGCCTGTAAGGCCGTCACGCGCTCCGCGACTTGCTTCGCCCACTCGGGGTTGGTGGGCGCCAGATTCGAGGCCGCGCCGAGTGCGGCGTCGTACGGCACTCCCGCGGTCGCCGACGGCCGACCCCAAAAATGCTCCGGCGCGGTGAACGACTGGCCGATCACGACCGAGCCGATGGTGGCGCCGTTGGGCCCCGACACGAGGCTCCCATTGGCTTGATGCGGGGCGACGAGTTGCAGAATCCCCGTGATCAGTAACGGATACCCCACCCCGAGCAATAGCGTACAGGCCAACACCAACGTCACGGCCGGGCGTACGGTCGCGAGCAGCGCGTTGAGGCTTTTCAAAAGGCACCTCCCAGCATCACCAGGATAACGTCGATCAATTTGATACACGGGAACGGCAGCACGACCCCACCGAGTCCGAAGATCGCAAGATTACGACTCAAGAGTTTGGCGGCACCGATGGCGCGATAGCGCACGCCGCGTATGGCCAAGGGAATCAGCGCAATGATAATCAACGCATTGAAAATCACCGCCGACAGAATGGCGCTCTTGGGCGAGTGCAGGTGCATGACGTTGAGGACGCGCAATTCCGGGTACACCGGCACAAAGACCGCCGGGATGATCGCGAAATACTTGGCCAGATCGTTCGCGATCGAAAAGGTGGTTAACGCTCCGCGCGTCATCAGCATTTGCTTGCCGGTCTCGACGATCTCAATGAGTTTCGTGGGGTTGGAGTCGAGATCCACCATGTTGCCGGCTTCTTTCGCTGCCTGTGTACCCGTGTTCATCGCCACGGCCACGTCCGATTGCGCCAGCGCGGGCGCATCGTTGGTGCCGTCGCCGGTCATGGCCACCAGATGCCCCCCCGCCTGTTGCTCGCGTATCAGTCGGAGTTTGGCTTCCGGCGTGGCTTCGGCCAAAAAGTCATCCACACCGGCTTCGGCGGCAATGGCCGCCGCGGTCAACGCATTGTCGCCGGTGATCATGATGGTCCGGATGCCCATGCGACGCAGTTCGCCGAAGCGCTCACGGATGCCGCCTTTGACAACATCTTTGAGCTCAACCACACCGAGGACGCCCCGATCGTCGGCCACGATCAGCGGCGTGCTGCCGCGCCGGGCGACCGTGTCGGCGATGTCGGACGCGGCGGTCGGGAAAACCCGGCCACAATCGCGCACGTACAGGCGGATGGCGTCGACGGCGCCTTTGCGGACCCGACGTGCGCCGACGTCCACGCCGCTCATCCGCGTCGTCGCGCTGAAGGGGATGAAGGTGCCGCCCAACTCGCGCAGATCGCGCTCTCTGATCTGATAGTGATTCTTGGCGTAGACGACGATGGAACGGCCCTCCGGCGTCTCGTCGGCGAGCGATGCCAACTGTGCCGCATCCGCAAGCTCTGCCTCGCTCACGCCGGGGACCGGTAGAAAGGCGGAGGCTTGTCGATTGCCGAGCGTGATGGTTCCGGTCTTATCGAGGAGCAAGACGTCAACGTCGCCGGCGGCCTCGACGGCCCGACCGGACGTTGCGATCACATTGGCTCGAAGCATGCGGCTCATGCCGGCGACGCCGATCGCGGACAAAAGCCCACCAATCGTGGTAGGGATCAGGCAGACCAGCAAGGAGACCAGCGCCACAATACCCACCGGGGAACCGCGGCCGCTGACCGTCACCGAGAACACGGAGAAGGGGAGGAGCGTCGCGACAACCAGCAAGAAGATGATGGTCAGGGTGATCAACAGGATCGACAGCGCAATTTCATTCGGCGTCTTCTGCCGGGCGGATTGTTCGACCATCGCGATCATGCGATCGAGGAAGGTATCACCCGGGTCCGCGGCCACTTGATAGACGAGCCAATCCGACAGCACTTTGGTGCCGCCCGTCACCGAGGAAAAGTCGCTGCCGGCGCTGCGGATCACCGGTGCGGATTCGCCGGTAATGGCGCTCTCATCGACCGAGGCGATACCCTCCACCACGTTGCCGTCGGTGGCGACGGTTTCGCCCGCACGGACGATGACGTAATCGCCACGACGTAAGGCGGAAGCCGGGGTTTCGGTGTAGTCGTCGGTTCGGGAGGGATCGGCGAGGCGCCGGGCGATGACCGTCTGGCGCATAGCGCGCAGTGTCGCGGCCTGGGCGCGACTGCGACCCTCGGCGATGGCCTCCGCGAAGTTCGCAAACAACACCGTAAACAACAGCCAACCGCTGATGATCAAGGCATAGCTGTCCCAGGCGCCGTGCGCCGGCGTCTGCACCGCCATGAACGCCGTGAGAACGGTGCCCACGTACACCACGAACATGACGGGATTGCGCCACTGCACGCGCGGATCGAGTTTGCGGAACGAATCGACGATTGCGGCCAGTAATATCTTGCCGTCGAACAAAGACTGATCTTGCCGTATGTCGCTCATGGCGCAGTGCCCCCTGCTGTCACCAGCGCATCGGCCACCGGGCCCAGTGTGAGTGCCGGCACGAAGGTCAGTACGCCGACGAGGACGATGGTGCCGACCAACAGCATTCCGAACACTAAACCGGACGTTGGCATCGTGCCGGGACCGGGCTCCAACGGGCGTTTTCGGGAAAACGTATCCGCAAGCCCCAAGGCCGCAACGATGGGCCAGAAGCGCCCGAGGAACATGGCAATGCCGAGCGAGATGTTGAAAAAGGGCGTATTCGCGTTCAATCCACCCATGCTGCTGCCGTTGTTGTTGGCGGCAGAGGAGTACCCGTAGAGGATTTCAGTAAATCCTCGCGCGCCGGGATTACCCACTGATTTCAATGCATCCAGCCACAACACGGCCACAGCGGTACCGATCAGCACTAGGGCGGGCGTGACGAGGACGAAGATCGCGACCAACTTCATCTCCGTCGCTTCAATCTTCTTGCCGAGGTACTCGGGTGTTCGGCCGATCATGAGTCCCGCGATAAACACCGCGAGCAAGGCATACACCACCATCGTATAGATGCCGCTGCCGACACCGCCCGGTGTGAGCTCTGACAGTTGAATCAGAAACAGCGGGACAAAGGTGCCCATTGCCGTCATCGAGTCGATGGACGCGTCCGTCGCACCGGTCGAGGTACCGGTGGTGGCCGCCGTAAAGAGGGTCGAGCTCACAATACCAAAGCGCGTCTCTTTGCCTTCCATGAGACCGCCGGATTGAAGGGCAGACTGTGCCGCGGACACGTTGATGCCGCTCGGTACGGCGTTGCGCTGCTCCGCAGCACCGCCCAGAAACGCCAACGCAACGAGCAATCCCAACATCACCTGCCGCAGCAGGCGCGCATCTCGCGGACGACCGACTTGCAGACCGAAGGTGTAGGTCAGTGCGAATGGGATGCACAGCAGCGCCACGATTTGCACAAAGTTACTCAGCGCCGTGGGGTTCTCGAACGGATGCGCCGAGTTGGCGCCGAAGAAGCCGCCCCCGTTCGTGCCAAACATTTTGATCGCCTCTTGGGACGCGACGGGTCCGACCGCGATGTGCTGGACGGTGCCTTCAACGGTGTGTACCACGGCGTCGTACTGCAGCGTCTGTACCGCGCCGGCGATACCGAAATAGAGCGCGAGCAGAATGGCGCCCGGCAAGAGCACGTAAACCGTGGTGCGCAGACAATCGGCCCAAAAATTCCCGAGTAGGCCCTCTGCCCGGCTGCCGAGGCCGCGGCCGAGCGCGACAGCCACGGAAATGCCGGTTGCTGCCGAGAGAAAGTTTTGTACCGTCAATCCGGCCATCTGCACGCTGTGATTCAACGTGTTATCACCGGAATACGCTTGCCAGTTGGTGTTGGTGAGGAAACTGAGCGCCGTATTGAACGACAGATCCGGGCTGAAGCCGGGACGATCCGCCAGAGCGAGCGGTAAGTGGCCTTGCAGGCGAAGCAACAGGTATAGCGCAATCCCGCCGACGACGTTGAAGGCGATGAGGGCTCGCGCGTAGCCCGCGAAGCCCATCTCGACGGTCGGGTCGATGCCCAATCCGCGCCATACCGCGGACTCAAGGCGCATCCAACGCGACGCAGAGGCGGGCCCCACGGCGACCACGCGATAGACGTAGGCGCCGATCGGTCGCGCCAACACGGCCACCGTCACGATGACAGCGATCGCATAGAGGAGAAATTCGGTCCAGAAATCGATCATTTTCCGTCAGCCTTCAGCAGTTCGCGGATCAGATAGATCAGCAGTAGACCGGCCACGATGCCGGCGACGGCCACGGCGGTCATGGACGCCCCCGCGGGGGTGTGATCGCCGCAATCAGCCACGCCGTGACGCCCACAAGCGCGACATAAATCAGCAATAAAATGATGTCCATTTCGTCCTCCGGCGCGCAGTGTAGAGCCAGCGGTGTGAAAAAACGGTACATTTTTTAACGCTCGCATACCCCCGGACGGTTCAGTAGAGTCCACGCTTCCAACGAGGATTGGCTACATGGAACGCCCGAACCCCGACGAACTGCTGAGCAATCTGCAGCGTGAAACCGCCAAAGCGCAGCGTGGCCGGCTCAAAGTGTTTTTTGGCGCCAATGCGGGCGTTGGCAAAACCTATTCGATGCTTGAAGCGGCGCGTTTTGCCGTAGCCGCCGGCGAAGAGGTGGTTGCCGGGTATTTGGAATCCCACGGCCGTCAGGAGACCGATCGACTGGCGGCAGGTCTTGAGACGATTGAGCCCTTGATCGTGCGCAGCAACGGCCTTGAGCGCAAGGAATTCAATCTCGACGCCGCGTTGCGACGGCGTCCCCGCATCATCTTGGTGGACGAGCTCGCGCACTCGAACATCGTCGATGGCGATCCGCCGATGCGACACGCCAAGCGCTGGCAAGATATTGAAGAACTCTTGGATGCCGGGATCAATGTTTGGACCACCGTCAACGTCCAACATATTGAGACGCTGAATGACGTCGTCGCCGGAATTACGGGTATCCGACAGCGCGAAACCGTGCCGGATCGCATTTTCGATGAAGCCGACGAGGTCGAGCTCATCGATTTGCCGTCCGACGATCTCTTGGCGCGACTGCACACCGGGAAAATTTACAGTCTCGACAAGGTGCCGGCGGCGACTTCCGGGTTCTTCCAAGCCTCCAACCTGATTGCGTTGCGCGAATTGGCGCTGCGACGGACCGCCGATCGCGTCGATGCGGATGCGAGGGAACTCCGATCGGAGCATGGGAAATCGCGACCGTGGCTCGCGCGGGATCGTTTTTTGATCGCGGTGGATGCGAACAGCCAAGCGGAGGAACTCATCCGGTTCGGCAAGCGCTTCGCCGATGCCCTCGATGCGGACTGGGTGGTGGCCACGGTCGAGGTGCCGATCGCTCGCGTGCAGAGTCGTGACATCATTCGGGTGCAACGCGCGGACAAACTTCGGTTTGCGGCGAGCTTGGGTGCGGAAACGGTCACGCTCGATGGCGTGCATATCGCCGAAACGTTGGTCGAATACGCCCGCCAACGCAACATTTCGAGAATCGTGGTGGGGACGCCGACGCCGCGGCATTGGCAGATTTGGGGGTCTCGCCCGTTAAGCGCGCAGCTCCAGCAAATTGCGCCGGACCTCGATGTTTCCATCATCGCCCGCCGCGCCGTCAATACGGCCGAACGGGTGGCACGTGACGAGCGCAGTCGGACGGCGGCGAAACGCAAGCCGCAATGGAAGTCCTATCTCGCCATCGTTGGCATTTCCTCACTGTGCACGCTCGTCGCTCAGCTCATGTATCCGCACTTCGAGCTGTCGAACATCTTGATGGTCTACTTGCTCGGCAACACCCTCATTGCCTATCGCCTCGGTCGTCGACTGGCGTCGATCGCGGCAGTCGTTCACGTGCTCCTTTTCGACTTCTTCTTCGTGCCGCCCCGGTTTACCTTCGCGGTGGCGGACGCCCAATACCTCGTGACCTTTGCGGTCATGCTGTTCATTTCGCTCACGATCGCCGCCCTGGTCTCCAACGTCCGCGCGCAGACGAAGGTCGCGATCGCTCGCGAACGACGAACGTCCCTCTTGTACGGGATGACTCGGGAATTGGCGGCCGAGCGCTCGGTCGAACGGCTGATTGCCATTGGCTCCCGACACGTCGCCGAAGTGTTCTCGGTGGACGTCTGTGTCTTGCTCGTGGATTCGATCGGGCGTCTCGTGGCGCTCACCCCCGTGAACGACATCGACCGGTCCATCGCGGAATGGGTCTACACCCATAACCGACCGGCAGGCCTCGGCACCGACACGCTGCCGGGCACCTCCCGGCAGTACCTACCCCTCACCGGAACCAAGTCGCCTCTGGGTGTGCTGGCAGTCCGCCCGGCGGACTTGTCGCGCCTGAAGGCGCCGGAGCAGCGCTTACTGTTGGATACCTTCGTGGGGCAAATCGGTCTCGCGATCGAACGCGCCCAGACCAATGAAGCGGCCGAGCACGCGGTGGTGGTGGCGGAAACAGAGACGCTGCGCAACACGCTGCTCGCGTCTGTGTCGCACGATCTGCGCGGGCCCTTGTCGGTGATAGCCACGGCGAGCGGTATGTTGACGTCACCGGAAGTCAATTTATCGGAAGCTAAGCGCAGCGAGTTGTTGGCGACGATCGCGCGCAAGTCATCGGAAATGTCGGAACTGGTTCGTGACGTGCTCAGTCTGGTGCGCCTCGAGTCCGGGGCGATTCGTCCGGAGTGCGCGTGGTGCGACGTCGACGAGATGGTATCGAGTGCGCTGGAGATTGCCGCTGAGCGATTGGGGTCGCGCACGGTCCGGCGCTTATTGGCGCCGAACTTTCCGCGCGTCTATCTGGACGAGGTGATGGTGCTGCAGTTGCTCGGCAACCTGCTCGACAATGCTGCGAAGTACACGCCGGAGACGGCGACGCTCGAGATAGGCGCGGAAATCCGAGGGCCCGTTCTTGAACTGTGGGTCAGCGATGACGGGCCGGGCATTCCCGGTAGCCAGTTCCCGCAGCTCTTCGAGAAATTTCACCGGGGCATCCCGGAGCGCAATGACGGAGGGGCGGGGCTCGGTCTTGCGATTTGTAAGACGATCGCACGGTTGCACGAGGGTCAAATCGTCGCCGAGCCGGTGTCCCCGCACGGACTCTGCTTCCGTCTCACGTTGCCGCACGCCGTGGAGGGTTCGGCCGTTTGAACAGCCGCTACACCGTCTTGTTGGTGGAGGACGACACGGATATTGCGTCCGTCATGGTGAGCCTCCTGGAGTCGCAGGGTTACCGTGTGCGGGTCGCGGGCGACGTGGCAACCGCTCAGCGCGAGATTGCCTCCGCGCGTCCTGATCTCATTCTGCTCGATCTCGGCTTGCCCGACGGTGATGGGCTAGCGGTGTTGCAGGCCGCGCGGAGGGTGTCGGCATTGCCTGTGATTGTGGTGTCGGCACGGGAGGAGGAGTTCGAGCGGGTCAAAGCCTTGGACGCCGGTGCCGACGATTACGTTTTGAAGCCGTTTACCGTCCCGGAGTTTTTGGCGCGGATCCGCGCGGCGCTGCGGCGGCTAGCCCACGACGGTCGGCAGTCGGCAATTTTGGCGCTCGAGACATTGACCGTTGACCTGGAGCGGCGACTGGCGATGCGCGATGAGAAAGCCGTGCATTTGACGCCGATCGAGTTTCGGTTGCTCGAGGCGCTGGCACGCCGCCGGGGTCGGCCGGTCACAACGGCTGCGCTCATCCGGGAAGTCTGGGGCGAGGCGCGCAGCGACGATACGCAAGGATTGCGCACGTATGTGCGTCTACTGCGCCAGAAGATCGAAGCGGACCCCACGCGCCCTCGCTTGCTGTGTACCGAACCGGGCGTCGGTTATCGCTTGGCAGGCGACTGATCGGCAGACCCTCTGGCCGGAGAGGGCCGGGTTGCCGAGAGCGGGATGTGGGTGTCTGCGAAATAACTCGACCTACGCTACACTCGCACGAATCAGGGGTTCGTCGGCGACAGGGCTTTCGGTGGCCTCGGTGGCTGTGCGCAAATCCAGCGAGGGTGACTAAAATTCATGTCTGATTCCGACGCCTCCAAGAAGAATAACGCCTCCGGTGTGTACATCACTGGGTTGGGGCTGTTGGCCTCGATCGTCATTATTCTGACGAGCAACTCACTGATCATGATTGCCGACACGCTGGGGTCGGCGCTCGATTTTTGTTCCATCCTGTTCGCCTATCTGACTCTCCAAGCCATCCGGAACGGCGATCATCCGGCTTTCGATTACGGTCTCGGCAAGCTGGAGAACCTCGTCAGTCTCGTGATCGGGATTTTTATCCTGATCGCCGTCTTTCTGCTCGTCGGGATGGCCGGCTACCGGGTCTACCATCCGAGGCACTTGGAAGGGTTCGGCATTATCATCGCGCTGATCATGGCGACGGGCTTTTCGGTGGCCAACGCCGTGCTCTATCTCAAGAGTATGCGGGTCTGGCGTCGTTCTCAGTCGCCGGTCGTGTATGCGCAGGGTCGGGTCTTCCTCGTGAAGGCGCTGGCTGATGCCGCGATCGTCGGGATCTTTGTGACGTGTAAAATCTTCGACGGTGTCTGGACCGAGTATTTGGACACCGTCGCCGCGTTCGTGCTGGCGCTGGTGATGATACGCAGCGGCTGGCATCTGATTCGGTACGCCGTGCGCGATCTCTTGGACCACTCCGCCGCCGAGCCCATGCAACTGGCGATCAATCGGCAGCTGGCGGATCATTTTTCGCACTATGCCTCCTTCGTGAAGGTCCGTAGCCGCTGCGCCGGACGCGATTTTTTTGTCGAGATTTTTCTCGGCTTTGCCGCTACGACGACGATGGCGGAGATCGCGGGACTCACAGAATCCATGCGGCACATGATCCGCGACGAGTTTCCCGCCGCGCACGTCGAGGTTATTCCCGTTCTGCAAGGCGATTAGTGCCGGACGGGACGTTCGTCCGAGCGGCAGAATTGCGCTCACCGCGCTTGCGTCACCGGCGACTATCGGGGCGTGTCCAAACCGTTTACGCTGCGCAGGCGTAAGCGCGATCGGGTGCTCTCCATCCCATTTTCACGAGGTTCGAAGCAATGTTGAAAATCACGGCCCTGGCGGCAGCGGTACTGACGCTTATTTTCGTCCGCCTTTCATTTGCCGTCATAGCGTTGCGTCGCACCAATCAAGTCGCGCTGGGCAGCGGCGGAAACGTGGCGTTGGAGCGGGCGATTCGGGCCCAAGGCAATTTCTCCGAATACGTTCCGCTGGGGTTGATCTTGCTCGGCTGCCTCGAATTGAACGGCGCGCCGTCATGGCTCGTGGCCATCCCCGCCATCACCCTGATTATCGGTCGGCTCTTTCACGCCAAGGGCATCAACGAGCCGCCCCCGCACTTTGCCAATCGCGTGCGCGGCATGATGTTCACGTTCGCAACGTTGATCACACTGGTGGTATTGAACGTCGGTTGGGTCGCTTACCAAGGATTGATGACGACGATGCCCTGAGGACTCTGCGTGGGTCAGTTTCTGGGTCGGCTGCGCCGCGGACTGCACGTCGCTGTGTTGTGTCTCGCGTCCGCCGCGGCGGGTGCGGGTAGCCTCGGCGATGCGCGCGCCCCCAGCGCGGCTGACCAATTGCAGACGCTCACTGCGGCGTATCAACCCGACGAGCTGATCTGGATGGATATCGAGGTCGATACCCATCGGCGACTCGCCGCGATGGAGCGATTGGCCCGGGTGATCGGGCGATAGTCCTAACGCACGAGGTGTCCCGCGCGGCGAGCGGCTACGCCTCAATACCGACTTGAAACTCGCCTCGTCGCGGCGACGGAGAGACGCCTCTCAATTCGCAGTCGTCTCGAGAATCCGTGCGACCGTGTCGGCTAACGCGCAACCCAAAACGGTGTGCTGGTCGGCATCCAGATGGACGCCGTCCTTCGGGCTCGACGGTGTGACCGATCCGGCATCGAAGTAGTGGCAGCCCAGCTCTGCGCAGATGTCACGATAGGCCGACGCCAGTCCCACGCTCTTCGTCTCCGCACCGGCAAATTTTGCCGCGATAGGGCCCTTCGGTGTCCCAAAGGCGGGGGGTGCCACGACCAAAATCGTTGGAATGCGCATGCCTGGCTCTATGGGGGCGTGGCGGATCGCACGAACCAGCGTGGCAATGCCCTGCGCGGAATGCCACGCGGTGTGCGGATGAATCGACTGAAAGTCGTTGGTCCCGAGCAGAAGAATCACGAGCGACAACGGCGAGTGCATTTCAATCTTTTGCGCAAGTCCGGTGAGCCCATTTCGGCCGGGGAGGAACGGGTCCTCAAACACCGTTCTGCGGCCGTTCAAGCAATCTTCGAGGACCCTGGCGTGATGGCCCCTTTGGACGAGTTCGCGCTCAAGCACGCCGGGCCAACGCTCATGAAACGCCAAGCGCAGACGGGTTAACGGAACAATCCCCCACGTCAGCGAATCGGCGTAGACAAAAATTTGGTGCATTTTTTCCACTGGCATCAAAGCTTCCCCGGTTTGTCACGGCATTCCACTAAGGTCGGCACCGGTGCCGACGCTCAGGGCTCCTCGCTCCCGCCAGTGTACTGATTTTTCAAAGCTGAACGCCTGAGCCGATCGAGGCCGCGCAATGGTCGATGGTATGTGTGGATCAATCCCCTAGCAAAAATCCGCAGGCGTCATCAGAATGTTCAGAAAGGTCTGAATGTTTTGAAGCGCCGAAGAGCGCGGACGATGGATCGTATCTATATCTAGGGAGAGGATCATGTTTCGGAAATTCCCGTTTTGGGTCGGTTTGGCCGGCTGCGTGGCCCTCTTGTCGGGCTGCGCGACGATTACGCGCGGTACCACAGAGATACTCGTGATCGAGACAACGCCGCCCGGTGCGGACGTTGATCTCAGCTCGGGATTGCGTTGCAAGACCCCTTGCTCATTGGAGATGAAGCATAAGAATGCTGTTGTCCTTGATATCTCCAAGCAAGGATATGAACCGCAACGGGTTAATGTGCTCTCAGAGGTTGCCGGTGCGGGTGCCGCGGGAATGGCCGGAAATGTGATCCTAGGTGGTGTGATTGGAGCCGGCATCGACGTGGCGACGGGGGCCACGAAACGACTCAAGCCCAATCCCGTTGTTGTGACCTTGGTTCCGATTGCATCGACGGAGACAGCACCTAAGGCGTCTAGTGCCGACAATAGCGATGCGGCACTCGATAAGTCCCAGCACCGTTGCGTTTCAATTGGTTTCAAGGAGGGTACTGATGAGTACCGCTCCTGCGTAATGGATCAGCTAAAGAACATAGGGTCTCAAAACTAGCCAATAATCAGGCGCGTTTTGGCAAGGAACTGCTCCGATGCTGCGGTATTTCTGCAGCGTCAGAGGAGCTTCCTTGTACTCAGTGCTGCGGTTCAGCCATTGCCAAGCCTCAAGCGAGGCCATGGGGGATGGCTTGGGTTTGGAGCGACACGTGGCGACCGGTAGGCATGAGCGCGATGCCTTTCCGGTTCCGTTCGGAGTACCCTCAATACTGCGAATGATCCCACAGGGAGGTTCAAATCATGTCAGCCGGTTCTTTTCATCTCACGGGTCTATCCGGTAACGAACTCTACTGTCTGCACCTCAAGCAGATGCGCCCTCAAGGACTCTTCGTCGGTAACAGCGTGCAGAGCCTTGGGCTGGTGCG
>Ga0007827_10000514_pt1 | contig 12654 bp, 10 predicted proteins | sample CryBogCBE16Jul07_FD_60332 | JGI IMG/M metagenome (GOLD analysis project Ga0007827, IMG submission 60332) | Freshwater microbial communities from Crystal Bog, Wisconsin, USA - CBE16Jul07 | ecosystem: Environmental > Aquatic > Freshwater > Lake | place: Crystal Bog, Wisconsin, USA | collected...
AGAGTGGATTTAGCGTTTAAAAAAATCTTCGGAGTTGAAGAGAACAAGGATTTGCTTATATCTTTGATTAATTCGATTGTAGGAGCAAAAGATCAAGTATCTGATGTTACTTTACTTAATCCCTATAATCCTAAAAACTTTAAAACTGATAAACTATCAATACTAGATATTAAAGCTACAAACCAAGACGGTAAAAGATTTAACATCGAAATCCAAATTAGCGATGAAGCCGATTATGATAAAAGGGCTTTATATTATTGGGCTAAAATATATACCGAGCAATTAAAGGTAGCCGAGGATTATTCCAAGCTTACAAAAGCCATAGGTATTCATATACTTAATTTTACTTCTATACCAGAGGTTAAGAAATATCATAATGTATTTCATATTACTGAGAAAGAAACAGGATTGTTATATTTCAAAGATTTAGAGCTTCATACTATAGAGCTTAAGAAATTCAGTAGCGATTCCGATGAGGAACTAGCAGATATTGTACTTAAGGTAAAGAATGCACTGGATATGTGGCTTGCGTTCTTAACAAGAAACGACTTGCTCATTGCAGACAACCTACCAAAAGAATTAAATGATCCGAATCTTAAAAAAGCTATCAATGTACTTAACGTAATGAATTTTACCGCTGAAGAAAGAGAAGCTTACGAAGATCATCTTAAATGGCTCCGAATAGAAGCCAATACTCTAAAGAAATACGAACAGAAAGGTAGAGAAGAAGGTATCCAAATTGGTGAAGCTAGGGGTAAAGCTGAAGAAAAAATTGAGATTGCTAAAAAAATGTTATCAAAAAATCATTCTATTTCTGATATCTCTGATCTTACGGGTTTATCTCCCGAAGAAATATCCAAATTATAAAAATTATTTTGTAGACTTTGTTTGTTTTTGAGTGAGAGTTTTTTTATGCAAATAACCCCAATTATACAGCATTTATTCTAGCACTATTTTCTTAGCACGGTCAATCAATTTTTTTTGAAAATTTAGTCCAAATATACCCTAGTCAAATATGAACAAAATATTTAATACAGTAATTATTTGACCAACATAAAATATTACTTAGCTTCTTCCTGATTTTCTTTTTCTACGACTTCAACAGTTTCAGCAATCTCATCTTTTTTTATTTCTTCTACAGCATCTTGGTCTTTATCTGTCATGGATTTTTTCCTGAATTGAGGTTAATAGCTTTAAGTTAAGTACTTTAATTAATTATTAATATCCAAGCCTTAACTACCGTGATATTTTTCTAAATTCAAGGTGGAGTGAGAGAGATTTTAATTCAATAATCCAATTTAAATTAGAAAAGACTTCCATTTATGAATGCCCCTCTAACAGATGACTATAAGCTAATATTTTTTTAAGTAAAGTAGAAATGTATATTAAATCAATCTTTCCGATAGAAACTACGGGGAAGAATTTTAAATATTTTTTGACCTTATCTACTTTTGCACCGAGAGCAAACATACTATCGTAGTATCGGTGTAAGTAGTAGTAGAGGTCAGAAGCACCATAAATATTATCGCATCCAGCTTAAAATAAGCACTATACTTGCTTTCTTTTCCTCTAAATACACTGCCACAATTTTTGCATTTGTAGCGGGTGAAAAAAGCATCTTACCTAAAGAATCCTTGATTTATAAGGTATACAAGGTATCGTACTTCTACCATTTTAGAATTGATTTTTCCTCTGTATACCCTACAAACAAAGGCTTAAAGGTGTTTTGAAAAAAAATTTGCCCTTTCCTGTGGGAAACCACTCACATACTCGCTTTTACTACTTTTGGAAATGTTCAACATGAGCTTCCCTGTACGCCCAAAATATACAGCACATTTTTCCAGAAATGAGACCATATATCCAGCACATCCTACTACCATTACTTTCTTACAGAAACCCTGGTATGTGATACTCCTCTAATTGACAGCCACCCGAGGTAATGCTCAATCGTTTTTGACAATCTTTCCAAAAGTTGCAAAAATAATGCTTTCTTGGAGTAATTGTACTATATCAGAGAATATAATTAGTAGCAAATATGGTATAATTACATTATCTAAGTCTTTGATATTCAATGTTGTTTTCACCCTTACTTTCCATAAGATAAATTATGTATAAAAAATTGTGTTAGTCCAAAGTAGTAAGTAGTAATGTCGTGTTTTTTCTAAAGTTAAAATGTTGTTTTGTGTTGACATAAATTTGTTAGTGGAATCTGTTCATATTTGGGGGGTAGTGCAAAGAATATTTTTATGTATCATTTGTCTTAACCTCATTACCTGTTAGTTTTTGAGTCTTTTGTAATTTTAGGTAATTATTAGTTGTCGCTAGTCAGGCGAACCACTATTAATGTCGATTGTTAGTTAATTCAACCATCAAATGATATCCAGTTTCCAGTTTCTCCAATAGTTACAGTTTCCTGAGGAAGATCTGGTTCTGGAAATTGTTTTAATACTTCATCCGTATTATATCCACGTTGCGATGCGTCACATTTTAAAACTTTTATAAAATTTTGCCAGTCAGATTGATACCTTGTATATCCTAATTGTACTAACTTTGCATATATTGGTTCTGATTCAGTGCCTTCTCCAGATTCTAACTTTCCAGATAATTGAAAATGTTGACTTTTCAAAGAAGAAGCAGCAGTTTTTAAAGTATTATAAGAATAATTAAAATTTTTCATCATTACCTCATTTTGATTAAGTTATAGTGGTTACTTATATACCCATATTAAACCGTTGGTTTAATATGTCAAGTTTTTCTAAATGGCCTAGTGTGTATGTCTGGGGATTGCGTATTTTGCTTTTGCATAGTTTACACCTTATTTGTACTATTTAAATAACAGATTCTATATTTGCAATCCCACAACTACTACGTAACTCTTTGTCTAAAGTAGCAATTTTTGCTTCAAGTCGTAAAGCTAGTTCCAAGTAGGATGAATCATAAGAAGTTAAATTATACGTAGTAGCAATTCGTCCTATCGAATGTAGAGATTCAGCTGTAGAACAAAATTTATCAACTGTAATAGGCAATTGGTTGAGTAGTTGTAAGTATTCTTCATAATCACTATTGTTAATACGCTGTTTTTTCAATGATGAAATAAGAACATTGTTACATTCCAAATAAAATATAGCGGGAACGTATACATTATAAACTTTATTTGATATTTGATTGTAAACGTCGTCTACCTTAAGCTGCAACTCATCTGGTAGAATCGATGACATAATAAAAGAACAATCTATAACTAAATTCATTTCCTACCAAGATTTTTTAGTTTGATAACATCATCTGCACTACAGATCCCGGTACGTTTTTTTAGTGCATTAAATTTTTTAAACAAATCATCAAATTTTTGAGCATAATATTTACCTACTGGTATAATAAAGGCTACTTTCTTACCCCTGTTTGTTATACATAATTCTTCACCACTTTCTACTTCCTTGATTAACTCTGGTAGATGAGTTTTTGTTTTAAACATTCCTACTGTTCTCATAATTCAATTTTAACCATCTAGTTTATTCCACTAGTTTAGTATACTTTAATAACGAAAGCAATTTAAATTATCAAACAAGTTTTTAAACAAAGAGCTAAAATGCTGGTTTAAAAATCTGCTTCCAACTATGACAGTAAGGTAGCTGACCGTTTTTATTATAATATTTCTGATGATAATCTTCAGCTTTCCAGAATATTGTCACTGGCTTTAACTCAGTCACCACTTTATAGCCTATATCTTGTAACTGATGAATTATATTACTTGTTAGTTTTTTTTGAACTTCCAAATAGTAAAATATGTTACTTAAATATTGATAACCTATATCCGCGCCTTGACCATCTACTTGCTGAAAGTCATGTATTTCAAAGAAAAATTGTATTATATGTCTATAATCAATTATTTTTGGATCATAAATTATTCTAACCGCTTCTACATGAGAGGTATTGGCATTACATACTTGCTCATATGAAGGGTTATAAACAAAACCACCAGTATAACCAACTTCTGTTTTCAGGACGCCATTTAGTTTGCTAAAATAGTATTCTACACCCCAAAAACATCCAGCGGCTAAAATAACTTCTTCTGTATCGCTTATGTTCTCATAAGGAACAAACTCTAATGCTATCGAATTAATACAATATCTTGTATTTAATTCCGTAAATCCTTCTCCAAAAAATACATGCCCTAAATGAGCGTCACATCTTTTACATAATACTTCAGTACGTGTATTATCTAAATCTTTGCTAGTTTTTATATTGTTATTCAATCCTAGGTCAAAGCTAGGCCAACCAGTACCAGAATGAAACTGATCCTTACTGCTAAACAACCCTATACCACAATTTCTACAAAGATAAGTTCCGTCTATTAGTATCCGATCGGAAGTTGTTGTATAACAAGCCTCTGTTCCTTTATGAATTATAATTTCCTTTTCTTTAGGAGTTAAGCTACTAATTTTTATCATTTGTAAATTGCTTTTGTTGTTTTAAAAAAACTGAAAACGACATTTATGGTGCTTCTTCCATTTGCCCCTTAGTAGATAACAAAGTGGAAACTACTAATATTGAGACGACCTTAGTAAGGTTGATATTTTTATTCATAATAATTCAATTATTAACTTTTATATACAAAATATATTAAAGATTGTGATGTTATAGAAACAGTTTTTTTGTAAATATTCTCTTAATATCAATATGATTTACAGTCTCATTGCCTGTTTAACCCGCATATGCAGTAAAAACGATAGTATCGCAACCTCTCTCTTGAATGTAATAGTAATTATTTTGTCTCTTTTTGTTTGTCAAATTGAGGTTCTTTTGTATTTAGTGATTTAGCCTCCCATACCTGCACTTTGCTATCTATTATTGATAAATTGTTCGGAGTGTCTACTCTAACATATCTTGGAAATTGGGTAGCAACCAAATAACTTGCGAAAGCAGATACTAATCCGGAAAACAAAAGAATAAATGCTAAGTTTTTCAAAAATCTCATGCTTTTTTGAGATGACACTGCATCAGCCTCTTCTACAAGTTGATTACTGAACTTGGCTAGTTTTTGCTCTATAGTCATGCTAAATTTCTCGATTGCAGCCGATAAATTGTTTAGAGATTGATTGGATAAATGTTCTAATTTATGTTTGTAATCACTTATATCGTTAGTTAATTGATGATGTAGCGATGTAAACTGATCTTGAATTTCTAAAATACGATTGCTATGGATTTTTTCTACTTCGCAAGATATTTGGGGAACAATATTTTTGATGCTATACGTTATTTTTTCCGGCAAGAGAGCAAATGTAGTCAATTCATTTATCATCATAGTATTTTGGTTGTTGATTTGTTTATTTATGTTCTCAAGCTCGCTTAATGAAAGTTTAAGCGATGATATGGCATCATGCAAAGTGTTGGCAAAATCACCACTCTTTACATTCAACGCTTTGGATGCAAAATCTATTTCATGATGCAATGCTTTAAAAGCTTGTTCTATTTTTTCTTCAAAAAGAAGATTATCTTTTAGTTCTTTATCCATATTGCCTATGTTAATGTTTAATAATACTATGCTCCGCATCTAAATCACGCCTCTTCTTTTGCTGCTCGGCTTCGTCTAAAGATTTAGAGCTACCGTGTTCTGATTCTTTCCGGTCATCCGCTTCATCTAGGTCATTATTTTCCTTATCCATATCCGTAATATCTTGTTCTAGATCTTGTATTTGGGGATCTGTTGCAAGATTATCACTCTGTATAAATCCTGCATTTTTATTCGGTGGTTTTACTTCCGGAGTTTGTAGTTTGACAATACGAACTTGCGGCTCAGGTAATAGCACAAAGCACTCACCAGCTTCAAGACTAGCAAGATCACTATACTCCACTAGATCTTTTTGTTGCTGTTGCTCGCTATAGCTGACACCGTCACGAAACTCATGCGCTCCAAAGGAAGTATTTTTTTGTTGTCTGTAGATAGTCTCTCTACCACAAATACTACTTACCATTTTAGCAATTGCCGGTTCATTATTTCTAAAGAAGAAGTTTGTAGCAAATTGTCCAAAGATGCTAGAGCCTTCATATTGTCCGTAATTGGAATAAAGCTGGTTTAGAGATTGCAGACCACTAAGTACACATGCTCCATATTTTCTCCCCTCGGTCATTAAGGTTGATAGTGCCGGCAATTTACCGAGAGCAGACAGCTCATCGATAACAAACCATATTCTCCTGTCTTCTTTGATACCAATATCTACCACTTGAGAAAATGCCAACTCTGACAGACAAGCAACAAGAGCAAGAGTCAACTCCCTTGAACTTGGCTTGGTTGCTAAAAACAACCAGTGACTTGCGCCTTGATCTATGTGTTTAAAATGCTCTTTTAAAGAAAAGCTGTTTGCAAGCGTAGTATTACGCAAATAACTTAAGGGTTTAGAGTTGGTTGCCAGCACGGAGAGTATAGAGCTGGCAGTGGTTTTGTTATCTGCTTCTAAATATCTGGATGCATCGGTATTTCTTAATTTTGCTTGTAACGATTTAAGAGAACTGTTTCTAGTTAATGAGCATAGTTGCTCTATCCCCAAATCTCCGATTGATCTTTGATAGTTAGCACACGCAATAAATACGCTTTCCGCCGATTGCTCCCAAAATGGATCTGAGCTATGTCCCGTTTTCTTACGGTTAAAACTAAACAATATTTTAGCAAATCTCTCTAGCTCCTCAGCTGTATTGCAGTCACTCCAAAAGTCCCACGACTTACCTCTTGCATCAAAGGGATTGAAGATAATATCGCCTCGAGATTGGTTGTAATATTTAGCAATCATTTCTCCGGTCTGATCAATGATTATTGCAGGTTGCTTCTTTTTCTCCACTTGCGGCAAAATATTATGGATCAGATTAGTTTTGCCCGAACCTGTAGAACCCGTTACTAAAAAATGTTTGGTCTCGCTATCTTTAACAAGCGGCATAGCCCCAATATAAAAGTGACCGGATTTATTGATGCTTTTAAGTATTTTACTAACTTCTTTTGCCGATAATATTCTACCGCTCCCTTCTTTTTTCTTCTCTGATTTTACATCCCTGCCGAACCTTGACCAGAGCAGATAAATCATTAGGAATATTCCGCACATGACCAGAGCAGTGAAAAGTAGTCGTATTTTAAGAAAATCTCTTGCTTCTAAATAAGCGGCTCTATAAAAGTTTGATTTGATTATTTTGCGTGGATCGATGTCTCTTACATCTAAGCCCTTTTTTGAACGAGCATCTATTGTGGTATAATAGTATTTAGCTCTAGGGTTAATAGTTTGTCTAATTCCACGGCTAACATCATCAAAACCGTCTGCAAGAAGTGCTTTCTGATAAGTCATAGCGGCTTTTAAATCTAAAGTTTGCGCCGGTTTATATGAAATAAAAGCGACTATTGCTAAACTAACTAATAATGAAGTCATAAATGAACGGTGCAACACCTGAAAGAACATCCGTAATTTATGGAGGAATATCTGTCCGCCACCGGTAAAATCATTTAGCATATTATTTACCTCTTATAAATTTTGTCATTTTCTAAACACTCGTCTCTGATTAGCAGACTTTCTTGCAAACCAGTTTTGCAAATAACTATGAGCAATTGCTATCTTGGATGATTAGAACGTTTTCAACGTTGCGCTTTACGGCGGATATGGTGAAGTTGAATGACCCTGTCACAACGGTGTAATTATCCGATATAATAGTCGAGTAGCCATCCTCAGATTACTCCGAGGATAGCCCTCTAAGAACAGTGCTTGCGACTTTCACCGCACACTGCTCAAGCCTCAATAAGGCTGAATCATCCTCAGCCCAGTAGAATTAGTATCATTGATAATCTTATGACGCTGCTCTTTCTCTTGCTCCCTTTTACTGAAGTATTCCTTATAAAGTGGGTCAAAAGGATTTGCAACACCTCTGATTTTAATGTGTCTCCGAATTTTGGTATCACTTGCTCTTTTAAGGTAGAATAGCTTATTTTTGCCATTCTTATCCTTAATTGTGCAGTAAAACCTCCAGTTATCTCCACCAAGACGTGTAAAGTACTTCTTTACAATCCATGGTTTGCCTTTACATGAGTGCCTTTTGAGAGCCCATCTCATAAGAGCTTTGAAGATTTCTGAATCAATCATTGAGAATGCCTTGGATGCTACTGTCGACCGATAGTAGTTGATCCATCCAGTTAAACGTGAGTTTAATATGTAGACCAACTTATCTGTTGGAATGGCTCCATTCTTTTTGATGATTGTCTTGATTTCTTTAAGAAATCTCTGGATATTAGCCTTGGAAGGCTTAATCAAGAGTTTTCCTTGGTATTTCCGAAAATGGAAGCCTAAGAAATTAAAGCCATCATCAATAGAGGTAATCTTCGTTTTCTTCATCGATAGTTCTAATCCAACAACTCCTAGAGCTTCCGTTAAAATTGGGATGATTCTATTCTCAAGAATCCCCTTATCCTTTGCTGTGATTATGAAGTCATCGGCATAGGCAATCACGTTGATTTTCTCTCGTTCTTTATGATATCTGCTCGTTGGTAGGAGTTTCTTTTCCAACCCAGATAAAGTCATTACCATAAGAGCTGATGAAATTGGTGACCCTTGTGGGCATCCTAAGGTAGTTGGGTAGACTTTCTGATGTTCCATATAGCCAGCTTGTAGAAATTTCTTCAGGATATTTTTATCCATAGGAATATTGTCTAGTAGCCATTTGTGACTTATGGAATCAAAACATTTACGGATGTCGCCTTCTAAAACATAGGTAGCTGAGGTACGCTTGCATAGTACTTTAAAACATTGTTCCATAGCATCTGTGCAAGAGCGTGTCAACCTAAATCCATAAGCATTCGGATCTGCCCATTCTTCTACAAGAGGCTCGAGCGATAACAGGTGTAGTGCCTGCTGTGCGCGATCAATCATGCATGGAATAGAGAGAGGTCGAAGATCATTGGATCCTAATTTCTTTGGGATATATATCCGTCTTAAAGGCTTTGGTGTATAACCATTGCGTTTAAGATTGAAGATTGCTTGCATCTTCTGATGATCTGTTCTAAAGATCACTTTATCAACGCCAGGTGTTTTACTACCTGAACTACTTGTAACTCGTTTTACCGCCAAGCATTTTGCGGCAAACGAGCAGGTCAAAAGACGTTGTAAAGCTCTAACCTTACCACGCTTTCCTTCCCTTTCTGCCTTGGCAATACGCACTTGAAGTCGAAAGACATGCTTTTGAAGTGTAGGCCATGGAAGACATGACCAATCCTTCTTGAGCTCTGCTGAAGAGGCACCAGTAAATATTGCTATTTCTGTCATTTGCGTTTCTCCATTATTTTGATTCTCCAAATTCTTTCACCATTTGAGACCAGTCCGAAGTGGGCACGCTTTCGCGTTCGAGTGATTTCCACTCGTATCTCAGCTATTACAACTGAGCATTAGCTTTATCGGACATCCTCTACCTGCAGAATCTAAAGCTCTTCTTACGATTTGCTGTCCTGATCCCTATAACCGAAGTTCTAGGAAATCAGAAATTCTACAGGCTTACCACGTTCCGCCAGAAGAGTTTACAGACTTAGCCGCCTACTATAGACCGAGAAGCTTGTTGGCTACGAAGAGAGTAAAATCGCTCTCTTGCCCGCTTCTTTCAGAGGTAGTTCGCCATTTATCCTCTGTACATATCACGATCTTTTTAGCCGTAGGTTCAGATACCTTCGGCATATCTGCTATCTCACACTATCCTAGTCTTGGCTAACCAGGGGGATTCTTGGTTCACACCTCAGATCCCGCACTTGTGTGCTTTGTGCTTTGTCCACCTCGCTCTTTATTCAGAGGTGTAGATTCACCCAGTAGCATGGGTGGTAATGTCCATCGATATTCTTGATGTCATTACAACTCTTTGTGGCGACCTCGTGTCGCACATTTTATTATGTGCGATACCTGATACCGTATCGATCCCGACCTCAATACCCGCTTGCTTTAATTCTTCAATCTTGGAGTATTTCTGCGTAAGATTGCTGCGATCAAGTAAAACTCTAACTTTTACGCCTCGCCCTTTTGCCTTAATTAAAGAGCTTATGATCTCAGGATGAGTAAGACCGTAGGCTTGCATGTAGACGCTGCTTTTAGCTTGGTCGATAACATCTGTAATAAGACGTACACAGTTTGAAGGCGGAGTAAAACAGAGATCGATTTTAGGAGTGGTAATGATTGATGACGTATTAATTTTCTCACTATCATTACCGTAAGTGTTTTCTAAATTAGGCTTGGACTCTAATGAATGTCGATATCCTAATTCTTCAAGCGGATACGCAATAATAAAATTAATTTCATCACGGTAGCTAGCACCGATGGCTACCCCAAAAACTAATACTACCAATGATTTAATGATTTTATTCATAATCCGCTACCTAACCATGAAATTAAAACTTTGCGTGAATATTTGATGTGGTACTGAGGGTTTGCGCTATGATAATGGCGCACCGCCTTGTTCCAGCTACCATGCCTTTGGTATAATTTACTTAAGAACTTTGCCGCATATTCTATATTATGCTTTGGCTCGAGCATTTCCTCGATTGATCTAAAATGCTCGCCGTGCCAATATAGATTAATTTGAGCAAGACCAAGATCAATATTAGTAATCCCATTATCTTGATAAAGACGAACTATTTTAACGGCCTCTTCTTTTGAGTTTGCAAAGATTGTTTTACCTGAAATATTGAGAGCATATGGCTTATTCCCCGATTCTACACTTGCTATCGACTTAAGCAACCCACTTGGAATAGCATAGTCTTGCTCCGTTTTATCGATTAACTCCGCTAAATCTTCCGCAAAACAACTTTGTATAGAGAAATTAGCTATCAATATTGCTAGCAATAATCTTATTGTTTTGCACCAACCTCTAAATCTTGATACAATAGGAAAGATAATTTTATATTTTAAAATATGCACGGAGCTAATTATGAGCTTTATTAAATCACGGCTAAATAAGGATAATTTCTGGAATTTAATGCTCTGGCTCGGGATGACTTTATTTATGATGCTAGGTGAATATTTTAATAATATTAAGTTGCTTGGATATAGTTTTTTCTGTTTTGCCGGTTTAGGTGTGCCGTTTATAATCAAACAAATACAAGATGTTAAATTTGATAAAAAATATGGTTTTTTTAACAATAACAGTAGGTCATTAGGCTCTGCTAAGGATTGCATACCTAAGCAATTATTGTTTGTTATCGTCTTATCCATATTCTTAATAGTATATTTAAGTTCCGGTAAAATAAATTTAGGCTTCGTAACTTTATATTTTTCTATATTGTGTTTAAACATCACTTTGTATTTTATTTATAAAAATTGTCCTATTTCGATTATCTTTAACTTAAATATTTTCGAGCGTATGTCTCCTGAAGAATTAGCTGCTGCGAAGAGATCTCCTAGTATTGCAGAGCAAACTTATAGTGCATACTACAGCGAGTCACCTTTTTATCGTAGTCATCATAGAAAACAACACCATTAAGACCTATTCATTCTTACCTTTGATATTTTTAGCTCGTTCATAAACTCCTTTATCAACAATGGTAGTTTTTACGTTTCCGTCTGTACCACCTATTCCTAAACTTTTCCCCAATCTATCTTCTTCATACTTACCCACTTGTTTTTGGACTCTTGATTCCTCAATCTCGTTATTGCCTTTGGCGGCTTTATACTGAATTGCATTCTCTGAAGTAATTTCTTTATGTTGATCCTTTAAATTATTACCTGCACCTTGTATATTATTTTTGAAATTATCAACGTTCATACCTTGATTTGCTGCGTGTTGCCTAATATTACTTTGAGTATCTTGATTAATTGTTTTACTATTCTCATCTGTAAATCGATCTAATTTTTGAGTTGCAGCTTCTCCCGATACCCCTTCTCTACTATGCCCGATATTAGCAACAATATTCTGCACGTAATTGTCATCGTTTTGTAATTTCTTCCAAACTCTTTGCGCCTCAGGACTACGCGTATCAGCCATTCTTTGAGCGGTTCTAGCATCAACGCCGTATTCTCTCTTAATACCGTCCGCAACTTCCTGATACATATCCTTACTACTACTTGCTCCTTGCGAATCAACAACGGTTTTAGCCTGATGCCAATCATCTACTCGTTGCTTGCTAATAGAGGCTTGTTGTTCGGCTCTTTGTACTTCTTCGTAAGATTCTCTGACTGAATCGCTATAGCCCGTATCAATAGAGTTTTCTTTTGCCCATGTGCTATTAGCCATGGCTTTTTCAATATTACTTTTGTTTTGTTCAGTATTATTATCTCTACTAATGCCTGTACTTTCTCTTGTAGATTGGGTGCTATTATTTTGAGCTGAAACTGCTCCCTTAACACTAGCTTCAGCTCCAAAACCGCCTATCTTAAAACCACCTGAAGCGGTTATTTCAGCTGCTGTTGTAGCCGACTGCTCCCATCCATACCCTCTATCATCATGCAGCTGTTTAGCATGATTAACTGCTTGACGTAACGACTCACCCTGTTCTCCCATTTTCTCATAAGCAAAACTCTCGCCGTTATGTTCTCTTTGGGCTAGATGAGATATGTAATCTGCTGATTTGGCAAGATGCTTACTCTGTGCGGACGATATACTCCTAAGATCTTGTTGATGCATACTTTCTGCGACTTGCGTACCTTCGCTAAC
>Ga0007827_10000517_pt1 | contig 12609 bp, 9 predicted proteins | sample CryBogCBE16Jul07_FD_60332 | JGI IMG/M metagenome (GOLD analysis project Ga0007827, IMG submission 60332) | Freshwater microbial communities from Crystal Bog, Wisconsin, USA - CBE16Jul07 | ecosystem: Environmental > Aquatic > Freshwater > Lake | place: Crystal Bog, Wisconsin, USA | collected...
GGCCTGAAGCAGGATGCCGACGAGAGCCCCGATGCCGGCGGCGGTGCGAAGATCCGGCGTGCTGAAGACCATCGCGATACTGTTGAGGATGGCAGACAGAAAAGCACTGTCGCCAATGGCATGAATGGTCAGGGTCATCGGGAGGATCCCCGACGAGGCCCACCGGCCAGCGAGCCGCCGATCCCATAATCGCGGCTCCGACCGGTGTGCATGAGGGTCTGGTAATGGGCGATGAGTCCGCCGATGGTGCCCCAGCGATGTTCAAGACTACGGCGTTCCTCCCGGAGTGTTGAAAGCGTCTGATCCAGCGATTCATCGATCATTCGCTGAAAGGGATGGGCTTCAATCCGGCCACTCTCACGGGCAGTCAGGATCATGTCTTCAACAAGATCGCCCACCATGGCGACTGCGAGAATCGGACCCGCCTCCTGGGCAAAATGACGCGCAAGTCCCGGGTCCTCGCGCGCCAGATTTCGGATCAGTGCCCCGAGGGATTGGGGCGCCTGGTCCATGAAGGCAAGTTCTTCAGGGGTGAACTGACCTTGACCTGTGGCGAACTTCAAAAGGATGCCAGAGGTGCCATCAGACCCTCCGAGGACCGCTTCAATGCGGGCGATAAAGCCCCGAACTTCAAAAGGGACCGTCTCTGGATGAAGACAGCCGTCAACACTGACCTCATCACACCGATAGACACGGGTCTCATTCGCTTGAGAAGGATCGGTGGGCTTTCCTTGAATCAATTCCCGGATGCCGAGTAAAGGAGGAAGCCGAAGCACGGGAAGGCTTTGACTCCGTGATCCCGGGGCAGTCGTTGGGGTCTGAATGATCATTGTGCCGGTGACGCTCATGACGGCCTCAAGCCAATCATCGCCGCCGAAGGCTACTGATTGAGATGTGGCGTTTTGATGAAGTGAGCGCCAGATGAGATTTCCGGTCTGGGTGCGTTTAAAACCGGAAGGATCAGCTTTTGCTGCCTGATCGATGGGATCACCTGTGGCTCCGGTGAAACTTTGAAAGGCATCGCCCCATCCCTTGGAAAGGGACCATTCGGATAAGCGGCTGCGTTGCTGAGCATCCATAGCCGAGACGCCATCATTGACGATCCCCTGAGCGAGCTGACAGCTATTGGCCAGATGCTCGTTGAGAGACTGCACCTTCTTCTGAAGATCGCTCATGAGACTGCCGCAATCAGGACACATGGCGTTGATCCCGAGCTGGAAGGCATAGCCCCCGGCATTGGCGGCAATGCTTCTTAAAAGGGCCGTGAACTCGGATTGGTTGATAAACGAAAAGGACCCACCATAAAGATCAATGCCACCGCACCCTCCGCTGAATCCAGGAGGCGTCAGGGTCACAGGATTGGCCTTCATGATCCGATTCCGGATGATCACGCTGCCACCTGCCAGAACACCCCGCCTTTGGCCCATCTGGGCCGTGGGTTGAGTCCCATTGCTCATGCCAAGAAACATCTGATCAAGATCCTGATCGAGGCTGGCTCGGCTCTGGTCTGGATGGCCAGCCAGCGCGATCACCAAAAGGAGGGCCCCCCGTTTCATGGGGGCGTGGGGTTGGGGATCAATCCCGTGGTCCGTCCAGCAGCGATGATCCGCTCCTCAAGTTCAACCAGTGAAGAGGAGCCTTCAAGGACCGGATGGATGCCGTCGGACGGCACCATCAGGAAAAGTGCCGGGGTGACGGTCAGATGCAGTTGTTGGCCCCAACCAGGATCCGAAGAAATGGATTCCTTTGGAATCCCGGGGAGAGCGCCACCATCGAGGCTGACGGCATAAAGCCGTATCCCCGTCCGGAGGGAGAGTTCACTGATCAGAGGGGCCATCAAATGGCAGTAGCGACAGTCCGAGCGAAAGACAAAGAGGAGCCCGGCCTTTTTTCCGATCAGGACCAACTCAGTTTGACGGGCATGGTGTTGTGCCTGATGTTCAAGGGCCAGACCGGATGGGGTTGAGGCGTGATGAGCCCGCTCGTCCAGGGCGGGATCCTGAAATACGACCGAACGGGCGGTTTCTGCAAAGCGTTCAGCCTTGTCGAGCAGAACTTTTTGGAGCAGGAAATACTGTCTGACCTTTTCAGGGGTCGGATCATCCAGCGCAGCATCCCGAATGGTCCCGAGGTGAGCTCGAAACCACGCGCTACTCAGAGGTTCATCAGCCGGGGGACTCGAGGGCGTGGAAGGGGGAGGTTCCGGCGCTTTGGGTGTTTCGGGTTCTGGGCTGTGCCGTGGCTCGGGCATCTTTTCCTTCCAGAACCAACCCCGGGCCTTCTCATCATAGAAAGGATGTGAGACCGGCGCACCCCGGACGATCAGTGGCAGGAGGAAGAGGAGAAGGGTGGTTTGAAACGGCATGCCCCATTGTGGCGGGGCTCATGGAGGGAAGGACCTCTCAACGTTCAGGGATCAGTCAACTTCAAAGGTCAGGGCAAAATTGAGACCGGGGGCTCTGCCATTCTCTCCGCCTGATTCAAAAGCTCATGGGTCCGCTCGACCCAGTAGGAAGGCGTTCCGAACTCGGGAAACGCGCGGGGAAAGGCCGGATCCTGTGTTCGCGCCGAAAGCCATTCGGTGTAGTGAATGAGTCTCAGGGTCCGAAGGGGTTCAATCAGGCGAAGTTCCCGAAGGTCAAAATGCTCGAAGGTGTCATAGCCTTCGATCAAGGTCATCAGGGCCATCCGACGATCAGCATCATCGCCCTGAGCCAGCATCCAGAGATCCTGGACCCTCGGGCCCATGCGGGCATCATCGAAATCCAGCAGCAGGGGCCCCTCAGGAGTGGCAAGGATGTTCCCAGGATAGGCATCGGCATGGACCCTGATCGAGGCGAGGGGTCCGGTGGATGCGAAGGCTTCATCGATCAAGGTGAGGGCGGCTTCGAGGGCTTCGTGATAGGCCGTAAGCAGGTTCGATGGAATGAAACCGCCTTCAAGGAGTCTTTGACCTGGGACATGTCCATAGCTTAGGGGATCAATCGAGGGGCGGTGATGGAAGGGCCGAAGCTTGCCGATGGCATGGATACGGGCGACCAATCGTCCGAGGGATTCCAGCGTATCAAGATCCTCGGTTTCGGGGGGGCGTCCTCCGATCCGTGGTGAGAGTGAAAAGCGAAAGTCGGCAAAATAGAAGAGCGACCTTCCTTCAGCATCCTCGAGCATGGGCGCAACCGGGATTTCGGCCTCCTCAAGATCCTTCAGGAACCGATGCTCTTCCAGAATGGCTTCATCGCTCCAGCGACCCGGGCGGTAGAACTTGGCGATGGCAAAGCCATCGTCTTCAAGACCCACTTGAAAGACCCGATTTTCATAGCTATTGAGGGCCATGATGCGACCATCGGGCTGCCATCCGGCCGATTCCAGCGCATCACCAATAAGATCAGGGGTGAGGGTCTCGAAGGGGTGAGGGTCGGGGGGCAGGTGTGACATGGGGATCCGATGGGGTTTGTTAGAATCCGAGGATACTCCCTTTAGGTCTCACCATGCCCACACTGCTTCAATTGATCTACAAGTTACCGTTGTGGCTGACGTGTAGCACGCTGATTCTCCTCTACAGTTTCATCTCGACGCTGCTCTTTCTCCTTTTTGCCCGTCGGATTCATAAAAAGTTCAGGATCTCTGATGACACCAATAACGTCATCAGTGGTGTGCTTTCGACGATTGGTGTTCTCTATGGCCTGCTGCTGGGTCTGGTTTCGGTCGACAACTGGGACAACTACGATGATGCCCGAAGCCTCAGTGCCACGGAAGCGGCGTCCATTTCCGCCTTTTATCGGGATGTGGCCATCCTTCATCATCCCAAAGGCCCGGCCCTTCAGGGCGATGTCCGCAACTATCTTCGGAAAATCATCACCGAAGAATTTCCGGCCTATAACGAGGGTGAAGTCCCCGCCGGTAGCTACCACCTTCTGGATGCCATTCACCGTGATCTCGTCAGTTATTTACCGGAGGGACCCGTTGAGCTCCAGTTCTACAAGGAGGCCGTCAGTCATTTCAACCGGATGGTGGAGCTTCGGGATCTTCGGATCGATTCCGTAGCGCATGATGGTGTGCCTGTGGTTTTTTGGTACGCCATTGTTTTGGGTTCCCTGGTCATCATCCTGGTCAGTTTTTTCTTTCACATGCCGTCGTTTGGCGGGCACCTTTTTTTGGTGAACTGCATCACGTTTTTTACCGCCGTCATGGTGTTTCTGATCCTGGCAGTCGATAACCCCTGGCGTGGCACCATATCCGTCTCACCGGGGCCTTATGCCGAAGTGCTCAACCGAACTTTGCCCTCATTGGCGGTTCCAGAAGCGGCTCGTGGAGTCATAGATCCCTGACGCAGTCACGACAGCGTCACGATCACGATCTTGGCCTTCCGGGGGGGCTGTGACTGGTCGTCACGGTGTTGGGAAATCTCCGGATTCGAGGGCTTCCACGAAGATTTTTGCAAATGGCATGCGGGGTTCGAGTAGGACAGCTTGCTGATAGGCTTCGAAAGCCCAGCCTTGTTGGCGGGTCACAAGTTTCATGCTGTTCGCCAGCGTTTCCTGATCACTCCGGCTCGCCGGAGCCTCGTTTTCCGGGAGATCTCCTCGAGAGACGACCACCAGGGGGACATGCACCGTCTCGATCTGATCCATGACATCAAGGGTGTAGCTTCCAGGGCTCAAGACGAAGGATTCAAAGGCATAATGATGCCCCTCAATCGCGTGGGCTTCTGCCCGGATTTTCTGATCCTCTGATTTCAACGCTACGGAGTAAGGTCCCTGTCCGCCGGACCAGGCGATATTGAAGGGCCGTTTCGTCCCGCCTAGCAGTCGAAGTCCACCTTGGCTTGCCAGGGGGACAGCCAGGGGCTCACCACCACCCACCGCCCTCGCGGCTGCCTGAACGACACGCTTGTTATCGGTTTCCTCAGCTTTGGCACCGACGCGTTGTAACAACCAGTCTGAAGCCCAGTTCCAGGTTTGGCTGAGCTTTTCCTTGGACGGATCGCCGCCGAGTTCGGCCGCACTCAGTGATTTCCCCCCTGGAGGGATATCCAGGGCGATCAGCTTTCCTGTCGCCGAAACAAGACTGGCGTGCGCATTAGACGATTTGATTTCAAGATGATCGCCAGGCTTGAGGTACATGCCATCTTGAACATCAACTGGTTTGTCTCCCCGGATCAGGACATAGGCGTCGGCAGCGGAATCGATCTTAAGGTAGGTCGCAGCCTCGGCTCCGGCGGTGATCAGGGTTATCAAGGCGAATCCCAGAGGCCATCTCTTTACGTGACACATATGCATTCTCGTGAAAACGAACTGAATGATTTCAAGTACTGATTTTTTCCTTCAGCCTAACGTGACCTGATCCATAGTCGGAGCTTTCGACGAAGATCGCCATACACGTCGCTGACTGTCGAGAGGAACAGTGGAAGAGCCAGGGTGAGCCAGACACCATATTTGAATAAAACATAGCACACCGGAAGCATGAGTAATGATACGCCGGCCATGAAGAGGAAACTGTTCGACCGAGGGGCGAGAAGCGCGTGAAGCCCGTAGCCCAGGACCACGACGAGGGCTTCAAGGAGTAATCCGAACCCGAGGGGTGGGCGATTCAAAATCCCATTTTGATCAAGCGTGCTGATGGCATTCAAGATCACCAGACTTCCTGGAATCATTCCAAGGGGGGTATCGAAGGTGTCACGGGTCTCCAGTGCGGAAGCCCCAATGACGACGACCCGACCTTTGACCCAATTCATCTGATCCTTGGTGATCAGGCCCGAGGGATAGCTCCGCTGGCAGGTGGGATTCTTGGTGCTGTCTGTAATACAGGAGGCGGGGAGGGTTTCAAGATAGGGGATCATGACCCCTTCAGCATCGGGGATCTCCTGAGGCTCGCGCCAGGGGGGAAGCTCACGGGGGATGTTATAGACGATCCTTTGCGAAAGCTTGGAGGGATTGGCAGGAAATTCAAGATCCGCCACATGGACATCGCCTGAGAGTGTGGGATCGGATAATCCAGCGCGAATCGATGCCATGACGTCCCGAGGAGCGTGATCCGAGTCCCGCAAAAGGCTATAGATGAGCAATTGCGTCGAGGGGAGAATGCCGTCATCGGTTTCGCCAACTTTTTCGAAAATGCGCCAACGCCGAAGGATGCCGTCGGCATCATCAACATCAAAGAGGGCTGAGGACCTGAGGGCGCGGGAATCCGGCTGATTGAGAGCGGCATCAAGAAACGAGGATCTAAGCGAAGGGGACTCAGTCTCATCCAGGCCCCGACGTATCCCCTGCGGGAGAATCAGGGGCGGAAGATTCGTGTTCCGGTATTGCGTGATGAATTCAATGAATTGGCGATCGGCATGCTCATTACAGGAGGGCCGTGAGAGCTCGACATCCACATAGATGACCCGAGCCTCTGCGGCCACCGCGAACTGGATCAGGGACAGGAGTTTGTCCCTTGGAATTTGAAGGGGATCATCCCAGATGCGATAGGTCCGGTCGTCAATGTCGATGAAGGCCAGAGGAATTGCTGTTGCGGGAGGCGGAGAGGCCTGAAAGGCCTCCATCACGAAATCCATGACCGTATCTTCCTTTTCGGTCAGAAACGGCATGTTGGCGATCCCCGGGAGGCTGATGAGTGCAAAGGCCGGCAAGGCAATCATGAGCCTCAAAAGCAAGCTTCGAAGGTGCCGCATGAGGCGAGATTCATGGGCGGATGATGGGGGCGTGGCTGTCTTCATGGCTCAATCCAGAATTTCAGGCTACCACCACTGACCCACCAGAATGAAAGGCGCCCAGTAGTAGGGATGTTCGGAGCCTTTCGTGTTGATGACGGACTGCTGTGCTTCTTTCAACGCCATCGTCGCCGGTTGACCATTTTGAACATAGGACTGATAGAACGACTGCATCAAGTTGACGGTGGCTGCATCGTCGACGGGCCAAAGACTCCCCATGGCCCGCGGGATCCCAGAGCGCAAGGCGAGACCACTCAGACCCAAAGGGGCCTGATCATCCCCTTCTGCGGTATGGCAGGCACTCAACGTCAGTAGCCCCAGTTTTTTTTGCCCCTTTCCTCCTTCCTTGAGGAATCCATCCAGCATCTCAAAGCGTAAAAGGTCATCGTAAGCCAGGATGTAACTCGCATCAGCACTTCGACCAATGACACCATGGGATGCAATGTGAAGCGCCGAATACGCATGGGTCCTCAGGTTTTCCTTTAGGGCCTCAAGGGTAAAGGTCTCGTTCATGAGTGCCGTATTGGCCATGGGTGTCAGTGCCTCGATTTCCTTTTTGACGCCCGGCAATTGAAGGGCATGACTGATGCTGCGCTGGGGCGTGGTGGAAGGGGTTTCTGTAAGAGTATTAGCGCTCGACTTTTCGGTTGATCTTGAGGACAGCAAGACTTCCTTGGCGACGGCTTCGGGCAAATGACTCACAACAGGGCCTGGATCACTCACACCGGCCAGCAAAATCCTTTCACCGGAGGATCGGTCTTCCTCTTCGGGCGTGAAGAGACTGAGTCCTGTCAACGTTGCAAATTGGTAACGTCGGACCAGGTAGTCTTCACCGCTATGGAGGGCTGCAAAGGGGATCTTCCTGAACTGCCGATCCGGCACAATGACCAGCGTCTTGATCTGGTTCTGTTTGAGTTTCGGTTCCAGAGGGGCGAACAGAAGCATGTAGAGCTCTTTGGCCAGGGGCTCAGGGTTGCTGCTCGGCTTGGCCAGCATGCGTGAGAGGGACTGCATTTTCTGGAGGATGCTGGGAGGCGAGGGGGTTCGAATGCTGTAGGCCTCGATGTCGCCCCCTGCGGCCATCAGAATCGTGATGCGATTCTTCGTCACGAAGGGGTAGAGAAACGCTGTCCCTGCTTCCCCCTTCAACAAGAGATCGGATGCAGATTTGCGGCGCTCCGGAACCCCGCAGGAATGCCCCAAAAAGTCTTCCAGCGCGGAGCGGTTGATGGATTCCAGCGTAAAGATGGCGTCTTTGAGGAAATCACGCCGTTGTGTGACCTGACCTGTAGCCTCTGCCCGATCCACCAGCAACTCGACCCGATCCAGATAGATGGGTTCAAGCTGGGAGAAAAACCAGGACATGCCTTGATCGTCCTTCTTGGGAAAATCCTTGCGTAAATTTTCGGCATCATCAAACGCATCGCCATAATCCTTGAGGGCCCGTTCCATGTGGCCCTGCTTTTTCTCAAGTTGTCCCTTTTGCGCGAGAAGTTCCCAGCGGTTCCGAGGATCGGCGATGCGATCCATGGCTTGAACGGCTTGTCCTGCAATCTTGAGAGCATCCTCATCGCGCTGGTTTTCGCGGTAGAGCCGAATCAGTTCAAGATAGGCCTTTGCTTGAATGTCCGGTAGGCCTTGGCTGTCTTCAATGGACTGATTCAGCAATTGAAAGCGAATGGCCTTGAGGGTCGGTAATGATGCGGCACTTTTCTTTTCGGCACTTAAGAGCAAGCTGTCCAGCGTTATCAGCTCCAAGGCTCTCGTTTCACTCGGTGGCGACTTGAGGAGTTTTTCGCTCCACTCAGCGGCTGCCTGCTGGACCTTCAAGGGATCGACCTGAACGTCATGGCTCAAGGCGATAAGCCCCAGTTGATTTCGTTTTTCCTGATCCTCACCCGCCAGTTTTGTTGCCTGTTTGAGGAGGTCAGGGAAGCGGACATCCGGGGGAACCTTGTCCTTCCAGGCATTCAGAAGCGCCGCAGACCATCTGAACAATTCTTCCTGTGAGCCCTGATGGCCATGGATGGCGTCCAACACCATCCCTTCAGACTGATCGTCGGGCTCCATTCGAAGTTCGACCATCCCAAGTTCAGCCATCAGACGGGATCGCTCGGGTTCTTCTGATGTCCTTTGAAGCGCCTCCTTCAGGACCTCCCGTGCAATTCCCCATTGATTTCTTTTGATGTAGCTCTTTGCCGATTCAAGCGCCTGATGCGCTGAAGGTGTGCTGGACTCATCGGCGAGAGTGATGTCCCCGTTGATCAAAAGCGTCATCAGGAGCAGCCACAGGAAGGATTTAGCGATGGTATTCATTAAAGGACATCGTAGGCGATTCTGAAGAAGATCCCTTCATCCTGGACGTCACGGATGGGGTCATGGCTGAGCCTTTTGAGGGCATAGCCGTAGGTCAGATCCCCTTGGATCGCTTGGTATTTGAGATTGATGGCTGCACCCACCGAGCAAAGATTTCCTCGAGGCCCCCCAAGATTCCAGGCGGATCCGAAATCGGTGAAGGGCACAAGGGTAAAGAACAAGGGGTACCCCATGAGATTCAGGGATTCGAAGGGATAACGAACTTCGCCGGAGAGCGTATAGCCGTCATCTCTGACCAGAAAATTGGTGCGGTAACCCCGGACGGTCGAAATCCCACCGACGGCCATCCGTTCCAGTGGCAGCAAAGGATGATTGGTCAGCTGAAGATTCTGTCTGAAAATGAACTGAGCGCCCTCCTCATTCAGCAGGTAGGCGTACTGTGACTGAAACAGCCAGGACACAAATTGGCTGCTGGGATAATTCATTTTAGCGGCTGTCGCTCCCAGGGCATCCATGCCAAAGCTGAGCGTGTTGCGAAGGGAAAGCGCGTGCTCGTTCCAGCGTTCGTTATAGTCCTGATAGGTTCGTGCGACGGTGACCTGGGTGTAGCCACCGGTGACCCCTGGAACGAAGGAGTAGGGGCGCCCGAGAAGCGAGGTTTCATTGGCCCGGACGGAAAAAAGGCTACCGATCACCAGGCGACGCTTCAAGTCTTCAATCAAAGGATAGCTAACCCCGATTTCACCAATATGGACATAACTCAGGATATTGAGGTTCTGGAAAGAGGATTCGATGACCTGAGAATTTCCTTCGTCGAAGTTGATGTAGCCCAGCGCTCGGGTGCCAAACAGGGGAATGCTGTACCCCCCCGAATAACGCATGGAACCGCCGCTACCACCGACGGTCATCTGCAACGCATCGCCCAGCCCCGTCATGTTTCTCACCCAGCCACTGCCTCCAGCGCCGATGGCGCCAATGGTGGGGGGGCGGTAGTTGTCGACAAATGTGGTCAGACCATATGCCCTCGCGCGTTGCACCTCTACGTCGATGATGGCCTCGCCGGGTTCGTCCCCGGGTCTGATTTTTCCCTTCATCCCCTCAAGCAAAGGGTCATTCAGCAATAACTGGAAATTGGCCTGAAGTTGTTGAATATTGAAAGGCTCATCGGGTGCGGTTTCAAGGCGGCTTCGGATGTAATCAGCACTGAGTCCTTCAAGTCCCCGAATGACAAAATCGGTAATCTTTCCTTCGACGATCTTGATGGAGACCTGACCCGTCGAAGGATCGTAGGCCTCGATGCGGGCCCCTGAGTTGATATACCCCTGATCAATGTAGACCTGCGTGATCTCGCGGCGGAGGATCTCGATTTGATCGACGGATGACTTTCCGTCCTTTACATGGTCCTGAGTAAATCGGTCGATAAGGGCCTGAATCACCTCGGAGGCGATGATCGTATTACCTTCGAACCTGAAGGCGCTGACCTTGATCTTGCGAGACTCACCCTCTGGAACCGACGGCTCCGTCGAAGGTTTGGGGAGTTCAAAATCCTTGAGAGGCTGGTCCTTGGGCTTGAAATAGGGGAGCCCAGGACGCCATTCGCTTGGACGATCCAGTGATTCATAGCCTGCAACGCCAAACGAAACGACCGGGTAGGTCATTAAGGACAGGAGCAAAAGGCCTGCGGTGAAGCCTTGCGTCATGTCGATTCGTCGCCGAACCGATCGGAGCTGGCGAGCGTCATGTTTTTACCGCGATGAATGCCACAGATGCGCCTTCGAATGAATGTCCGATACCCAACACCATCCCGCTCCGTAACCCTTGGGATCCTTCGGCAGAGGTCGATTATTGCGTTGTGGCCAAATTCTCGCGTAGCTTGCGAATGATGGCGTCGGCAAAGCCTTGAGGTAGTTCGGCTTCCACCGGCAGGAACCAGTCGTCGTCCCGGGCAAATCCCATGCACTTGACAGCGTCTTTTTCGGTCATCAGCAGGGGTTTTCCCTGGGCAAAGGCCAGATCTTTCTCTGTGTAGACATGATGATCCGGAAAGGGGTGAGCTTCGATCTCAAGGCCCGCGGCTTCCAGCTGGCGGAAGAAACGATCTGGATGACCGATGCCGGCCATGGCGTGGATCTTCTGGCCCTTGAAGTGCTCCAGAGGACGCTTCACGCAGTTCTGACGAAGATTGGTCAGCCTGGAACCGCGAAGGCTCATTTTGACGCCATCCCCGGAATCACCGCCGTTGTAGACCACAAAGTCCACCTGATCGAGACGCTCGACGGGCTCTCTCAAGGGACCTGCCGGCAGCAGGTGGCCATTACCAAATCCGCGTGAGCCATCGACCACGGCAATCTCGAGATCCCTTTCGAGTTCATGATGCTGAAGCCCATCATCGGCGATCAGGAGATCGACACCGTGGCGGGCGATCAGCGCATGGCCAGCATCCACCCGTTTGGGGAAAATGAAAACAGGGCAGCCAGTTTTTCGGGCCATCATCACCGGTTCATCGCCCGCCAATCGGGGGGAGGTATTGATGGTGACTTCCAGAGGGTGGCGGGGCGTGATGCCGCCATAACCCCGGCTGAGGATGCCCGGCCGGTAGCCGCGTTCCTTGAGCCGTTGAGCGAGCCAGATGGTCAAAGGCGTCTTCCCGGTCCCACCGACCGTGATGTTGCCGACGACAATGACGGGGACAGGGAGACCCCGGGATGCGATGCGGCCGGTTTCATAGGCTTCCCGGACCAGCCCCACGCCCTGGCCATAGACTTTACCCAAGGGAACGAGGAGGGGGTTGGGCTGGTCGCGTTCGTACCAGAGGTGCTGGGTCAGACGGTGAACCCATCGTTGGACGTACATGGGGGTAGTGCCTCTACAATATATTCAGGATGCCGCCTCCGGCGGTCACTGATTGAAACGGGATTCCCCATCTTCCTCATGGAGTACAGGATGAAACTCTACTATACCCCCGGCGCCTGTTCCATGGCCGCTCATATCGTTGCCGAAGAAGAAGGCATTGCGCTGGACCTGGTGCGGGTAGATCTTGCGACCCATCGCACACAAGACGGTACTGACTTTCGGACGATCAACCCCAAAGGCTATGTCCCCGCCTTGGAACTCGATGAGGGGGGGATCTTGACCGAGAATGTCGCGATCCTTCTCTACCTTGCGCATCAAAAGCCCCGCGCCGGGATTGCACCACCGATGGGTGATCCTGTCTGGTTTCGCGCTGTGGAGTGGTTGAGCTATGTGGCAACTGAAATGCATCAAGGCTTTGCGCCACTCTGGAACCGAAACTTGCCCGATAGCTCTCGGACGGTACTGGTCGATAAACTCAAGAAGAAGCTGGATTTTCTGGAACTCCACCTGCGCGAGAACCCTTATCTTCTCCCCGGAGGCTATTCCGTGGCGGATGCCTATCTGTTTGTGGTCCTGAACTGGGCCGAGATGGTTCGCGTTGATCTTAATCCCTGGCCCGCTGTTCGAGGCTATCGGGCCATCGTGGGGGATCGTCCTGCAGTCCGGCGCGCAATGAAGGTCGAAGGCCTGATAACGTCCTAGGCCGGGAGAGGCGGGGCTGATGGTTG
>Ga0007827_10000520_pt1 | contig 12568 bp, 10 predicted proteins | sample CryBogCBE16Jul07_FD_60332 | JGI IMG/M metagenome (GOLD analysis project Ga0007827, IMG submission 60332) | Freshwater microbial communities from Crystal Bog, Wisconsin, USA - CBE16Jul07 | ecosystem: Environmental > Aquatic > Freshwater > Lake | place: Crystal Bog, Wisconsin, USA | collected...
TCTTAAAAAAGCGGTCTATTTTTATCGATATTTTAAACAAGAGCGTTTCTTTTAAACTCTTTTGGATTTTTTGAACAGATTATGGATAAAAAATATCGGAAAGATAAGAAAAAAAATATCCAAATTATAAAAATGATTAAATTTGAAATCAATTGGAGATTTTTTTTCTTATCTGATTCATTTAATTTTAGAATAATCTTAGATCAATTTTAAAAATCTCTTAAAAAAATAAAAGGAATAGGTATGAAAAGTAAAATATTTTCTAGAATTGTTTTGTTTATAATATCTATCATTTTGAATTTAAATATAGCTCATGCTGATTTTAGCTATGCAGGAAAATTTTTGGCAACAACGGCATCGGGATGTGCTGCTGGGCTTGGTACAGGATATCTGATTGGAAATAATGGAGGTTATGATTCACAACCAAAACAAATTGTGACCTACATGGGAGGTGTTACTGGTTGCCTTACGGGGGCCTTATTTTCGTATTTCTTTTATGATGATCCATCAAAAGATCTCGCACAACGTAACGAACAAATGCACCACGTAAATGATCAATTGCAACTTCAATTACAAGCGACAGTGAATTCAAACCAATTGCAGAAAATGGGTGGAGCTCAGCAAAACTCAAGAACCAGTGGGCAATTTAATATCAACTCTATTTTATCAAACATGCAAATTGCGCAAATTGATCCCTCTAAAATAGGGGGCCTAGGAAATATTCAAAATGGCTTAAAGAAATGCGACATTATTTATCCTTTGTGGATGGGGAAAAATGGATTTGTCAGTTCAGCTATTGATAAAAATCCATCAGAAGATGCTTGGATACCTGTTTCTCCGCATTATGCGCTTAAAGTATGGCAATTTTATTATTCAAAAGATGGCTGTTTTGAAGCGGATAAACGTTACGGCTTTTTTGAAAATGTGATGCCGGGGCTCACGGATAATCTTCAAAAACAACTCGAATATACATTGGGTATGAAAGAAGAATCTGAAAATTTAAAGAATTAAAATAAAAATAAATAAAAAGAAAAATGGGAGACTAAAAATGGATATTAAAATTAAAAATAGATTATATAAAGAAAATCTATTTATTAAAAATAATAAATTAATATTTATTCTATACACAATTTTATTGTATCCGTTTCCTGTTTTTGCAGATGGAATTACAGAATGGTCCACAGCAACGACTTCGTTAATCACAGCTATTAGAGCGTTTGCACCTCAGATTATATTGCTAGGTATCGTATGCGCCACAGCATCAGCTATTATTTGGATTTGTTTTCCAGTCGCTAAAAAATATACAGCATGGGCATGGGGTGTTATTGGAATGATTATCGTTGTATCTATCTTTCTTAATTTTTATGGCGGGCCGATTAAAAATTCGTTTGGTGCTATTCTTGATCCGTTAAAAAATCTACTACCATCTTAAATTTTAAAATATGGGAAAAAAATATGGAAAAAATTAGGATGCCATCGAGTTTAGAAAGGAACAAACCAAGAAATTTTTTATTATTTAAAAGAATATCATTTGGTATTGCATTTTTGGGTCTCATTTTTGGTTTTGTATTAGGTAGAATTCTTTCGGAAATCATTTCTCAGTTAGGAATTTTAACACCAATCTTTTTTACGCTTGGTGGGTTCCTTTTTAGTGAGTGGTTTTATAGTGGGAAATATCCAAATGAAAGGAAAGAATTCATAGTAGGAAATTTCTTAAATAGATTTAGAACAAAGAAAATTCGGATGAATGATGAGAAAGATGCAAATTATAAAGTTGATAATAGTACAGGAAAAGATATCAATTCTCTCTTTGACATGTCAGGAAATGAAATCATCGGGTTTGAAATATTTAGAGGGGATGATAAGGATTTTGAAAAATCATTTAAAAGTGCAATAGAAAATATATTAAAACAAATTCCTGCACTTGATCAAATCCAATTCATTCGAGTGAATAAAGATATCAAAGATTCACAAATATTTACTGGAAGAGAAATCCTGAAGGAAAAGAGAGTAAAGGAACAAAGGTACTTTATTTTTTTATCAACTTATTACGGTTTGCATGAAAGGTTTAAGAAAAAGTGCATAGAAAGGTTTAAAGCCTTTGGTAAAAGAATGAGTAGAGTAGAAATTAGCAACTATTGTCAATCTGTATTTGCACCAAAAAATCATCCTTTAAATTATGAATTGCCCATTTATCCTTTGACTTATTTCTTTTGTGATAAACATGTCCATGCATATAATGGTGATCTTGTGCATGGAGCGTGCAGTGTTGTTTCCATTCCTCAAATTGTCACTTCAGACTTTAATTTATTTTTTAGACCCATTGATAAAATAGATAGCACAATTTGTATTACATTTCGTGGTCAAAAAACGATAACATCTCAATTAAAAGAAATAGTAGGCGTTATCCAACATGAAAAGCTAGATGATGGAAAGCGTTCTAATCAAAAAAAGATAGAAGCATATGAACAACAAAAAATAGACAAAGATGAAGGGGTTGATATAAATCTATCGATGTCAATTCATATTGTAGCATTTGGTGAAAAAAAAGAAATTGATGACGCACTTACAGAACTAGAATATAAAGCAGAAGAATTTCCTGATACTGCATATAGACCTTTATTTTCAAGGGAAAATTCATTCTTAAAAGAAGCACTTTTATCAGTCTTACCTGGTTGCAGGCAATTTAATTATTTTCGAAGCACATTTATTTATTCCGTTGTTGAAGCCACTTGTTATATCCCTATGCCAGCAGTTCAAAATAAAAATTCTGATCCGAGGTCCTTTGGCTTTCGAACAGTTGAGAATACAATATGGGCTTTTCCTTATTATAAGCCGATGTCTACCGTTATTTTTGGGTTGCCGGGAAGTGGCAAAAGTTTAGTTGTTGGAAGATTATTTAATCATCATATTGAGATGAGTAAAATAGGTTATAAAGCGTCTGGATTTATTTTGGATTTGGGGGACTCTTTTTCTTTTCTTGAGGATGGGCTAGCTGATTTTACGTTTAAATTAAATTATGACAGCGTTGCTTGCAGGTATGAACCTATTCACATTCATCCTTTAAATTTATTTAAGCCCTTTGGGGACAAAATAAAGTATGGAAGAAAATTTTTATGCCAGATAATGGGATTTGATCCTGAAGATATTAAATCACAAACTTCATCTGATGGAAATGTTGTTGAAGAAGCTCTAAAAGAATTTTATGAAAAAAATTTAAATCGACTTTGTGAATTTAAGGAAATTTTAGAATTCAAATTGGATGATTTTTTTAAAACGATCTCCAATAAAGAATTGAAGAAAGCAAACTGGGATGAATATAAGGCACGGCTCAGTAATTTTTGTAAAGGTGGCATTAATGGGGATGTTTTTGATCCAGAAAACCCTAAATTCAATGAAAATGATTTAAAAGATATCCATTTTTTTTATGCATGCAAAAATACACAAACAAAGAATGACCGAGCTTTGATATCTGCATTTGCTTCACTTGTTTTGGAGTTTGGAAACTTATTGGAAGAAAAATTCAAATCAACAGGTGGAGAAAATGAACCTTCAAATTTCTTTTACTGCATTGACGAACTGCAATGGTGGCGGGATTACATACCTCACTCTTGGTTAAGGGAAAGAGCAAGTCAAAATCGAAAATTTGGGGCAACGCTTTGGCTTTTAACACAGGATGCATGTGACCTTATTATTCCTAAAGCAGCACTTGAAAGCGGCCTCATTGCAAGCGAATATAGTCTGCTTGAAGCGATGCAACGTTGTTTCTTTTTTACCCTTCCACAAAACTTAAATGTTTTATCCATTCTTGCGCATGAACCACTTACAGAGAAAGGAAGTGCCATTCGCAATGGACGTATTGAAAAAATGCAGCAAATTGAAAAATCGGTACAAGAAGCCGCAAAAAGAGCTTCTGAGAATAAAGAAACAGATAGGGTGATAGGGTACTGTGACCAACATATGAATATGTATTCCTTGTATGCGGAATATGAAAAAAGTTTTCTTTGGGCTTCAACAACACATGATGGAGGTAGGGCCATAAGGAAAAAGGCAATCAAATATTCGGGGCTACCTTTTTTTGAAGTTTGTAAAAAACTTGCGAATTGGCAAGATTCTATTCCTGAAAACCAAGTGAAAGAAAATTTTGAAAAAGATATTTTAAGAACTGCATTTAAAGTAGATCAAATAAATTATTAAAAAATTAAAAACTAAATACATTTTACTTTGGGATTGAAAGGCATTTATATGCAAGAAAATTCAATGGAAAAAAAAGAAATTCAAGATAAAAATTTGTTGAATTCAGAAAATAATAAAGAGGAACCTTTTTCAAGGAGAAAAATAGGGGCTGTATTATTTGGTGCCTTATTAGGGGTCTCAGCGCTAACAAAAGAAAAAGCAGCCAATGCACTTGGATCAACAGATTCTCCAATGCTTGCAAAAATTGATGCAACTCTTGTTGCGATGGCTGCAAATGTTACAACTGTAGCGGAAGCTGTCAGAAAAGAATTAGATAATTTTAATACCTTTATTAAACCTTTTATGGACACGGTAGATAACGTTAAAAAAGTTGGTGATTCATGGAATGCATTGATTGATCATATAAATAAAGTGATGGATGCAACGGAAAAATCAAGAGACTTTCTCCATTCAATGATGAATAAAGACTCGAATATCTTTTATGTCCAGGCAAAACAATTGGCAGATTACGTAACAAATTTAGCGTCTGGAAATTCGGATTGGGCAAAAGTTAGATTAAAAAGATTTGATTGGTATTCGCAAGCTTTGGTTCGTGCTTTGAACGACATCTCCTCTCATTATCAAGATATATATCATGCCTGGGAGAGAGCATCAAAAGCACCAGGGGGCAATAAAGGAAATCCTGAAAGTAGAATTTTTATTGCGGGAGCAAACCAGCAATTAAAAGCGGTATATCATGAAGTCAGATCAATAGCGTTTCAAACACAATTTGAAGATATTCAAAAAAAAGTAAGTGAAGATAAAAAGCTTGGAAAACTACCTAAGGACAAAAGCGAATCTGAAGTCATTGCTGATTTAACGAAACAAATGATGGTTCAATTGCAAATAGCCCAATATTCTGCGCAAATTGAAATACTAAATTCAGTTAATATTTTAATCCTTTCCAAAAATGCCAATGCATTTACCATCCCAAGAAATATGAAAATGCCTAAACCAGATGATTTTATAAAAGCCTTTAATGCGGCATGCAATGGTGATGTCTTTCCTGGTAATTTCAAAGATAAATCTTAATAAATTGAGAATTAAATATGTCACTTGATGTGTCTTCCTTGGCCCCTGTTTTGCAGATGGGGACATCAATCACTGCTTTAGGTATGGTTTGTTACCTTTCATATAATATGTGCACTGGGGTTTACAGAAAAGAGAATTATATAAATGTCATTAAGTATTGTCTCGCTTTTGGAATGGGATATTTTATCTTAAAAGGATTGATTGGAGCAAAACATACAGTCTCGTTTACGAGTTCAAAAATATCAAATTATGCAAATATTACAGTTGTTGGAGTTTGGGCATTTAATTTTAATTCGATTGCAAGTATTGCTAAAACAGTCTCAACCTTAATTTCAACAAGCGCAGCAGGTGCCGCAACAGCAATAATAGCGATTGTTTTTTCAATTATTTCTTTACACACGCGACTTGCGATGAATGCTTGGCGAGGACCAATGGAGGTCATTGAAGCATTTGTTTATGGGATTATAGCGTATTTTTGTATGGCATATTTTGATGTATTTTACGATAGTATGACTTTATTTTTAGATTCAACTCTCAGTTCATTATTTGATTACAATATTTATGAACGTTATTCCCAATCACTGAATCCCATAATGCAAGCAAACAAGGATTTAATTAAAAATTTAGATTCATTTAGTATTTTAGGAGCATTTACAAATGTGATTACGATGGCTTTAAGCAGTTTAACAATGATTTTATTATTTTTAATGGATCTTGTAAATTTAATGCTTTATTCAGTTCAATATTTTGGATTGATGCTGCTACCCACATTTACCATTGCAATTACATTTTTTTCAGGGATAGATCCGACAAAACCTTTAAAACTTTGTGGTGCATTTGCCTGCATGTCGCTTCTCGCAAAAACACAAATTATTATTATGAACCTTTTATTCTCATCTTTCTCTTCAGTAGAAATAAATTCATTCAATCATGCTTTTTCAAATTTAGATCTTGGAATTGCCGTTGCAGGGGATAATTTAGCTCTCATAGTTAAAGTTGCCTTAGCTCTTGCCTGTTCCCTTATCTTAATTGGCCTTATGTCAACAAAAGTCCTTGGAAAAGTTTTTAGTATCGTTGCATCGAATCAAATGATGCCAATGGTAGGCCACATACAAGCGATTGTAAGCAAAATAAGGAATTAAAATGGTAGATAACGAAAATAAAGGGAATAAAATTTTTTTAAATCTAGGATTGTATTCGATTGTGATTCAAAAATATTTTTGGGTTGTAGGTGTCCCGTATATTATCATTTCACCTTTTCTTTGGGGGTATTATTATAAATTACCTCCAACGCCTCCTGCTCAATTGATGCCTGTGATGCTGGTCGATAGCCTTGGAAATGCGAAGAAACTTTCTTGCAATCCAAAGGAAGAAAAAGGTTTGTTACCTTTAGCAAAAAAACAAGCAATTCAGCTAACAACGGCGATGTTTTCTTGGCCTCAAAATAAATCGGAAGCCTCGGCACGAATGGCTTCATTTTCAAAATATTTTGTTCAAGATAAACGTTCATTAGCCCAAGTATTTCTAGGTCTGCAATCAACAAAAATACTTACAGAATCAACTTCATCCCAATCCGCATTTGAAGTTACAGGATTGGCTGCTGATTATGATCCTATAAAAAATGAATACATTGTTGTCCTTGATGGTATCCAAACAATTTTAAAAAATGATGCAAAGATTTCGCAAAAAATCAGTTTAGATATTTCTTTAAGACAGGCTGACGAAAATAGGAAAAATTATGATGAAGTTATCTTAGAAATTTCTGAAGTAAAGGTGAGAAAAGATGAAAAATTATAAAACGTATTATATGTTAATAAAAAATTTTAAAATGAATTTAATTTTAATTTCCATATTTAATTTGATTTCTTTCTATGCTTTTTGCAGTGAAATTGATGGGATTTACATTCCTCAAGGAAAGTTTGATAGTGCTCTTCCAACCGTAACGATGCGTTTAGATAAAGTGCGGCCACCTGTGATTAGAATTGCGCCTTCAAGGCCGACTGTGGTTCTATTTCCAAACCAAGTTAGCAATTGTTTTAGTGATCATGCTGCTTTAATGACGGAAATCGCAAATCCTACAAAACTAAGTGCAAGCGATCAGGGTGTAAATTTTTCTTCGGTAGTATTTAAAGTGATAAGCAAAGGAATTGTAAATGGAGAAATACCTGATCAAACTGTAGTGAATTGCCAACTTATTGATTCCAATGTTTATCCGATAGGCGTGATATTTACGGATACAAATGCATACAGTGTTGTTAAGTTATTAGATAAATCGCCATCAACATCTTATTTTTCATTTGACATGGATGGGTATTCAGCGATCCGAATTGGGGATAAATTTCATAAAATTAAGAATAAAAAAATAAGATTTGAAAATATTGAAAATAAAGATCCTCTTGATTCTGAAAACCTTATCCCAATAAGAAAAAAAATAAAGACAATGGATGATCGGATGAAGGAAAATTATCCTCAATTAAAGAAAGAAGATTTAATCGTTGTTGAAAATAAAAAGAATAAAAATGAAATGCAATCATTAAATATGAATCAGGATAATAATAAATCATTTGATAAAAAATCGGACATAAATATTTCTATAGTGGAACTTTTGGAAAAAAAAGGTTTCAAGAAATTAAAAGGGGAATAAAATGACTCCTGGTAAAATAAAGTTAATTAAAGTTGTTATTGTCATGCTATTTTCTTCGGGGACATATATCATTTACTTGGTAAATAGCTCTTCTTCAGAAGAAGGGGTGAGCCAGAAGATCAATGAAGAAGCAAGTAAAGCCGCTTTTTCAGATAGACTTAGGGCAAATGATCTAAAGCCAGTAGAATTAGGTCAAGCAAAAATGACAGATGCAGAAACTCAAAAACTTGAAAATAAAGAAATTTCAAACAATTCCACGAAAGAAACAAATCAACCTAAAAAAGTTGCAAGTGATAAAAACAATGAAATCGATCATTCTAAAAGTAATGCTACTTCGCCTTGGGATGCAGCACTTTCAGGAACACAACTTTTACTGACAGAAACGGTTTTTGATCCTAATAGTCAAGAAATGCAAAATCAAGGTAACATTGATCCTACAAAAGCAAAGGATGCGCAAAAGTTTGTTCAAATTGTTTCAACTCCAAGTATGGTTCATGATGCTACTGTGAGAAAAGTAGATGCGCCCTCTAAAATTGAATCTTCACAAACTTTCAATTCTAATCCGACAAATAATAGCTCTACCAATCAAAACTACAGTAATATTGAAATTAAAAAAACTAAATTTGCTAGGCTTGCCTCTATGGGAAATGAAAAATTATCCATTATTTCAGGGAAAGAACAAGTTGCAGGGCGTGGACAAATGTTTAAAGCAGGAACAAGAGTTTATGCTTTATTGCCAGATAAATTAACTGTTACGAGTGGTGAAAAACTGGATACAAGTTTGATTGCATTTGGATCTACAGAACAAAAATTTCCAAATAATGTTACGTTTGTCGGCCAAGCTCAACTGAATAAATCAAATAGGCGTGTTGAAATAGCAATCGATAAATGTGTTAATACTCGAGATGATTCTCCACCGTTACCTTGCAAAGCAATTGTAAAAGATATTATGGGTGACAATGGTTTATCAGGTAAGATATATGATCCTGCAAATTGGCAATTATTAATTGCTACGGCAGGCACATTTTTATCTACATATGTATTAGGAACGCTGACAACAACGGTTGCTCAAACGGGTGTTACTGTAGATCCAACGGTTGCAAACCAAGTAAGACAAGCTCTTGCAAGTTCAGTAAATTCAATTGCAACAAGGTTAAGTGATAGCATTAATAAAAGTGGAACAGAAATTACAATTTCTCCTGGGGCCATAGTGCAAGTGTTTTTTGTAGATACCTCATCAACTTGGAATTTATCCACAAATTAAAATGAAATATTTTTAGGAAATTAAAATGAAATTAAATTTTATCTTATTATTTATTTTAATTTTTTTATTTGATTATAAAAAAGCATTTGCAATGATGGAATACAAACATGGAACGGAATTTAATCCCGTCATAAATTATCCTGTTTTATCAGGAAAAATCATTGAAAAATTTGGATGGAAAAAATTTAATTCAGAAAAATTTAAAAGTTATACGTCAATTTATTCAAAGGATAAATTTGTATATGCTGCTGCGTCTGGGAAAGTCATTGTTTCTGGGTTTGTTAATAAAGAAGGAGTTATTGTCATTCAATCGGAAGAATTTTTTACTGTTTATAAAGGAATGAAAACGTTTTATGTAGGAAAAAACAAAAAAGTATTTACAGGTCAAAAGATTGGAAGTGTGAATGAGAATTTAAAATTTGAAGTCAGAGACATGTTTGGAAATGCATACGATCCTGAAAATTATTTTCAGAAAAATACAGTCGTAAAAATTAAAGTAAAGTCTGAGTTGTTTAAAACATTTTCTGCTTTTATGCAGTTGCATGGGTTTTCTTTAAAAGAAATTCCAGTGATGTATTGTATTGCAAATTTAGAGTCCTCTTTTAATCCTAAAGCTCAAAATTTTAATAAAAATAAAACATTTGATACAGGAATTTTTCAAATCAATGATATTTGGCTCAAAGAATGTAAAATGAGTCGAAAAGATTTATTTGATGTTAGAAATAACGCAAAATGCGCACGAATCGTACTTTTTAAGCAAGGATTTACTGCTTGGGCCACGTATCAAAAATTTTATCCTAACAAATGTTCATAATTAAATTGCGAACAACAATAAAAATTATTTAAATAAAAATTTATTAATCGTAAAAAAAAATATTAAGAAAAATTTTTATATAACTAATTTAAAAATATATCAGAGATTAAAATGAATTTAAAATCGTTTTAAAGTAAGGAAATAAAATTGAAAAATTCAAACTATGGGCTGCAAATTAGTTTTTCTTACATTTCTAAATTTTTAAAAGAATCGCTAATATACTTTCTGATTTCATTCGTGGGAGCAAGTATTTTAATGCTGATATCAATCCAACTTAAATTTGTTGGAGGAATATCTTGGTATTTTGATTTATTGTGGAAAAAAATGACGTTCTATTTAAAATCAGAAATATTTACATTTAATGCAACTGAATATGATAAAATAGCTCATCGTATCATTGATAAATATTGGCGGATGAATTTAGGTGACACTCATTTATTTTTGAATATTTTTATTATTGGATTTATTTTAAGTCTTATAATATCATTATATGTGACTAAAAAAATTGGTATAAAATTTATGGATGGTGTGACAGAAAGAAATGATGAACTCCATTATGTAGAACCAGATGTCTTAAAAAAAGAAATCAAAAATGAAGTTAAGAATAAAAGAAATAACATTGAATTTACAGATTATGACCTTGTTGTATCTACTTCTAAAATTATAATTCCTGATAAAATTGCAAGCCTTCATATAGGAATGTGTGGCGCCCCTGCTTCAGGAAAAACGAATGCAATGGACGAACAACTTATTCAAGAAAGGAAGTTTGGGAATAAAGTTTTTATTATCGACCCTATGGGTGAATTTTATGCAAAACATGGGAAAAAAGGGGATCACATTTTGTCACTTTACGACAAAAGAGCTGAAAAGTGGAATTTTTGGTGTGAGGACTTACCACCAAAATTTTTAGCAAATGCTTTAATTGAAATGAAAGAATCCTCTTCAAGTAATAAGTTTTTTGATAAAACAGGTCGTGAAGTAATGGCTGCTGCTTTACGCATTGCAAAAACTCAAGAGCAATTATGGCAAATTGTAAACTACTCGGAAGAGGATTTATATAATTTGCTTTTAGATAATAAGGAGCTTTCTAAACAATATTTAGGTAAAAAAGCAAGTGGGCAAAGTGCTGGTGTAATTGCTTCTGCATTTATGAATTTAAATTTTATTAAATATTTAAACCACCATGTCATGGAAAGAGAAAAAGAAACAAAAATCATAGAAAAAGCATTTTCGCTAACAAAATGGGTAAATAATAATGAGGATTCGTCTTGGATTTTTATTATTGATGAGAATCGGAATTTGGAAGATGCGAAACCACTTCACAGGCTTTGGTTTGATATTGTAACAAGCTCAAGTTTTGATAGGGATATAAGCAAATCTAATTTAAAGCGAATAAGCCTCTATTGTGATGAAATTTCAACCGTTGGTAACTTACCCACTCTGCCACTTGTTTTTGATAAAGGAAGACGCTTTAAAACGAAGATGGTAATTGGATTTCAATCCTTCCCTCAAATTGAAATTATTTATGGACGTGAAATGGCTTTGAGTATTTTTCAAGGCTTGCAAAATATTTTTGTTTTTGTTTCGAATAGTGGAAAAGAAGCGGAGTTATTTTCAGACAGAATGGGAAAGTCGGAAGTAATTGAGCTTGATTCTTCGATGTCTGTTGGAGGGCATGGTCATACAAATTTATCCCAGCGGACGAGGCGCATTGATTCTGTTACTCCTTCTCAAATTCAAGCCTTAAAAGATAATTTTGCATTTTTAAAATTAGCTCGTTTTAATCCAACAAAAGTAGAGTTTGAATTTGTTGGGTTAAAGCAAAAAAATCAAGGTTCCATTTCTGAAGTATGTATAAAATCGTGGTTAGATGACATTGAATTGAAGTCTTATGAGTCAAAGGAAATGAAAGCAAATAAGGAAAAAGAAAAGCTAGATAAATTTGAAAATCTTGAAAATGAAATTCAAAAATCTCAAATACAAGAATTTTCTGCTTCTTTAAAGTCTTTGATTGATCGTGCGATTAAAATATATTTAAAAAATCCTATAGATAAAGATCATCTTGATTTAATAGCAATAGAAATATTAGAAAAATTTGGAGCTATAAAATCAATAAAGTCAAAAATAAACGAAATTATATATGCTTTATATATAAATGAAAAAATAAAACTGATTCATGTCAATTATGATTCAATTGAGTTTACCATTCAATTTCCAAAAATTAATATTGAGAATCTAGATTCAAAATCAAAAAAAGACTCCAAAAATAATGACCATATAAGTATTAAGAATTTGAATCCATCTGAAAAAGAAAAAGAGGGAGGATTTGGAAGTCCTCATGTGGGGATTAAAAATCAAAATATAAAAGAAGAATTAAATAATATAAATCAGAATCATGAAAAAGAGGATGAAATACAATTTAAGACCGTTCCAATTTATTTTAAATCACCTTTTCAAGATTTAATTGAAAAAGATAACAATCAAAATAAAGAAGAAAATGAAATCACAAGTGAACCTCTCGCCCCTAAAGGGAGCGAGCTTCTGAAGTCATAGGAATCAGCGGATTAGATTGCTCTAA
>Ga0007827_10000521_pt1 | contig 12549 bp, 12 predicted proteins | sample CryBogCBE16Jul07_FD_60332 | JGI IMG/M metagenome (GOLD analysis project Ga0007827, IMG submission 60332) | Freshwater microbial communities from Crystal Bog, Wisconsin, USA - CBE16Jul07 | ecosystem: Environmental > Aquatic > Freshwater > Lake | place: Crystal Bog, Wisconsin, USA | collected...
GGCCTCCATCCTCTCCAAGGCGGGATGGAACGTGGCCTCGGCTCCTTTCTTCGACACCGTTTTCGTCAACGTCACGCCAGAAGAATCCGCCTCCCTCCGCTCGAGGGCCGGAAGCGCCGGGGTGAATCTCCGCTTCCTCGGTGAAACGGCTGTCACGGTCACGCTCGACGAGACCTCGGGTCCGGTCGAGGCGGTCGCCTCCCTCTTCGGCCCGGGTCCCGGAGGGAGCACTGCGGACCCGCTCTCCTGGCGCCTGCCCGATGCTCTGAGGAGGACCGGCCCGTTCCTGTCGCACCCGGTCTTCAACACCCATCACACCGAGACCGAGATGCTCCGGTACATCCGTCGTCTCGAATCGAGGGATCTCTCCCTGACCACATCGATGATCCCCCTCGGATCGTGCACGATGAAGCTGAACGCGACCTCCGAGATGATCCCCGTCACCTGGGAGAATCTCGCCGGGCTTCATCCCTTCGTGCCGCCGGACCAAGCCGCAGGATACGCCGAGATCTTCCGCCAACTCGAGTCCTGGCTTGCCGAGATCACGGGATTCCACGCCGTTTCACTCCAACCGAACGCCGGTTCGCAGGGCGAGTACGCCGGGTTGCTCGTGATACGCGCCTGGCACCGTTCGCGCGGAGACGATCACCGGACGGTCTGCCTGATTCCCGTCTCCGCCCACGGGACCAACCCCGCCTCCGCCGCCATGGCGGGGATGGAGATCGTCGGTGTCGCCTGCGACGGGGAGGGGAACATCGATCTTGCCGACCTGAAGGCCAAGATCGCCCTCCACGCGGACCGCCTCGCCTCCCTCATGGTCACCTATCCCTCGACCCACGGGGTCTTCGAGGAGGGGATCTCCGAAATCTGCGCCATGGTCCATGCGGCGGGGGGGCAGGTCTACATGGACGGGGCGAACATGAACGCCCAGGTCGGACTCTGCAGGCCGGGTGACTTCGGGGCCGATGTCTGCCACCTGAACCTTCACAAGACGTTCTGCATCCCTCACGGGGGCGGGGGACCCGGCGTCGGCCCGATCGGCGTGGCCGAACATCTGGCTCCGTTCCTGCCGGGCCACAGCGTCGTTGCGACCGGTGGATCCTCGGCGATCGGCGAGGTCAGCGCCGCCCCCTGGGGAAGCGCCCTTGTCTGCGTGATCAGCTGGATGTATCTCCGCATGATGGGCCAGGATGGCTTGGCCGCGGCCAGCGCCCTCGCCATCCTCAACGCTAATTACATCGCCGCCCGCCTCGGGGGCCTTTTCCCGATTCTCTACAAGGGGAAGAACGGGACGGTCGCCCACGAGTGCATCCTCGATGTCCGCGAATGGAAGGTGCGCGCCGGCGTGGAGGCCGAGGATATCGCCAAGAGACTCATGGATTACGGTTTCCATGCCCCGACGATGAGCTGGCCCGTGCCGGGAACACTGATGGTCGAGCCGACCGAGAGCGAGTCCAAGGAGGAGATCGACCGTTTCTGCGACGCCATGATCGCCATCCATGGCGAACTCACCGCCATCGAACGGGGCGAACTCGACCGAGCCGACAATCCCCTCAAGCGCGCCCCTCATACGGCGGCCTCCGTCACGTCGGACGAATGGACCCGCCCCTACAGTCGCTCACAGGCCGCCTGGCCGGCTCCGTGGCTCCGCGCCCACAAGTTCTGGCCCTCCGTTTCAAGGGTCGACAATGTCCACGGCGACCGGAACATCTTCTGCACCTGTCTCCCCGTAGCCCAGGCGGGCTAGTGTCCTGACCGGTAAGAAAGAGACGAGCCGTTGCTTAGCCCAACAGCGGCCTCCACCATGGGATCCCGGCAATAATCAGAGCCATCGAGGCTCCCGCCCATGTCAACGACGTCGAGAAGGCCTTCTCATCCGTGGAAGCCCTGCGGGCTCGGGCCGATCCGATATGCGCCAGTGCCAACGCGGCGATCATGAGGATCGTGTGCTCGATGGCGAAGAACCGGAGATCGTGCGATTTCATCCCCGCAGCGGGATTGCTCCAGAAGGTCCGCACGAGGGGGCTCACACACGAGAGGAACAAACCCACGACAAACTGGAGGCTCAACAGGGACGTGTAGGCTGCCGTGAGTCCGGCTCCGGCCGGCTTGTAGGGAAAGCCCCTCCCTTTGCCGACAAAAGAGCCGACGACGAGCACGATGCCCGAGAGGAGGACCGCCCACCGCAAGGCATTGTGGACGAGGATCAGGGTCGGATAGGAGTGGCTCATCATGGAAGGGAGGGAGAGAGGGATGCCCGCCGACGCGAGCCGGGATCGGGACTCACTGGCCCGCGTACGCCCCGACGGTCTGCGAGGAGGGGGCGTTGAACTCGACGATGTCTCCCGTGAGCGTGATTCGGGGGATGGAGAAGGCGATCAGATAGAGGTTTGATCGGTCCTCGGTCTGGTTGGCGATGGCGATGGAGCGACCGATGATGGACATGCCGGCACGCTTCAGGAGAGCCGACTTGGCACCCGCATAGGTGGCAGGTGATATGGGAATGAATCCCAGCAGGTAAAATCCGCAACTCGTTCCGGAGACCCCCGCGCGGACAACGCGGTAGTTGTTTCCGGAGAGATTCACGGCGGTGCCTGTTCCGGCCTTGCTACCCCCCTCGGAGGCGCAGGAACAAAGGAGAAGGGAACCTAGAGCAAGTTTCAGAAGGGCGGTGCGTTTCACGGGATGTACGATATAGGCATCGGAAAAGGGAGGGGCAAGCAAGGGGATCTCTTCAGAAGAGACCGCCGGCCGGTAGAAATTTCCTGAGTTTGGGTTCGTGCGAGGCGCGGTCTTCGGGCGAAAGATGGTCGATGAAGAGAATTCCCTCAAGGTGATCCACCTCATGCTGGGCAGCTCGGGAGAGCAATCCTTCTGCTTCAAAGGATAGGGAATCCCAATCCAAATTGGTGAAGGTGACCCTGACACGGTTCGGCCTATCCACGTCGTCGATGATCCCCGGCATGCTGAGGCACCCTTCCCCTTCGACGGAGCGTTCCTCCCCGACAGGTTCTACGGTGGGGTTGACCATGACGAGTGGCATCAATGTGGAAACATCAATCTCGATACCATTCTTCCAGGCACGGCTCGGGCGGTCGTCGAAGGCAGGAAGAACATCGATCACCGCCATCCGGATCGTTCTTCCGACCTGATGCGCGGCCAGTCCGCATCCTTCCTCCTCGTACATGGTCGCCAGCATGTCCGCGGCCAAGGCCCGTATGGATGCATCGATGGTTTCGATGTTTCGGCCTTTGCTGCGCAGTGCGGGGTGACCGTACTTGACGACCTCCAGGATTCGGGGAGTTTCTTTGTTTTTCATGGCATCAGGGAGCGTGGGGGCGTGTGATGGCGGGAACGTTCTTGATGCCGGACTCCTGAAGGGCGTCGAGAACGGAGACGACCGTTCCGAACGGGGCCTCCTTGTCGGCCTTCATCGTGATGGAACATCCCGGTTGGGACCTGAGGGTGTCACCGATGGCGCGCGGAAGTTCCTGCATCGTGACCGTCCGATCACCGAGCGTGATGAGGTCAGCCCCCTTGATCTGGAGAAGCACGGCCTTCTTCGGTTCGGCCTTCGAGGCGGCGGCGCTCTTGGACTCGGGAAGGTTGATCTGAAGCTGAGGGAGCTTTTCCCGGAATGTGGTCGTGACGATGAAGAAAATGAGCAGGATCGCCAGAATGTCGATCAGGGAGACCACCGTGATCGAGGGCATCTTCCGGCGTTTGGTATGGAATCGCATGATGGAGAGTATTTTAGTGCAATCCGTTCGTCAGGAGAGTCGAACCATCAGATCCCGGTTTGAAGTTTCTCTGAATCATGCGGTGTGAAGATCAGGAAGTCTTTTCAATCTGAGCGGTCATGGGGAGATGTTTTTGAGATATTTTCGGACATTCTGAGTTCGAGCCTTTTGCAAGGGATTCGCAGGGTGAGCCATCCCTGTATTCCATGCGTGTCCCCCCGTGATCCATCCTGATGAGGGTGATGCTCACCGTTACGGCATCCTCGCGATGCACGCAGATCGAATCAGCCCCCGCAACGGGATCATGGGAGGAATGCAAGCGATCAATCCAGCCAAGGGATCCGGCATCGGATTCAAGAGAGGCTTTGAGGCAGGCCGCACGGCGAGCAGTCGTGGCCGTGGTCTCGTTATGTCCGGAAGAGAACCAATGGTTCGTGCTCCACGCGTGATCGGTCCGCCTTGCTGCTACTCCATCCGACCGGTATTCACGGATGTCTCCACTCCCGATTCCGAACACGAAAATCCGGAAGGGATTCAGTCGATCCAACGGAAGGGAATACAGGCACTGTTCCATTTTTTCCCGGTTATCGCAGGCAAGAAGTCGGGGAATGATCCCGCCTCGACTAAAGTCAGGATCTCCCGGGTACTGGGGGCGCGAGTACCAGTTGATCAGAGCCGCACAAAGACCAAGACTGTTGATGCCGATCCAGGTGCCTCCTCCGGGCTCGGACGGATACATGGCTTTTAGCGAACCGCAGCGGTGAAATTGCGGGGGGAGGGCCTTTGCCCGGGTGCGCTGTTCATCACGGTTCATGGCCAGCAGGAATCCTCCGTCGGTCGGAACAAAGGAGAGCGTGCACATGGATCAGTCTGCGACGGGATGCCTGCGCCTGAGTCTGTTGTAGGTGAACCATTCCCGCAGAATGGCCTTTGCAGAATCCGGCCGGTGTCCGCGTTTGCGATTGGCCGCGCCGAGGGCAAAAGCAAGGTCCCAGTGACGGAACATCAGGGAGTAGGATCTCCCAAGTGGCAGGTGTGGATCATAGGCATTGGTCGGTTCGCCTCCGACACCATTAAGCTCCATGATCCGGAACTCTCCCTCGGCAAGCTCCTCCGGAGAGCGGAACCTGACATCGTACCGACCGATGAAGAAACCCGGCAGTTGTCGGGAAATGGCGTCCACACGGTCCAACAGTTTCAGACTCAAAAGATGGCCGCCCTCTTTGAAAAGGCATCCCTGAGTATGGCTTCCTGCCTCGACCAGGCGGAGGGATTCTTCCTCGGCAAGAATGTCATCGAGCCTTTCCTGAAAGCGGGCGAGATGGACGGCGGCCTGCATGGATGCCCGGGTGTTGCCGAGAATCAGTTCCCTGATGGTCCGTTTTCCATCCCCTGTGATTTTTGGAAAAACCTTTTCCGTGACGGCAATGACGGTCCCCCGTTCCTGATCGGGAAACCTGTTGTAGAGAATTCCCGCCTCCCGGTTCCATGGAATGTACTCCTGGAGAATCGTGTCCAGATTCATCCGGTGCAGATATTGCATGGCTTCATCGTGATTCCGGATCAGACGGAAGCCGCTCCCCCGGAACCCGACATCCGGTTTCATGACCACGGGATAGGATCTTCGCTGCATGAACGATTCAAAGGCCGATATTTTCTCCGCTCCGGCCGGAATCATGACCGTGGCGGGGACAGCCGTAGGGTCAATGATTGCCAACTGGGAAAGGGTTTCCCATTTGGACTCCCCGATGAGACCTCCCAACCTGATGCCCGGATTGGCAGCTGTGGGCAAAGTCAGGGATCCATACTGCACGGACCTTGCAAGATATCGTGCCGTGATGGGCAGGTAGTAAAACCAGCCAGGCCAGAACTCCCAATGGGGAAGCCTTTTCAGAACAGGTGGCAGAAATCTGATCAGGGCCATGATCAGGAAGACCGAAGCGATGACGATGAGTAAGTGTCCCTGAAGGTCGTGAAATGCCCCTGGTGCTGCTTCACCCAGCAGATGGACCAGTATGAAGATAAGGATCGTCCAGACAATCGCCATCAGGCCCGTGATTGCCCCGAATAGCAGGGTGTTCATCTTGAGGAATCCGGCCGCCAGAAAAGTCGTGAGACGCATTCCTGGCACGAATCTCGAAATGGCCAGGGCAAGGACCCCTCTTTTACTGAACCAAAGCTCGCTGCGGTTAATCCTGTCCTCCCACAAAGTCCCCTTGCCAAGGAAACGCTCCGCCAAAGGGCGTCCGCCGTACCGCGCAAGCAGGAAAAGGAGGAAATCCCCCGACCAAAGGCCACCGAAACATGAGAGAAAGCACGGGATAACAGGCAAGGCACCGGTTGCGGCGGCAATGGCTGCACTGAAAACGGCCGCATCCTCCGATAGCCAGGTCAGGAAGAAAATCCCGGCCAGTTGCCAGGCCATGGAATCCATCAGTATGCCCCGGCCATCTTCTGACGATATCGCATCGTCGAGGGCGCCACGCCGAATCCCTCCGGAACCTCCCGCTGTGCCGAACGCAGCAGGATGGCAATGAGGGCGTAGTGGTGAATCGTATGACTGATACAAAACATCATTTCCCGTCCAACAGTCGAAGAGGCTGATCCGGCTTCCTTATCTCCGTAAGTAACGCCGCAGCAGACTTCAATCGGGTCCTCCTCACTGCGTTTGTGGAGTTCCTGCGCCGAGATCCGAAGAGATTCCGTAACGGCAAGTGCCACCGCGAGGTCCGTTTCCAGAAGGGATTCCCGCGTCCGCGCATCGTAGTCGATCGTCCCGGTTTCCAGCCCCGCAAAGAGCTGGCGAAAGTGATCAAGACAATGCCTGTAATGTGCCCCAATGGAGGCTCCCTTACCCAGGGAATGGGGAGATCTAAATTCTTCCAGACTAAGGTCCTCGAGGAGGTTCTTTCCCTGGAGAAGGACCGCTTCCATGGAATCAGCCAAACCTCCCATGCTTAAAAAGGAAGAAGTTTTCCAACGATGGGAATCTCCCGGCGATGCAGGAAGAGGATGATGGCCGAGCAAGTAGCTACAGTCAGAGCGAGTGCGAAGAGTTCCCCGTGGTCTCCCATGACATCAATGCCAAGAATGGTCAGATGGCTCATGATGGCACCTCCCATCACTCCCAAGGCGAGAACAGCACCCAGCCAAGCTGTCCTGGGAAGCAACAAGAGAATGGCAGCGATCAGCTCCGCGATCCCGGAGCCGATCCGGCCGGGGGCTCCCAAGCCGACCTTATCGAAGATGTAAACGGATTCGGGTGCTGCGGAAAATTTGAACCACAGTGTCTGGGCGAGAATGACCGCCGCAGTGAGTCGGAGGATCCAGGAAAGGATCGTGAGGTGTTTGGTCAAGGAACCCATGGGCAAGGTATCATTTAAGGAAATCATGAGGAAGCGACCAAGCCGTTATTTTAGCCAACCCCCTACGGCCTGAACGCATTTCTCTAGCCCGTGGGAATAATGTCCAAGTCAAACAGAACGTGGAGTCACCCGATGCGATCAAAGAAACGGTGCATCTATTTACAGATTTGGATTTTTATTGGTGATCCTATGGTTTTCCAAGGAGTATCCCGCAAATGAACAAAGACCATGATCAGTCAAATGACTCCCAATTAAAGGGGGATGAGGGAGTGCTTCGCCAAAAGATCAGCTTACTAAAACTAGCATGGTATTTTTTCTGGATCGCCCTGACCACCGTGCAAGGGGCTTCCAGTCATATGCGGAGACAGTTGGTTAACCATAGGAAACTAATTACCGACAGGGAGTTCTTTGAGAGTTTCGGGCTTGCGGAGTTTCTACCTCAACCGGACAGTACTTTTGGTCTTGCCATTCATGTCGGTTACCGTGTGCGGGGAATTCCGGGAGCCTTGGTGGTCTCCGTGGCGATGCTCATGCCGGCTCTCTTCCTGATGATCCTACTGGGGCTTGCCTATCTGCAATACTCCCATCTCAATTGGGTCGAGGCCGCGACGGCAGGTGCCGCGGCCGGTTGCTGCTCGATCATTGCCGGGACCCTTCTGGAGGTCGGGAGAAAGGCGCTGCACGACGTCCGGGATCTGTTTGTCATCCTAATGGTTTTTATCCTACTCCGATACGTTCACCTTCATATTTCCGGAGTGTTGCTTTGGATGACGCCGGTTGCCCTCTGGATCCACAGACCTTCGAGGCATGAGCGTCTCCCGAAGGTCTCCAGGGAGCCGCCTGGCATGGTACCGACATTGAAATTCCGTCACCGACTGCGAGCTATACTTGCCGGTCTCTTCAACGAAAGTCGTTGGGGAAGCGTGGCGACAGCAGCCCTTCTTGTGGGTATCATGTTCCTGATCTCCACGGTGGAGCATCGTGGGCCGCAACTTTTTTCCACTTTCAAAGGCACGAATCCTGCCGAATCTCACGAAACGCCCGCAGTCTGTCCGGCACTTCCTCTTGATCAGATCGGAAAGCGACTTGGTAAAAACGACTCTTCCTTGTCAATGTTCGGGGGCATCTGCACGGATCTGGTATCCTCCTTCTCCGCACTTTCCGTCTGCGCTTTTGGAGGAGAAGAGACCATTCTTCCTTGTATGAGGAATACCAGTGTCGAGCATCATTCCTGGATGACCCAGCGTGAGTTCGTGGATCTTTTTTCGATGAGTTTTCTAGTGCCCGGGCCGAGCATGCTTTCCGCCTTAGTTGGCCTGAAGGCCTGTTCATCATTCGGATTGGGAGGTAAGTTTCTTGGAGCCATTGTGGCTGTCATGGCCATGTTCCTTCCCAGTATCGCAGTTGTCCTGCTGGTGGCCCATTCCTGGAACAGGCTTTCCGAATGGAATTGGCGTCCCACGATCGGGCATGCGATGCTTTTGATTGCCGCCGGGGCTCTTTCTGCCGCTCTCATGTTCGTCACTGAGACTGTTTTCACCTCTAGCACCGCGGCCGTCGTCTCAGTTGGAGCGATGCTGGCTTTGATCATCACGGACATGAATCCTGTCCTCGTAGTGATCCTCTCAGCCGTTGCGGGATATTTGTTTCTATAAAAAGCTGCTTTCGTACTCTGGAAGTTTTACGCAACTAGGATTTATTACAGCGCGCGATGATTGTGCGGGTTGCTTTTCTATTCTAAAGATTGTTTTAATTTTTACTTTAATGTAAGTTTTTGATTTACTGAAGACCGTAAAAATAACAGCTTTAAAATAGATTATTTCAAAGAATAGAGCCCTGTCTCCTTTTGCTTCATTAAGAGAGCTGAGCTAACAAATGCTGTTGCGACTAGCAGGATCGCCGGAGCAAATCTGTGATGAGTGACTTCGATTAGAGTTGCGCAGAGAAGAGGGGTGGTGCCCCCAAGGACCCCTGCTGCGATATTGTAAGATATACCCAAACCTGTTGCCCTCAAGGTTCTGGGGAAGACCTCAGCCAGCCAAACCTGATAAGTTGATCCGCCAAAGGCTATCACCCCCATGTAAATCACCATCGCCAAGAGAGCCATAGTATTGTTTCCAAGATTCACTGCGAAATAAAGGGGATATGCTCCCATGAAAATTCCTGCCAGTGAGATCAAAGCAATAGGTTTCCTTCCGATTCTGTCCGAAATCAAGCCCGCCACCGGGGAGATGCAGATTGCAGCGGCCATGGCTGCAGATTGAAGTCCCAACGCTGTTGATTCGCTGAAGATTTTTCCTCCGATTAGATAGGACGACATAAAAATCGCGATCGAGTAGAAAGCTGCCTGAAAAGCCCAACCTCCCAGAGCCCCCCTGATCATGGTCCAAGGATGTTCCATGAGGACATGGAGGACGCTAGAGCGTCTTTGGCGGGATCCAACTTGGCAATTAGGTTTTTCCTCCTCGGGAAGGCAGGTGCGCAGAACGGCAATGGAAACGCCCAGAGGAATGGAGACTAAAAATGGAAGCCGCCAAGCCCAGTCCAAGACCTGATCTTTTGAGAAGATCGAGAAAAGAATCGTTCCCGCAGTGGAGCCCAGAAGAATACCTCCGGAAGCCGTGGAGCCTGCCAGAGTTCCGATCAGTCCCCTGCGCTGCGGAGGCGCGTTCTCCACGAGATAGGTGATGGAGGTGATGAACTCTCCTCCTGTAGAAAGCCCTTGAACAAGTCGCAGTGTAACGAGAAGAAAGGGAGCCCATACCCCGATCGTTGCATAGGAAGGAAGAAAGCCGACCAGAGCCGTCGTGACGGCCATGACCGTTGCCGATGCTAGAAGGGAAATACGCCTGCCGTGATGGTCGGCGATGTGGCCAAAGAAAGCACCTCCACCGAGTCGCATAATGTAGCCGGCGGCAAACACGCCGAAGACCGAGAGAATAGAAACAAGACTGTTTCCTTGCGGAAAGAAGAGTTTTCCCAAGGTGGGAGCCATGACTCCGTATAGCGCGAAGTCGTACCACTCCATGAGATTGCCCGCCATCCCGGCGATGACGGCAATAGGTTTGAGGGGCGGGGGTTCTTGTTGGCGCATGACGAAGTTTCGTTTCAGCTAGGTGTTGGTCTAGGAAAAATCGATGGAATCTTGATGGTCGAAGTTTCCACTCGCGGTTCTATTCTTCATCTATTGGAATTCCCTTCATGAAGCACCTAATTCTCGCACTCTTGATTCCGTTTGCCTGGGGAGGCTTGCGTGCGGAACACGCGGTGGATTCCCAGTTCCAGACCAGGCTTAGGGTCGCTGTCTCGGAACGTCCTCCCTATTGCTTCAGGGAAGGTGACAAATGGACCGGACTGAGTATTGCACTCTGGGAGCAGGTTGCGCAGAGACTCGGCCTCTCGTACGAGTATCTCGATATTCCGTTGAGCAAGATCGCTCAGTCCCTCGAGAAGGGTGACTGCGATCTCACTCCTCTTCTTGGGTTATCTCAGGAACAAGCACTGAAGTTACGATACACCCAACCGTATCTGGTGAGCCAAGGAGCCCTGCTCACGCGACGGGAGTGCGCGGTTCGTGAGATGATGATGCTGGGCAAGCACCTTCTGAACCGTCAGATGCTCATGATCATGGGGCTGATGCTGGCCGGGATGATGATTTTTAGCATCATCCTGTTGCTTATCGAAAAACGCCGTCGGGAAGGTCATTTTCCGGGTTCCCGTTTGAAAGGCTTTGGTTCGGCCCTTTGGTTCTCAGCCTCCACCATGACGACCGTGGGCTACGGTGACACCTCACACCTGTCGCCCTTGAGCAGGGTGGTGACCTTTTTCTGGATGTTGTTCGGTGTTCTGGTCATCGCGGTCTTCACCGGGTCGGTCTCCTCTTCGCTGACGATGTCCGATATCACGGCTGGCATCATTCATTTTCAGGAAATCAACAGATTTGATACGGGTGTTCTCAAGGGGTCCAAAATGGACGAGTTGTTGGAAAGCCGGGGTATACCCGCAACCCGTTATGACTCTCTCAAAGCCGGCCTGGATGCCTTGCGTATGAGGAAATCCATCTCCGCCTTCGCGGGGGATGAAGTGAGCCTGGGATATGAGACCTCCAGGAACTTTGCCGGGGATTTTCACATGTCGCTGATCCCTCAGGCTGAACTGCTCTACGCTTTCGCCTGCAGAGGCGGCCTTCCCCAGTTTGACGCGATCAACGGGGAGTTGATGAAGATCACACTCGCTTCGGACTGGCACGCCCGATGCGAACGGTGGATAGGACCTTCGGGATTTTAGGGGAAGTCCGCTGACATGTCCCCTGAGTCCATCTGTTGCCTGTGAATGACGGGATGAGTCTTGTGACGGTCCTGCTGCTAGGCTTGGCCGGCATCTGCAGCGGTTTTCTCAATACGGTGGCATCCAGTGGTTCGGCGGTGACCCTTCCCATCATGATCGCCCTTGGCCTTAATCCCGTGATCGCCAATGCCACAAATCGTGTTCCCGTGGTGGTGGGGCTTGCCGCAGCTGTTTGGAAATACCACCGATCGGGTCAATTGCACTGGAAGGAGGGGTTCCGGTTATCGCTCCCCACTGTTGCGGGTGCTGTCCTCGGGACTTTTCTTGCAATGAATCTCGGCGACATGAAGACCGGCTACTTGACCACGTTCGCAGTTCTTTTTGCCATGGCAGTCGTTCTCTCAAATCCCTCCAAGTGGCTCAGCGACGGGCAATCCTCACAAGCAAAACAAACCGGTCTCCTTGTCCAGTGCGCGCTTTTTGTCGTCGGGATCTGGACCGGATTGATTGTTTTGGATTCAGGGACTCTCTTCTTGGCAGTGCTCGTGCTGATGGCTCATTACCCGATCCGTGAGGCAAATGCAGTCAAGGCCTGGAGCATGGGACTTCCCTCTTTGATGGCTGTGATGATCTTTACGGCGAAGGGGGATATCAACTGGTTCTGGGCAGTCCCGCTTTCGGGTGGAGGCATACTGGGATCATTGATCGGGACGCGCGTCTCGTTGGGGCCCAATGCAGGCAAATGGATCTTTTGGGTGCTGGTCGTCGTTCTCGGAGCACAGGTCATCCAACTCGCCATACGTTATCTTTGAGTCAGGCCGCGGGAGGCAATTTCCGAGGCCACCTCCAGTATCAGGTCTTCCTGCCCGGCAACGACCTTTCTTTCCCCGAGGGCGATCAGGATGTCGCGAGGATCAATCCCGAATTGTTTTGCCGCACGTTGGACCGGCTTCAAATAACCCGAAAAAACTCCGGCAAGCCCGCTGACAATGGTGATGGGATTGGATTCCGGAAGGAATCCGGCAAAGAGCCTTGCGGCGACTTCCGAGGCATCGAGGGATTTATAGAGATCAATCGTCGATGGATAACCCTGCAACTGCAGGACTGCTGCGAGGATCTCAATCGGTGCATTCCCCGCGCCGGCTCCGAATCCCTTG
>Ga0007827_10000528_pt1 | contig 12384 bp, 10 predicted proteins | sample CryBogCBE16Jul07_FD_60332 | JGI IMG/M metagenome (GOLD analysis project Ga0007827, IMG submission 60332) | Freshwater microbial communities from Crystal Bog, Wisconsin, USA - CBE16Jul07 | ecosystem: Environmental > Aquatic > Freshwater > Lake | place: Crystal Bog, Wisconsin, USA | collected...
CCCCATTGTGAAAAATTCTCGACTGCTGCCACCCGTAGGTGTCTGGACCGTGTCTCAGTTCCAGTGTGGCTGGTCGTCCTCTCAGACCAGCTACCCGTCAATGCCTTGGTGAGCCGTTACCTCACCAACTAGCTGATAGGCCGCGAGCTCATCAGGAAGCGTCTTGCGACTTTGGCTTCGGAAGGATGTCCCTCCTGGCCGTATGCGGTATTAATTCGCCTTTCGGCGAGTTATCCCCCACTTCCCGGCAGATTGCTCACGTGTTACGCACCCGTTCGCCACTAGGCTTTATCGGTATTGCTACAAATAAAACCCCGTTCGACTTGCATGTCTTATCCACGCCGCCAGCGTTCGTTCTGAGCCAGAATCAAACTCTCCGTAGAAAGTTTGCGCCACTCCGTGCTAAACGGAGGGCAAATTTCCAGCATCATCTTTTCCTCGACTCGTCGTGACGAGCGAGGGACGATCTGTATTAAACTTCGATTAAGAAATCGACGAAAAACGCACATTTCAGTTCTTGCTGTGTTTGCTATCTTGATCCATCCGATTACGCATGTGCGGAACCGGATCAGCGCTTTCAAAGATCGTGACCAGTGGCTGCTCGGCGAATTTGGGAGTAAAGCCTCTCGTGATGAGATCCGAGCTTTAACCCGCAAGGCCGGCACTTGTTCAAGGTGCTCGTCGCAGACTGGTGAAGAACAATCCTGGCGGTGATACCGAAGTATCGGCCGGGATTGATGAATCTAGCCGGTTGCATGAGAGAGTCAACACCTTCTTTCAATTTTTTTTAAAAAAATTTTCACCGGCCCAGCATCCAACCCTTCAGGCGAATGCGTTCCTCAAAGCAGATCGCCCGCACAAGTCCTTTTTACGGTTCTCTGCGGGCGATGCGTTTCTTCAGGCGGTTCCTCATGAACCGCGAATCCTCATGAAATCAGCCTGCGCGGCCGGCGCTCTTTTTTCGCATCCCAAGCACCCCGACGAAAGCCTCGTAGGCCACCGGCACCATCGAGACAGCGACGATCGCGAGCACGACCGTCTCGAAGTGCGCCTGAACCCAGGGGATGCCCCCGAAGAGCACGCCCGCAATCATCATGAGAAACACCCAGAGCACGCTGCCGATCACCGTATGCAGGACAAAGCGAGCATATTCCATCGAGGCCATTCCGGCAACGAAGGGAACCAGCGTGCGGAAGACCGGAAGGAAGCGGGCAAGGATCACGGCCTTCGGCCCGTGCTTCTCAAAGAAGAGATGGCCGCGGTCGAGGTAATCCTTCTTCAGGATCAGAGCGTTTTCCTTGAAGATGCGGCTTCCTAGCGCGCCCCCGATCGAGAAGTTCGTCAGGTTACCGAGGATCGCGGCGATCATCAGCAGAACCATGGCCACGGGCCACTGCAAGCCGGCCCCAGGATGCGAGACAGAGTAAGCGCCGACTGCGAAGAGCAGGGCGTCGCCGGGCAGGAACGGAGTGATCACAAGTCCCGTCTCGCAGAAGACGATCGCGAAGAGAATCCCGTAGACCCAGACCCCGTAGAGGGAAACGATGTGCTCCAGGCTCTTGTCGAGATGAAGGAAGTTCTGCTGGAACCAGTGGATGATGTCGAGGATGTGCATCGGGCCTATGAAGCAGGATTCGATACCCTTGGCAACCATAGCCGGAGCAATCCCCCCGCCAGAATTCCCCTCACCGCGGACCTCGGGATCCGGACCCCGGAACACCCCCTGCTCCGGGACATCAACCGCAGTGTGGCCAGCGAGATCTCAAGGGGAAGGGATGACGCCCAGAGAATCCTTCCGGGCCTCAGCGAGCCAAGGAATCGCCCACCCTCGGCAAGAAGATCCCTCGTGAGTCCCACCGCATCGGAGACATTCTCCTCGGGAAGATAGAACCGTCCCCGGGCCCGGTCTTCCTCCCCGTCCCTGAGGATATTGATCATCTGGAGACCCCTGCCGTAGGCCTCGGCCGAGGCCAGGACAACCGAAGGATCACACGTCAGGGACCTTCGCCCCCGCTTCGCCACCAGCAGGCACCAGGCCCGACCGACAGACCCCGCCACCAGGGCGCAATACCCGGAGAGTTCTTCCGGAGAAAGCGGATCGGCCGATGGAAAGCGCTCCAGATCAAAGAGCATCCCGCGCAGGATCGCATCCAGCATCTGGACGAGTTCCGGGGCGTCGGGATGCCTCGACAACTCCCCGAGCAAACGGGGGAGCGCGGCCAGCAGCGCCTCCGCCCGATCGACACGGGGCACGACCGGGGCCGAAAGCATCTCCCCGTCCCATGAAAGCGCCCGTCTCAACGACTCTAGGAAGCGCTTTCTTTCCGAAAGCATCAGCGAATCCTCGTCGGCGACCGAATCGGCGGCCCTCGCGATGAGGTATCCGAGCGAGAGCGGCGAGCGGAGTTCCCGGGGCAGAAGCAAAAGCGTGGGGGAGAACGTCCGGGCGCACTCCCGTAGGAGCCGCCGCTGGGAAATCCCCTGCACGGCTCAGTTTCCCCGGTGATCGGGGCTCCCCTTCGGCGCCCCCTCGCCGATCCGGCGCATCCGGATCCGCTTTTCGTCTGCGTTTCCCAACCCCCTGGACTCGGCCTCGGCGACATGGCCCCCGTCCGCCGAGGCCTTGGGCATCCTGGAGAGCTCTCTCTGCTCGTCGAGCAACCGGAGGGCCGCTGCATCCACGGCCACGGGATCCTTGGAGGCAAAAAGAGTCGAGAAGACGACGCAGTTGCCCGGGGCAGGATAGGGCCCCCCCGCATACTGCAGCATCAGCCCGTCCATTATCGCCAGAATGACTTTCCCCCCCACCTTCGGATCCGAGTAAACCTCGGCCAGGGCGGCATCCCCGAATCCGCCCCCTTTTCCGAAGCGCCTCCAGTTGTCGAGACAGCCAACCGTCATTGCCGCCAAAGCTCCGTGGACTCCCGTGAAACAGCTGTCGCAGAGGGAAGGAATGACGATCACCTTGTCGACATCCCTCGACAGAACGACGGGAAGGTGGCTCAACTCGCTGAGTTGCTCGCGCGGGCCGAGAAGCGCGTCCAGATCTGCAGCGGACTTCCTGAAAGCCGAATCCCCGTAGACGAGCCGGCCGATGGCCGGCGCCGAAACGGTGACCGAGGGATCGTAGCCCTCCCCGTTCTCGACCCAACGAAGCGTCAGGCCCGGAACGGTGTCGTAGCCGCATGCCGTCAGATCCTCCCTGCGCCTGTCCCAGACCAGGATATCCCGGGAAGGGATCCCGGCCTCCTCCAGTCCACGGACCACCGAGCGAACCACGGCGGGATGCGTGCCGCCGACAGGCCCGGGAAGCGCGCTCACCTTGATCCCAACACGATCGCCGGGCCGGACCAGGGAACGCCAGGCCTCGCTTTCGGAGCTTTTTCCGGTCACTGCCCGGACAAGGACCCCCACTATCTGGTCGACCACTTCCTGGCGCGGGGTGAGCGACGGTCCCATCGCGCGGGAGTCCATGGCATAGCAGACCACCGACGGGGTCGCATCGGGACGCGGCGGGGGGAGCTCCGCGGAAGCGGGAGCAGCGGCCTGATTGGAAGGGACAGAACCTCCGCAGGGTCCCGTGCAAAAAACTACCGTAAAAACCAGGAACGGAATAAGCCTTCCGAACCTCACGTCGCCTCCCCCGGTTCCTCCCGTTCGATAACGGGCTGGTCGCCCTCCCTGCGGTAGTAATCCTGGCCGATCACGACCTTCGGACGGCCATTGGCGAGGCGCCACTTATTGGTGTCCCGTAGGGAGTAGATGCAGCCGCAGTACTGCTGGGCGTAAAATTCCTCCCTCTTCGAGATCGCGATCATCCGCTCGGCCCCGCCACCCTTGCGCCAGTTGTGGGTCCAGTAGGTCATGCCGGGCCAGCGAGCGGCGACCCGTTCGCCGCAGCCGTTGATCTGGTTCATGTTCTTCCAACGCGAGATACCGAGGCAGCTCGTGATGACGTTGAATCCCTTTTCGTGCGCATGGAGTGCCGTCCGCTCAAAGCGCATGTCGAAGCAGGCCGTGCATCGCTCGCCGCGCTCCGGCACCCACTCGAGCCCCTTCACCCGGGCAAACCAGTTGTCGGTGTCGTAGTCGGCGTCCGTGAAGGGAATCCCGTGTTCCTCGGCGAAGCGGATATTCTCAACCTTGCGGAGCTCGTACTCCTCGCGGGGATGGATGTTCGGATTGTAGAAAAAAATCTCCAGTTCCAGCCCAGATGCCATCATCGCCTCGATCACCTCCCCCGAACAGGGAGCGCAGCAGGAGTGGAGCATCACGCGCTTCTCGCCACCGGGAGGCACCAAGACAGGCCGGCGGAAGGAAACAGGACCAGATCGTGGGTCGCTCATGATGGAAGGGGTCACCAGGCCGTGATGCCCTTTTCCTTGGCTTTGCATCCTAGCCGGAAGGGGAGCGGGGGGCTCAGAAACTCAATCCTCAATCTCAATGGAGATCTTTTCCCCATCGCCGGATGCAGCGCCCACTAAGGTCCTCAGCGCATGAACCGTCGCCCCACCTTTGCCGATGAGGCGACCTTTCAAGGAATGCGGAACCGTGATGAGATACGATGTTTTTCCGTCATTCCCGGAGCTTGTGACTCCAAACTCCGCATCTTCCCCCACAAGGAAACATACTGCCCGACGCAGGAACAACTCCATGACCAGACAGTGATTCCCGGGCGTGAAATCCCCGGTGCCCGCCTCAGGAGGCGGGCGCCTCGGCGGCCTTGCGGGCCTTGGTGATGAAGCTCTGCACGGTCTGGGAGGGACGGGCTCCGACGCTGAGCCAGTACTCGGCGCGGGCAAGGTCGATGGTGTGGTTCTGACCAGCCTGCTTCGGGTCGTAGTGACCGATGAGTTCGATGAACTTGCCGTCGCGGGGGCTCCGCTGGTCGGCCACCGCGATACGGTAGAAGGGATGGTTGCGGGCGCCTTCGCGGCGGAGTCGGATTGCTACTGCCATGGGAATCGGTTGGATGGGTGTGTGTTGGAAGAGAAGCCGGGCATTCCACCAGAGGAGAACCGGGACATCAAGTGTTTCATTTTTCCGGTGTTCCTGGCCAGTTTTTTCATCTGACCGAACCTCAGGATCAGATTATTGACCTCGGTGACGGTATTTCCACTGCCACGGGCGATGCGCTGGCGGCGACGTGCATTCAGAATCTCGGGCCTTTTCCTCTCTCCTGGTGTCATGGAGAGAATGATCGCCTCGACACGCTGCAGTTCGTTCCCCTTGATGGCGGGGGCCGGGAGATTCGCCATCCCGGGGATCATGCCGAGGAGGTTCTCCAGGGGGCCCATCCGTTTGATCATCCGGAGCTGCAGGAGGAAATCGTCGAGGTCAAAGGAAGCGTTCTTCATCTTCGCCTCCAGCCGCTCCATCTCCTCCACCTCGACCACCTCGGCAGCTTTTTCGACCAAGCTCACAACGTCGCCCATTCCCAGGATTCTTCCGGTAAGTCGTTCCGGGTAAAAGGGTTCGAACTGATCAACCTTCTCGCCGACCCCGGCAAACTTGATGGGTCGGCCGGTCACCGAACGGAGGGAGAGGGCCGCACCGCCGCGGGCATCGCCGTCGAGTTTGGTCAGCACGAGTCCGGTCAGGCCGAGGGCGGCATGGAACTTTTCGGCCACGCTGACCGCCTGCTGTCCCGTGGCCGCGTCGCAGACGAGCAGGATCTCCTGAGGACGGATCAGCTCCTTGAGGCGGACGAGTTCGCCGATCAACTCCTCGTCGATCTCCTGCCGCCCGGCCGTGTCGTAGATCTCGACGTTCCCCCCCTGGCTCTCACACCAGGCGAGACCCTTCCGGGCGGCGACAAGGACATCCTTCTAGGTGGGATCGGGACGGAAGACCGGCACCTCGATCTGCTCGCCAAGGGTCGCCAACTGATCAATGGCCGCCGGACGCACAAGATCGAGCGCCACCAAGAGGGGCGTGCGCGGAGCCTCTCCCTTCATGGTGCTGAAGAGTCCGGGGTTCTTCAGAAGGCGGGCGAGCTTCGCCGAGGAGGTGGTCTTTCCCGCACCGTTCAGTCCGACCATCAGGATGCGCGTCGGCTTGCCGTGGTTGATCGGTTCGTTGTCTCCTCCGAGGAGAGCGGTCAGCTCATCCTGGAAGATTTTGACGATCTGCTGGCCGGGGGTGACGCTCTGGAGAACCTCCTCGCCCAGAGCCCGTTCCTTGACCTTGGCGATGAACTCCTTGGCGACCGAGAAATGGACATCGGCATCGAGCAGGGCGAGGCGAACCTCCCGCAGGGCATCGGAGATATTCGACTCGGAAAGCCGTCCATGACCACGGAGGTGCTTGAAGGTCTGCTGGAGCTTGTCGGAAAGGTTGGAGAACATGAAGGGGATGCGTGCTGGAAAGAGTGATTGTCAGCTTAAGGCAAGAGGCCTCAGGATTCCACCCCCGGCTCGGTCACCGGGGCGGAACAGGTGAAATTCCCGCACCGGTACAGGGCCGGCTTTCCCTCGATCGGCTTCATGCCGGCCAGGGAGGGGATCCGCTCCGTCAGCCACGCCTCCCCGGCTCCACCATCCAGAAGCAGGATCACACGATCGGGATGAAATCCCCGACGGGCGGATGCCGCGAGGGCCCGGGTCCGGGGATCTTCGGGATTCCCCGCGACCACGATCTGGGAGGCGGGGCGCGCGCTCATACCCAGGGCCACAAGGAGCTGGGGAACGGCGGCAGGCATCGAGGCTAGGATACCGGAGGAGAGTGCGAAGATTCTCTCCGCCTTGGCGGCGGCAGAAGCGTCGCCCAGCATCCGGGAGAGACGGATCAGATTCAGGGCGGCAACCGAGTTGGCGGAGGGTTCGGCCCCGTCGTAGTCCTCTTTCATCCGGACGATGAGGTGGGGATCTCCGGCGGCGCTTCCAAAATACCCTCCCTCCGCCTCATCCCAGAACAGGCTGTCCATGATCTCCTGCAGTTCCGAGGCCCACCGGAGCCAAGCGATGTCGAATGTGGCCTCGTAGAGGTCGATCAACCCCTGGATCAGGAAGGCGTAATCCTCGGCGAACCCGTTCTCGGAAACCTTGCCCTCCCTCCAACTCCGACGGAGTTCCCCGCTTGTGGAATCGATCAGTCGATTCTTGAGGAAGGTTGCCGCCCGCACTGCGGCTTCCGTGTTCGCCTGATGATCCAAGGCCGCCCCCGCTCGGGCAAAGGCCGAGATCATGAGCCCGTTCCAGGCGCAAAGGATCTTGTCGTCGAGATGGGGACGGGGTCTTCGGGAGCGGATCGCAAAGAGCTTTGCCCGCGAAGAGGTCAAGGAGGCGAGTAACTCAGCCTCGGAAACCCCGAGGTGTCGGGCGCTCTCACCGATGGGGCGTTCCTCCATCAGGACGTTCTTGCCGGAGAGTTCCCCATGGGGATCGCTCGAGGGATCGACATTCCCATGCGGGCGCACTCCGTAGTGCTCGCAGAAGATCCTGGCGGCCTCGGGTTCGAGAAGCCTCTCGATCTCTTCCTTGGTCCAGACGAAGAAAGCCCCCTCGGCATGCTCCTCCGAGTCGTGCGTCAGGAGGCTGTCGGCATCCTCCGCAGAGTAAAAGCCACCCTCCGGAGCGGTCATGTCGCGCAGGACATACCCGAGGATGTCCTCCACCAGAATGCGGTCCTCCTCCCGACCACTCACCTGCCACGCCTCGAGATAAGCGACGGCCAGTTGGGCCTGATCGTAGAGCATCTTCTCGAAGTGGGGGACGTGCCAGATCCGGTCGACGGAATAGCGATGGAATCCCCCTCCGAGATGATCGTGGATTCCTCCGGAGGCCATCCGATCGAGCATCCGGAAGACCATGCCACGGCAGGCGGCTGCTGCCTCCGGTTCGAGGATCTCCGCATGACGCAGCAGGAAGAAGAGCACGGAGGGACGGGGGAATTTCGGAGCCGAACCGAACCCGCCCCACTCCGGATCCTCCATTCTGGCAAAGTGATCGAGAGCCCTTTGAATACCCTCGGCTGCGGCCACTTGCCCGGAGTCCCCGGTTGCCGAGGACTTGAGACTTCCCTGCAGGGCCGAGACGGCGCGAAGGGCTTCACGTTCGACCTTGTCCCGGCTCTCCCTCCAGACTTGGGCGATCTGGCTCAGGATCGAGGGAAAGCCGACACGGCCATGCCGGTCGGAAGGGGGGAAGTAGGTGCCGCCGAAGAAGGGCTTGAGTTCCGGCGTGAGCCAGACGCTCATCGGCCACCCGCCGCTGCCGGTCAGTCCCTGCACGTAGGCCATGTACATCCGGTCGACGTCGGGCCGCTCCTCCCGGTCGACCTTCACATTGATGAAGTCGCGGTTCATCAGGGCGGCGATCTCCTCGTTCTCGAACGACTCATGGGCCATCACATGACACCAGTGACAGGTGGAATACCCGACCGAGAGAAAGATCGGCTTCTGCTCCCGGCGAGCCCTCTCAAAGGCCTCCTCGCCCCACGGATACCACTCCACGGGATTCTCCGCATGCTGGAGGAGGTAGGGGGAGGATGAAGCGGAAAGTGAGTTCATGGGATCAACGCAGGCCAAGCCAATCAGGATTTGAATCGTTCAATCACCGGGGCACGGGGGCTCGGCAGGTCACTTTGGCATGATATGATGGTTGGATCCGTCCGTTTCCACATCAGAAAAGAGTTCCAACTGCGGCGTCGGTTCGCGCATGGAGCGGGGGCCGTTGCCCCGCATGATCCTCCGGAGGGATCCAGGCGGGAGGATAGCCGGGGGATACCCCCAGCGCGAATGTTCCGCCGGATGATGGATCGCCGGTCCGGCGAGATCGCGGAGTTGAGGAATCCATTGCCGGATGAACTCCCCGTCGGGATCCTTCTCCACCGACTGCTTCACGGGATTATAGATCCTCGGGACCGAACCGAGGGTGGTGCCGGACTGCATCTGGAGCTGGCTGTAGTGGATGCCGGGCTCGTAGTCCAGGAACGTGCGCGCCAGATGCGGCGCGAAGCGCCTCCAGTCGAGGTTCAGCGCGTAGGAGGCAAAGGAGACCAGCATCGCGCGGGCGCGGAAATTCAGCCATTTGGTTGCATTGAGCGACCGCATGCAGGCATCCACGAAGGGATAACCCGTCATCCCGGTGACCCAGCGATCGTAGAACTCTTCATCCCAGCCGCGCAGGTTTTCCCGCGCGGGGTTGATGCATCGGAATTCCATCCAGGGGAGCGACTCGAACTTCTGCAGGAAGTGATCCCTCCAGCGGAGCCTTCGGTGGAAGCTGTTGCGGTGCAGGACACCTCCCCGTGGCGGAACAGGGGAGCGGGCGATCGCGGCCTGCGCCGCGTGTTTGGACGAAAGACTTCCCCAGGTCAGGTGGGGCGACAGGCGGGAGCAGACCTCGTGGCCGTGGAGCGGACTTCCCATCTCAAGCCGGTAGCCGCCATGGCGGAGACACCGGTCGGTCAGAAAGCTCCCCAGAAGACCGAGAGCCAGCCGCTCCCCTCCCGGTTGCCGGATCCCTTGGACCGTGGCAAGGTCCGGGCGCGGGAGATCGGGAGGGGGGGTCTCCGGATCCCGCCAGCACTCCGGGGTGACGGCCTGCGGCGAGGCGATCCATCCCCTCCAGAAGCGCTGGTGTTCGGGTTTTTCCCGGGGTGCTTTCGACCCGCGCAGGACACCGTTTTGGAGAAACTCCCGGACAGGGACCCCCCGCTCCCTGCAAAGACGAAGGACGCGCCGGTCGCGTTCAAAGGTCCAGGCATTCCCCGTCTCCTGATGGGCGAGCAACTCCGCCACGTCGTAATGGTCAATGAGCTGACCCAACGCCATCTCGGCGGAGGGGGCCTCGACGATCAGAACACGTCCGCCGAGCGCGAGAATGCGGCCCTCCAGATCCCGGAGGCATTCCGCGACGAATCCCCACTGATCCTCCGAGGCTTTGTCGGTTGCCCAGTAGTCGGACTCGCGGACATAGACCGCCAGCGCGCGTTCCCCTGCAAGACACCGGCGGGAGGCCTCCGCCAAGGGAGCATGGTCGTGGAGGCGCAGATCGCGCTTCAGCCAGACCAGATGGATCCGCTCGCGCCCGCTCATGAACCGGCCCTGCGGGACCGTTTCAACGACCCCTTGCAGGCCTCGCTGCAGCAGGTGATCGAATCCCAATCGCGCTCCCACTTTTTGCGCCAGGCAAACGGGCGGCCGCAGAAGGCACAGGTTTTCTCGGGAAGGTCGGCCTTCGCGACGGCCCTGCCATTCCTTCTCATGGATGGATCAGAGGGTTGCCAACACTCCGTCCCAGAGGGAGAAGCGGCTCGCAAGGGCAGACTTGGCAGCTGCAATGGCCTCCTGAAGTTTCACGGGATCGTCGGAACAGAGAGTGGAGACCAGCCTGAGTGCGGCCGGGCCATGCTCGTCGCCATCGAGTTCGGCATGACGTTTGAGATAGTAATGGAAGATCGGCGCCCGGTCCTCGCCGATGCCGAGTTTGGAAAGTAGAGAGTTGAACATTCCGGGAATGACATTCTCCCTGCCAAAGGAGAAGGAAGCGGCCACCTTGTGCGCCTGTCCCTCGCGGAGAAGAGCGAAGGTTTCCTTCATAAAGGCCCGAGATGGCTCCGGAATCATCGAGGCATCAAGCGCCGCGTCGAGTCCGTGAATTCTGGCGATCTCCAGGAATTCCAAGATCGGCGCGGTATTCGCCCCAACCTCCCGCATGGCCATCAGGTAGAGATCAAAGTGACTGGCATGAGTCGACTCCGCGCGATGGGATTTGGGGAGTTTATCCGACTCTTCGCCGGTCACGATATCATTGACCAGACGCACCAGATCACCATGAGGGCGGGGCATCCAGGGCCAGGAGGAGGGAGCCAACTCCGCCTGCAGGAATTTCAGCAGGGACATGAAATCCCAAACGGGAAAGACATGGTGCTCCATAAAGGTTCGAAGCTGGGTCTCTGTGCTGACGGCTCCAAAGACAGGATGGGAAGACACGGATTCGAGCGAAGATTCCAGGGCTTTTGAAAGAAGGAGTTCCCCGGGCGACAGATGAGTGTCCATGAAGGGGAGACTAGCAGGTGGCCGAGCAGGAATCACGAGCGGGATGCGCCCGCTCTGAACTTTCCGCAAAACGCCGAAAAGTGGTGCGCGATACAGGGTTCGAACCTGTGACTTCTTGCGTGTGAAGCAAGCGCTCTACCGCTGAGCTAATCGCGCGACGAGTCCCCCATTACAGGATCCCGTCTCTCCCAGGGCAAGGAGATAAGCGCCCCCGAATGCCATTGTCTGCCTCTCCCGGAAGAGTTCAGGATGGGGCGTCGCGCGTTATGGAATACCGCTCCCTTGGCAAAACCGGTCTCCGGGTCTCGAAGCTCGCCTTCGGGGGATCATCCCTCGGATCCGTCTTCCGCTCCGTCGCCGAGGAGGAGGGGATCCGGGCAGTCCATACCGCCCTCGATCATGGAATCAACCTCATCGACACGGCTCCCTACTACGGGGCGACAAAGGCCGAAACCGTTCTGGGCAAGGCCCTCAGGGGTGTGCCCCGCGACCGCTATCTGCTGGCGACCAAGGTGGCACGGTTCGGATCCGAGATCGGGGACTTTGATTTCTCGGCCGCTCGCGTCGCCTCCAGCATCGAGGAGAGTCTCGGGCGCCTCGGGGTCGATCACTTCGATTTCCTTCAGGTCCATGACATGGAGTTCGGAAACATCGACCAGATCGTCGGGGAGACCATTCCAGCGCTGAGGGAAGCCCAGCGTCAGGGCAAGGCGCGCTTCGTCGGGATCACCGGCCTTCCCGTACGACTCTTCCGCGAGGTGATGGACCGGGTCGAGGTCGACCAGATCCAGTCCTACTGCCACTACTGCCTCAACGACACGGCGCTCGCCGATGCCCTCCCTTACCTGAAGGAGAAGCAGGTCGGCATCTTCAACTCCGCCCCCCTTGCCATGCGGCTCCTCACCCACGAGGGGCCTCCCTCCTGGCATCCCGCTCCGTCTGCGGTCACGGCCAAGTGCGCCGAGGCCGCCGCCTACTGCGCCTCGCAGGGAGCCGACTTAGGCAAGCTTGCCCTGCAGTTCTCCGTGGCTCATCCCGGCATCCACACGACGATCGTCGGCACCGCGAGTCCGGACCGCATCCTCGAGAACATCCGCCAGATTGCGGAACCTCCCGATCCGGACCTGCTCTCCAAGGTTCTCGAAATCCTCAAGCCGATCCACAATGTCACCTGGCCCAGCGGCCGTCCCGAGAACAACTGACCCAACCCCATCACCCCATGCTCAAATCCGGCATCCTCAATCCCGCGATCCTCTCGCTCATCGCCCGCGTCCGTCACACCAACATGATCGTGATCGCCGACCGCGGCTTTCCCTTCTGGCCGCAGATCGAGACGATCGACATCTCCCTGGTCGACGGACTCCCCACCGTGAACCAGGTCC
>Ga0007827_10000534_pt1 | contig 12270 bp, 12 predicted proteins | sample CryBogCBE16Jul07_FD_60332 | JGI IMG/M metagenome (GOLD analysis project Ga0007827, IMG submission 60332) | Freshwater microbial communities from Crystal Bog, Wisconsin, USA - CBE16Jul07 | ecosystem: Environmental > Aquatic > Freshwater > Lake | place: Crystal Bog, Wisconsin, USA | collected...
CGGACTTCCACTACAAGGTTTCGGCCCCGTATCGTCCCGAGACCGAGCGATCGCTCCTCTGGAATGATCCTGATCTTGGCATTAAATGGCCGCTTGAAATTGGAATTGATCCGACCGTTTCGGCTAAGGACGCGGTGGCCGCCTCCATGACAGAATGTGAGAAGTACGCGTGATGCGAATGGATCATAGAAGTTCTCAGGATCTCTTGCGCGATCAAGTCGCTTATAGATGGCGACTTTTTGTTGCCCTAACCTGGGTCAATTTCAAACTTAGATATTATGGGAGTTATTTAGGATATTTTTGGTCTTTACTGAAGCCACTTGGGTTGTTCGGTGTTCTCTACATTGTTTTTACGGTTATCCTCAAACAATCAACACCTCACTTCGGGGTTGTCTTATTGCTTGGCATTATTCTCTGGGACTTTTTTGTGGCTGGAACCATGGCGGGAATGAACGGGCTTATTGGAAATTATCAAATGATCCGAAAGGTATCGCTTCCCCGTATTGTCTTGGTCGCTGCCTCGGTCTCAAGCGCCTTCATTGGTTGTATTTTTAATCTCCTGATCTTTTTTCTTTTTGCGGTTCTAGATGGGGTTGCTCTAACACCTAAATCACTTTGGTTCATCCCGCTTATCATAGCGCTCTACATTCTGGTTTTAGGGATCGGTCTGATTCTCAGTATCATCGTTGTCAAAGTGCGGGACACTTTAAGTCTTTGGGAAGTTGCCACACAGCTGGGTTTTTGGATGACACCCATCGTTTACCGGATGAGCCTTGTTCCAGAAAAGTGGAGGTTTTGCATCTTCTTCAATCCCATGAGTGGAATTATTGAATATTCACGTTACCTTCTAATTGGAGTTGGAGGACTTACCAAAATCGGATACTGTTACGTCATTTCATTAAGTTCGCTGATTCTCCTCATTGGAATTGCGGTATTTAAGTGGAAGGAAGGAGAAATGGTCGAAGACCTCTGATGCATGGAACCTGCAATAACAGTTAAAAATCTGTCCAAAACATTCCGCCTGCCTCAAGAGCGGAGAGGGACGCTTAGGGAGCGTCTCATGAAATTGCATTATAGGAATGATCGAAAGGACCGTCGCACACTCGACAACATCAGCTTTGAAATCCAACGGGGCGAATTTTTTGGAATTATTGGGCGAAATGGCTCCGGAAAATCGACGCTCCTGAAAATCCTTGCTGGGATTTATAAGCCTGACAAGGGGGGAGAGATTCAAATTCATGGCCGGATTGCCCCTATGCTGGAACTCGGGGTGGGATTCAACCTTGAGCTAACCGGAAGGGAGAATGTTTACCTCAACGCCACAATTCTTGGACTAACCAAGAAAGAAATTCATGCGCGTTATGAGGATATTGTTCGATTTGCAGAATTGGAGAATTTCATGGAATTGCAAGTCAAGCACTATTCCAGTGGTATGGCAGTGAAACTAGCCTTTGCAGTTGCAGCTCAGATTGATGCTCCGATCATGCTTCTCGATGAGGTGTTGGCAGTGGGCGACTTTGTTTTTCAGGAAAAATGCTTTGCATACTTTGAGGAATGCAAGCGACAAGGCAAAACGATCATTCTGGTAACTCACAATCCTCAAACAATGGAACGCTTTGCTGATAGAGCCATGCTGATTCATCAGTCTCATATTTCAGTGATGGGAGATCCTTATCAAGTATTGGAGAGATATCATGCAATCGGATAGATATAAATTCTTTATGAGGAAATTCCTACTCTAGGTTTATTCCTAAATATAGAAAAAACTATTGAAAATATGTTATTATTTTTTAGAACCCCAGCTGTTTATTTTGTGCATATCCCGAAAACTGCGGGAACATCTATGAGAAGAATGCTTCAGAGGTATTATGGAATGGAGCATATTTATCCGAATGATGAAATATTAGAATCAGAATTTTCTAGAGAATATCCCAACGAAAAATGGTTGATTGAAAACAGACATAATCTACCAAATTATAAATTTCTTTTTTTACATTGGCCTTTATATTTTAAAAATAATTTACAAAGAAGGCACAAGACAGCATTTTTTGTGCGCGAGCCTGTGCAACGTACACTATCCGTGCTTGTAGATGCTTCAGTTAGATTTAATAGATCAATAGAAGATCTACTCAAAGATAATAACTTCTTAAGCGATTATCTAATAGATATTCAAACAAGATTTTTAGGAGCAGAAAATCTGTATGAATTCAGGCATAATAGAGAGTCGATAAATTTGAATAAAACTATTTCAAAAATAAAAAATGTACATTTTATTGGCGTTACAGAATTATTTCATGAATCATGTTTGATATTTGATAAAACATTTGGAACAAAAATCGTTGATATACAAATGAAAGAGAATGTCTTAAGAAAAGATCAGAATGAACTCATGAAATATGCAAATCAAATTCTCCCAATGATCGAAAAAGATCAGATACTCTATGAAAACATCACAGCAATCTTTAAAAAAAGGTTAAATAAAGTACTTTCATGAAAATATTTAAATATTTATTTCATCAAGCCACAGAAGGATCTATAAACTCCCATGCACACACAGCCCCTTTTTTCTCATGTCTGAAGGGCCTAGGCTATGAGCCCAAACATATTGTTGATGTAGGAGCTAATCGAGGTAACTGGACTAGGACTGCATTAAAGTATTTTCCAGAGTGCAGATATACTCTTTTTGAGCCACAGGAAAAAATGAGAGATGAAGTTGCCGATTTGCTTATTCATGATAGGATTGTCTTTCACTCCATGGGAGCCGGTCCGGTAAACTCGACCTTAAAACTCACACAGCACGAAAGAGATGACAGCCATACCTTCGCGTTGTCATCTGAGCAGGCTCAAAATCTTGGCTATCCGCAGATTGATGTTCCTGTGGTTGCGCTTGATGATTTTTTTCAAAATAAGGGACTTCCCAAGATTGACATCCTTAAAATTGATGCTGAGGGATGGGATCTTGAGGTTCTCAAGGGAGCCCAAAAAACAGCAACTCAAGCCGATATTGTACTTATGGAGGCTTCTGTTCTTAACCCTGTGTTTCCAAACACAGTTGAGGAGGTTGTGGGGGCCATGTCCAGGCTCGGATTCGCGCTGTTCGATATCACTGACTTGAACCGTACCGTCAAGGATAATGCCCTGTGGTTGGTAGAACTGGCTTTCGTCAAGAGGGAGGGCTTTTTCAAGAGAACTGTCCGGACCTATGCCTGAGCCTTCACATGGCCACGAACCTGAGTGCATAGCCGCCAGATTCCAATGGGCAAATACATGGGTTTCCTAACGACTTCACAACTCAGTGCCATGGGTTTCCATTCCTGTGGGAGGGGCGTCCTGATTTCTGACAAGGCTTCCTTTCACGGGGTGTTACGAATTTCGATCGGAGAATTTGTTCGAATCGACGACTTTTGTGTTCTTTCAGCGGGGATTGGGGGTATTTTTATAGGCAATCATGTCCATATAGGTTGCCATTCCAGTTTGATCGGTAAGGAAAGAATCACATTGGGGGATTTTTCAAATATTTCCTCACGGGTTTCCATCTACTCGAGCAGCGATGACTATTCGGGCAATTACATGACCAACCCAATGATTCCGGACGAATTCAAGAATGTTAATCATCGCCCGGTGAACATAGGCAAGCATTCTATTTTGGGATGTGGTTCGGTTATTCTTCCGGGAGCAAATCTTGGCGAGGGATGTGCTGTGGGAGCACTGAGTCTTGTTAGGGAGCCTTGCGAACCTTTCGGCATCTATGCCGGAATTCCAGCGCGCAGAAGAGCTGATCGAGCGCATGGGATTTTAGAGCATGAAAAACGTTTTCTGGAGGAGAACAACCGTGATTGACGGCCGGCACAATACGGAGCCCGATCCTTCTCTCCTCCCCGAATTTCCCGAACCTCTGCATGTGGGGCGGCCTAATATTGGTAACAGAGAACGTTTCTTTCAGAGGATAAACGAAATGCTTGACCGTCGTTGGCTCTCCAATGACGGTCCATTAGTCAAGGAGTTTGAGGCTGCGGTGGCCGGATATACTGGGGTGGAGCACTGCATCGCTCTCTGCAATGCGACCGTGGGACTTGAAATCGCGCTCCGTGCTATGGGGCTCGAAGGCGAGGTCATTGTTCCTGCTTACACGTTCGTTGCCACCGCGCACGCTCTCAGTTGGCTGGGGATTCGCCCCGTATTCGCCGACATTGATCCCCGAACCCATAATCTCGATCCGGTTTGTGTGGAACGCTTGATCACCCCGCATACGACTGGAATTATAGGAGTCCATGTCTGGGGCTGCCCCTGCGACACGCGTGCGCTCGAAGACATAGCGAACAGGCGTGGTTTAAAAGTTATGTATGATGCGGCACATGCATTCGGATGTTCTCAGGGCGGGACTATGGTGGGAAATTTCGGTGAATGCGAGGTTTTCAGCTTTCATGCAACGAAGTTCCTGAATAGTTTTGAAGGGGGTGTGGTTGTCACTAACAACAGTAGATTAGCGGAAAAAATATGCCTCATGAGAAATTTCGGATTTCAGGGATATGACAATGTCGTGATGTTGGGGACGAACGGTAAAATGAGTGAACCTTGCGCGGCAATGGGGCTAACCTCGCTCGAATCGGTGGGGGAGTTGATAGCTATTAACAAACGCAACCACACTGCCTACCGTGATCATCTGCAAGGGATCCACGGAATCCACCTCCTTGAACGCGATGACGGGGAACGACATAACTATCAGTACGTAGTGATCGAGGTTGAGGAGTCACTCTATGGAAGAAGCCGTGACGTACTTGTGAATAAGCTTCACTCAGAGAATGTCATCGCGCGGAAATATTTCTGGCCAGGCTGTCATCGCATGCAGCCATACGCGGGAGATAATCCGGATCTCCCGTTTAGTCTTCCTGCCACGGAAAATGTGGCACGGAGGGTCATTGTCCTCCCTACGGGAGAGACTGTCGACGAAGAGATCATTTCGAGGATTTGCGGAATTATCCGAAGGGAAGCAACTGGTTTGATTGCATGAAAGCTTCAAGCAATGACAAAGTCAGCGTGGTTATGAGCGCATTTAACCATGCTCCGTACGTTGGTGCAGCTATTGAAAGTGTGCTATCCCAGTGTCATGAAAATATTGAATTTCTGATAGCCGATGATGGCTCTTCGGACGGTACTGCAGATGTTATATCGCAATACAAGGACCCTAGAATTACTTTTTTACCATCACGAATAAACAGGGGGGCATGCACATCTACGAACGATCTAATAAAGATGGCTTCGGGTGAATTTTTATGTATTATCAACTCTGATGACATCTGGCCAAGCACGAGTAAAATAAATAATCAACTGAAAATACTGAAATCCCTTAATCATGTTGTGGCGGTTTTTGGGCGTGCAAGTTACATGAATGAGACCGGAAAACCTCTACAAAAAGAGGGTCTTGAAGGAGGTTTTGTTTTTGATCAGGCCAATAGAAACAGAGGAGAGTGGTTGGAGCATTTCTTCATGTTGGGAAACTGCCTCTGTCATCCGAGCATCATGATTCGAAAAAATTACTATGATAAACATGGTTATTATAAAAATGAACTACGTCAGGTTCCGGATTTTGAGATGTGGATTAGGTTAGTAAAGCAATATGATATCTATGTGAGTGATGAAACATATGTGTGTTTTAGATTAGTTAAGGGCAAAAACACAAGTAGTAATCTAGGAAAGAATTTCGCTAGAATTGTGAATGAACACTATTTGGTGAATAAAAGTTTTTTTGCAGGTATTTCTGATGAAACCTTTATTATGGGATTTTCTCATCACTTTAAAAATTCGGAAGCAGCAACTCGAAACCTTTTGGAAATTGAAAAGATGTTGTTGTTCTTTAACGATAAAAGCGTTTTCTCGTATACAAATCAAATCATCGGACTTGAGAAAATTTATGATATGCTCACTAACGAAGTATCAAGGGAAAAACTACTAAAACATTATGGAATCGATGACCATTGGATTCATGAAAAGTCCTCTGAAATCTTGGCCTTATGCGAACACACTTGGATTGAACCGGAGGTAGCCAGGCTCCGAAGTGATAATATTCTTCTTAAACAAAAGATTATTAGTATGGAGATGAGTTCTTCATGGAAGGTGACACTTCCATTCAGGGCAATCATGAATTTTCTTTGTCACAAAAAGTGAAAGCTGTGATTTTATTTATTCCTGATTTTTGGGAATACACATTTCCTATGCACAGATCTTTTAAAATGAGTTCTGAAATGTTACCCTATAAAATGTGTGCTTTATCTCGACGCAATTTGAGTTTCAATATGGTTTTCAAAATCTAATGAATAAATATATCAGAGCCATATCAGATTGTAAGATTCCGCATCCCAAGGGATATATTGGGGAAAAAATAATCAAGCATAATATACCATTTTTAAAGTGGGAAAAGCACGCTAATATATTCTATAATTTTTTTGTAAAAAAAGAACTTAGACTAATTGAAAAAGTTTATCCAAAAGACTATTTTACTAAACACAAAAAAACAGCTATTCTAATTTCTGATGATACGAGAGATGAAATTTTAAACTTACCTCATGATCATGTTATTGAGGATTTAGCGAAAAATTACAATCTAGTTATTTTTTATGTTAATGAAGTAGTAGAAAATGTTATCAAATCAAAAAATATAGTTAAGATTCTTCTTATAGGTAGTAATGTAAGAAGACAATTTTCATATCACATTCAATACCTCACATCTCATGTGGGGATTGATATATGTATTTTTACTAATCCTTTATCATTTTTATTAATTGCTATATGGAATTTTAAAATTCCCAAAATAGTATTTGTAAATGATCAATATTATCGACCAAGGCTATTACAAGACCTCAAAGCTTGCGTATGTTACTCAGATTTCTGCTTGAGTAGCTCTAAAGCGGTCTTATCGCCCCTTTTAACTCAACCCGATTTTGGGAAAAAGAAATATTACTCTTTGTATGAATCCAATACAAATCACAAAAATAGAATATGTCAGAGTTTGCAACATCTTCATAATTATTTAGAATTATTTACTAGACAGTTTATCGAGAGGGAACAAGAAAATGTAAAAATGGCAGAAGCTATTAGTAATTGTGTTTTCTTTGCCCCGTTATTTAGTCTTCCTTCAGTTCCAGGTACTAGATTTCAACATGCGCTGGAATACCTTAAGATTTATACTACTGGTATTGAACCGAGAAAACCATTTCCTGGTTTTAATCCTGCCATATACGCTCAATCCCATCCTTTTATAACCCAAGATCCATTTGTTGATTTCATAAATAAAGGTTATCCGCCTGGTGCTTGGTATAAGCAGGTTATGATACCTGATCGAAACAGAACGTGTTTTATTCCCCTCATTCAAGGTAAAGTTGCTCTTCATATACATATTCATTATATCAGCGATCTACCCAATATCATAAAATCTTTAAAAGATAATAGGTTTCGTCCTGATATATATGTAACAACAACTTCAGATAAACTTGAAAAAGAAATATTGTCTATGTTTCGATTTTCCGGTTTGCCATTGGTGAAAATAATAAAGAATGATAACCGAGGACGTGATATTGCACCTTTTCTTTCAGGAATACTTCCTTTAATTCATGAGAAATATGAGATTATTGGCCACATACACCTTAAAAAGTCAGTACATTCTGGAACTGAATCAGTAAAAGAGTGGAATAGATTTTTAATAGAGAATTTGGTTGGTAGTAAATATGCTATGCTAGATCAAATATGCAATTTAATGCTATCGGATGATAAAATTGGCATTGTTTATCCTGATGATCCGAACATTTATGGATGGGGTTCAAATTTCCCCTTTGCACAAGAGCTTAGTCGAAAACTTGATATAACTATTCCCAAAGAAAATGACAAATTCAACTTTCCAGCTGGTTCCATGTTTTGGGCTAGGACTGCAGCAATTCTTCCACTAGTTACTCTTAATCTACAATGGGCGGATTATCCTGAAGAACCCGTTCATGTAGACGGAACAATTCTACATGCTTTGGAAAGATTATTTGGAATCGTTTCTGAACAAAATGGTTATCGTACTGTGTTTACGCATATTCCTGGAATTAGCCGGAAAGTTTCAGTGTATGAAAACTAATCCTACGATAAATTTTTTCACTAGTTTTTTCTTTGAATGAATAAAGCGCTTCTATCAAACCTTTCTATTTCAGTATGCTCACTTTGTCGAGATCTCAATACATCACTCAGTATCGAATCACAGATTCGCCAATTATTTCCGATCAACTCACAGATTCTAATTATCGAAAACTCAACAAATCAGTGGGATTGCTATTCAGCAATCCGTTATTTCACATCACAAGCCTCTGGTGATTTTATTGTAATTCTTCATGATGATATTTGCTTTGGTAAATTGTCTGTATTCCAGTTGATGGAGCGGATTTACGAAGTCTTGGATCAAAGTCCTACTGCCGCTTTGTTTGGAATCGCAGGAATAACCAAATATAGCCAGAAAGGGGTTGGGCATTTCTGGGATAATATGGGTGAACAAGTGTGGGGTTTTGAAGAAAATGGTCTTGTTTCATCATTGGATGAATTTTTTCTAGTCCTACGAAATCGATGTGGAATAAATGTTTCATACGCTTTAAAAGGTTATCATTTTTATGGTACTGATCTTTGTATGAATGCGATGAAATTGGGTTTTTCATCTCACGTAATTGATTACCCCCTGATTCATAAATCAAAGGGAACGTTGAACGAGGCGTTCTTTCAGGCTAGAGAACTGTTTCAGAAACACTTGATAAGACAGAAAATATTTGGTTTTATCAAGACGACTTGTACCGTATTGTATGCAGGCGAAAGCGGATTCATGGAGTGTTGGGCGTTGGCATTATCCTATGTCTTGATTGAGTCTTCCAGCCATCGTGATCTGGTAGAAGCCACTCAATCAATCATGATCCGGGGGAGTGACAGATATGGTCGCGTCATATTCTTGCTAATGATCATGGCATGCAGGGCTTTGAATGTAGTTGATCGCATGTGTGTTCATATCAATTGGTGGATGAAGAATTGGAGAGTTCGCTTGTTTGCAGAGAGAAATCTGGTTCAAAGATGACCGGCTATTCTGTTTATTATGAATCCGTTGAACTGCTTAGTCATTATTCCCATCTATCAATTAAGTTTTTCGGATGAGGAGAAGCTATCGCTGAAAACTATTAGGGAATATTTGGGTGCTTATGGAATTTGTTTTGTTACGCCCGTATCATTGGATATTTCGATGCTCATTCAACTCGGCGAAACGGTGGAGAAATTCGAGGATCATTATTTTGCTGGAATCGGAGGGTACAACAGATTATTGAAGTGCTCCGATTTCTACAGAAGGTTTGCATTCAAGGAATACATCCTCATTTCACAGCTTGATTGCCTAATCCTTAAGGATGATTTGGCGCATTGGATCAACAAAGGATGGGACTATATAGCGGCTCCATGGTTCAAGGGATTTGCTGGGGATCATGCTCCCGGTCTGTGGCGTGTGGGTAATGGCGGTCTTTCTCTGCGAAAAGTAGAGTCTTTTCTCAGGATTCTGAAGCAGACCATAACTGCTGGGGCCATTTATCCACGATGGGGCCACTATAGTTGGACGCCACCCTTTGAGTTCCTGGAGGCGGATCTTTACAGGAAGATTTCTGCCTTGAATGCCCTGAACCCTTTTTCTCGCCAGCATTCTGTCGAGGATGAACTGAAACGGTTTCCGTATAACGAGGATGTCTTTTGGGGAATCGAAGCGAGAAAATTCGATCAGTCTTTCAAAGTTGCCGATGTATCCGAGGGATTGAATTTTGCGTTCGAAGTGTCACCCCGATGGTGTTTCGAAAAAACAGGCAGGAGACTACCCTTTGGATGCCATGCGTGGGCCCGTTATGATCGTGATTTTTGGGAAGAAGTTTTGGCTGATCAGGAGAAATCTGTTTAGGCTTGTAGCTCCATGATATCGAGAGGTTATCGTGACAGCTGACCATAAAGATTGGGCAAGGTTTCCATGGTGGGTTTTGCTATTTCTCCTATCGGGTTGGTCCTTCATTCTGGCACCGGTGTGCATCGGTGGGAATCTTCCTGGAAACAGCGGAGATTCCAGATTTAATCTCTACATTCTGGAGCACTTCTATCAATCCCTCAGCAGTTCCGGGAAAAGCTTTTTGGACGCCCCATTCTTCTATCCATGGCCGGCTACAATCGGGTTTTCGGACACTCACTGGGGAACCGGCCTGATCTACGCTTTCTTTCGCGCTTCAGGAAAAGATTCGTTCGAAGCCTTTTCCTTGTGGTTTGTACTGGGGAACTTGTTGAACTTCTGTTGCAGCTATTATGTGTTTCGCAAATTTGGTTTGAGACAATTGGGGGGGAGTTTTGGTGCCTTTCTTTTCTGCTTTAGTTTGCCTGTGACATCCCAATTCAGTCATGTGCAGTTGGTCTATCGCGCCGGGATCCCCTTGGCTCTGCTTTTCCTGCAGCGCTATCTTGTGTCAAGAAATCCCTTGCTAGGTGCAGTCGCTTTTCTTTTCTTATGTTTGCAAATTGCGGCGACTTTCTATCTTGGTATCTTTCTGATTCTGTTGATGGGAGGATGGATTCTCGGTTGGATTATCCTGAGTCATCAACAAGTAGTTCCTACGTGGGCAGGATCTCTGCGGGGGCTTTTTCCCTCGTTGATCTGTCCGCGAAGGAACATCATGGCGCTCTTGGTTCTCATCTGTGGAGGAATCGTGGCAGGCATGGCAATTTGGCCTAACCTGGAGGCATCCAAGTTGTATGGCTTCAAAAGAAGCTGGGATGAGATCAAAATAGGCCTACCGGTATTGGCTTCCTATCTTCAGGCATCCCATTCTTATATTTGGTGGCCGAACCATAACTCTTGGCCAAAGATTCCCTTATGGTGGGAGCAAAACCTGTTTCCTGGATTGTTCGTGGTCATTGGGGTTTCGCTCTCGTTCAGACGTTGCGAGTGGTCTTCCAACCCCATGGTCTTTTTATCAAAGACAAGCCTCATTTTTATGTTGGTGGCGACGATTTCGGTCTGCGGGCAATCTTTTTATTACTTTCTGGGAAAGGCACCGGGATTCGATGCTATCCGGGCGATATGCCGAGAGATCCTCGCCATGATATTTCCCGCGGCATTGATCACCGGGGCGTTTGTCGATGGCTTGGTGCGTCAGACTAGGTTTCGAAGCAACGGGTGTATCGCCGCCATGGTCCTGATCCTATTCTCTCTCTATGAGGCTTCCAACATCAGTCATCAGCGGGATAAGACCGCGATCTGGAATGACCGTCTGGATTCCCTCGAGAGGGAGATCAGGGCGGTTCACGATGGGGCGTTCAAGGAAAGCCATCTTCTTGTCTACACCTTTCCGGAAAAAGCAAAACCGGAATGGTGGGAATTTCTCTATGAGATCGATGCGATGCTCATCTCACAAAAACTCGGGATTTCCACTTTGAACGGATACAGCGGGAATCTGCCGCATGGTTGGAAACGCATGAGCACGACGGAAGATGTCTTGGACAATATCGCTTCTGCGCAAAAGTTCAGGATCAGCCACGGTCTTCCAGAGGTTAAGATTGCACCGGATGATCTGATTCTTGTGGGAAAAGGAACCATGGATACGGGGCGAATCTCCCATGGGCTCTCTTTCCCCGTATTAGCGGATGGCAAAGAGGTCAGAGTTGATAGCGATCCCGAGGCCTTCAAGAGGTATTATCTTAATGATGGCTGGACTGATATCGAACAGGGGTGGGTGATGAGCCGTGGAAGCCGGGCTTCCTTGATCATTGGAGTGACTTCATCGGAAATGAAAAATCTTACGCTTGATCTGGAGGTCCCGCGCGATCTCCTTGCTGAAAACCGATCGCTGCGCATGACTGTGAACGGGATGCCTGCAGGGGAAGCGGTTTTCACCCGAGACAGCTATCGCAAGAAAGTGAGTGTTCATCTTCCCAAGTTGATATCGGGACATTGTGTCGTAACCATTTCGATGCCCTCCCCTGATCTGGTCTCCCAGTGGAAAAACGTAGGGCTTTCGACAAAGCGAAAGTTTATGCTCTGGGGTCTGGGCATGACCGATGGCGATCATGCAGAAGCGAGCGATCGTTTGCGTTCAAGCACCCAAGATATCATCACGCATCATGAGCAGTCTTAAATACCGCAGGGACATAGACGGGATGCGAGCCGTTGCCGTTCTGGGAGTGGTGATATACCACGCGTTTCCGTGGATGATTCCCGGGGGATTCATCGGGGTGGATATT
>Ga0007827_10000536_pt1 | contig 12251 bp, 7 predicted proteins | sample CryBogCBE16Jul07_FD_60332 | JGI IMG/M metagenome (GOLD analysis project Ga0007827, IMG submission 60332) | Freshwater microbial communities from Crystal Bog, Wisconsin, USA - CBE16Jul07 | ecosystem: Environmental > Aquatic > Freshwater > Lake | place: Crystal Bog, Wisconsin, USA | collected...
GGCCACTACGAGGGGGTCGACCAGCGTGTTGCCGACCACCTTGTCGACGATGAGATCTCCATAGGGGACTACATCCTGACCAACGGGGTGCTCGGAGCCGTGGTGCTCACCGATGCGATCGTGCGGTTGATTCCCGGAGTGCTCGGCGACGACGAGTCGGCAGTCACCGAGTCCTTCGAGACCGGTCTTCTGGATCATCCTCATTATACAAGGCCGGTTTCCTACAACGGATGGGAGGTCCCTCCGGTCCTCCTCTCCGGAAATCATGCCGCCGTCGCGCAATGGCGCGCCGAGCAGGCCTTGCAGTCCACGCGCAGCAGGCGTCCCGATCTCTTGCCCTGAAGGGGCACGATCGTTGCTGCAAGGTACGGAGCGAACGTGTTCCGTCATGACGGATTTGACCACCCCGTGATCATGGTTACGCTGTGAGAACCATGAGGTTCCTTTTTTCCCGTTCCTGCTCCGCCCTTCTGTTTCTTCTCTTTGCCGTTGGGGCGCAGCTCTCCGCCCAGACATCCACCACCACCACGATCGCTGCTCCCTCTGTGGGATGGCCGCGCACTTTCACGTCAGGGGGGGCTTCCTTCACCGTCTATCAGCCCCAGGCCATCTCATTTCAGGGCGGCCAACTCACCTTTCGCGCCGCCGTTTCCGTGATTCCGCAGGGGGCGGCCTCTCCGGTCTTCGGTACCGTGAAGTTAAGCGCCGTCACTTCCGGTAACCCCGACGGCACTACTGTTGCCCTCGGTCAGGTCGCTGTCGTGAAGGCCACCTTTCCCTCCCTCCCCGATCAGGCCCGGTCCTTTGCCCAGGCTGTCGCCGCGCAGTCGCAGGCATGGGGAGGTAGCGTCTCGATCCAGGCCATCCAGGCCAACCTTGCCGTGACCAGCGCCGAGTCCGCCAAGTCAAAGGCCGTTCCCGTCAGCAATCCTGTGCCCCGTATCATCGTCAGCCAGACACCCGCCGTTCTTGTCCTTGTCGACGGAGAACCCGCGCTCCGGCCCGTGGAAGGGTCCTCACTCCTCAGGGTCGTCAACACGCCTGCCCTGATCCTGTTGGATCAGCCCAACGGTGCCTACTACCTTCGGATCAATGGAGGATGGGCATCCGCATCGTCCATCGGCGGTCCGTGGACCACGTGCACCACGCCTCCCGCCGCGCTTGAGCCGGTTCTTCAGCAGGCCGCTTCGGACGGCAGTGTGCAGCTTTACAACCCCGACCCTCGGTCGGCAAGCCCTGCCGTCTCCCCCGCTATCTACGTGCACCGTGCCTGCGGAACTCGTCGTGACGCGCGGGACGCCAGCTTTCCAGCCCGTGGGAGGCACCCAACTTCTGCAGGCCAGCAACACGGATTCCCTCCTCTTCATGAATGTCACCGACCAGGCCTACTACCTCGTGATTTCCGGCCGCTGGTTCTCCACGAAGGATCTTCAGGGAGTATGGCAGTTTGTGCCGCCGGACCAACTCCCGCCGGAGTTCGCCCGCATTCCCGAGAACGCGCCGGCAGGCACTGTGCTTGCCTCCGTCCCCGGCACACCGCAGGCGCAGGAGGCTTCGATTGCCGCCACCGTGCCAAGAACGGCCCGTATCGCCCGCAGCGCATCCGGGTCCGTGACCTACGAGGGGGATCCGAAATTCTCAAGGATTCCGGGAACATCGCTATCCTACGCCCTGAACACAGCCACTCCCGTTGTGAGAATCTCCCCGTCAAAATATTACGCGGTCATCGACGGGGTCTGGTTCAAGGCTGTCTCGCCGGCCGGTCCATGGAGCATCGCGGACAAGGTCCCTGCCGCGATCTACTCCATTCCCCCGAGTTGCCCCATTTATTACGCCACCAGTGTTTACGTTTACGGTTCCTCTCCCTCCTATGTCACCGTCGGTTACACGCTGGGATATCTCGGGGCGTACCCCACGTCCGGCGGCGTGGTGGTCTACGGAACCGGATACAATTATGCCCCCTACATCGGGACCGGTTGGATCGCCCCACCCTTCACCTACGGTTTCGGTGCCGGGATCGCCTGTGGTCTCGCCACCGGTTTCGCGATCGGATTCACCGCCGATCACGGATGGGGATATTCCCCCGGATGGGGCGGGTGGGGTGGCTCTTCCTACAACAGTTTCAACCGAAACACCTTCAACACCCAGAATAATTACTACAACCGCTGGGGTAACAATAACCTCTCCAACGGGCAGCAGTTCCAGCAGGAGAAGCAGGCCTTTGATCAGAACCATCCGCAGACCGCCTCCGACATGAACCGTGCCGAGCAGAACTTCCAGCAGGCGCATCCTGTCGAGGCCGACAGGATCCACCATCAGGCCAGCGAGGCCGCTGGTCTTGGCAACAGTGAGCTCTCGCCCAAGCAAAGGCAGGATTTTCAGGACGACTCACGCGGGATTGAAGGGGATGCAGGCATCAACCGTGACAGCCTCACCCATGATTCCTCGCGGCTTGGAAACAACGATGTCTTTGCCGGGCATGACGGCAATGCTTACCGGAGCGCGGCGAATGGCGGTTGGCAGAGTCATGACGGCTCCGGATGGCATGACACGGACAGCGGCTTTGCGCGCGGTGATGTCGGCCGGGATCTCGACAGCCAGCGTTTTGCCAGGAATGTCGGGGGATTCCGTGATGCCGGCTCGGGAGGAGGCGGTCGTACGTTCGGCGGTGGAGGTTTCCGCGGAGGAGGCGGTTTCCGACGTTGATTCGGCTTTTAACGAATCACGCCCGCCGCCATCACAAGATCGCCCCCGATGCTCCTGGAAGTGAGTCGATTCAGTTTCATCGGCGGCATCGTGACTCCGCCAAGAGCCCTGATCCTCCCACCCTGTAAAACCGGGGCGATGAAGAAGCAGACTTCATCGACAAGCTCTGCCCGGAAGGCCTCCCCGAGCGTTTGCCCGCCCCCTTCGATCAGGACACTGGAAATCCCGCGCCGTGTCAGTTCCTTGAGGGCTGCGCGAAGCGTCATGCCCTTCAGGAGGATCGTTCGGTCGCGATGGGCATCGGTGAGGAGTTTGCAGGCCTCTGGGATCTTTCCACTCTTCGACCAGACAATGCGCCAAGGCTGAGGGTGACCCTTGGGTAGTCGGATGCCCCGGATCGTGAGAGAGGGGTCGTCGGTACGGACTGTCCCTCCGCCGACAAGGATCGCCTCCACGGAGGCCCGGAGACGCATCGATTCGCGGCGACTGGCTGATGAGGTGATCCAGCGCCTGTGCGGCGGGGAGTCGATTCGGCCGTCGAGTGACATTCCGGCCTTGGCGATGATCCAGGGAAAGCCCGTCGCATTTCGGTGATTCCAGTGGCGGTTCAGATCGGCGCATTCCTCGCCGAGACATCCTTCCACGACTTCGATTCCTGCCTTGCGGAGGATGCGCGCAGCCCTTCCTCGATGGCGTATGTCCGGATCGGTCGCCCCGTAGACGACACGGCTGATCCCCGTGGCAATGATCGCCTCCGTGCAGGGGGGCGTTCGGCCATGCGAGGAGCAGGGCTCGAGCGTGACGTAGAGGGTGGCGCCTGCAAGCGGACGAGACCGCGGACTGAAGTCCCTAGACTTGAGGCCGGGAATCCGTTTGGAAATCGCCTCAATCTCGGCATGGGGCCTCCCCGCGGCGTGATGGTATCCCTTGGAGAGCAATTTTCCGTTCCTGACGATCACGGAACCAACAGCCGGATTGGGTGCGGTCATACCCCGGCCCTTCGTCGCCTCGGCAAGGGCGATCCTCATGAAGCGTTCGTCGGTGCTTTTACGGGAAGCCATCCTTTTTGTTTTGCCCGGCTCCGCCCCGTCCGTCGAGGCTTACGGAATGTCCGCCACCGAATCAGCCCCTCTTATCCGTCCCGGTCAGGAGATCGAACTGGAGATCCGTGACATCGCCTTCGGCGGGAAAGGGGTCGGTCGCATCGGAGGGATGGCCTGCTTCGTGGCCGGTGTGATCGCCGGGGAGACGGTGCGTGCGCGAGTCCGGAAAGTGAAGGCGCGCCTGCTGGAGGCCGATCTGATGAATGTCATCGTGTCTTCCCCTCACCGGATCGCCGCGCCATGTCCGGTGTTCCTGAAATGCGGGGGATGCGCCTACCAGCACATCGCCTACGGGCATCAACTCGGGATCAAGCGGATCCAACTCCGGGAGGCACTGCGCCGGCTCGGCGGGATGGAGGAACCGCCCGTCGGGGAAATGATTCCCTCTCCTGAGCCCTTCGGTTACCGGAACCGGATCACGGTCCATGTCCGCGATGGGAAGGCGGGCTTCTACGCCCCGGCCTCCAATCGGGTGATCCCCGTCGAGAAGTGTCTCATTGCCTCGGCGGAAGTGGATCTGGGCTTCAACGATCTGCTCAAATCCCGACCGAGAGACGGCGACTACCTCATCGGGGAGAAGAAGCGCTACGGGGGCTTCCGGCAGGTGAACAACGCCGTGGCGGAGATCCTGAAAAAGACCGTCTCCGAGGCGGTTCTGGGAGAAGGGGAGGACCTCCGCTCGCTGCTGGTGGATGCGTTCTGCGGCGCGGGTTTCTTCGCCCATGAGTTGCAGGGATCGTTCGCCAGGGTCATCGGCATCGAGCGCTCGATCGCCTCCGTGGCGATGGCCTCCCGGCAGGCGGCTGAGAACGAGGAGTATCTTGCGGGCAATGTCGAGGATCGGCTTTCCGAGGCGCTCGAGGGAGGGGAACCGGATGGGACGGTCCTGCTCCTTGATCCTCCCTCGGAGGGTCTGGAAGAGGCTGCCGTCTTCGCGATTCTGGAGCGGCCGCCCGCCCGGATCGTCTATGTCTCCTGCAACCCCTCGACGCTGGCCCGCGACCTGAAGCGTCTTTCGGAGGCGTACCGGGCGGAGAAGGTGACTCCGCTCGACATGTTTCCCCAGACGGCCGAGATCGAATCGGTCACCACCCTGCGGCGTATCCCATGATCACGCGACGTTTCGGCCGCACGGGTCTCGACATGCCGGTGCTCTCCTGCGGGGGGATGCGCTACCAGCACAGCTGGGACGACAAGGAGCAGGGGGGTATCACCCCCGAGGGTCAGGCCAATCTGGAGGCCTGTATCCGCAAGGCGCTCGATTCAGGAATCAATCATATCGAGACAGCGCGCGGCTATGGGACCTCGGAGGTGCAACTCGGCAGGATCCTGCCGAAGATTCCCCGCGACGGGATGATCGTCCAGACCAAGGTAGCTCCTGATACGTCGGATGGATTCCGTGAGACGTTCGACCGCTCGATGGCCAATCTACGGCTGGAGCACGTCGACCTGCTGGCGATCCATGGCATCAACAATCGCGACCTCTGGGAGGAAACGATCCGTCCCGGAGGTGCGCTTGAGGCAGCCCGCGAGATCATCCGGGAGGGCCGTGCGACCTTCCTTGGTTTCTCGACCCATGCGCCGTGCGACCTGATCGAGGAGATCATCGCCTCCGATGCCTTCGATTACGTGAACCTCCACTGGTACTTTATGAACCGGACCAACCGGAGCGCGGTGGAGGCCGCGACCAGCCATGACATGGGTCTCTTCATCATCAGCCCGACCGAGAAGGGGGGATGCATGCACCAGCCCTCGGCAAAGCTCTCCGGGCTCTGCGAACCCTTCTCCCCGATCGTGTTCAACGACCTCTGGTGCCTGACAGATCCGCTGGTCCACACGATCAGTGTGGGGGCTGCGAAACCCTCCGACTTCGACGAGCATCTCGTGGCGGTTTCGCATCTGGCCGGAAAGGGTTCCGCCGATCGGGTGCAGGCGGTTGCCGGAAAGCTGGAGGCCGAGTTCCTGAGGGTGAACGGCTTCCCCATGCCCGCGCGATGGGATCGGGATCTTCCTCCTTTCGGCGAGGTTCCGGGAGGCATCAATGTCCAGGAGATCCATCGTCTCCTGGCGCTCGACCGCGCCTTCGACATGCAGGCTTACGGAAAGCTCCGCTACAACCTGCTCGGCAACGGGGGGCACTGGTTCCCGGGGGTGAATGCGGCGGAGTTCGACGAGGCGGCGATCGGCGGGATTGGCAGTAAAGCCGGAATCCCTAGCCTCAGTGACGCGCTACGCGAGGCACATGATCGTTTTGGCGACGCCCCCCGGAAACGGCTTCAGCAGGACCGAACGTGAGTGACCGGAAGTTCATCAGGATCAAGGGTGCGCGACAGCATAACCTGCGAAACCTTGACGTTTCGATTCCCCGGAACAGGCTGGTCGTCATCACGGGACCCAGCGGATCGGGAAAATCCTCGCTTGCGTTTGACACCCTCTTTGCCGAGGGGCAGAGGCGCTACGTCGAGAGTCTCTCTGCCTACGCACGCCAGTTTCTCGACCGGATGCAGAAGCCCGAGGTGGATCACATCGAGGGACTCTCGCCCGCCATCGCGATCGAGCAACGCATCGCCCCGCCGAATCCCCGTTCCACCATCGCGACCACGACGGAGATCTATGATTATCTCCGTGTGCTCTACGCCTCGGTCGGGGTCCCCCATGATCCCGCCACCGGCGCACCCGTCCGACGCCAGTCGCCCCAGCAGATCGGGGCGGAGATCCTTTCCTGGCAGGAAGGGACGCGCCTGATGCTCTTGGCTCCGTTGGTGACAAATGAGGAAGGGGAGTTCCGCGATGTCATCGACAGGGTCCGCCGCGAGGGATTCGTCCGCCTGAGAATCGACGGGGAGATCGTGGATCTGGGGCGTCCCGAGCCGGTGAAGTTGGCCAAGACAAAACGTCACACGATCGAGGCTGTGGTCGACCGGCTGGCGTTGAGGTCGGAGGGTTCGGGCGAGGGAATCCGCGAACGCCTTCTCGATTCGCTCGAGACTTCCCTGCGCCATGGGGGAAACACCGTCGTGGTCCTCGCCCAATTCCCCGGTGCCGAAGTCTGGGTCGAGAAGGCCTTCTCGACCGATTTCCGAAATCCTGAGACCGGCTTCACGATGCCGAGGCTCACACCGCGGCACTTTTCGTTCAACAGCCATCTGGGGGCCTGTTCCGCATGCCAGGGGCTGGGCACCGAGCCGTTCTGCGATCCCACGCTGATCGTCGACGCCGATCTGCCGCTCCTGCCGATGGAGAAAGGGGCGATCCGACCGTGGAGGACTCCCGACAAGCGGATGGGAAACTATTACCGTCAGGTGCTCGAGGCTCTCTGCGGCATCACGGGTGCCTCCCAGGAGCTGCCGTTCCGCGATCTTCCCGAGGCCTTCAAGGAGAAGCTCTTTCACGGCACGGGTGACGGGGAGATATCCAAGCTCGGAAAGGCATTCGAGGGGCTGGTCCCGATGGTGGAACGCCAGATGAGGACCTCCGAGAGCGAGCTGAAGAAAAACAGGCTGAAGGCTTTCTTTGCCCGCAAACCATGCAGTCTCTGCGGGGGAAACCGGCTCCGGCCGGAGATCCTCGGGGTGACCGTCACCGCGGCTGACGGACGCGAGTGGAATATCGAGAGGTTCTGCTCACTGCCCGCCGCCGAGGCGTTGTCGGTGATGTCGGGCCTGAGCCTTTCCGAAACGGACCGCAAGATCACCGACGATCTCCTGCGCGAGATCACCGCCCGGCTCGGCTTCCTTGTCGAGGTGGGGCTCGGCTATCTCACCCTGAACCGTGAGAGCGGGACGCTCTCCGGAGGGGAGGCCCAGCGCATCCGGCTTGCCACCCAGATCGGCTCCGGTCTCGCTGGGGTGCTGTACGTCCTCGACGAGCCGAGCATCGGGCTTCACCAACGCGACAACGACCGCCTGCTCGCCACACTCCGGGGCCTTCGGGATCTGGGGAATTCCGTCGTGGTGGTCGAGCATGACGAGGAGACGATCCTCGCCGCCGACCATCTGCTCGACATGGGGCCGGGTGCGGGACCCAGGGGAGGGGAGATTGTCGCCGAGGGGACTCCGGCGGAGATCCTGGAACATCCCGCGTCGCTCACCGGCCAATTTCTCTCGGGCCGTGCGCGCATCTCCGTGCCCCGGGTGCGTCAGCGCCCTCCCGTCAAGCCGGCTCCGGGCCCAGGATGGCTGACCGTGACCGGCGCCGTGGAGAACAATCTCAAGAACCTGACCGTCGGGTTCCCTGCCGGACTCTTCACAGTGGTGACGGGTGTCTCGGGCAGCGGCAAGTCGACCCTTGTCAACGACATCCTGCACCGGTCGCTCGCCCGCCAGTTCCACGGGGCCCGCGAGGTGCCCGGTGCCCATGGCCGCATCCTCGGGACGGAGGCCTTTGACAAGGTGGTGGTGATCGACCAGAGCCCGATCGGCAGGACACCGCGATCCAATCCGGCGACCTATTCCGGAGTGTTCGGCCCGATCCGGGAGCTCTTCAGCGGTCTGCCCGCCGCCAAGGTCCGCGGCTACGGTCCCGCCCGCTTCTCCTGCAACGTGAAGGGCGGGCGCTGCGAGCAGTGCGAGGGGGACGGGATGATCCGGATCGAGATGCACTTCCTAGCGGATGTCTTCGTCGGGTGCGAACTCTGCCGGGGAAAGCGCTTCAACCGGGAGACCTTGGAAATTTCCTACAAGGGGAAAAACATCGCCGATGTCCTGGAACTCACGATCGACGAGGCGGCCGGCTTTTTCAGGGCCATTCCCCAGATCCACGGGAAGCTGGAGGTCCTCCAGGAGGTCGGGCTCGGTTACCTCAGGCTCGGCCAGTCCGCGACCACCCTTTCCGGCGGCGAGGCCCAGAGGCTGAAACTGGCCGCGGAACTCTCACGCAAGGCCACGGGACGCACCCTCTACCTGCTGGACGAACCGACGACGGGTCTCCACTTCGCCGACATCCAGAAGCTCCTCGAAGTGCTCCTGAGATTGCGTGACGGCGGAAATACCCTCATCGTGATCGAACACAATCTCGAAGTCATCAAATGCGCGGACTGGATCATCGACATGGGACCCGAGGGAGGAGCAGGCGGCGGAGGGATTGTGGTCTGCGGGACGCCGGACGAGGTCGCGGAGCACCCTTCGAGCCACACGGGTTACTGGTTGCGGCGTGTGTTGCGTCGATTCTCTTCCTGAATCTTCCTTCCGCAGCAGCCTCGGATTCTTCCGGCACGCACGCGCTTTCCCCCATGGCCGCGGGGGATGCGGCGTTGTTTTCCACCGAGGACAAGGTTCTCTCCGAGTCTTCTGTTCTGATTTCCGAAGGGCGTACTGCGGAAGCTCTCCGGGCACTGGGAGGGGCTACCTTCCGGAGCAAAGAGGGAAAGGCTGCCGCCCGATACCTCCAGGCCTTGGTTGCTTGGCGTGAGGGAAATTTTCCCCGCGCGGCAAGGATCTTTTCCTCAGTAACCCCGGTTTCTTCCTGGATCAGAGCCGCCTCATCGATCGGTGAGGCCCTCTCCATTTCTCGGGGGACCAATGCATCGTCGGGGATACCCGTACTCGAGCAGTCCCTCGGATCCGGGGCGGTGACACCCCTGCTGCCGCTTCAATTTCGTTTGCTCGGGGAGCTCTACGAGAAGGCCTCTTTGCCGGACACATCCGTCCTTGAAGCCTGGGGCGGAGACGGAAGTCATCCGGAAAGGGCCCGGCTGGCCCGCTTGTTCCAGGCCCAGGGGCAGATCCGCCTCGGGCATCCGGATCTGGGCGAGAAAACCCTAGTCGATTTCCTCAAGGATTATCCCGGTGATCCCTCCTGCCCCGATGCCGCCCTTCTTCTGGCGACCACGAGGCTCTCCGTTGGTGATGCCCCCGGTGCGGCACTCGCCGCGGCGGATATGCCCGATGCTCCCGCGCAGGCGAGGGGGCGACTGGCCTTTATCCGCGGACTAGCCCTTGCCGGATCAGGGATGAACGGGGATGCAGACGAAGCCTTCCTTAAGGCCTCATCCCTCGATCCCTCCCTTGCGGCCGATGCAGGGTTCAACCGAGTGATCCTCGCTACCCGGAAGGATCGCGGCCGCCTCGACCTATCGGAAACGGCTCAACGAATCCGTTCGGAGGGGCAAGGCCTTCCTTCGGAGGAAATGGCCCTTCAGATTGCGCTCGATCTTGCCCGTCGAGGGGATGCAACGGCAGTGCCTGTGCTAAGTCGGCTGGCCTCCGTGGCCCATGATCCCGGAGTTCGTTTTCGTGCCGCCGTCGCGGCTGTCGAGGCAGGCATGGACTCAGGAAAAAACCTTTCTCTGGAGAGGGATTTCACCACCGCATCTGCCGCAGGATCCGAGCGGGAGGGCTACCTGCGCATTTTCCTGATGGGAAAGGGCGATCACCGTGTGGAGTCGGATTCCTCCGGTGATTCCGGGGCGCTGATCCGTGAAGCGAGGGGATTCCTAGCAGCCTTTCCCGCCTCCCCCTTTGCCCCCGATGTCCGGCTTAAGCTAGCAGAGGCCCTTCTCAAGTCGGGCGACACCCAGGGGGCAAGGGGGGAGTTCGAACAACTCGCCGCCACCGCTGCCGGCAGCGATCTCGGCAGAAGATCCCTGTTCCTCGCCGCCCAGTCGGCCAGTCGCGTCATGGATCCGGCCTCCATGGACGATTCCCTGATGCTTCTCGAGCGGATCGCATCCACCGGGGCACCCGATGCGATGGCATGGCAAGCCCGCCTTCAGGAAGGAACCCTCAAGAATGCGCAGAACCTTCCTCTGGAGGCGCTCGCCATTTACGATACGATCCTTGGTTCGCGTGGAACGAACGGGACTCCTTCCCCGGATCGGGAACTCTGTTCGGCGGCCCTGATGGCCAAGGGTGATACGCTTCACCAACTCGGGGTCACCGATACAAAGAGGGAAAAGCAGGCGGTCGCGGCATGGAGGGAACTGGCCGGGGATCCCGCAGTCCCGATTCGGAAAAGGAACCAGGCACTCTGCAAGGCCGGTGATGTCCTTGCCTCTCTTGGCGACGGGGAAGGAGCCTTGGAGTCCTACCGTGCCGCGTTCACCAATGACAAACCAGGGGAGGCGGAACAACTCTGGCATGACAGGGCGGGTTTCCAGGCGGCACGGTTGCTTGAGAATCGAAGGGACTGGAGGAATGCAGTCAATCTTTACTGCCAGTTGATTGCCCAGGGTGGACCCAGGGCCAGCGAGGCCAAGGCCAGGCTTTCGGATCTCCGACTCAAGAATTTTCTCTGGGACAACTGATCATCCTTCTCGGGCAGCCGACACCTTTGTTTCCTTCCCGAAGAGGTTCATTTAGGGCGTGATTCCCCCTCCCATTCTGGCAGGATAAAAACTTCATGAGCGACCACATCAAACTCTTCAGCCCCGGACCCGTCGAGGTCTCGGAGAAAACCTTTCAGGCCTTCCGCAAGCCGATGATCGGCCACCGTGGCAACGACTTCAAAAAGCTGTACGCCTCGGTCCAGCCCGGCCTTCAGCAGCTCTTCAAGACCACCCGTCCCGTCTACATCTCGACCAGCTCCGCCTGGGGTGTCATGGAGGGGTCCCTTCGTAACCTCGTGAAGGGAAAAGTCCTCAACTGCATGACCGGCGCCTTTTCCGACAAGTGGAACGACGTGGCCAAGCGCTGCGGTTACGAGGCCGACAAGCTGCAGGTCGAGTGGGGCAAGCCGATCACTCCCGAGCTCCTGCGCGAGCGCCTCTCCAAGGGGGACATCGACATTGTCACTCTGATCCACAACGAGACCTCCACCGGTTGTATGAACCCGATCAAGGAGCTCACCGATGTTCTCAAGGAATTCCCCGAGGTACTCCTTATCGTCGACACCGTTTCCTCTTTCTCCGTGCTGCCCGTTCCCATGGACGAGCTCGGCATCGATGTCATGCTCACCGGCAGCCAGAAGGCACTCGCCCTGCCTCCCGGCATGGCCCTTTTCTCGGTTTCCGAGAAGGCGATGAAGCGCGCCGAGCAGGTCACCGGCCGCGGCTACTATTTCGATTTTCTCGAGTTCCAGAAGAACCACGAGGGGGATATGACCCCGAGCACCCCGGTCATCTCGCACATCTATGCCCTCCAGTCGAAGCTCGAGGACATCGCCGCCGAGGGGCTCGAGAACCGCTACGCCCGCCATGCGGCGACCAACAAGCTCGTCGCCGACTGGGTCAATGCCCGCGGCTGGGAGTTCTTCGCTCCCGAGGGCTACCGCTCCGTCGGCCTCACCTGCGTTAAGAACAACAAGAACGTCGACGTCGCCGCCTGGATCGGCCGCCTCAAGGCCAAGCACTCGTGTATCATCGACGGAGGCTACGGAAAAATCAAAGGTCAGACCTTCCGCATCTCGAACATGGGTGACGAGACCGTGGAGACTATCTCGCAGCTTCTGACCTGGCTCGACGACACTTTCGAATAAGGCTCGTCGCTTTGAGCGCGGGGCGGTGTT
>Ga0007827_10000541_pt1 | contig 12157 bp, 8 predicted proteins | sample CryBogCBE16Jul07_FD_60332 | JGI IMG/M metagenome (GOLD analysis project Ga0007827, IMG submission 60332) | Freshwater microbial communities from Crystal Bog, Wisconsin, USA - CBE16Jul07 | ecosystem: Environmental > Aquatic > Freshwater > Lake | place: Crystal Bog, Wisconsin, USA | collected...
GGGGGTGGCCGGTTTCCTTCGCCGCGGCCGGACTCCTGCATCTGATGATCCTGGGACTGCTCGTGAAACTCCTCCGGAACCGGCTTGCCAACCGACCCTTCGAGGCCACGACCGCGGAACTCCGGAGGGATCTTGAGAACCTGAACTCCCTCGCCGGGCGCCCGTCATGAGCGAAGGCATCGATCTGATCAGGCTCCGGAAGGAAGTTCATGAGAGCCGGCGCAACCTCTCCCGAGAATATGCGGGACTGCTCGGGGAACTTGATTTCCGTGAAAAGATCAGCCGTTCCGTCAGGTCCCATCCCTTCGGATGGATCGGTGGAGCGGCCCTGATCGGATTCGTCACGACGCTGTTCGGACGCGGGGGTTCCCGGCAACGACAGGGAGCCAAAACCCGGGAACCGGCCCACTCTTCCGTTCCCATCCACACAACCGCCCAAGCAGGCACGCTCTTCACGCGCGCAGGAATCATGGCCGGACTCCTGCAGGCGGGACGGCTTCTTTATCCGCTCCTCAAGCCGGTGATTCTCGAATATGCCTCCCGTGCCGCATCCTCCGGCATGGAGAGACTCCGTCGGCCCCGTTCCTGAAGGGACGGAGGCCCCCGTTTTCTTCCATGAGCCAGACATCCTCCACCGCCCTTCCCCATATCGACGATTACCTGAGGCTCGGCATGCAGGCCGACGCCTCCGACGTCCATCTCAGCGTCCTGAGCCCCCCGACGTGCCGCAGGTACGGAACACTCATGCCACTCTGGGAGGATGCTCCTCTGCTCTCGGCCGAGGACACCGAGGCTCTGGCCAGGGGATTCTTGTCGGAGACGCAGCTCGAGCGGCTTCTGCGCCAGGGCGATGTCGACTTCGCCTATGAAAACGGCGACGGGCGGTTCCGGACCAGTGTCGTCCGTCAGAGGCTCGGATTTGACCTGGCCTTCCGCATCATCCAGAGCAATGTCCGCACGCTGGACGAACTCGGCATGCCTCAGCAGCTCAAGATGCTGACCCAGTATCACAACGGGCTGGTGCTGGTCACCGGGCCCATGGGGAGCGGGAAGACGACTACGCTCGCAGCCTTGGTCCAGGAGATCAACAGCCACCGCAGCGACCATATCATCACCCTGGAGGAGCCGATCGAGTACATGATCCCCTCGGCTGGCTGCCAGGTGACCCAACGCGAGGTGCACACCCACACGAAATCCTTCGCGGCCGCCCTCCGCGGTGCCCTCCGCGAGGACCCCGACATCATCATGGTGGGCGAGATGCGCGATCTGGAGACGATCCAGCTCGCGATTTCCGCCTCGGAAACGGGTCACCTCGTGCTCGGGACCCTTCACACGAGCAATGCCCCCCGCACCCTCGACCGCCTCCTCGACGTTTTCCCGAATGACCAGCGCGACCAGATCCGAGTCATGGTGAGCGAATCGCTCCGCGGCATCGTCAGCCAGCAACTCATCCCCCGCGCAGACGGGATGGGGCGCGCGGTCGCCATGGAGATCCTGCTCAATTCGCCCGCCGTGGCGAATGTCATCCGCGAGGCCAAGACCTTCATGCTTCCCGGCATCATCCAGACCGGAAAGAAGGCCGGCATGCTCCTCATGGACGACTCCGTCGCGGAACTCTTCAACCAGGGCCTCATCACGGCCGAGGAGGCCGTGTACCGCGCGGAGAACAAGGGGCAGATGAAGAAACTCTGCGGCATGCACTGATCCCGAACACCCAACCCACGATTCCCCTCCACCCATGGCATACATCGACGACTTCTTCAGGGCGCTGGTCGAATACGGCGCCTCCGACCTTCACCTCGCCGAAGGGCAGCCTCCCAAGATCCGCCGGCACGGCGACATCGTCCCGATCCGCGACACCCCCCTCACCCGCGAGGAGATGGCCTACATGCTCAGCGAGATCTGCACGCCCCAGAAATGGGAGAAGTACGAGGAGACCGGCGACCTCGACTTCGCCTACCAGATGGACGAGGAGAGCCGTTTCCGCTGCAACTACCTGAAGCAGTCCAACGGCTACGGAGCGGTCTTCCGCCTCATCCCGACCAAGATCCTCACCCTCGAGCAGCTGAAGGTTCCCGAGGTCATCAAGGAATTCGGCGACATGCGCGGCGGGATCGTCCTGGTCACCGGCCCCACCGGTTCCGGCAAGAGCACGACCCTCGCGGCCTTGATCGACTACATCAACGTCAACTACGGCCGCCACATCGTCACCATCGAGGAACCGATCGAGTTCGTGCACCGTAACAAGCGGAGCATCATCACCCAGCGCGAGGTGCCGGAGCATGCCCCCGACTTCGCCACCGGCCTGAAGGCCGCCCTCAGGGAGGATGCGGACATCGTGCTCGTGGGTGAGATGCGAGACCTGGAAACCATCTCCCTGGCCCTGACGGCCGCTGAGACCGGACTCCTGGTCTTTGGAACCCTCCATACCAACAATGCCCGCAAGACCGTCGACCGCATGATCGACGCTTTTCCTGCCGATCAGCAGGCTCAGGTCCGCACCATGCTCGCCTCCTCCCTGCGGGGCGTCGTGGCCCAGCTTCTCTTCAAGAAAGCCGACGGCTCCGGCCGCGTCGCCATCAACGAGATCCTGAAGGTGAACAACGCCGTCTCCGCCATCATCCGCGAGGGAGCGACCCAGAAGCTTCAGGACGTCATCGTCGCCGGAAAGTCCGAGGGGATGCAGTTCATGGACGACGCCATCTGGGAGAAGATGCTCGACGGGACGATCAGTCCCCACGAGGCCTACATGAAGGCGATCGACAAGAAGCGTTTCCAAGGGGCCCTGCCTCCCGAAGAGGCCGCCCTTGCGAATGCAGGGGGAGGCTAGGACATCCTCCATGGCCATACGACGCACGCAGGGTACAGCCGCCTCCGGCTTGCTCCTGATCGACGTCAGCAACTCCTTCACCAAGGTTGCCGTGGCTAGGAACGGCCGGATCGGAAGAGTCCGCAGGATCCCTACGTCTTCCCTGGCAAAGGAGGATTTCTCTTCCTTGAAAGCAGACCTTGCCGTCGTGGCCTCTGTCGTGCCCAGGGTGAATTCCCTGATCGCCTCCGCGCTGCCCTGCCCTCCCCTCTGGGTCGACCACAGGGTTCCCGGCGGTGTGACGGTCTCCTATCCGGAACCCTCCACGATCGGAGCCGACAGGTTGGCCAATGCCGCGGCCGCGGTCTCTCTCGGGGCCGTCCCCTCCATCGTTGTGGACTTCGGGACGGCCGTTACCTTTGACGTTATCGACGGACGGGGCCGGTATTGCGGCGGCGTGATCGCCCCGGGCATTCCCACGGCAGCGGCGGCCCTGCATGAACGGACCGCCCTTCTCCCCCTTGCAACGGTCAGGAGCATCACCCGCCCGGTCGGCCGGAGCACCGGAGAGGCCATTCGAATAGGCATCCTTCTCGGAGCCGTTGGTCTGGTCAGGGAAACGGTTGCCCGGATCACCTCGGTCCAATTTCGGGGACGGAAACCGACGGTCCTCGCCACCGGAGGCGACGCTGCTCTTGTCGACCGTCTTTGCAGATCAGGTGGCAGGGTCTTCGATCGGGTTGATCCCCTTCTGACCTTACGCGGGTTGCTCGCCATCGCTGAAAAAAACCTCTGAGTACGATGCCTAGGGCAGGTGCTCTTGCTCCCCTGGTGGTGCCGCCATAGGATCATAGGATGCCCGAGACCCCGTTCGTCCACCTTCACGTCCACAGCCAGTACTCGCTGCTGGACGGGGCGATCAGGATGAAGCAGCTCGTTAAGAAGGCCGCGGGATTCGGCATGCCCTCCATCGCCCTCACCGACCATGGGGTCCTCTTCGGTGCGGTCGAGTTCTACCAGGAAGCCGAGAAGGCCGGGGTAAAACCGATCATCGGCTGCGAGGCGTACGTCGCCCCCGGCTCGATGCTCGACCGCAAGACCTCCAACGGAGGCAAGGACGCCGCCCATCACCTCACCCTGCTGGCGGCGGACGACGAGGGCTACCGTAACCTCGTCAAGATCACCTCGGCTGCCCACCTCGAGGGCTTCTACTACAAGCCGCGAGTCGACCGCGAGTTCTTGGCAGCCCACTCCCGTGGAATCATCGCCCTGAGTGGCTGTCTCAAGGGAGAGGTGAACTGCGCGCTGACCGAGGGAAAGCAGGATGCGGCCCTGGCCCACGCCGCCGCCTACAGGGACATCTTCGGCAGGGAAAACTTCTTTATCGAACTGGCCGACCACGGGATCGAGCAGCAACGGCGCAACAGATCGGGCCTGATCTCGGTCGCCGGGGATCTCGGCCTGGGACTGGTGGCCACCAATGACGTCCACTTCCTGGAGCGTTCCCACCATGAGGCCCACGACGTGATGATCTGCATCGGCACTGGATCGATGATCGCCGACGAGAAGCGGATGCGCTACGTCCCCGAGCTTTATTTGAAAAGCGGCGAGGAAATGGCAGCCCTCTTCGCCGACAGACCCGACGCCATCACCAACACGCTTGCCATCGCCGAGCGGTGCAACGCCAGGCTCGAATTCGGAAAGTCCAAATATCCCGACTACACACCGCCCGAGGGGAAGACCCGCGAGGGCTATCTCCGCGAGCTTTGCGAGGAGGGACTGGCGAAGCGCTACGGCGGTCGGGCCACGGACGATCCGGAGCTCCGCAAGCGCCTCGAGTACGAGCTCTCCGTCCTGCTCAAGACCGGCTTCACCAGCTACTTCCTGATTGTCTGGGACTTCATACACTACGCGAAGTCGCGAGGCATTCCGGTCGGTCCGGGCCGAGGATCCGCCGCCGGATCGCTTGTCGCCTACGTTCTCGGCATCACCGACCTCGACCCGCTGCGCTACGGCCTCCTGTTCGAGCGATTCCTGAATCCCGACCGCATCAGCCCCCCCGACATCGACGTCGACTTCTGCCCGAATCGCCGCGCGGAGGTCATCGACTATGTCCGGGAGAAGTACGGAGAGCGTTCTGTCTCGCAGATCATCACCTTCGGCACCCTCGGCGCGAAGAGCGTCGTGCGCGACGTCGGGCGGGTGCTCGGCTGGAGCTACGGCGACGCCGACCGGATCGCCAAGATGATCCCTAACGAGCTCAACATCACGCTCAACGGGAAGACCGACAAGGAGGGCAGGCACGAGGCCGGGGCCATCGAGAAGAACCCCGAACTGAAAAAGGCCGTCGAGGAGGAGTCCTCCACCGCACAGCTCTGGGGCTATGCTTCCCTGCTGGAGGGACTTTCGCGAAACAGCGGCGTCCACGCCGCCGGCGTCGTCATCAGTGACCGCGATCTTTCGGACTACGTCCCCCTTGCCCGCACCAATGACGGGAGCATCGTCACCCAGTACGCGATGGGTCCCCTCACCGACCTGGGCCTGCTGAAGATGGACTTTCTGGGCCTCAAGAACCTCACCGTCATCGACGACGCCGTGAAACTCATCCGCAGGCACACCCCGGACTTCGACATCGCCACGATCCAGATGGACGACCAGGCGGCCTTTGACGTCCTCAACAGGGGCGAGACCGTCGGCATCTTCCAACTCGAGTCCGGGGGCATGACCGCCACCGCCAAGCGCTTCAGGATCGAACGCTTCGAGGACATCATCGCCCTCATCGCGCTCTACCGCCCGGGACCGATGCAGTTCATCGACGACTACATCGAGCGCAAGAAGGGAACGAAGAGGATCGAGTACGCCCATCCCCTCCTCGAGAAAGTCTGTTCCGAGACCTACGGCATCATCGTCTATCAGGAGCAGGTGCAGCAGGCGGCCAGCGCCCTGGCGGGCTACACGCTCGGACAGGCGGACCTTCTCCGGCGCGCCATGGGAAAGAAGGACATGGAGAAGATGAAGAAGGAGCGCGCGGTCTTCGTCGAGGGATGCGCCAAGGTCAACTCGATCCCCGAAAGACAGGCCAACGCCATCTTCGACTTCCTGGAGAAATTCGCGCAGTACGGATTCAACAAGAGTCACAGCGCCGCCTACGGCCTCGTTTCCTACCAGACCGCCTACCTGAAGGCCAACCACCCCCTCGAGTTCATGGCGGGACTCCTCGGCAATGAACTCGCCAACACCGACAAGATCGCCATTCTGGTCGCGGAGTGTGCCCGCATGGGGATCACCATCCTCCCTCCGGACGTCAACCGGAGCGCCCTCACCTTTCTCCCCGAGGAATATCCCGGGGGACGGGCCATCCGCTTCGGCCTTGCCGCCATCAAGAACGTCGGCGAGGCCGCCATGGAGGCCGCCGTGGCCGAACGCGAAAAAAAAGGCGCCTACAAATCGCTGGAGGACTTCTGCTCCCGTCTCGACTCCAGGACGGTGAACAAGAAAATCCTCGAGAGCCTTGTCCGAGCGGGAGCCTTCGACTGGGACGGCCGCCATCGCGCAGCCCTGGATGCTGCCATCGAAGGTGCCATCGGAGCCGCCGCATCGGTCCAGAGGGATCGGGCAAGCGGACAAACCTCCCTCTTCGACGGGTTCGGCGACTTCTCCCCTACCCCCTCCAAGGAGGCCGACGAGCAGCGCGTCCCGCCGTGGCCCCGCTCCGAGGTTCTCGCCCACGAGAAGGAGCTCCTCGGCTTCTACGTCACGGGACATCCGCTCGACGACTATCGAGGGAGCCTTGAGGCCGGCACCTATGCCACGACCTCGGCGGCCCAGGCCGCCACGGGGAAGGAATCCTTCCGCCTTGCAGGCCTGCTCATCTCCGTCGAAAAGAAGTACACGAAGAAGGAATCCAAGCCCTTCGGCGTCATGACGCTGGAGGATGATTCCGGAACCCTTGAGTTCACCTCCTGGGATGAGTCCTTCTCCAAGCACGAGGAGATCCTGAAGCCCGGGGCCGTCATCTCCTGCACCGTCCGCGTCACCCCCTCCGAGGGAGGCGTCCGGGCCACTGGCAGCGACTTCAAGCCACTCCAGCCAAAGCCCTCGAAAAAACCTCTCCGCCTCCGCTTGGATCGTTCAAAACTGATTCTGGACGATCTCCATGCGATCGCCGAAGCGATCCGCATGAGCCCGGGAAAACGGACCCTGATCCTTGAGATCGAAACCCACACAGGAAAACCCGTCCCGCTTACCCTCGGTCAGGATTTCCGGATCGGTGATGAAACGTCCCTTCGCACGGCCCTCGCCCCCTGGCTAACGAGGGGCTGAAGGAGGAGATTTTCCTCCTTGCCATTCAAATCTCCCACGAAGAAATCCGGAGGAAGGATCAAACCCTTGGTTCCCCCCACCCCGGGGAGAGCCCGCTCCATGGCATTTTCAACAGGACCACGTTGATTACGGATCGCTGGGAGAGAAACCTACCGGTCCCGGTGAGTCTTGATTTCGGGAAGGCATCCCCAGCGATCAGGGTGTTTTTGAGATGGTAAAGTCGTGTGTTCTGGGGATTGCCCTCCTCCTGGCCGTTTCCAGAGATTGATCCATCTGGGCCCGGATCTCGGCCTCGTGAGATTTGAAATCGGTGTAGTGCTCATGGACCCTGGTGAAATAAGGATTCGTGGTTTTCTTGGCCGCAAGTTTTTCATCATACGTCCGCGAGATCGTGGTCACGTCGTTGGTGAGAGGACGTGGCGCGTCGGGGAGGGCGAAATTCTCATTAAAGACGATGGTGCGGATCTTGTCGGCACACTCCCACTTTCGGTTCATTGCGGAGAGAACCTCCGCAGACTGGAGTGACTGGGGCGTATTGGTCTCCGTTGCCAGATTCACCCCCTCTTCGAGTTGGGCGGCCGTGTAGTTCCTGATCCTCGTACGATCGATGTCCAGGCCGTAATTGCCGGGGGGGAGGCCCGTGACCCTGAGTATCTCTCTGTTGAGGTCTTTGGTGAAAGGGATCAGGTCGAGCGCGGGAAGTTGCTCCTTGGTGAGGGGATACGGCAGGGAATTCTCAAGGCAGCTGAAGGAGACTCCACCACTCCCTGCCCGGATATTGCTGATGCGGCAGTTGGAGGAGCAGAGTTCCTTCCCGTTCGAGGCATCAATCCCGATGGAGGCAACCGTGCCGTTCACCCCCTGAGCTTTCAGGAATTCATAGGCCATCACCAGATGGCCGACGGGTCCGGGATGAACGCGGTCCTTACCGATCAGGGTAAAGGAGGCATTGGTCTTCTGATTCGCTTCCATGATCGCTGTCATCGGAGCATTGAAGTCCACAACAGGCACCTTGAGGGAGGTTCCCCATCCCTCCACCTTGCGTGCATAGCCCCTGAGAGCCTCGCTCTGGCCGGGATGATTGCTCGCAAACTTTGATGCGTCGGAGTCAACGGCCGTGTCGTCATAGGGCGACGGCGTGATGAGAATCAATCTCGCCCCGCTGGCAAGAAGCCTTGAGCTGAGAGTGAGCATATTGGTCTCGTAAGCAGCGTTCGCCTCCGCTCTTTTTTCCGAAATCGTCGCATCGGGTCGGGAAGCGTAGAGACCGCCCCTCACATCATTCATTCCAAGCATGAGGGAGACCACCGAGGGCCTGTTGTTAAGGCAGTCCCATTCCAGGCGCCTCAGGGCCCCCGGGGCGTCATCACCTGCAATGCCGCAGTTGAAGACCGTCAGGCTCTTCTCCGGGTAACGGGTAAGGTAGAAGAGTTCCACGTCCTTATGATAGGAGCCCGCGTGGGTGATGCTGTCACCCAGCACACACCAGCGTTCGCCATCGGCGAAGGGTGTTGCCGCGACACTGCCTTGAGTTGACATCGAGTTGCCGGAAACGCCCGCAAACAGGAAAAGTGCCCCAGTAAGAGCAAGGAGAGCGAACAAGGGATAACGGGCTGGCGGATGGGTTGTCATGAGGGGTCTTTGGTCTAACTGCAAGTATCTCGCCTTGACGAGTTGATTTCCTCAGAGCGTGGACCGACGGCTTTCAGGAAGCTTTCCCTCCTTATTAAGGGCACCCCCCGATGCCTAGTGTTACCGGCAGGTCGGGCTCCTAAGAGAGGCGATGTCCAAGAACTGGTAAGCCGGGCGATCCTGCAGCCCGTACCCGCTCGGCTTAAGTCCTGCCTTTGGCAGCAATGGATAAACCGACGCCAGCACTCCACGCACCCCGCAAGGACGCACCCTCTCAACGGGTCTGAATGCCGAATCCGCTCAAATGACTACCCTGACCTTCGAGGAGCCGCACACTCCACCGGATAGCGCCAATTTGAACATAGAAGCGAGGTTCAGGCTTTCTTCACGAAGCAGGCTTTGAGTCCGACGGCGATCCCGTCGACCCTGCAGGAAATCTCGTGATCCCCGTCGACCAGCTTGATCGGCTTCGACTTCGATCCTCCCTTGAGCACCTGAGTGCCGCCGAGTTTCAGATCCTTGATCAGGACTACGCAGTCTCCGTCGGCAAGGACATTGCCATGGGCATCCTTGACGACGCGGCCTGACTCAGGCGCCTCCGCTTCGGCTTCCTTGGGCCATTCAAATCCGCAGGTGACGCACTCCCACTTGTCGGAGTGGGCGATCACCTCGTCCATGGTGCATTCAGGGCAGGCTGGGTTGGACATATCGAAAAAGGATGAAGGTTGAATGATGAGGGATGAACTGATTGTTTTCCGAGCGCTGGAATTTTGAATGGAGAGCGAGGCGCGCGAGGGAAGCTGTAGTAGGCCTTCAGCGACCGAGCAGCAACAACGCTATCCGTCAAAAGACCAAGCTCAGAGTTTACCAAGGATGGTGTTGAACGTCAGGCTGGGACGGAGGGCTGCATTCGCCTTGGCGTCGTCGGGGAGGTAGTAGCCGCCGACATCGACGGACTTGCCTTGCACGGAATTGAGTTCGGCGACGATCCTCTCTTCGTTGGCCGTGAGTTCCCCGGCGATCGGGGTGAAGAGTGCCTTCAACTCTGCATCCTGCGTCTGGGCGGCGAGTGCCTGAGCCCAGTAGAGGGCGATGTAGAAGTGACTGCCACGATTGTCGATGGTGCCGAGCTTGCGTCCGGGGGACTTGTCGTTCTCGAGGAACTTGCCGGTCGCCGCGTCAAGGGTCTCGGCCAGCACCTTGGCCTTGGCGTTGCCGAAGGTCTCGGCGACATGCTCGAAGGAGGGTGTCAGAGCGAAGAACTCTCCTAGGGAATCCCAGCGAAGGTAGTTCTCCTCGAGGAACTGCTGGACGTGCTTCGGCGCGGAGCCACCGGCTCCTGTCTCAAAGAGACCTCCGCCGTTCATGAGCGGGACGATGGAGAGCATCTTGGCGCTGGTGCCGACCTCGAGAATCGGGAAGAGATCGGTGAGGTAATCGCGGAGGACATTGCCGGTGACCGAGATGGTGTCCTTGCCCTGAACGATGCGCTCTAGGCTGAAAGTGCAAGCCTCGGCAGGAGGAAGGATCCGGATGTCGAGACCGGCTGTATCGTGGTCGGCAAGGTAGGTCTTCACCTTGGCGATGATCTGGGCGTCATGGGCGCGCTTCTCGTCGAGCCAGAAGACGGCTGCATCTCCCGTGGCGCGGGCGCGGTTCACGGCGAGCTTCACCCAATCCTGGATCGGGGCGTCCTTGGTCTGGCAGGCGCGCCAGATGTCACCCTCCTCGACGGCGTTCTCGAAGAGAACTTTGCCGGAGGCATCCGTCACACGGACAACACCGTTGCCGGGGATCTCGAAGGTCTTGTTGTGGGAGCCGTACTCCTCGGCGGCCTGCGCCATGAGTCCGACATTCGGAACAGATCCCATGGTCTTCGGATCGAGGGCGCCATTCTTTTTGCAGAAATCGATCACCGCCTGATAGACGCCTGCGTAGGAGCTGTCGGGAATCACGGCGAGCGTGTCCTGAGTCTTGCCGGCGGCATCCCACATCTTGCCACCCGCACGGATCATGGCAGGCATGGAGGCATCGACGATGACATCGCTTGGTACGTGGAGATTGGTGATCCCCTTGTCGGAATTGACCATCGCGACGGCGGGTCCATTGGCGAGAGCAGCCTTGATATCGGCCTCAATCGCGTCCTTCTGATCGGCAGGCAGGGTGTGGATCTTGGCAACGAGATCGCCGAAGCCATTCTTGAAATCGACTCCCAACTCCTTGATGACGGCGGCGTGCTTGGAAATCAGATCCTTGAAGAAGACCTCGACGGCATGGCCGAAGATGATCGGGTCGGAGACCTTCATCATCGTCGCCTTCATGTGGAGGGAGAAGAGGACTCCGTCGGCCTTGGCCTTGGCGATCTGCTCAGCGAGGAAGGCAACGAGCGCCTTCTTGCTCATCACGGTGCTGTCGAGGATCTCGCCGGCCTTGAGCGGGGTCTTTTCCTTGAGAACCTTGGTCGTGCCATCGGCCCCGACGAACTCGATCTTCACGTCGGTCGCCGCGGCGACGGTCACCGATTTCTCATTGGAGAAGAAGTCGTTCTTCCCCATCGTGCCGACACTGGTCTTGGAATCAGCGGTCCAGGCACCCATGGAGTGGGGATGCTTGCGGGCGTAATCCTTCACCGCCTTGGGGGCGCGGCGATCGGAGTTCCCCTCGCGGAGGACGGGATTGACGGCGCTCCCCTTGATCTTGTCATAGCGGGCGCGGATCTCCTGGTCATGCTCGCCGACCGGGTTCTCGGGGTAATCGGGCAGGGCATAGCCCTTGGCCTGAAGCTCTGATATGGCGGCCTTCAACTGCGGAATGGAGGCGCTGATGTTCGGAAGCTTGATGATGTTCGCCTCGGGATTCAGCGTGAGCGCGCCCAACTCGGAGAGGGCATCGCCGATCCGCTGATCCTCGTTCAGGAACTCGGGGAAGTTCGCGATGATGCGGCCCGCAAGCGAGATATCCCGGAGTTCCACGGCGATCCCGGCCTGCGAGGTGAAGGCCTGCACGATCGGAAGAAAGGAATAGGTGGCGAGAAGGGGAGCCTCGTCGGTCTTGGTGTAGAGAATGGTCGGCTTGGACATAAGTGGGTAAATCCTAGGGATCCGGAGCGCGATGGGAAAGCATCTGTTCGGAGCAGGGAGACCGTTCTCGTCCGCCGGAGCCCGGGCGGTGATTTTGGGAAGGTTCCTCTCGTCCCATGTCCCGTTAGCAGCCCCTCCCCGACGACGACCTCGGGAGCCTCGTCCGGTTCAGGAAGGCATAGGATTTGCAGTCACTTTCACTTTTCCAGCGACCTTGTTCCCACTATCGTGGAAAAACTATGGGCAAAACGCTTCTTGATAAGGTCTGGGAGGAACACACCGTTCGCACGCTCCCCGACGGACGGACCCAGCT
>Ga0007827_10000549_pt1 | contig 11959 bp, 12 predicted proteins | sample CryBogCBE16Jul07_FD_60332 | JGI IMG/M metagenome (GOLD analysis project Ga0007827, IMG submission 60332) | Freshwater microbial communities from Crystal Bog, Wisconsin, USA - CBE16Jul07 | ecosystem: Environmental > Aquatic > Freshwater > Lake | place: Crystal Bog, Wisconsin, USA | collected...
GCTTGCATAGCGCTTTTTTCGTCGATTGTTGGTATAAGCTGCACCGAATCTTCCACTAAACTTGCGGCCTCTGATTTGGCTTCTTTGGGAATTGATTCTGGCGCAGTCATTTGCACTTCGCCTTTCAAGTCAAGAGACTGCTTCCAAAAATCAGCAAACTGTTCGGGAATTGGAGTGAGAGAAGTTTCCATGAACTTTTCAAGTGTTAATCCTGACTTTTCAATTTCTTCTTTGATCGCATTCATTTGCGTCTGCCACAGCAAATCGTTACTTCTTTGACCCAATCTAGACCATGCTGCTCTTGATTTTACAGTATCCCTTTGTCCAGTGCTAAGGAAGGAATCCTGTAGATTTTCATATGTGAATGCGTGGGCAATTTCTGATTCGGGGTCGTCGAAACTTGGAAAAGCAATGTTTGGAACGTCCTCGTCATCGCCCTTTTCGTTGTAGATCTTGACAATATCAGGATCCTCCTTTACCGGCACTTCACTTTCCACCTCTTGTACTGTTACCTCCTCTTTCTTCACTTCTTCGATCTTGTTAACGACTTTAGTTACATTAGGCTTATCAGATTTAAATGCACTTATAAACGCACAACATATAAGAGAAATTAGTGTCACAAAATAAAGAAAGAAAGACATTTTTTTTATCTTCTAAGAAAAATCAACCAAAACAAGATAATAAAGATCACAATTGCGGCAATCAGAACGTAGTCAATTTTTGTTGTTTTTAGCTGTTTTTGTTCAGGTAAGTCCTCATTTAAAGGCTCTTCGAAAGTGGCATAGTGTCTTTTTGAAGCATTTATGGTTTTTTCAATTTGCACGGATTTATAAATTAATTCGTCAATAAGAGGATCCGACTTTATGGTAACTTCTGTTTCAGGCTCATAGTTCTCCCAATCGTCAACAATTTCTGGTTCCTCTGACTCGAATGCTTTTACGATTTGCACCTTGTTATCCATTTATTTTTTCAGTCACGTAAACTTTTTTTTCTTTTAAACCCACGGATTCGTTCTTTTTCTGTTGCGATTATTTGAAGGTAATTCCTTCACGGATTCCAAAAATTCTATGCACTTTTCTCCCTTGTAAGCTTTTTTAGTTTCCATGTTCAAAAGCAAAGGAACCGTTTCCAAAAACGCTGGCTTTGACGTTAAGGTTTGCACATTCACCTGCAAGAGCGTCTTTTTCAGATTTGGCTTTTTCATTAAAATTTCAAGTGACATCTTTGAGAGAGGGTCTCTGTTTTCCTGGTCATTCACATACAAAACGTACGTCTTAAAATCTGAATCCTTAGGAATGTCGATTTGAGACGTATTTTCAGTTTGTACGGCTTGCATATTTCTTTGTTCCACATAAGAGGATAAATTCATTTGTTTTTGTGAATTGTGTCGTTATCATTTTTGTCAACGCGTTTTTTTGTGCGTTTGTTGTGCAAACCCGTGGCAACAGAGAAAACAAAATCTGCGATCGTCTGATGGTTGCTCAGTCTTTCGTTCATAATGAAAGGATCAAACTCGCTCACATTGTCTAATTTATTCCTAACTTCGTGCATTATTTTTCGCACTTCAACAACAGTCATTCCAGGAACGGCCGATGTAATCTTCATTTATTATACATGCTAGTAATCAAAAATGGCAGATTCTTCTCAACTCGAAGGTTCAGCTTATGATTGTCATATTTTTCGCCGCAATCCATGCAACGAATGTTACTTTTTTGCTTTATCATGCATCTCATGCATTCCACATGTCCACAATTGTACCTTAACAAGTCACCGCTTTTGTAGTCTTCAAACAAGTACCCATTTTTACTGCATCGCCCGCAGCTGAAATTGTTTCTTCTGTTTGCCCAGAAAATCTTCAATTGTTCGTCATTCATTAAGCTGAACTTCATTTTCCCTAAAAAAAGTCACCAAAATTAAAAAAAAAATTATTATATGTTTTCTATCTACCCTGGAACTATGCTTCCAAGAAAACATATAATTTTTAACCTCTTTTTTTAATAGTTGGTGGGCTACGTTTTCACGCTAACTCTCGTGTTTTTTTGCATAAACGAATGTCCCCAAAACAGACAGGCAAAAAATAATAATCAAATAAATTTGATTTTCTTGCAGACAGGAGGAAAATAACATTCAAAAAAACAGCCACCTTCGAAAAAAAAATCGCTCCGTTAGAGTAATTTTATTCGATAGTTATCGAAAAAATATAAGCAACGTCATTGGGATTTTGTTTAGTAATAGTCTACTTTATAAATGTATATTGAACGCGATATTAATTTTAATTTTAATCAATACTATTATTATTAAGGTACCAGAATCCTTGGTACCAAATCATTCTAAAAATTGCAGAGGTATCAACTTCGTTATCTGCTGCAAAAGGATAAAAAGTATCTTGTCCTGCGAATGATGAAGTTTTTATATTTGTTAATGAAATAATAACATGATCCGTTCTTGATGTTGGATCATTTTTTTCCATTATTAGTATAATTGAGTCTCCGTCAAATCTTCCATCAGGAACTTTATAATAAACTCCAGATCCATTATTAGAAAGTACATGAACTGGAATCTTTAAATCTAATATAACTGGATTGTCGCTATTACTTACTGGACCTGTATTAAAAACTATATTGGTTCTTGATGCCAAATACACTAACCAAACCGCAAGTATTATTAAAAATGTAAACAAAAAAAGATTGAACACTGAATAATTTGACATATTTGTCTATTTTATATATATTAAGTATTAAAATTAACACTATTGTTTGAAAGGTACCAATAATTATTATACCAAATTGCTCGACAAATTGCACCTGTATTCAAATAAATTGGAGTAGAAACTGGAGTGTAAGTTGTTGCAAAAGCCGCCCAATAAGAGTTTGTAAATGAAGCATTATTGTTCTTACAGTTATCCATCCATATTTGTACCAATTGAGGAGAATAAGTTCCAGTAGAAGGAGTATTCAAAATAAATGTAATTACATCTCCATTGTGTCTACCTGGTGGAAGGTAAAAATTATTTCTTTTTGAAGAAGAAGTTAATGGAGGAGAAATTACATGTAAAGATTTAGTTACATCTATTTTATATGCAGTTTGATAGTTGCTACTTGTTATGGTACCTAAAGTGGCAGCAGTTCCATTTCCATCATCAACAATATTAGTTTGAAAAATGTATATTAGAATAACAGTAACCAATAAAACAAAAATTAAAAAAAGTAGGAAGTAAGCAAAAGTATTGGAACTTACTTTTTGTATTGAAACGGACGACTTCATTTTATTTTATTACATACCATGAAAAAAATTGTACTTGATGAAAATATATCAGACATTTTTGCGGTAAGAATGGCAATTTCTTTTTTACAAGAAAATGAATCGGTAATTTTTATTCAGCAAGATATAATTATTTTTGATGATTTCTTTTTCAAAAAAGTAATTGAGTCGGTTAAAAAAGAAAAAGACTGGGATTGTTTACTTTTTCCAAAAATGTCCTTGAAGAAAGATGAATGGGAAATAATTCAAGAACCGATAAATCCTAGAAAAGTTAGTAAATATTTTTGTCAATTATTTGATAAAGTAGATGACTTTCAAGTTCTTGTATTAAGACCAGAAAGTTTACAAATTTTAAAAGAAATTGAATATCAATTAAGCATGGGTCCAGTAAAAAGAATAATTGAATATTTTGAGGATAAAATTGTATGGTCTTGTATTTTAGGTCTGCATTACTACAAGGATGAGGTTTATGTTTTGAAAGAGGATTTAAATACGAATGAATACTTTAGGCGAATTTCTTGGTGACCATGCCGAACTTGTATCTGAGCAAGTTCTTATTTCTTCCAATGACAGTGATTTCTGCTGTTGGAGCGGACAAAGTAAAAACGCGTGGGTCAAGGTTCACTTCTACATTAACATTATCAATGCGAGAATGGTTTGCACCACCGGAAGGTTGAATGTCTTCTGGATCTACGCAATAAGACCAATTGTAAATAAAGTTCTTTCCTTTGTCTCCAGGTACATTAGAGTGATATTGATAAGGTTGCACAAGACGAAAAAACGATCCGGGTCTTGTTTGAACTCTTTGAGAGTTATTGAATTTAATTGTAACTTCTCTGATGGGGTCTAAAACCAATCCACTTGCTGGATCGACAGGTCCACCAAAATCAAACACTTCATTTGCTTCCTTCTTTGCTTGCGATTGAACAAAGAAAATATATTCCATAACAATGTTATTGAGTTGTAATCTTATGTTGGATCTTACAGATGGGCTGCTTTCAGTGTACCCTGTTCCAGCATTCGCAATTGCTTGTTGTGTTTGAATTTGAACTTCATCGATAACTTGTTCAAAAGCTCCCTTTGCAAACTTTGTTCTTTCATCTTGTTCCAAATACACAAAATTTGCTTCCATTGTACATGTCAAATCTGAATCTTGCAAAGCGCTTAAAACCAATCCATTATCAATTTCATCGTCTGTTACACCGTTAGGTCTTACGCAGATTCTTCCTCCTTGAGGATTGACTACTACAGAATCCTTTCTGGCAAAATCGAGTTCCATAACCACAGGGTGAAATTGAAGGGCAACAATTGGTAAGGCCAATCCTGTGTCCCTTGTGAAACTGAAAGGAAGAGGAACATATAAATCGTGCGATCTCTTTGCGAATGCTTGTCTTTCATCCAATGTTTCGAATTTTCCGATCATTTCTCCGAGACGTTTTCCAGCTTTTCCGCTGAGTTCTTCCCAAACGTAGAGAAAGGTATCTGACAATGTATCAATGACGGTATTACCGATGGCCAAACTCGCCGAGCTAATTAAAGCTTGACCAATGGCATTGGTCCAAGAAACGGCGTCGCTTCCTCGAAGAACCTTGCCGTCCTTCATTCCTACTATACCTGGGATTGTAATTTTTGCATAAACCTGCCAGCACAAGTCACCATTTCTTGGAAAGTTGTATTTGGCCTTTCCTCCGAACTTGGCTTGTGAAGCGGTTGCGTCAAAGTCAACCGGTTCAAGTGCAAATGGAGTTGTCTTGGAATGAACAAATCTCCAAAAGGTTAAATCAGATTCTTCAACGGTTTCAGCTGTCAAAATTTTTTCAGCTTCACCAGTAGAAGCCATTTCTGTGTATACTGCATTTTGTGTTGCGCCCATTTTTTTTTGCTTTGGTTTCTTTCTTTAAACAAAATCAAACGCACAAGATAAAAAACACTATGAGTCCATTTTACGTTTCAGTCGTCGTTATTTGTTTGTTGATTACCTTCGCCGTTTTGAACTTGATACATTTCCGAAAATTGCCGCCCGAATTGATAGAGTTCGAAAACAAAACCATTCCAAAGCAAACAAAGATCAAATCAAACGACATAAACGTTCCAGCGCCTAGAGTTGCGTGCATGGACAACACCACACTGTACAAAAATTTACCTAAAGCCACCATCCAGACCACAGTACCTGTACCCAATTCAATATCGTTTCTTGTGGACAATGCAAAGGTCTGTCTCTTGCTAAGTAACAACGGAAACCTAGAGTACTTTTTGGACGATGTTCTTGTTTGGACAAGCGAAAAGCCGCATTCCTACACTTCAACTTTGCAGGTAAAGGTGATGCTTGAAAAATTTGTTGACAAAGTCATAGCAAGTACAGACGATCTTTCTCTGCACATTTACCCTCTAAGAATAACATACAAAGACAGACTTTTATGGGGATTTTGGGGCGGATTTGATGCCACAAGTTTTTGCTCAGAAAATGATATGGAATGTCTCATTCCTATACAGGAAAAAGACGATGGAGTTGTGTTTTTGTTCAGCGACAACAGAACGTACAGGGCATCACTTCATGAAAATGGAGATTTAATTGTAATGAGCGCTTCTGCCGATTCAAGCAACATGTTTCAGTGGGTCAAAAAAATAGATTCGAGTTTAATTCAAGAACACTGCAAGGAATAAATAATAAAAATGATCATTCTGTGGATACTATTTTTAATGTGGATTTTGTGTAATTTCATTGATGCAATAGCCGCCAAAAGACATTGGATGCACCAGACAAATTTAATGCATTTGATAACGAGCCCCGTCAATGCAATTTCACATATTGCTACTCCTAAATGGATAAGACAGTCTCTGAATGAAAACAACGGTATACTGGATCCAAAGCTTGTTTTTCCAAGAAGAACTTTGTTACTGCAAAATTTTAGTGCTATATACGATGAAGCTATGAAGAGTCTAGAGTACTCAAAATCAATAAAAAATGACGTATTTTTCCAAGGTATCGCGGACGACGGCTGGAAAAGGTTCTACCTGAAATGGTACGGTCCTCTTGATCCGATGGCCAAAAAATTGTGCCCGGTCACATGCGCTATATTGCAGTCTATCCCCGAAGTGAAACTCGGGATGTTCAGCATATTGCAGCCTGGAAGTCACATCAAACCCCACTATGGACCAGCAAGAATGTGTCTTAGGTACCACCTAGGCATTTCTACACCAAATGACGATAATTGTTTCATCGACATAAATGGAAGTCGATATTCATGGAGGGACAAGAAAGACATTGTTTTTGACGACACACGCCTCCACTATGTACAAAATAACACGAATCAAGCTCGAATTATATTGTTTCTTGACATAGAGAGACCAACTGAGGGACCTTTACAATTAGCTAACAAGGCGTTTATAAATTATCTGGGTCCAATGACGACTCGCATGAACGATGACCAGGAACTTTTGTAGTCGATATAAATAAAAATGTCAAAGCCTTCAGGATACTCTGTTCAAAACATCATTTACAGTATTTACATTTTGCTCGTTGTTGCTCTTGTATTTGCAATTTGGTCATTCTTCCAAATTTATAACTTGAATAAAAGAATCAATGTAGGAACTACAAGTATCGGCGTAGGAAGTAACACAGTCACTATAAACGACAACAAAATTAAATCAGGATCCGTTATTTTAGTTCAACAAACCGGCGCCGTAAATGCAACAGCAACTACATTTACTGTACAAACAATCACACCAGGAACATCATTTGTTATTAATTCAAATGCAAACGCAACAGTTGCTGCCGTCAATTTATCATACTATATCTTCTATTAAACCTGAGTTTTTTTGGACTTATTGTCCCAATGCTTGAAAATAAAAGTTACATTTATAAACACCAAAACAAACCCCAAAATTATAAACAAATTTAATTTACATGAACCATCACTAAAATAAAAAAGAAAGTTGCTGCACGTTGCATCTTCTTCTGTTCGCAAGCTTATGACTTTGTAGCATTGAGTTCCTGCTTCAGTAAAACCTGTGAGAGGACAATTCACAAAGCAGTGTCCGCTAACAAATTCAGAGCTTCCATCTGCGCAAGGAGGAGATCCATTATCGATTTTGTCGCACTGATCCGATCGTATATTGTTTTCAGTGGTTCCTGCAGGACAGGTTTCATTCATTATGCAGTAAGATGGATTGTACGAGAACTCTATCATGTTACTTCTACAAACACTCAGACATTTTTTTAATACGTTATTGTACTTGAAGTTTGACGAAGAGCACTGCACATTCGCCATTTTTTATTAATAATCAAACATCTTTTCAATATCGTCAATCGGGACCTTGGCAACAAAAGGGTCATCGTCCTTTTCTGAGCAAGAAAAATAGAAGTGCCCTTTTTCTATCAAAAAACTTAGAGAATATTCTACATCATAATCCGATAATTTGAAAGGTAGGGACAATTTTGTAGACCCTTCTTCAACCTTTGCAAGTACGTAAAAGTATTTTCTCTTTCCGCTGTACTGCATTATCACGTCATGCAGAAGTATGTACGTGCAATTATTGTACTTAACCGGGCTTGAAGATCCTCTAAGGTGAGAGAAAAAAGGCGTTGCATTAGGCAACTCCCATGGACCCGTTAGAAACTTTCCTTCAAATGGAAACCAATTCTTTTCGTTCTTTCCGGTGTTGTATATTTTTTCCACTGCTGTGCAAAGAGGAAAATAAGATCCAGCCACTACTGTGACATGGGGAGTAAAGTCCAGTGTGTTTGCATAAAACTTGAGTTTGTTTTCCTCTTCGTAGACCCGAATATCCTCTAGTCCCTCGATGTAATTAGGTACTTTTCTGCTATCCTTGAACTCTAAAAATTGCATTGATACCTTTTCGTAATCGTCATTCATTACAAAAAAGTAGTTCTTGGTACGAACCTTGTCACCGTTCACTTGGTAGTCTCCGTTTTCGTAAAGATCGTAGTTAATGTATCTCGCATTTCCTATTAAGACCTTCTTGTATCGAATGATGCAGCAGGAAGAGGCCTTGAAGCTTCCAAGTTTCTCAAACATCAACTTGATTTTTTCGTGCTTGATTTTTTTCACGTAAAAAGAAAGGTTTTTGTGAACAATATCGAAGTTTTTGTCTCTGGGATAATCATGCAGGTACCTCCAAGAAAGTTTGAGTCCTTTTTCGTCATTTAGGTAATAAGACAAGATCGTTTTTTCAAAATCGATGACCTCTTTATCGTATAAACTAGAATCAGAAAACAGAACGTTTTTCGGTTCATTTAGTTTTTCAGCCATTAAAAGATAATTTTGAGCTCTTTCATGACAGTTTATGTTCCTTAATTCTCTAAGTAATAAAATTAACGGTTCCCTCCTGTTTCTATTGCAGAAATGAGCTTGTAAAGCAGCTATTTCCATCTTATCGTACTTTTTCTGTTTAGCGTAGATTTTGGCTAGTTGGTAGTACGAGTAGAAAACCTCCTCTTGCCATCCACCAAAGTCTATTCTTTTAAGATAACACCTGACTGCATTATTGTAGTCTCCCAGATCATTGTATGATTGTGCTAGGTAAAACGTGTTCCTATCGTTTTCTTCGGCTTCCTTCAAAAGTCTTATGTCTCGAGTTGTCTTATCCGACTTGCACCCGCCGTCACTCACATCATCTATGAAGGCACAATCCAAATTGTAAGAAGCATAGTCTGTGCATGACCAGTACTCGTGAGTCGGACCGATGCATTTCCAGTCGCAGTCCATTCTTATTAATCGTGTATTATAGTACCGAAGATATCCGTTCCGTTGTTCGATGGAATAGCTTTTGCAAGAAGTCACATTGGTTGCTAACGTTTCCAGAAAAATGTCCTTGTTTTCTATGTTTAGAATCATGTCCGCATCTAAAAGCAAACCGTATGTTTTCGCCAAATCAAAGTTGTTTTTCCTTGCAGTCTCCAAAGCATTTTTGAAGGAAATGGTTCTTGATTCTCCGAAATTTGTAAACTTTGTCTCGTAAATATCCTTTTTTATTGTTGAATTTTGCAATACCTTTATTGTATTGTCGGTAGACCCTGTGTCCGTTATGCTTATTGCGTCACAAATATCTTTTACAGACTGAAGCATACGAAGAATGATCCTTTCCTCATTTTTGATCATAAATATTCCTACGATCTTCATTTTTTTTTTGGGATTTTTTTTTTAATTTAATTTTAAACTAACTAAAGATTAATATTGATCATGTTGAAGTCGGCATAATCGCTCGCATTCACATTTGCTCCATTTGGAATAAATATTGAGAACGTGTGTGTGCCACTCGTTAAATTTGTAAGAAAAACCTTAGAAAGTCTTTGATGAATATTTGCCATCATGTACTGCGAAAGTCTAGATACAGTGGCTCCGTCAATTCTGAATTCGAAAGTGTACGCACCATCCGCAGACGCAAAACTTGAAAAATTTGCGAAAATAAGAACGTTACCCGATGCGCTGAATGTTGTGTTCCACGGCGAAGGAACTCCATTAGTCAGTAAAGTCGTTGCGGAAACGTTGGTGTAGCTGTTTGTAACATTCAGAAAATTTGAATTATAGGATATCAGACCTGAAGTATTGTCGTAACTTAGGAATTTGTTACCTGTAGGCCCTGTGATTCCATTGAGAAATAGACCATTGTTGAAGGTTGTTGAACCCAAGACGGTCAAAGCCTGTTTATCTGGAAACGTGGAATTGTCAATTTCGACAGGACCGTTCACATTCATGACAGTATTCACTGATCCTGGTGTAACATCGTAAACTTTAAAATCGTACATTTCAACACTTCCGAAATTGCTTGGATCGTGAAAGTTTATGACCACACTATCTAAAGTCGGAACAACACCAGCATTTCTGTATATTTCATTATAAGTCACACCGTCGGGACCAGCAAGAAAAACGTACAATATTGGAGTTCGAACGACTCTTACATAGTTCCAGTAAAGTTCACTTGAAATGTACACATTGTTTCCGAAAGGGTCGTTCACATACAAGTCGTAGTTATCGTTTGTGCCAAAGGTAAAGTAACCGTTTCCAAGTGTAGTACCAAACAGAACATTAAGAACGAAAGGTCCTGCTGAACCTCCTTTAGGTACGTTAAATCTCCATTCAAACATGCTGCTTATACGATTATTTACGAAGGTGACACTTCCACTAAAATAAGTGGTTCCGTAAAACAAGTTAAAAAGTTTAAATTCTTTCCAATATACGGAAGGAGGTTGATTTAAGTTACTGGAATAATGGTCGCCCAAAGCATAGTAGTATTTACCGAGGAAATTTACTATAGAGCCAGAAGGATAGAACGGATTTGCTAATCGAGAGTAATTCTGTCCAGCTTGCCAACTGGTATTGAGCATTTCTGTCGTAGGAAAACCTGTAAGATTTGTGATTTTTCCTGAAAAATTTTGCCATGTTGATCCGTAGGTATTTACGACAGAGTCTAACTGATCGGGAAATGTCTTGGTTGCTTTATCACTGGTTTGAAGTTGATACGATACACTTCCAACAACATAAGGAGTAGCGACTGCGGATAACGTTAAATTTCCTTTAGAACTCGTATAATTGAAGTTATTGTTTCCTTGGAAGAGGCCCTGATCATTATAAATTACGTTATTCTGACTTCCCGATACAAGAGGTTGTTTAGTAATCTGTGTTGTATCTGTGTCCCACCCAAGAATATTTGTTTGGAATTTAACAGGTAACTTATCGATGAATAATTCATTGTTTATGTGGGTACTTCCAAACAATTTCGTTCCCTGATTGACCTTGTGCACAAATGTTCCTGGCGCAGACGCAACAAAATTCTGAAGGTAAAAGTCACCACCTTGATTCGTAGTGTAAATCTGCATTCTATCAATGTTTGTGATATCAGTAAACACGTACGAAAATGTGGGGGATTTGTACACTGGTGTTACATTGATAGAAAACGAATTTAGAGTCCTTACAACTGTCATTTGGCAATTACGTATGTACACTCCAGCGTCTGAAACGTCTATGAGTATAGTAGTTGTTGATTCCTGATTCGTCATAGGATCATTGTACAAGGTCCTGAACAGTTGCATGATCATGATTCCTATAGAGGTAGCGTAAAAATTAAGAGAAATGAATCCGTCATTCGTAAAAAAACGAAGACCTCCTCCTGCACCTCCACCACCTCCTACGCTTACAATTGTTGACGTATATGTAGCATTTATTTCGCCGCTGAAATGAAAGTCGCATGTCTTTTCTGTCAAATCCAAATACTGATTCGATCTTATGACTTTATTTGTCGCGGCTACGTAAGAGTTGGCCACATTTGCAAAGTACCCTTTTACGCCCACAAAATCTGCCGGATTAGTTCCTAACTTTGCATTTGATCCGAGCGACGTTTGTTGGAAAGTCTGTTGACCTCCAATAATCAAAGTATCGTCAGAAGTATCAACAAAGAAATTATCGCTTGACTTGATTGCTCCATTTCCGTCATACAAAACGATATTCCCTGTATTTCCGTTAAACAAGTTTGATGCCACTGGACCTGTTGGACCCGTTACGCCCACTCCAGCTTCGCCCGTTGGACCAGTGACTGAGGGTCCCAACGGTCCCGTATCACCGGTATCACCTTTTTGCCCTTTTCCAAAAGGAATTGGGTTACTCCAATCTCCTGAATCGCTGCTGTTTTTAATGTACAGATTTCCAAGCGAAGTATCTAAGAAAGCAAAACTTGCTGG
>Ga0007827_10000559_pt1 | contig 11851 bp, 9 predicted proteins | sample CryBogCBE16Jul07_FD_60332 | JGI IMG/M metagenome (GOLD analysis project Ga0007827, IMG submission 60332) | Freshwater microbial communities from Crystal Bog, Wisconsin, USA - CBE16Jul07 | ecosystem: Environmental > Aquatic > Freshwater > Lake | place: Crystal Bog, Wisconsin, USA | collected...
ACGGCCTCGAAATGAGAACCATCACCGGTGACTTCGAGGTGTTCGCAGGCCAGCCCTGCTGCAATATAAGCGCGGATATCTTCGGGTGTAGGCAACATATTGAGCGGCATTCCTTGAATATTTTTTAAGCGTGATAGTGAATGATTCTTAAACGTCAGCGTTGCGTATCGTTGGCAGGGACTGCTCAGGTCCGAAGCTTATAGCCACTGGCCAAAAGCCTCAAAGCGAACAAAGCCAGTGCTGCAAACATCCCTGCGACAACGGCCAGACTATGCCAGGGCGAAACATCCGCCACGCCAAAAAAGCCATAACGGAATCCATCAATTGTGTAAAAAATCGGATTCCAGTGCGTAACAAGCTGCCAGAAAGCAGGTAGGGAATGTACAGAATAAAACACGCCAGACAGAAATGTAGCAGGCATGATTAAAAAATTCTGGAACGCGGCAAGCTGGTCGAATTTTTCTGAAGTCAGACCGGCGATCAAACCCATGATAGCCATGATCCCGCAGGACAGCACAGCAAACGTAATGGCCCAGAGCGGTTCTTTAACAGGCAGTGCGACAAAATACATTGATACAAACCACACGCAGCAACCCACTGCCATGCCACGAATAATGGCCGCCAACACGTAGGCACTGAAAATCTCACGGTGCGTCATTGGCGGCAGCAGCATGAAAACCAGATTGCCCGTGACGCGGCTCTGAATTAGGGATGAGGATGGATTTGCAAAAGCGTTTTGCAACATGCTCATCATCATCAGGCCGGGAATCAGAAAGGCGGTGTAGGGCACCGAGCCATACACCTGGACGCGATCCTGAAGCACCTGCGCAAAAATGACCAGATACAACAGCGCGGTAATCACAGGCGCAGCGATGGTCTGGAAACTGACTTTCCAGAAACGCAGCAGTTCCTTGCCCAAAAGCGTGGGAAAGCCTGAGCCGGAACCAGGGCGTGCAGCGAGAATAGGGGTGTTCATACAAGGCCCTCCGATTTAGGGGCTGGCTCGTTCATAATTTGAACAAAGGCTTGCTCAAGACTGCCGCCGCCATTGGCCGCAAGCAGATTTGCAGTGGTATCCAGAGCAACGATGCGACCTCGTTTGAGCATGGCAATCCGGTTGCACAGAGTTTCGGCTTCTTCGAGATAGTGGGTGGTGAGCAAAATAGTATGGCCCGCATGGTTCAGGCGCGAAATAAACTCCCACAGGCTACGACGCAGGTCTACATCCACGCCCGCGGTTGGTTCATCCAGCACAATCACCGGTGGACGGTGAACAAGTGCTTGCGCAACCAGCACGCGCCTTTTCATGCCACCAGACAGTGCGCGCATATTCGCGTCAGCTTTCTCTGTGAGTCCAAGGTTGGCCAGGATTTCGTCTATCCAGTCATCGTTATTTCTAAAACCGAAGTATCCCGACTGGATCCTGAGCGTCTCGCGCACGGTAAAAAAGGGGTCATAGACCAACTCTTGTGGCACGACGCCCAAAGAGCGACGTGCTTGCTGGTAATCGCTGACAACATCATGCCCGCATACGCTGGCCCGGCCGCTGGAGGCGCGCGATAACCCCGCCAGTACAGAAATCAAAGTGGTTTTGCCGGCACCATTTGGGCCGAGCAATGCAAAAAACTCACCGTGATCAATGGAAAGAGAAACATCGTCGAGCGCCTGAAACCCTTCACCCTGAAGTTTCTGGAATAACGCTTTCCAGCCATTGGAGCGTGGCGGATAAATCTTGCTGATCTGTTCGATGTTAACGGCTGACATGGAGCGCGCGAGGCCTTCAGTATTGGATATAAAGGCTGGATAAACAGCCGGATTTTGTTATTTATTCTTTTGGTTCAAGGCGGCTATCAGCCCGTCGATGCCATTTTGCCCAATCTGCTGTGCAAACTGATTACGGTAGTTTTCAATGAGCCAGACATTTTCAACGTTGATATCGTATATTTTCCAGCCCTGCGCAGTTTTTTCGAGCCGGTAGTCGAGCTGCACGGGTTGGGTATTGGAGTGTTGAATCACCTGGGATTTCACAACAACATCTTTGGCATCGTCTTCGCCCCGAAAGGCGAGTGTTTTCATGCTCGTCGCGTCATCTACCCTGGTCAGCGCGCCACTATAGGTGCGGCCAAGTGTTGCGCGAAACGCCTTGACCAGAGCCGCCTGTTGCTCCGGCGTTGCCTGTTTCCAGTAACGTCCCGCTGAGAGCCGGGTAGTTTTCTCAAAGTCTACGTAAGGCAGCAAAAGCTCATCAACGATTTGATTGACTCTGACAGTATCTCCCGCACGCACACTGGTGTCCGCTTTGAGCGCGTGCAGAGCCTGATCGGCGACTTGTTGCACGAAAATATTTGCCGCTGCATTGGCATCGGGTTTGGTTTGCGCCAGCGTTTGAACACTAGCCAGGCTGCAGCACGCAGCAAATAAAACAACCAAACACTTAACAGAAAGAAAACGTTTCATCATGATTCGGGGCGGTCCTATTTCTTTGGCGCTATGCCAAGAGCTTTATCGTCTGCTGGCACATCTTCAAAGTCTTCGTAATTTGGTAGTTTTTCCGCTTCGCCTTGCGTGCCGCGCACTTGCGCCTCACGTTTTTTCAGGTAAGCGTCCCGTATAAAGCTATATGGGTCAGGCGCTGTGCGGTCAACCATATTGGTGACATCAAGCAGAGCTTCACGACGCTCAATGATTTCGAACCCATAGATAGAGTTGCGGACATCGACGTTATGAACCATTTGGCCATAGCCATACTGGTTAAAGTATAAGTCTGGAATTTTGCCCGTACCATCTCTAAGCGTTGTTCCGCCAAGGATTGGCAAGACCATATAGGGTCCGGAACTAATGCCCCAGACACCCAGGGTCACACCAAAATCATTCGAGATCCGTTTGGCGCCGTTCATACTCGCCAGATCAAAACAGCCACCAATCCCCATTGTGGAGTTCAGCAGAAAACGCCCCATCGTATTGAGCGCGTCTTCGTGGCGACCTTGAATTGAACTATTAATGAAGGACCAGACTTCGCCAAGGTTTAAAAAGATATTGTTAATACAGGAGCGAACGGGTTGTGGCGTAACGAAAGCGTAAGCTTCGGCAACAGGTTTGAGCAGTGTGCGGTCTACTGCGTCATTAAAGGCATAAACGGAACGGTTTGAAGACTCCCAGGGGTCTTGCGGATTTGGGGTGACAACGGACTGGGTGGCACAACCGGTCAGCAATAACGCTGCAAACGCACTGCTCAGTGCAATGATCGCTCGCGGTTGGAGTATCTGAAATATTTTCATGTCTGTCCGCTTAATCTTTTTGTAACGGGTTAGCCGTTGGGCTCTGGGCCGGTGTACCTTGTTTTTCGGCGGTACTGTATAAAAATTTACTGATCAGCGTCTCAAGCACGATGGCGCTTTGCGTCATGCTGATATTGCCGCCATTTTCAAGATTTTTGTCATCACCACCAGGCTCAATACCAATATATTGTTCACCGAGCAAACCAGAGGTGAGTATTTTTGCAGAGGAGTCTGTTGGAAAAGCAAAGTTTTTTTCCATTTTGAGCGTGACTACAGCTTGAAAGGTTTTGTCATCCAGCCTGATATCCGCGACGCGTCCAACCACCACGCCGGCGCTTTTAACTGGCGCTCTTACTTTCAGACCGCCGATATTGTCGAATCTGGCTGACAGGTTGTAGGTCGAAGCAAACGTAAAGGTGCTGAAATTACCCGCCCGCAGCGCAAGAAACGCCAGCGCGATTGCGCCGAGTAAAACAAATAGACCCACCCACCAGTCATTTTTTTCGTTGGACATTTTGTGGCTCCAGAATCAGTTGCTGAACATTAGTGCTGTCAGCAGAAAATCAAGTCCCAGCACAGATAAAGAACTGGTGACAACAGTACGTGTAGTCGCACGGGCGACTCCTTCGGGGGTCGGTTGTGCCTGCCATCCTTCGTAAAGGGCGATAAGCGTCACGGCGATACCAAAAACAAAACTTTTAATCACGCCATTTGCGACGTCTTTCCAAACATCAACGCTGGCTTGCATCTGGGACCAGAAGGCCCCCGTATCAATGCCGATCAGCCCTACTCCTACAGCCCAGCCGCCTAGAATACCCACCATCGAGAACACGGCTGCCAGTATCGGCATGGCGATCACTCCACCCCAGAACCGCGGCACCAACACGCGACGAATCGGGTCAACAGCCATAACCTCCATGGCTGCGAGTTGCTCGCCGGCTTTCATCAAACCGATCTCGGCGGTGAGCGAGGTGCCAGCTCGTCCTGCAAACAACAGCGCGGTGACGACCGGACCGAGCTCGCGAGTCAGTGAGAGCGCGACCAGCAGTCCAAGCGCTTCTTCCGAGCCATAACGGTTCAGGGTGTAATACCCCTGTAACCCGAGCACAAAACCGACAAATAAACCTGATACCGCGATAATCAGCAGGGAATAGTTGCCAATGAAATGCACCTGCTGTGATACGAGTCTGGGTCGTTGGAAGACGATGCCGCTTCGAGTGAGCAAAGTGAAAAAGAAGCGCGTAAAAAATCCCAATCCTGTGATTTTCAGGCGCGTTTGCTTGCCCAACTGCGTGAGTGCATGAGAGATCTGATTCATCTGAGCCCTCTTTGCAGCGCAAGCCAGGAGGTGAACGCAGGTGTTTCAGGATAGTCAAAGGCGACCGGTCCATCTGCCTGACCATGTAAAAACTGCTGGACATAGGGGTCTGCAGAGGTGCCGAGTGTTGCGGGTGAGCCGTGGGCTTTCAGTACGCCCTGTCCGACAAGATAGACCTGGTCAGCAATTGCAAAAGATTCCGCCACATCATGGGTGATGACGACCGAGGCACAGCCTAATTTATCCGAGAGGTGGCGGATCAGTCTGGCCGTGATACCCATGGAGATCGGATCAAGCCCTGCGAAGGGTTCATCGTACAGGACTAATTCGGGCTCAAGCACAACTGCCCGTGCAAGAGCCACACGCCTGGCCATACCGCCAGAAATCTGGGAGATTTTGAGGTGTGCGGCTGCGCGAAGACCGACTGCATTAAGTTTGTCGAGCACACGTTCAAGCAGTTTGGCCGGTTTCATATGCAGATGTTCACGCAGCGGAAAGGCAACGTTTTCAAACACGTTGAGATCCGTAAACAGCGCACCCTGTTGAAACAGCACTCCCATGCGCTGACGCAAAGATTCTATTTTCGACCGATCCGCGCAAGCCAGATTTTGGCCGAAGACCTCAACCGTACCTGCCTGAGCAACCAGTTGCCCGGTCGCTGCACGTAGCAAGGTTGTCTTGCCTGAGCCTGAGCCACCCATCATAGCGACCACCTGACCACGCAGTACTTCGAGCGTAATATCTCGCAGCACAGTGAACTCCCCATAGCCTAGCGTTACGCAATCAAGGCGTAATACAGGATCACTGGGATAAAGAGGGGGCGCGAGCATGGTGAACCAAAGAGGTCTGACTATGAGCCAAAGGGCACAGGCGGCTAGAGCCGCCCCAGGAGCGTATTGTATCCCGATCTACTAAGGGTTTTGCCTGATAGGCCCCTTAATAAATCAATCTCATAGCAATTTTTATTCTGGCTTGATCCCGGCAGTTTTGATGACTTTTGCCCATTTGGCCCGCTCTGTTTCTATAAACTGGGCAAACGCTTCGGGTGACCCGCCGCGCGGCTGGCTACCTGTGTCAGCGATGGCTTTGATTACATCCGGATCCTGCAGTATTTCATTGAAAGCTTTATTGAGTTTTTCAATAATGGGGGCGGGGATTCCAGCTGGGCCGATGATGCCTTGCCAGTTATAGGACTCGAAATCGTTTACACCGGACTCTGCCATGGTCGGTACATCGGGCAGGATCGCAAGGCGTGTTTTTGAGGTGACGGCGAGCGGGCGGATTTTGCCAGCCTGAATCGAAGGCAGGGCTGAGTAACCCATTTCAAACATCATGCTCAAATGTCCAGCCATCAGATCGGTCGCTGCAGGCGAGCCGCCTTTGTAGGGAACATGGGTAATGTTCAGTCCTGCAATCTCGCGAAACATTTCACCTGAGAGGTGATGTGCGCCGCCTACTCCGGAGGAGCCAAAGGTCAGTTTGCCGGGTTCTTTTTTAGCTAGTGCGATGAGGTCAGCCAGACTCTTGACCGGCAAGCTGTTGGCTACGCTAAGCACCAGTGGAGCCTGTTCGATCAGGATGATCGGCGCGATGTCTTTGACCGAGTCATAAGGCATTTTGGCCATCATTGACGGGTTGACCGCTAAGGGAGCCATATTGCCTGAGCCAATGGTGTAGCCATCGGGGACCGCTTTTGTGATGACGGCTGTACCAATCACACCACCCGCACCGCCTTTGTTTTCAACGACAACAGGCTGCCCCAGTTTGTCTGCGAGTTTGCGTGCCAGCAAGCGCATGCGAGTATCCGCAGAACCTCCTGCAGCATAGGTCGCGATGAGCGTAATGCTTTTGGTTGGCCATTGCGGCGCGAGCTGCGCCGCAGCTTGTGACCAAGAGAGCGCCGCAGTCAGGGCGACCAAACTGATTTTCAGCAGTTGATTAAAACCTTTCATGCGAGACTCTCCTCGGTGCGCTGTTTCGGTGTTTTGATTACAGTGCGAACTGGTTAGCGTGGCAATACCGATGAACCCATCAGGAATTCATCAACAGAGCGCGCACATTGACGACCTTCACGAATTGCCCAGACTACCAGTGACTGACCGCGACGCATGTCACCCGCGGCAAACACTTTGTCGATGTTGGTTTTGTAATCATCCGTGTTGGCACGAACATTACCACGAGGATCCTGTTCAACTGCGAATGCTTTGAGGACGTGGTTGACCGGAGCAACAAAACCCATCGCCAGCAGGATCAGATCTGCTTTGATATCAAACTGCGAACCTTTGATTTCTTGCATTTTCATCTGACCGGTGGCTTCATCCTTGACCCATTCGACTTTGGCGGCGACGAGTTTTTCAACTTTACCGTTTTTGCCTTCGATGGCTTTTGTGGTGATGGCCCAGTCGCGCTCGGCACCCTCTTCGTGTGAGGAAGAGGTGCGCAATTTGGCAGGCCAGTAAGGCCAGGTTAATGCTTTGTTTTCGCTTTCGGGTGGCTTGGGCATCAGTTCGATCTGAGTAACTGATTTCGCACCATGACGGTTGCTGGTACCAACGCAGTCTGAGCCGGTATCACCACCACCGATCACCACAACATGCTTGCCTTTGGCAAGCACTTGATCGGCAAGCTTGTCGCCAGCGACAACTTTGTTTTGTGGGCGCAGGAAATCCATGGCGTACATGACGCCCTCGAGTTCACGACCCTGGACAGGCAAGTCGCGCGGTGTTTCACAACCACCGGTCAACACCACGGCGTCAAATTCCTTTTGCAGTGCTTCAGGCGTTTTAACGGTGAGACCTGCTGCGGTGGCATCGTTAGCGGCACCGATGTAATGCGAGGTTTTGAAAGTAACGCCTTCGGCCAGCATCTGTTTGATGCGGGCATCGATGAGTTGCTTTTCAAGTTTGAAGTCAGGGATGCCATAGCGCAGCAAACCACCGGCACGATCATTCTTTTCAAAGACCGTTACTTCGTGGCCAGCACGACCCAGTTGCTGTGCGCAAGCCAGACCCGCGGGGCCGGAGCCAACGATAGCGACTTTCTTGCCGGTTTTAGTGGCTGCAGGTTGAGCAACCACCCAGCCTTCAGACCAGCCTTTATCAATGATCGCGTGCTCAATTGATTTGATACCCACGGCATCGTTATTGATGTTCAATGTACAGGCTGCCTCGCAAGGCGCTGGGCAGATACGACCGGTAAACTCGGGGAAGTTGTTGGTCGAGTGCAGGACATCCAGTGCACCACGCCAGTTCTGGCGATACACCAGATCATTCCAGTCGGGAATGACGTTGTTGACAGGGCATCCGGTATTACAAAACGGAATGCCGCAATCCATACAACGGGCAGCTTGTTTGCCTGCCTGCGCATCATCAAGATGCAGAACAAATTCGCGCCAGTGCTTCAGACGGCTCGCTGGAGCCTCAGAGCCCTCTTGCAGGCGTTCGAGTTCGAGAAAACCAGTAATTTTTCCCATGATGATTCCTTAAGCAGCTTTAGGCTGTGGGTTGGCGGCGCGCCACATTTCGCCGAGCGCGCGCTTGTAATCGACAGGCATGACTTTGACAAACTTGCTACGCGCACGGTCCCAGTCGCTAACCATGTCGCGGGCACAGAAACTACCCGTGTAACGGAAATGATTTTCAACCAGACGACGCAAGATCGCTTCGTCGGTTTCACGTTCTGCGCCGCGTGTCATGCTGTGCCAGACATCGATGCCTTGCACTTTGGTTTGTTCGGCAGCGGACAGTACAGGCTCTATTTCAACCATGCTGGTGTTGCACAGGTCACGGAATTTTCCTTCCGGATCCCAGACATACGCCACACCGCCCGACATCCCTGCGGCAAAGTTACGGCCAGTGTTGCCGAGAACCACAACGGTGCCACCAGTCATGTATTCGCAGCCGTGATCACCCGTGCCCTCAACCACTGTGGCAGCACCCGAGTTACGGACTGCGAAACGTTCGCCAGCCACGCCATTGAAGTAAGCCTCGCCAGCCGTTGCACCGTACATGACGGTATTGCCGACGATAATGTGGTCCGGACCAAAACCCCGGAAATCGTTAGGTGAGCGAACGATAATGCGACCACCCGACAAACCTTTACCAACATAGTCGTTGCCTTCGCCAACCAGATCCAGTGTGATGCCGTGCACCAGGAAAGCGCCAAAGCTCTGGCCTGCTGTGCCGTTGCACTGGATATGGATGGTGTCATCCGGCAAGCCTTCGTCGCCGTATTTTGACGCGACACGACCTGAGAGCATCGCACCGATCGTGCGGTTACGGTTGCGAACCGGTGTGATGAAGGAAACCTTTTCACCGCGCTCAATCGCGGGCAAGCTGCGCTCGATCAGTGTGTGATCCAGTGCTGCTTCCAGACCGTGGTCCTGGGTTTCGATCTGGCGTCGCGAGCCTTCGGTCGTTGGCTGATAGAACACTCGGCTGAAATCCAGGCCTTCGGCTTTCCAGTGCTCGATTCCGGCACGGGTATCGACCAGATCAACACGGCCAACCAGTTCATCAAACGTGCGCATGCCGAGCTGGGCCATGATTTCGCGTACTTCCTCGGCAACAAAGAAGAAATAGTTGACGACATGCTCGGGTTTGCCCTGGAATTTTTGACGCAAAACGGGGTCTTGCGTTGCCACACCAACCGGGCAGGTATTCAGATGGCATTTACGCATCATGATGCAACCTTCCACGACCAGTGGTGCTGTTGCAAAACCGAATTCGTCGGCGCCAAGCAACGCACCGATCACGACATCACGTCCGGTCTTCATCTGGCCATCTGCCTGTACGCGGATACGACTGCGTAACTGGTTCAACACAAGTGTCTGCTGTGTTTCAGCCAGACCAAGCTCCCAGGGCGTACCTGCATGTTTGATGGAAGAGATTGGCGACGCACCTGTACCGCCGTCATGACCGGAGATCGTGACGTGGTCTGCTTTGGCTTTTGCCACACCTGCAGCGACGGTACCAACACCAAGCTCTGATACGAGCTTGACCGAGATGGAGGCACGCTCATTGACGTTTTTAAGGTCATGGATCAGCTGCGCCAAATCTTCGATGGAATAAATGTCGTGGTGGGGTGGTGGTGAAATCAGACCGACACCAGGAACTGAGCAGCGCAACTTGGCGATGTAGTCAGAGACCTTGTGGCCGGGGAGCTGGCCGCCTTCGCCGGGCTTGGCGCCCTGAGCCATTTTGATCTGGATCTGATCAGCACTCGAGAGGTATTCGGCGCTCACACCAAAACGACCTGATGCGACTTGTTTAATTTTCGAGCGCATGGAGTCGCCCGCCTGCAGGGGGACGTCGGCTGCGATACGGTCTGCACCGAGCTCGCTGGCGAGAGTGGCACCGGCTTTGATGCCACTCTTGCCAGTGCGCAACTCATTGCGATAGCGCAATTCGTCCTCGCCGCCTTCGCCGGTATTGGATTTGCCACCAATACGATTCATCGCAACTGCGAGCACCGAGTGAGCTTCGGTGGAGATCGAACCCAAGGACATCGCGCCCGTTGCAAAACGTTTGACGATCTCTTTTGCAGGTTCGACTTCATCCAGCGCGATGGCACGGGCCGGATCAAGCTTGAATTCAAACAAACCACGCAGTGTCAGGTGACGCTTGCTCTGATCGTTGATGAGCTGGGCGTACTCTTTGTAAGTGCGGTAGTTGTTGGCGCGCGTCGCATGTTGCAATTTCGCGATCGAGTCTGGCGTCCACATGTGATCTTCGCCACGGACGCGGTAAGCGTATTCGCCACCTGTCTCCAGAGCATTAGCAAGGACGGGATCGGTACTGAAGGCTGCACTGTGGGTGCGTAAGGCCTCTTCTGCGACTTCAAAAATGCCGATGCCCTCGATGGTGCTGGAGGTGCCTGAGAAATATTTATTCACAAGCGCTGCCCGCAGGCCGACGGCTTCAAAAATCTGTGCGCCGCAATAAGACATATAGGTCGAGATGCCCATTTTGGACATGACTTTATTCAGACCCTTGCCGATTGCTTTGATGTAATTTTTCACCGCTTTTTCAGGATGCTCCGACATCGCAGCCAGACTCTCGATGGCGAGGAATGGATAGATGGCTTCGGCACCGTAGCCGCCCAGCAAAGCGAAGTGATGGACTTCGCGCGCCGAACCAGTCTCGACAACCAGTCCGGTATTGGTGCGCAGGCCTTCGCGGATCAGATGCTGATGCACGGCTGAGGTGGCCAGCAGAGCGGGGATCGCAACTTGCGCGCCATCTACATGACGATCGCTTAGGATCAACACGTTGTAGCCGCTGTTGACTGCATCGACTGCGTTGGCGCACAGAGCAGCCAGGCGTGCTTCGATACCATCAGGTCCCCAGGCGGCAGGGTAGGTGATGTCGAGCTCAAAGCTGCGGAATTTCTCACCCGTAACCTGGGCGATGCCGCGCAGGCGCTCCATATCGTCAGAATCCAGCACTGGCTGGGTGATTTCCAGACGCAGTGGTGGATTGACGTTATTGATATCAAGCAAGTTTGGCTTGGGCCCGATAAAGGAAACAAGAGACATCACCATTTGTTCGCGAATCGGATCAATCGGAGGATTGGTCACCTGTGCAAACAACTGGCGGAAATAGTTGTAGAAAGGCTTTGAGCGATCCGACAAAATGGCGAGTGGCGCATCGTTACCCATCGAGCCGATGGCCTCTTCGCCGCTTGAGGCCATGACCTCCAGAACAAATTTATAGTCTTCCTGGGTCCAGCCAAATGCCTGCTGGCGATCGAGCAGGGTAGCTGTCGGTTTCGCAGCAGCAATTTGCGGTACTGGCAAGGAGTCAAGCTTGACGCGCAGGCGATCGATCCACTGACGATAAGGACGTGAGTTGGCAAGCTGGGCTTTGATTTCTGCATCATCGATGATGCGACCTTGTTCGAGGTCGATCAGGAACATTTTGCCAGGCTGTAAACGCCATTTTTTGACAATACGATTTTCCGGGATCGGCAGGGTGCCTGCCTCAGAGGCCATGATGACCATGTCGTCATCGGTGATCAGGTAACGTGCTGGGCGCAGACCGTTGCGATCAAGTGTGGCACCGATCTGTCGGCCATCGGTAAAAGCAACGGCAGCAGGACCATCCCAGGGCTCCATCATTGCTGCGTGATATTCATAAAACGCGCGACGGCTGGCGTCCATGTGGGTATGCTGCTCCCAGGCTTCAGGGATCATCATCATCATGGCATGCGCGAGCGAGTAGCCCGACATCACCAGCAGCTCTAGACAGTTATCAAA
>Ga0007827_10000566_pt1 | contig 11797 bp, 15 predicted proteins | sample CryBogCBE16Jul07_FD_60332 | JGI IMG/M metagenome (GOLD analysis project Ga0007827, IMG submission 60332) | Freshwater microbial communities from Crystal Bog, Wisconsin, USA - CBE16Jul07 | ecosystem: Environmental > Aquatic > Freshwater > Lake | place: Crystal Bog, Wisconsin, USA | collected...
AGCAGTACTTCGATGAGTACTGTGCTGATGACGACAACTTCGCTGAAGTTGAAGAGAAGCCCAAGAAGAAGAATAACGTATGGATTGCGTATTCTACTGCAAATGGCGGTCCCAAGAAGGCTAAAGAGCTGAAGGACGCTGATCCAGATGAGTATGCCAAGTGGGTTGCTAACTGGAAGACCAAGAATACCGAGAAGGTTGAGGAAGAGGCTGAAGAGGCTGAGGAGAAGCCTAAGAAGGCTGCTAAGGCAAAGAGTGCTAAGGCGTAAAATTTACAAAAACGAATTTTTTACTGAACAAGTTATAGACGAATAAAAAATGAACAACATTGAAAAAATCTATTGGAAAGAAGGTATCCAGAATGCAAGAATTGATTCGCGTCTGATTTCTCGATGGGATGTCAGTTTCAAGCGATCGATTCTAGTTCAGGTACAGACTGTTTTGCGTGATAGAGTTCAGTTATTCGTACCTGATCTATCCGAGATTGAGGCCGAAGTATTGCGTGAAGAAAAAGAAGATGACGAATTATTCGATGAAATGTGGAACGAGGATATTCCGCTCTACTAATTTCTCGAAAACGGATTTCAATCTTTTTAACCTAATTGTTATCAACAAAATGTCTGACCTAACTACTCAGATTGCCAACGCCGAGATGCTCCTTGCGTTTCTCAAGAACCAGCTTCCGAAGGAGGAAGTGGTTGAGGATACGCCCAAGAAGAAGGTCGTCGACGAGGACAAGCCTAAGAAGAAGAAGGCTGTAGAGAAGAAGGACGCGGAAGTAGCGCCCAAGAAGGAAGAGGAGAAGCCTGTCGAGAAGAAGAAGGCAGATCCTAAGAAGGAGAAGAATCTAAATCGGTTCACTCCTGCAATGAAGACGGAACTTACGAAGGTTCTAAAGGCTCACGATGTTGAGCTAACCGAGGAGCTTCGCAAGGAGTTTATCGACCATCTCAACAGCCTAGAGGCTGAGGAGTACACTAAGGTGAATCTTACTGCTCACATGGAGACCTTTGCAAAGAGCAAGGGTAAGCCTGATGAGAAGGAGGAGCCTGCAAAGGTAGGCGGTTCTCCGTTTGCCGGACAAGATGATCCGCCGGATCTGAATAAGCTATCCAATGCACACAGCTATGATCTGTCAAAGCTCATTAAGTATGTCAGTAGTGACAAGCTTGAAGAGATGAAGAAGACTGAAATTCTCAAGCCGATTGGCAATGGAAATTACTGGCATGCCAAGAGTGGTATGTGGTATTTCGAGAACGGTGATGAGGAAACAACTGATCCGTTTGAGTTCGAAGGAAAGACTTACGTGGTCAACGAAGTTAACAAGCGCGTCTATCAGACGACGGATGACAAGGATCTCTTTGTAGGATTTCTAGGAATCGGACAGTTCAAGAAGATGAAGGTCCCCAATGTCTAAGCATATAAAGTACGCCAAATTTCTTTCTCTTTTTTATCAATATCTGTCAGAAGTACTTGAGCAACTGTTTTATCAATTTTTAATGGAAACGCAACTTTCATATAAAAACAATATTCTTTCATGCTTTCATCGTCTGCTACACGTAACATATTCAAACGCGTCATCATACTTTCAACTGTACGAATTAGATGGCGAACGCCTTTTTCATCCGTAGAGTGTTCTAGAATCAAAAGTGTAATTGCAGTGTCATCAAGGATGACATCTCCCTCCTTAAACTTCAAACGTTTCACAATTTGAGGCCATATGTGTTCTTTCAGGATTACACGCTTATCTGTTTCATTATAACCGCCACAATTGATTACATTCATACGATCACGCAAGATAGGATGTACTTTATCGATATCATTAAATGAGAATACAAATAGACACTGAGATACGTCGAAATCAATCCCTGAAAAGTAACGATCGTGGAACTGTGTATTCTGCGAACGGTCTGTTAGGTGAATCAACATGCTCACAATTTCTTCACCATGGGGTGTCGATGAGACCTTATCAAGCTCATCAAAATACAGTACAGGATTCATAGCTCCAGAATGCATCAAACAATCTGCTATGCGCCCCCACATGGAACCTTCATACGTGTACGAGTGGCCAATAAAGTTAGAAATATCAGATGCACCTCCAAGAGAAAAGAATTCGAAAGGGCGCTGTAGAACTTCTGCGATTGCATTACGAGCAAATGATGTCTTACCTACACCCATAGGACCCTGTAGGGCAATTACGTTGCCAACAGAATCGGGATTGACAATCCACTGAGAAATTGTTTGTAAAATTTGTGTTTTCGCAGGAACCATTCCATAGACAGACTTATTCATATTCTTGCGTGCGGTGGTAATAAACTCGGTGCACTTTTTTGTTCCATCTTCTAACTTCACAGGTAGCGGAATTGTCTTACCAAACGGTATACGCAAAAATCCATCGACCCATGTTTTCAGTTTGTATGACTCACCACTATCCGAAGGCATTTCAGATAAAGCCATAATTTTTTTGATCACAGTTGATTTCGTGTAATCGGGAATGGGGAGACCTAATATTTTAAACTTGTAAGGCACAATTCCATCGTCAAGAACAAGAGTAGATATACGTTTCATGACATCGAGCATATCCTTCTTCTGTGCTTTCGGTAACGAGTTGTAATATGTTTCTTCTTGACGAGTGAGCTTTAATGGTACCTCATTCTGCTTCTTCTTATTCTTTGTTTTTGATCGAGTTTCTGTAAAAATCCCAGATGATCGACCTCTGCGTACTTCTTGAAATTCTTCCTCTTCGTCATCTTCATCTTCTTCATCTTCCGATTCATCGGGCTGGGCTGCTTCATGAATGTGAATATTTAGATAAATAGGCGGTTGTTGTTCTACAGCCGGCGATTCGCTCTTCAATGTATCATCATCAACCCACGTTGTGTCTGAATCCGAATCCGACGCCTTTTGTTTTTTAGAAATACGTTTCTCGTCATCCGATAGATCAGCCGAACACTTACGATCGCGAGCATTCTCCCGAGACTTTCGTTTAGTCATCCCTTGCTTCATGGCAGAAAGAAATCCTCCATACTTTTTCATACTAGAAAATAATGGATGACACAATTGAAAAGGCCGCTAGCATAGCCCAGGACCAAATTGATAAGGAAAATGCAAGTGACCCTGTCATTATCAAGGCGCTTGATATAGTAGAGACCTTTATCAAAAAGAATCGGGTATTATGTTACGGTGGGACAGCTATCAATAATCTTCTACCCAAAGAAGATCAATTTTACAATCCGGAGAAAGATATCCCCGATTATGATTTTTTTACAGCTACACCCCAGCTACATGCAATGGAAATTGCCGATATATTAACTGATGCTGGATTTAACAGTGTAGAAGTAAAACCTGGCGTACATTTAGGGACATTCAAAGTTTTTGCAGAATACATTGGGGTTGCCGATGTATCTCACCTTGACAGACCTATTTTCGAAACTCTTTGGAAACATAGTATCGAAAAGAATGGCATTCATTATGTTCCTCCAAACTTCTTACGAATGGCAGTATATTTAGAACTATCGCGTCCTAAGGGATTTGTAGAGCGTTGGAAGAAAGTGTACACTCGTTTGCAACTATTGAACAAACATTATCCCATGACGTGTCCAAAAGATCATGACGATCTGAGCGAGATCTTCATTTCAAGTGAGACAAAGAATGCTCTAGAAACAATTCTCGTCAGAGAAAATGCAGTTCTCCTTGGGTTCAACGGTATGAGCTTGCAAAAGAAGGGTACTACACGATCATGGCAGCTACCACTTGATGTTCTAGTGACACCTGAAACAATTGACAAAACAACTGAAATGTTTGAAGCTGTTCTCAACAAGAAAGGATCTGTTGAAACGAAGAAATATCCTGCATATGGCGAACTTCTTCCGAGTCACACAGATGTTGAAGATAAGAAAACTGGTCTTGTTTTAGTTCGCTTATATGAGACCACTGCTTGCCACAGTTATCACAAAACAGCTGGTGGTTTGTATGTCGCAAGTATCCCCACTTTGCTACAATTCTTCCTAGCGGTTACATACGCTCCTGATCACTTTTTGGAAGATATTCCCGAACAACGATTCCTATGTGCAGCTCAAAATTTAGTCGAACTGGCAAATGAAAAGGCTCATGCTAGACGTTATCGTTTATTGACTCCAATCACCTGTATAGGAAAACAGAAGTCATTGATTGATATGCGTGTTGAAAAATCTGAACTATATGAGAAAGTTGGAAAGGATCGTTCCTCTCCTGAATATCTAGAATACTTTTTTAGCTACACACCTACATCAATGGACAAAACTCGTCGTCAAAAGTTCCGAAAGGATACTACTCGGACACTAAAGGTACACCATTGAGTCCAAAAACGTTTCCTGCACATCCCGGACCGCAATTAGTCTTATAAACTCCAAAGAGTACAGATAAGCGAAACCCATTGGCATATTTGATCCATTTAGGTTGTTCTGACACCTTAGGTGTTGCTAGGTCGATGTCAAATGTTTCAAGAAACATAATCTTCTCACGTATAGTACGTGTTATATCGGACGCATCTCTTTCCGATGCAGGGTTGAAAACATAACCCGTATTCAGAACAGTTGTATTTGCTCCCTGAGAACTCATTTGTGTATACAGAAGTAATAATGTTGAAGCGACGGACCTTTTTTGGAATGCTTCTTCCTATGTTGTTCTTGTGGTTGTTTTACACAATCATGAACAAGACCGGTATTATCAAGGAACATTTAGCTAATGCTCCTTCTAAAGTAGAACAGGAGTTGGCTAAAACAAACGCAAAGATAGATGCTCTGACTAAGAAGTTTGATGACACAAATAAACAGATGAGTGCGCAGGCTGATCAAGCTGCAGCGGCTCGTGCTAGTTTAGCTGCTATCCATAAGTCCTAACGCCCAGTCCACCAACCAATGCCAAAGTAAGGAGGCATAGGCGCCGCACTATCATTCGGATCAGCTTGAGGAGGATTCGCCATCAATCCAGGAATATCGGTAGGCTTTAGGAAATAATTGTAATAAACTAGATTGGCAAGCTTACCTTCAAATCCACCATTTACACCAGTATGCACTGTTCCGCTGTTTTGGCGAGGCAACTGGACAATTGAATGATGTGTGTGAAGAATGCCATTGACGTAAACATCAACTGCCTTCTGTTCAACTACAATCGCCACATGTAACCATTTCTTTGCAGGGATATTCGATATGGGAACTATTTCTGTTGACCCATATGTATCTAGTTTAACAAGCAGTGTATTTGAGTTTCCATCAATTAATAAAGAAGGACAAGATGATGATAAATCGGTAGGTCCCTTTGTAAAAATTACCTTTTGCACTCCGGGACGGTATGTAAAATCATCAATACGAACCCAGCAAGAATAGGAGAACGTTATACCCTGATCTTGATTAAGTGATTCGGGTAAACTTATATTGCTATCGACACTTGACTTACCATCTAGAACTGTACTTTGTATTACAGTTTGACCTGGTGAAGCAAATGTGAATGTTTCTCTTAGTGAAGAGAATACAATAAAGGCTACAAAAGCCAAAGCTGCAAACAGAATGTACTTCTTCATTGTAATCTAAAAACGAATTTTTGTTGAAGCTGACTGAAAGCTGTAAAGATGAACATATTCGTTCTCTCGTTGAATCCTTCTGAAGCTGCTCAGCTACATTGCGATAAACATGTCATAAAAATGATTATAGAATCGGCTCAAATGCTATACTCTGCTCACTGGGCGTTGGAAAGTCCTCTTCCACACAATGCGTATAAGAAAACTCATGTTAATCATCCTTGCTCCAAATGGGTAAGACTTAGTCTAGAAAACTATTTGTGGTTATGTACTCTTGCTAAGGAATTATGCAAAGAGTACAAATTCAGATATGGAGAAACAAAAGTTCACAAAACAGAAGCACATATTCTTTGGTTAGAAGCCAATTATCCGACTGGAATACCAAATACAGAATTCATAATCCCTCCACAGGCTATGCCAGATGAATATAAGGATGAAGATGTAGTTGTAGCATATAGAAGATTTTATCGTGAATCAAAAATGAAAGCTCGTAATATTGTAACGTATAAGAAGCGATCAATTCCTGACTTTCTAATGACTATATAATGGAAGAAGAAGTCTTTCAACGAATGACATCCATGGCTCGGCGTCCTACAAAGCATAAGTTAGCTATTTTTTCATGTGGAGCTTCCGGTGTTGGCAAAACAAGTAGTAAAGAATCATTTTTAAAAAGCGCTGGAATCAAGACATCGTATGTTTATATAAGTATCGACAAGCTTCGGCTATTAACGGGAAATCATGAAACTGCTCAAAAATTATTATCATACATCACTGATCGAGCAATAGAAGAAGGATATTCAATCTTTCGCGATGCAACGTGCCGGAATAAAAACGCAATGATTGCAGAATTAAACCATGCAAAAAAGAATGGTTATAAAGTTATTTTTGCAATGACATATGCCGAATTACCTACAGTACTAAAACGTGTTCGCGAGCGTATTGCACAGCAAACAGATGAAGATATTGTACGTGATATTTATCAACATATGAAAAAGAATGCAGAGATTTATATGAAGTTGGATGAAATTGATGAGATGTATTTGTATAATAATGATAAGACTTCACAATTAATTTTCTATCGCGACAAAAAGAAGATACAATGTATTCATCCGGAAATGAATTTTTACTTTGATGTTTCAAAGTATTGCGACTAAAATGTATATTCTTGTATTTTCTTACCTACCGTATCATAAACTCCAAACTTTACTGCGTAACCGGTTGCCGTACTCGCAGTAGAAGGACCCGTAGAACTCTTGCAACTTGTTCCCGCAGAATAGAAACTTGATGCATCAGCTGGAACTAACATACGAGAATAATGATTGAAGTTACACAGAGAGCCGGAGAAACCACCATTTCCTGCCATGGTTATATCACCAGATGCCGGCTTAGGAACACCAGGTAACAAACACGACTTTACTAGCTTTCCGTCAATGTATACATCCAAATTGCGACCAAAGACTGTCATTGAAACAGAAAACCAATCCTGTAGAGGAAGATTGGGAACTTCGCAAACAAACACGTCATCTGTTGAACCAGAATGTCCAGCGGGAGCTGGTTGTGTCTTAGATGAACTTCCAGACTCATCCGGGAATAGTGAAACGGTTATACGCATCGTATTATCCGTAGGGTGAAGAGCGACACTTGGATTTAGAACTTGAGTGTTCGTAGGATCTGCGCGAGAAAGTACCTGTTTGTCTTTTCCAAACCCATAGTTCCAATCTTTAATAAACATCCACCACTGCATACCATATGCACCACTACCACCGCTTGATAACGGAGCACTTGTGGCCTTTACAACAGAAGAATTTGTAGCATCGGCAATATTTGAAATTAGAGTACCGGAGCCACCATTTCCAGCAAATAGTGAACCGAACCAACTCGACGATACAGGAGCTGTAGCTTTCTGACCAGGTGGGCCTGTAGATGAAACAGTGCACTTTGTTGGATCATAACTAATCATGATCGTATCGCCTACGGTGTAATTGCCGGTTTGCGATGTACAATTGCTATATTGATAGTTAATTACTATTGTGTCTGTCGATACGGCGCCTGCCGGAACTCCTGGTATCGCAGATCCCTGAATATTAATACCGGAATTTTGTATTAAATTTTGAACAGCCGATGTGAGATCTACAGTTGCCTTGGTAGCAACATTAGTATATACTGCACTATGAATACCCAAATCATAAGATGCTGGAGGAGGACCCGGTTCAAGTTCTAATCCAAAGAAAGTGGTTAGACCTGCTAGCTTAAATCGCACCATTATGTAATATATCAGCAGACCAACGCCAGCCAAGAAAAGTATAGAGCTAATACCCGTTAATCCCCATACCCACGAACTTAATCCACTCACCTGAGAGCCCAGCTGACTTGCCTGAGCTTCTGCCTGTTCTTGTATCTGTCTTGCTACAGCAGACGCTTTTGCTAACTCTGATTCAACATACGTGCTACTGTACGTTGCTGCATTTGGGTCTGCCTTGAATAAATTAGTAGGTGCTTGTTCAACTTCTTTAGAAGTTGTTCCTCCCATTTGTATCAAATCAGTAGTAAAAAACGGATGAATTCTTCAATGGCCGTTGAATAAGCAATGTATTGTAATAATTGCGGGGAAAAAGGACACGTGTTTAAAGGATGTAAGGAACCAATTATATCGTGTGGATTGATCCTGCTTAGAGGTATTTATGAACCGTTGGTCTTTCCAGCAAGTCCTAAAACTGTAAGTGCTCTTATGGTGAGACGTAAAGACAGTATGTGTTACACTGAATTCTTGAGAGGCAAGTATAGTTTGGGAGACCCAACTTACATGAAGAAACTTATTTCGAATATGACGATTACTGAACAGAAGCGAATCGCAGAGGAAGACTTTGATACACTATGGACTCTGCTATGGGGACCTGGTAAAGATGTTCATTCGATGGAATATGAAATTTCAAAGGAAAAATACAACACATTAAATCGTCCGGACTTGATCAAGTCATGTGCGTCTACCTATACTGAACCTGAATGGGGATTTCCCAAAGGTCGTCGTGCAAGAGGAGAATCTGATCTAGACTGTGCAATTCGAGAGTTTAATGAAGAAACAAATATTCCATCGAGCTCATATGCAGTCTGTAAAGATCTCAGATTCACTGAAACATTTGCAGGAACAAATAATGTCAAATACATGCACATATACTTTGTTGCAAAGCTGGTTACATCTACAGAAATTGATATAAAACAACCATTCACATCCATGCAACAGAAAGAGATTTCCGCTATTGCTTGGAAGACGCTTGCTGAATCAAAAGCTATCACACGACCCCACTATGTTGAACGTAAAAATTTAATCAGTACGATCGAAAAGACAATTGAAACTCTTGTAGAAAAGTAATGGACTGGACAACATTAGGTTTATCAACTCTAGCAGTATTCGGACTTATGTTCGCTGCTGGTTTCTGTATTTCATTACTGTCTAGTCTTATGCAATGTGGAAAGACTGGTTTCGGAACAAGCGTTACACAAGGACTCATATGGGCAATAGGTCCTTCATTAATCTATACTCTTGCTGCCACGGTTCAAGTTGTGCGCGAGCCATTTAAGATATACGATTCATCAACATATGCTGTTGGATTTTTAATGATGATGATCATATGGCCGATGACTGTATATATCGTAAATAATACAGAACGCGCCGTATGTGTACCAAGTACATCAGAGATGACCGCATTCAAGACAAAGTTACTAGCTGAGCTCAAGCAAAAGCAGGAAGCCGAAGAAAAAAACAAAAACGTGTCTGTGCTCAAGAAGTAATGAGGGTTCTCCAGTCTTACGAAGAAGCGCTTAGGATTGGTATCGAATGTATAGATGCTATTGATAATTCTAAACGACCTGCTCTGTTTGGACATGGGACTAAGAAACTTCCGGAAGAAGTAGGTGGTCCCTGGGAAATGACAGAAACTGCTCTTGCGAATACTTTAAAATATGTTTTTGATTTAAGTCATGCTTGTTATCTACTTTGTACAAATAATTCAAAACATGCAATTTATAAAATACAAGCTAAAACACTACCTAAAATTTATGAAAATACGATTCGCAAAACATTGAAGAGAAAACGGTTGGATTCTAAAAACTCAACATATCGAATCATGCAGTGTGTTCTCAGACCTTTTAAAAAGACAGAATCAACTGCAGACGAGTTAGATACATTTTTATCCAAAATATCTTATCCATTACCAGATGGTGTATTCTTATGGAGTGCTACAGACTCCATGATATTACGACGTGATGGTACATCTCCGTGGCATATGATAGGGAATAAGGAATTAACGCTGGGTCCTAAACATATACCACTTCTTGCGTATTCAGGACATGTTGATTTCTGGGATATTCCTGTTGTGAACTTCGATGATATGCAGTACGCATTGGGTAAAGGAACTCCTCCAGCATTTGTCGAATGGGAATCTAAGAAGCCAATTGGGGTGTTTCGCGGAACAACTACAGGATGTGGATATACTGCAGAAACGAATATGCGTCTCAAACTGTCAACGATGCGATCTCCTGATTTGGATGTTGGAGTTGTACGACATACGTATCAGTTACGGTTTGATCCAAAAGAAGGATTAGGATCTGTCAATACTAAAGAGTATCCAACCGTTCCTTTGATGCCAATGTCTGAACAAGCAACTCATAAATACATAATTCATATTGATGGAAATGTAGCCGCATATCGTTTGCTTGGAACTATGATGACGGGTTCATTAATATTAAAAGTCGAAGGGCCGTATACTCTGTGGATTGATCATCTTCTCAAACCTGGAAAACACTATGTTCCTGTAAAAGCTGATCTGTCCGATCTGCTTGAAGTATTGGAATGGTGTAAGACACATGATGCCAAATGTAAGAAGATTGCTCTGGCGGGATATGAATTCGCAAAGAAGGCTCTGACAAAAGACTACATCGATGCTTCGTTCGCAAAAGTTCTATGGTCTGTAAAGTAATGGGGCGCACGCGGCGTCAAATTGGACGAGGTATCGTTTTTGCTAAAAAAGATGTTCCAATTCTAGAACTTCCACAAGGAACACTTTTATTTCGTGTGGTCGAAGATCCTATGACCGATTTTACAGGAGTGAAAGTTGAAGATGGTTCGTACTGTATTCCTCCACAGTATAACGTGTTTTTCTATTTCGATCCTTTTAGTGCAGAAATATTCCCTGAATATTTAGGACAGATACCGACTGTTGAAGTCTATAAGTTGAAACATACTGTAAAAATAGTTTCAATGGTTTTACCTTCAACATTGACAAAGGCTCAACGATTAAGTGGCAAGGGAGTTGTAAAAAGTTGTAACAAAACACGTCGTTCTTGCTTAAAAGGTCGCGAGTATGATGCCTGTTTGAGTGAAACATTTATTGCAAAGTATCCTGATATTGTCGGTTGGATTGGATTAGGACGTTCTGATTCAACAAAATTAATGAAGGAATTGAAATCTGGAGTACTACAGGATAAAGCAGAGTATGTTCATTTATTGAAAGATAGTCGTGGTGTCAAAGGATCGCCTGAATTGGCTTTGTATCCTTTGAAAGAACGTCAACTAACTGATATTAACATTGATAATCCGGCTGAATGGGTAAAAAATCAAGATTTTAACTTTGAACATGTTGCGACATTAAATCGCGACAAAGCCACACTAGTCAACTTTTTGACAACACAGGCTACTTTTGTTCAGGGGAAATGGTATTACTCCAGTCAACACTGAACTCATGCCATTCGGCGCGCGGATCATCATGATCGTTAAGTTCGTGGTCATCAGTGAAACGAGTAGAGAGCGGTCCCCAAGTACTCAGTGTAACATTACAACCCGGAAATTCTACCGTCAATGCAGCTAGAATTTCCTGTACCAGTTTATATTCGGGATTATTGCGATGAATATTGTCAACCATATCCGGAGTACTGCTCGACTGAGCAATTCGGATTGCTTTGTACTTAAAGTAGTTCACATAGTTATCAACGATAACCTTTGAGTCGACATGATCATCCGAATGCGGCTTATTGTGCATTGCCTGTAGATCCTGAAGAGACGGCATTTTGTTATCATATTTGAGTACACCAATTCACAAATTCGTTTTTGGAACTTTGTTACAAACTATAATCCAGAATATAGACCACAGTCATGTAAGAAACAACAGCAAAAGCAAACATCCACCACCAAACAGGAAAGACTGTTGATTCTTTATCTTTGGTTCCGAAGGGTCGGACTCGACC
>Ga0007827_10000568_pt1 | contig 11783 bp, 12 predicted proteins | sample CryBogCBE16Jul07_FD_60332 | JGI IMG/M metagenome (GOLD analysis project Ga0007827, IMG submission 60332) | Freshwater microbial communities from Crystal Bog, Wisconsin, USA - CBE16Jul07 | ecosystem: Environmental > Aquatic > Freshwater > Lake | place: Crystal Bog, Wisconsin, USA | collected...
AGATAGAAAGCCCGAAATACCATCTGCATTTCATGTGCAATGCGATTCATTTATGTTTCATAAGGAACGTATGTGCCGTGTTCTTGAGACCAAAGTTCCTTCGAAGTATAAAAAATTACTATTCATTGATGGAGACGTGATTTTTAGCAATGATAGTTGGTATTCGGATATTTCAAAGTTATTAGATAGTCATGATGTAGTTCAGCCCTTTGAAACATGCGAATGGCTGGACTTAACATATACGAATGTAACGCTCACACGCAAAAGTGTTCTGTTTATGAAGGAATCTATTTGGAACTACAATTATCATCCTGGATTTGGATGGGCATTTCGTCGTGAATGGTACAATAAAGTTGGATTCTTTGATTGGGCAATAAGTGGAAGCGGAGACACACTATCATCTGCTAGTTGGCTTAAGAAATCGTTCCCTAAAATATTTAAGTCTCTTCCTACCAGTTTAAAACCGGCTTATAGCGAGTTCGCTGCTAAGCCTGTTCCACGTATAACATATTATGAAAAGAGTAAAATTCAACATCTATACCATGGTTCAAAAACAAACCGCCAATACGTAGAGCGTCATAAAATAATTGATAATGAACTCGATATACGTAAGTTAATAACAATCAATAAAGATGGTATGTATGAATGGATCAATAAAGACAAATGGAATCCTCTTTTTCTCGAATACTTTCAAAGTCGAGCAGATGATGATTTGAGCGATCTACCTTACAGAGGACCCACTAGTTAAAGACGAATGCTTACTGAATTCTTACCTGTAGAACCACCCTTCTTTGCTGAAGGTGTTGTGTTCACCTTCTTTGTTGTCTCAACGCCGGCATTCACACGCTTGAGTAGATCATCAATATTTACTTCGGGGCCCTTCATTTCACGAACGGGAACTGGAGGAGGAGTTGCGGTACGAGCTACCTGAGGCGCAGGATTAGGACGCTGTTGAGGTAGCTTTACCGGGGACTTGATTGAAGCCGGGACTTGAGGACGTACGTTCGTCTGCTGGGGCGCAGGCGGTACCATTCCACTCATGAAACTAGCAAGACCAGCTAACGGGTTAGAAGCAGGAGCCTGTTGGGCCATTCCACCAGCACGAACATTTTGCGTTTGCTGTTGCATGGCAGCCGTAGCAAGCTGACGAGCAATATCAGGATTGGTACGAAGAACTTCATCGATGTTCGGAATAGGAGCCTTCATAGCCATCTGATTTGTCAGATGGACCATGTAGACCATCATGCAAGTACGGATCGGAATACGAACAAGAGGGTGCATCTTAATTGACTCACCGTACATATCATACAGTTCCTCAAAGTCTTCCTCCATGTCGACTACATTCATCTGAGCTGATTCGGAAAGACCATCGAGACGAAGACCAAATGCTTTCATTAGCGGAACATTCTTAGAGCTCCACTCCATAGCAGACATTCCTGTAATAAACCAGTCGCAAAACTGTTTGATGGTAGCATCCATATCTTTCTCCTTCTTGATGAACTCAAGCTCCATTCGCATCTCTTCAAGAGGCGACTCGAGTGTAAAATTCTTACGCATGGGAAGACCAGCGGCCTGAAATCGCTTAAACTTACGAAGCATATCATACTTCTCGCGAAGTAGATGCTCGTCTGACATCTTACGGGATGACTGTGATGGAAAGTATGACTCTGCATTCATATTCTCCAGTCCTTCATTCGTACGAATTGAACCAACATGCTCCATCGAGGGAACAAGTTTGGGTCCCTCGTCAAGATTAACTGACGGAAGTTCAAATGCCATAGTCTCTTTCGGGAGTTCAATATTAACACTTGACATGGCACCATTTGTCAGGAAGTCTGCTCCTAGTACATCCATTTATTTCATCTAAACGAGTCAGTTCTGAAAACTAGAACGCGCCTTTTCAAGTCCAATGTTAAACAAGCTTTTCCACTGGCAAGCATTTTTCTCATATGTCCAAAGTTCCATTACACACTCATACTGTTGTTTTGCGATTTGTTTAGCCTTTTCGGGATCTGCTTTCAAATCAATCAAAATTTGAATACCTTCTTCGACTGTTGAAAATTTAGGACCTGGTACAAATGAAAAATTTCCAACTTTAGTTCCAATTACAAGAACACCCCTTACTATTGCTTCAAATGCAGGAAGTGGGCCTGTTTCACACCAATCTTCTGGACCAGAAGTCACCAGCAACACATCAATATCTTTATACCATTGTTTGATATCGTCTCGTGTTTTCCAACCCTTTTCACTGGCATCTGACATGGGGGTATTCGTGGAAATAGCTATTTCTACAGCCATCGAAAAACGTTTAGAAGGAAATTGTGATCTTCCACACCATCCTATCGTATTTATTTTACCATCTCGTTCTACATAATCAAACATTTTATGATTCACACCATTTTTTACAAGATAAACAGGAGAGTTATGCGGGAAATAATGACTTATAACATAACTTGTCATTCCATAAGTCAATCCTTTAGGCAGCGGATCTGTGAATTCAGGATATCCATGTGATACAAAAACATACTTTTTAAAATGTTCAAATGGAAATACATTTTTTAAATAATAATATCCATCCAACCCAGTCATAACCAAATCTGCATTTTTCTCTTTCTCATAAAATTCAGAGTCTGTGTAATGCCAATCATGAAATACGATATTAAATTCATCCGTCAAATATGGTTCCAAATCAGTATGTACGTTTCGAACCGCACCGAATCCTTGATCAAAAATAAGAACAGTGGGTTTCATTGTATTAACTAATTTCTGCATTCTTTAAAGCAGAACGAAACATTTCTCTCCATTTTTCTGAAACAACTTTATAGTTCCATTTTTCTACAATACACTTATATTGTTGTTTTGCAATTTGTTTCACCTTTTCAGGGTTATCTTTCAACTCATTTAAAATGCGAACACCTTCTTCAATCGTGGCAAACTTTGGTCCCGGTACTTCCATAAAATTCCCAACAGCAGTTCCAATTACTACAACACCAGACGCAATAGCTTCAAATGCAGGAAGTGGTCCTGTTTCAGACTGGCCGTTTGGAATTGAAGTAACTAGCAGAATATCTATCTTCGAATACCAATCCTTTATTTCGGAGGTTGACAATGGAGACCAATCTGCCGGGTCTTCAAATGGTGTCTTCGATGAAACGTGCAATTCAGTTCCGATCTGTTTTGCAATTTCACGAGCCCACTGAAATTGTTTGAACCACACTCTAGGGGCTCCGCACCATCCGATCATAGCTGTTGAACCCGAATGTTCTCTGTGTACAAAATCATCTAATTCTACACAATTTGGTGTAAAAAATGGTTTTATTTCTGAAGGAAAAAGATGTTCAATTGAACGGCTTACCATGCCATATGTTGCAAGTGGTGAAGGTGTTACACCCTGCATTTCTTCAAACCCATGTGCTACAAACATACACTTCTTTTTGTTACATAAAGGGTTATACTGGTCGATATAATGTTGACCTACATAAATAGTTAAAATTAAATCAGCCGATTCACATGAAGATGCAAAACTATCAACATATGTTAGTGCCCAATCGTAGTACATAAATTCAAATTCATCACATAAATATTTTTCTATATTTCTATGGATACGACCAACCGCCCATGCTGGTTCTCCATATATCATAACTTTTTTCATTTATTATTTTCTAGTACCCACAATCCCTGTAAAAAGGAATCGGCAAGATCGTCACGTTTAGGATGTTTCATCATGTGATCTTTTAGCTCTTGGGTTGGAACAAGCTCTTTTGCATGAAGAATACCCGTGCTCTTACGACCCTTGTATGTTTTTGTTGAATCTTGAAGTGTTATCATATTTGTCAACTTATGTACAGCAGATACACCTTTGCATTTGTATCCTTGACATACAAACCACATATGAAGCATTGCTTGAACACAAAGCATACGCTTATCGGGCTGTTGTTCAAATGCAATTAAATCAGAACCTTCCCATAATTCGCGGCGAGCTTCTAAACATTGAGCAATGGGCTCAGCCAAATCGACTACTGATACTTGTTTTGCTGATTTGACACAACGTTTCCAAACATTTGAACAATAGTGATTATACAACGCAAACACAAGTGTCTTCTTTGTTGTTCCGCCTTCTACAGAGTTTTGCGTCGCTTCAACTTTTAAGTCTTCGAGCGTTTTCTTGTTCAATGACGCTTTGGTAGGCGGCTTTCCACCACCTTTAGGTTTATGTGTTTTGCAGCAATACAATGACCCATCGTGTTTCACCCAATTTGCCGGTTTCTTACACTTAAAACATTTAGCAGCATCATGACCAGCAGATTCAGCCATTACATCGATCAAATCCCAGTGTACAATTTTCACATCCTTTCTATCAGTTCCTTCAAGAACACAGAAAGCTAGGTTACGTAATCCTACGTCAAAAGAGACCAGCTTCATGTGTCTTTATGTATTAAACCGAATTGTGTTTAAAACAATAAGTAAAAACGGATTTGTAATTTTTTATTCAGTAAATTTCAACAAAATGGGCCTCTTCAATGCAACTTCCGCTATGCTTGATGCTATCTTCTATCTTGACGGTAAGTATGTAGATCTGCGAACTGTAGATAAGGTAACTGCGCAGTTTCTGAAGATGGCTCTAGATTATGAGCTGAGTACAGGTGGATTCGATGAAATGACCACTATTACTACCGTTTCAATTGAGAAGCAGTTTGGGTCTTTGGACTTCGACGCAGATAATAATGGTAATCTTGATCGCTTTCTTGATTTCTGGGTTTTCCCTTGCTCTCGAAAGCTAACAGGTGGATGGACAGTAATTCTCAGTATGACTAAGAAAACTGTCTATGATAATGATGGAAGCGTAGTTGCTAGCGAAAGTTGGTAAAAACGAATACATTTTTTTTACACAACTGACTAATGTTAAATAAACATGGAGCGCATCACTGAGGAATACTCGTTTGAGATTCTTCGTGGTGATAGTTTCTTTTGGGATAGTGACGGCAAAGGTAACCGATTAGTTACAGAATTGACGAAAGACGAAGAACGAGACTTTGAATTTGCACTATCAAGTGAACTCTATGAAGAGTTCGAAGGAAATATTGATGTTATGGTCGATGTGAAAAGTAGAAAAATTCGAATGCTAAAATTCAAACCATCTGTTCTTCATAGTAGTTGGAAAGTCTTCGCATTTCGAAAGAAGGGTATCTCAATTACTACCAAATATCACATTCGGTTAGTTGAAACAATGTAAAGAGCAACTAGAAGTGTCATAGCAGCATCCGAAGAAGGATCATGTGCTTCACCTAATGGTAAAATTTGACGCAAATGTTGTTTTTTACCTGTCTCATCTGGTATTTCATTCAAAATACAAGTGTACGTTCCTTCGAGCTTGGCAGTTCCACATTTAGTACGACTCTGCATGTTCCAATCTGCAATATCGTACACATCAAGTGGTTTCGTATAGGGTATCTTATAGTACTTACAAGCATTCTCGAGCGCTTCAATATCGCTTTTACCTTTTACGATAATAAGAGATTGAGAATACAACTCGAGAAATGTTTTATACCACGTTTTTGTTTTATGATGTTTCTTGATATTAGGATCATTCAGATACACATCAATACCTTCTTCAAGTATCTCATGTTGCTCTTCGGGCAACGATTTTTTATAAGCAGCAGCCCAGGGCATCACCAACGTAGCTTGAATAATATCCAGTTCTTCTGCGGTTTTTGCATTCACGGTAGCAAATTGGGACGAAATAAATGAAACATCTAAATCTGGAGGAGATAGTGTAACAAAAAAGTGTTTATGATATTCCCAGCTTCCATCCGTATTTTTTGTTAAAAGAAAACCACCTACTTCACGAGGCATAAAAAATTCATCCGTTCCAGGAATACCATGATAACCTGCATTACCATATACTCGCCAAAATTCACAATCAAAGCAAAGTATTGATTTGTGAGTACCTGCTAATGTATCCAAATATTTATTTTGGATCTTCATTATTCTTAGGCAGTAGCTTTTAGTAGCTGAAGGAGAACCGTCTTGGCATCACGCTTGCCATATGGAATACCCTTTTGCGTTAGAATTTCCTGAAGCTGCTTTACAGTCTTATCCTGTAGATCGTCTACATCCGTCTTTTCGGCCGTTGTAGCTGTAACAGGCGGTCCCTCTACAACTTCAACATCATCTTCATCTACAGATACACGATCATCTTCTTCCTTTACAGGCTCCTCTTGGACAGGAATTTCCGGTAGAGTAGCTTCTACCGGAGGCGGAGTTAGTGCAGTTGAAACTGCCATCGCAAGACCCTGTACGTGCTGAAGTAGACGATTCTGCTGCCAGAATAGATAGCCCATCATACCCGAGAGTACAAATATCATAGATGCAAGAACAACAACGGCCGCGCTGAGAAAGTCCATTTATGAATTGTAGTGAAGAAACCTTCTTTGTTTAAACGTAAAGAATGCCCACGCCGGACGCATCTCAGTACATTCAAATAAAAAGAATTCAGGCTAATGCAACAGCGAGTGTTGCTGAAAGCTCAGTTAAGTTTCGTGCTTCACTTGGTCTTTCCGGTTATGGGTTTATTCCTGGTCTAAAGGCTCGTTTTGGACCCAACGCACTCATTTCAAATAAATTTTTACAACCTAAGCCATCTGGTCCTCAAACAACACCTGTTAATATCAGTTATGAAATATCTAATCTAGTCCCGTCATGTGGTCCTACAACATGTACTTTTACGCTGATAGCTAACTTCCCCCATGTAACGATAACAGATGCGAGTGTTATAGCTATGGGTCCCGAGGCTATGACTGTAGTTGATAGTCATACAGCTCATTTTGTAATAGACGGATATTTCCTTCCCGTTGGAACACCTATTGGACCTTTACCGGTTAATTTCGTTCTAAACAGTGGGAAATATATCGCAAGTGGTCCCATTACTATTCAACCTGGAGCTGGTTCCAGTTCTCAATCTGCTCAGCTATATGTTCCCTCACCCACAGTTCCGTTCACAAGTGGAGGCTCTATGTATTTTGTGGGTGAACTTGACGGTTATGTATGTGCTGGTGCAAATTCTGGATTCGCAATTCCTACTGCCACTGATTTCACAGTTATGTGGTGGCAACTTCTAGATACACGAGGATCTAGCAATCAGTTCCCTCGTCCGTTTAGCATGGGAGTAAATAGTGATGTATTTACCGTCTCAATGGAAGGTACAGGTGCAACAAAAACAATTTATGTTTGGATTAATGGTTCGCATCCTATTACCGTATCAGGTGTAAATGTTGGTAACGCATGGCATCACTTTGCAGTGATTCGTCATGGTACTACAATGACGTTATATAAAGATGGCGTTTCAATTGGCAGTGCTACAATCAATACAGCAATTGGAAGCGATAGTGTTCCTCTCATATTAGGACAGCGTTATACACGCGACAATCAAGCGGAAACGTTTGTCGGGTGGATTTCTAAGTTTGTATTCTACAACGGTTTGGCGGTATACACTGCAAATTTCACTCCGCCGGTTAATGATCCCAGTTTCTCACCTGATGGAGGACCTCAGCTTATGTTACTTTGTTCTGATTTTGCAAGTGTTGCACACAATAGCGGAATTGGATCCGACGTAGGATTTTACGGAAATACTACGGCCCATACACCTGGATTTGCTCCTCGACCATCTCCTCCTGGATTAATGTCAGTTAATACAGCGTATACATTTCCAACCAATACACCTGCTGAATATGGTACTTATTCTACATCGTTCGTACTTGATTTTATAGCCCCTTCTACGGGAACGTATACTATAACATATAGTGGAATATCCGGTGCATTATCTCATGTTATTTCAACGTCAACACCGGGAACATATATTACTGATAGAATGACACAGACTCCGCAAAGCTTTTCAACTGGAGATACAATATCATTGAGCGTTGGAGACCATTTATACATGATGCCTGCTTCGGGTAGTGGACTAACGCTTTCTGTGACAATAAGCGATTAAAACTCTTCATCGCAACGAATTTCCATATCACGCGCATTCATTCCCACGCCAGGCTTAGAATACTCAGAAACCTTCTTTTCGAAGAAGTTAGTCTTACCTTCAAGTGAAATCAGATCCATGAAATCAAACGGATTCGACGCCTTATAAATCTTAGGGCATCCAAGCTGTACAGCAATACGATCTGCTACGAACTGAATATATTGTGTCATGTCACGAGCATTCATACCAATGAGAGAACAAGGGAGCGCTTCGGTGATAAATTCAGATTCACAGTTTACTGCATCTGTGATAATAACGGTAATCTGTTCAACGGATAGTTTATTCTGTAGCTTGTGATACATGGCAATTGCAAACTCAGTGTGAAGCCCTTCATCGCGAGAGATGAGTTCATTTGAGAATGTTAGTCCCGGAAGAAGGCCACGCTTCTTGATCCAATAAATAGCACAGAATGAACCACTGAAGAAGATACCTTCTACACATGCGAATCCAATGAGACGAGTGGCATAATCAGTAGGTGACTCAATCCAATTCATAGCCCACTGAGCTTTCTTACGAATAGCAGGAATAGAATCAATTGCACGAAAGTATTTCATTTGTTCATCTTTATCTTTCACATATTGATCAATGAGTAGCGAATATGTTTCAGAATGAATACCTTCCATTGCATTCTGCATGCCGTAGAACAATCTTGCTACTGGAGATTGAACTTCTTTCTGGAATCGAGTAGCCAAATTCTCCTGTACAACACCATCTGATCCAGCAAAGAATGCAAGAATATGCTTTACAAAGTATTGCTCGTTATCTGTTAGTTTTTCCCAATCTTCCTTATCTTTGCTGAAATCAATTTCTTCTGCTGTCCAGAAAGAAGCAACTGTCTTTTTGTACATTTTATACAAATCTTGTTCTGCAGGCGAAATAGAGAACAAAGTATAGCGCCAACCAAGAGTTACAGATGAGGGGTCGAAAAGAGGTTCCATGTTGATAGGACGAGAAAAGGAATTAAATGATTCCATGTTAGTAATATTAAATGCCCGGCGCAGGAAATGATCCATTTTCCGGAAGTAGTATACAGAATGTTCTACAACATACAATTTCTCCAAAAATTGTAACAGATGGATCTACTGGTTACGTCGTAAAGGCAGATCTAATAAATCTTGATAACATTTATATTACAGGCGATGTATATCGCAATGGATCGAGTATTAATAAGTATGTTACAGTGTTACCGACAGTTCCAGATCCGAATATGCCGTCGAATTTAGTAGGCGGTTCAGTTGCTATTGGAGAGTCGTCTGGTGATACTGTGCATGGTTCATTCACAACATCTGTTGGTAGTGGTGCTGGCCAAGATTTTCAAGCAAATGGTACTGTAGCGATTGGCTATCATGCAGGAAGTCATACACAATCAACATATGCAGTCGCTGTTGGATCTGGTGCTGGGTTTACTGAGCAAAAAACTGGCGCGGTAGCTATTGGATATCACGCTGGAAATACTAATCAGGGAAGCAGCTCTATCGCTATTGGAACTCAGGCTGGCCCCACTAACCAAGCTAATAATTCTATTGTAATTAATGCAACTGGAACTATAATTCAAAACACAACATCCAATTCATGCATTATAACCCCAGTTCGTACTTCTACAACTGTTCCATCTGGATTTTATCAAACGTATTGGAATCCAACGACTGGTGAATTAATAGCAATTGTCCCTTGAAACTTTTTATGTATAACACATAAAATGATTCGCGGACTTCATACACCTGCGCAGCCTCCTGTAGCCCCTGCAGTAGTACGTGCTGCTACCGTTGGTCGTACGTTTACATCAGGTACGACAACTTCATTTACGTTCGGTCTAACAGGGTTAACTGCGAATAAAACGTACCGTGTTGGATTATTTGGACCCAGTCCTACAACTGTTCAATTAACAGGTCTTACAGTTTCAGGTACTGGTTTCACAGCTACTGGTGGCACAGATCTTACACTTACTCCTGTAGCAGCGACAGCTAATGGTTTAACGATTACTACAGGAGCATTGAGTTCCAGTGGTCTATACACAATAAAAGTAAGACTATCAACTGCCAATGCATATCCTAGCAGTAAACTGACAGTATATTACGATCGCCTGCTCGGTTGGGCTGCTGCTTCTACAATAGTTACAGGTAACGAAGTAGTAACAGGTGGTCTTAATGTAGCAGGTTCTCTGTTCGTGAGTGGTGCTCCTGTTGGTGTAACAACTGGATCAGGTGGTCCTACTACAGTTGCTATTGGAAGTAATGCTGGACAGACCAGTCAAGGCTCAAGCGCGGTCGCGATTGGTTCCAGTGCTGGTAATACTTCTCAGGGTACTAATGCAGTCGCTGTTGGACCTTATACTGGATTTTCCAACCAAGGCAATGGTGCGATCGCCATTGGCCCAACGGCCGGACAGACAACTCAGGGCAATAACGCAGTTGCTGTTGGAAGTAGTGCTGGATACGCCACACAGGGATCAAATACAGTATCTATTGGGTATCTTTCAGGACATACTACTCAAAGCGAAACTGCAGTCGCTGTTGGAGTTAGTGCTGGAAACACTACTCAAGGTATAGGGTCAGTCGCGGTTGGGTCTAGTGCCGGATATACTTCTCAAGGTGCTAGCGCAGTTGCTGTTGGAAGTCTATCTGGTTACAACGATCAGGCTGCCAACGCAGTCGCTGTTGGACAAAACGCAGGAAATGCTACTCAGGGTGCTAGCGCAGTCGCTGTTGGTTCTACTGCTGGACAAACAACTCAAGGCAATAGTGCAATCGCTGTTGGAACTGGTGCTGGTCATGACACTCAGGGTGCAAACGCAGTCGCTATTGGAACGTATGCTGGACGAACCGGTCAAGGTTCAAATGCTATCGCAATTGGGACAGCTGCCGGAATATCCAGTCAGGCTGCTAATTCTATTGTGATTAATGCAACCGGTACCAATCTACAAAATACAGTATCTAATAGTTGTGTAATAAATCCGATTCGTACAGTTTATGGTGGCGGTGTTCCGACGGGGTTTACCGCATTATATTGGAATCAAAGTACAGGCGAGGTGATAAATTATAATCCCAATCTATCATAAATGATCCGTGGACTTCACACCCCCGAGGTGCGTCCTGCAACAGCTCCTGCAGTAGTACGTGCTGCTATTGCTCGTACGTTTACATCAGGTACGACAACTTCAGTTACGTTCAGTCTAACAGGGTTGACTAAGAGTAAAACATATAACATTCAGTTAGTTTCTTCCGGTGGATCTTCTCTAACAGGTTTAACAGTTTCAGGTACTGGATTCACAACTACAAATGGCACTACACTTATACTTGTCGTTGGAGCAGTAACGAGTGTTTCCGGTTTAACGATTACCGCGGGAACGTTGAGTTCCGATGGTCTTTACACGTTAAAAATAAAGCTCTCAACAGATGCTGTATCAAAATACACAGCATCAGGTACAGTATACTATGATAAAACCTTCAGTGCCGGTTGGTCAGCATCTCCTCCTACAACAATTACTGGTAATGAAATAGTAACAGGTGGTCTCAGTGTAGGAGGTTCTTTGCTCGTTGGTGGTGCTCCTGTTGGTGTGACGACTGGATCAGGTGGTCCTAGTACAGTCGCGGTTGGAGATGGTGCTGGACAAACCGGTCAGGGTTCAAATGCAGTCGCTGTTGGACAAAACGCCGGACAAACCACTCAGGGTTCAACTGCAGTCGCTATTGGATATTATACCGGAGCCATCACTCAGGGTTCAAGTGCAGTCGCTATTGGAAATAATTCTGGA
>Ga0007827_10000570_pt1 | contig 11765 bp, 9 predicted proteins | sample CryBogCBE16Jul07_FD_60332 | JGI IMG/M metagenome (GOLD analysis project Ga0007827, IMG submission 60332) | Freshwater microbial communities from Crystal Bog, Wisconsin, USA - CBE16Jul07 | ecosystem: Environmental > Aquatic > Freshwater > Lake | place: Crystal Bog, Wisconsin, USA | collected...
TGATCGATTCGGCCCCGGTGGTGATGATCAGGGATCACCAGCAAAGAGGTCACGGATACCCCTTCCCCGGCAAGATCCCGCAGCATCTCATCAACCCGGCCCCGGGTGACTGTCGAGACATCGTGGATGGAAACCACAAGGGCCCCGGAGCCGTCCCCAGAAGGCGCTGGAACAGAGGAGAGAAGGGGTGCAGTTTGCATTGGCCGCAGGGTGTGGTATCTGATGTAGTCTGGGAAACAGACCAATGCCAGACGAGACACCCGATTCCAATAATCAATCCCGCCCCCCGAAACCGCCCGGCGGTCAGGAACCGCAGTTCAACTGGCGCGGCCTCCTGCTCCTTGCCGTGGCCTTCGCCCTGATCGGCGGTGCCTTCCTTTTCCGGGGCAGTTCCATGGCCTCCACCGATGAACTCACCCTTCCCAAGTTCGAGTCACTCCTGAAAGAGGGCAAGATCGTCTCCACGGCAGAGAAGCCCTTGGAACTGATCATCGAGGAGGGACGCAATACCCAGACGCTTTCCGGCTATTACCGGAAAAAGACCCCCACCTCCACCGAGGAAATCCCAACTCCCTTCAAGACCTCGGTCTACATGCCCTTTAACGGCACGACTCTCGAGAAGGAACTCGCTGCCGTCGGAATCACGCCCAACGTCCGCTCCGAATCGAACATGGTTGCCTCGACCATCCTGAACATCCTTCCGATTGCCCTGTTTCTGGTTGTCCTTTATTTCTTCTTCCGCTCCCAGATCAAGATGGCGGGCAAGGGGGCCATGAACTTCGGCAAGAGCAAGGCCAAGATGCTGGCCCGCGAAAAGAACAAGATCACCTTCAAGGACGTGGCCGGTGTCGAGGAGGCCAAGGAGGAGGTCCAGGAACTCGTCGACTTCCTCAAAGATCCCAAGAAATTCCAGAAACTCGGCGGCCGCATCCCCAAGGGCGTCCTCATGGTCGGATCCCCTGGAACCGGCAAGACCCTGCTGGCACGCGCCATTGCCGGCGAAGCCGATGTGCCGTTTTTCAACATCAGCGGTTCCGATTTCGTGGAGATGTTCGTCGGTGTTGGCGCCTCCCGTGTCCGAGACATGTTCGAGCAGGGCCGCAAGAACGCACCTTGCCTTATCTTCATCGACGAAATCGACGCCGTGGGACGCCATCGCGGCCATGGGGTCGGGGGGGGGCACGACGAGCGCGAGCAGACGCTCAACCAGCTCCTTGTCGAGATGGACGGCTTCGACGCCCAGGACGGAGTCATCATCATCGCCGCAACCAACCGGCCGGACGTGCTCGATCCGGCCCTCCTGCGCCCCGGACGCTTCGACCGTCAGGTAACGGTCGGCCTGCCCGACGTGAAGGGACGCGAAGAGATCCTCCGGGTGCACTCCAAGAAGGTGAAACTCTCTGAATCAGTCGACCTCTCGCTGATCGCCCGCGGGACCCCCGGCTACTCGGGAGCCGAACTGGCCAATGTCATTAACGAGGCCGCCCTCATGGCCGCCCGCAAGGGACAGAAGGCCATCGAGCACAACGATCTCGAGGAGGCCCGCGACAAGGTCCGCTGGGGCAAGGAGCGCCGCAGCCTCGCCATGAGCGAAAGGGAGAAGATCTCCACGGCGTGGCACGAGGCGGGTCATGCCCTGCTCACCGTCATCTTGGATCACGCTCACCCCCTTCACAAGGTGACGATCATCCCGCGCGGTCAGTCGCTCGGCTCCACGATGTACCTGCCTGAGGGGGACAAATACTCGACCCAGCGCAAGGAGGCCCTTGCCATGCTCGTCATGACCATGGGGGGACGCATTGCGGAGGAAATGTTCACCGACGACGTTTCCAACGGAGCCTCCGGCGACATCGCCCAAGCCACCAAACTCGCGCGCCGCATGGTCTGCGAATGGGGCATGAGCAGCCTCGGCATGATCCGCTTCAGCGAGGAGAGCGACTACGTTTTCCTCGGCCGCGATGTCTCGCGCTCCCGCGAATACAGCGAGGAAACAGCCCGCCAAATCGACGGCGAGGTAAAGCGACTCATCGACGATGCCTACCGCCAGGCCACCGAGATGCTGGAAGCACGCCGTGACAAGGTGAAACTCATCGCGGAGGCCCTGCTGGAATTCGAAACTCTTGAAGGATCGCAGATCAAGGATCTGATCGATCTCGGCCAGATGCGCAATCCCCCCGTGATCGCTCAGAAGCCCCCGCCGCTCCCTCCTCCGCCGACCGGAACCGCCACGACGGAAACCGTCAAGCCGAGCGAACCGGACTTCCCGACCGGCGGCCTTGCTGCCCCCGTCCCGGCCTAGGAAAAAGCTGAAAGATAAACGCTAGGGCGTTTTCAATAAAGAGATAGCCGTACATCTGGCAGCGCCCTGGGGTGATGGCCGAGGAACAAGCGAAACGGCTGTCGTCGCTGTGCTACTGTCCGAGCGACGCGACTAAGCAGAACGCCCGATACCGCCTCAATCAAGCCTGCGGGAGCGGGAGCGGAAGATCCCGCGATCGCGGGACCCAGAGGGCGGCTCCGTCTGCCTAGAGGCAGATGCCGTCAAAGAACGGCTATAGACTTCCTTAAAAAAACTCTACCGTTGTAACTGTTTTAACCCGGATTTTGCGATAGGGCACATCCAACAGGTTGGGATGGTTCACCCGGATGGTGAGTCGTGGCGGCGTGAAACAGTGACACCGTTAAAAGGGTTAAAAAGGTCTGAATCCCATCAGCGTGAATCGGGATGCCCCCTTTTGTGTCGCTTGTGCATCTTGTGGCCATCTCCTTCCGATATCCCGATGGATCCCCATCTGCACGTTCTAACACTTTCACTTTTCTAACGATTTTAACTCCTCGGCCTACCGGTTCTGCGGATCCTCATGCAAATTTTGGGTTTAACGATGGCTGAGATCACCGTCTCGGTGAAGCATCCAAACCTGTTTTGCCACCCTATCGCATCATCCGGGTTAAAAGGCACTCACCAGAGGATTGCTAAGGTTTGGCAGCATTCGGGGCTGGAGGTTTCGGCGCGGTGATCATGGGAAAATTGTCGGTCCGGAACGGGGTGGCTGGAAGATCCTCCTCGGAGTAGAGATTGCAGTCTGGATTGTCCGCCCAAGCGTAGCGAACCGCGACAGGAAGCGGCACTTCCTTGGAGCTGAGGGTCACCGAGTTGGTGCCGGAAATCTCTCCGTCGGCCCAATGCCAGGCATGATCCTCGCCGCACAGGGCAAACCCCTTCACTTCCTGAACCCCGAATGTCCGGAGCCGACTGCCGTGGCAGTCAAACGTCACGGTCACTTTGTCCCCCGAAACATCCATCTTCTGGAACTCGGGGCTGCGGAACGGGAGTTTCACACCGTAGTCCCTAGCCAAGGCCCACCGCACGAGGCGAGCGGCCACGTCATGTTTGTTTCGGGGATGGACATCCTTGCCCTCGCCGAGATCGATGATCACGGCCTGACCGGTGTTCGCAAGCCGCATCGTCTTGGTCTGCGCCTCGCGCAACTCTGCCCAAGCACTCTCCCCCGGCTCGGACTTCCGGGGCATGTGATTGGCCAATTGGACCCAGTAGAACGAAAAATCCCCCTGCGCCCACTCTTTGCGCCATTGCTCGATCAGGAAGGGAAAGAGAGAGCCATATTCGAAGGCCCTTCCCGCATTGCTCTCGCCCTGATACCAGATCACGCCCTTGATCCCGTAGCCGATCGTGGGATTCAGGACGCCTCCGAAGATATTCCCGGGCCGTTTGTTGCCAGCCATCCACCCCTCCGGGGATTGCGGCTTGCTCGGAGGGTTTTTGAATTGTGCTTTGGCTTGCTCGGAGGCCACCTTCCATTTGATCAGATCCTCCTGGTATTTCTGCTGAGCCCGCGGGGTCGCGTTGTAGGCCTCCTTTCTCACGGTTTCAACCATAAGGTTCCCGAAGCGGGGATCCTGCTCCAGCGCTCCGCGTCTGATCCATGCCTCGGCGGCGGAACCTCCCCAGGCGTCATTGATAAGCCCCACGGGAACATGGAGAATCCGCTGAAGGGTCCGGCCGAAGAAAAACCCGACCGCGCTGAATTTCGCCGCCGTTTCGGGCGATGAGACTTCCCATTGTCCCTTGAAGTCATCCTTGGGTTCCTGGCTGGCCACATTGGGTACGGTGACAAGTCGCAGGAGTGGCAAGTCGGCCTGGGCCGCTTCAAGATCACCGGATGAGTCGCCTGCCAATTGTGGGTCTATCAGCTTGAACTGCATGTTCGATTGTCCGGAGCAGAGCCAGACCTCGCCGACAAGCACGTCACGGATTTCCCGCTTGGAGGAGCCGGTGATAGTCATCGTCCCCGGGGTAGCGATTGCAGGCATCGGATCGAGTTTGACCATCCACTTGCCGTCGGGTCCGGCCACGGCGCTTTTTGACTGCCCGGCGAACTCCACCGTCACCTTGATACCCGGCTTGTCCCAACCCCAGATGGGATCCGGCAACTTCTGCTGAAGGACCATGTGATCCCCGATGATGGAGGGAATTCGGAGTGCTGGACCCAAATTCGCCGGGATAGGGGCTACGGGAGGATTGGTCGTCTGGGCTGTGACGGCGGCAACCGCCAGCATGAGGGCAAGAGAAGCGGGGAATGTTCTCATGATAATGGACTGGAAGTGGCGATGGGGATAGGCAGAGGGTGATTGAAAGAACTATAGCACCCGCTTTCCGAGCTTTCTTTTCACGATTCCGAGGAATTCGCCGAACCCTTCGATTCGTAGCATCCAGCTTGCTCCGAGAAAGAGCAGGACAGCACCTGCGATCACGCCCAACAGCGCCCCGGCCCTCAGGAGAACAGGGCCATGCTGGAGGGAGGCGAGCCAGGGCTGGCACCACCAGCCCATCAACCCGATGGGAACCGAGGCAAGAAGGCAACGCACGAGCGTCGAGCACATGGCCACCGTTTCCAAGGATCCGGAAATACGGGTCATGAAGAGATAAAGCAGGGTGAAGTTCACCGTGGCCGCCACAGCCGTCGAGAGGGCTAGTCCTCGGTGCCCCATCCCGAGTCGGAAAATAAAAAGCCAGTTGAGCGCCAGATTCAGGCCGATTGAAAGGAAGCTGACCGTCATGGGGGTCCACTTGCGGTCGATCGCGTAGAAAGCGGGAGAGAGCACCTTGATGCAGGAGTAGCCGACCAACCCGATCGCGTAGAACTGCAACGCCTCGGCCGTGTGCAGGGTGTCGGCATCGAGGAATTTCCCCCGCTGGTAAATCAGGGCAATAATCGGCTCGGCCAGCACGATCAGACCGACCGCGGAAGGAAGCGTCAGGAAGACGGCGAGGCGCATCGCCTTGGCCAGGGTAGTCCGGAATCGACCCATGTCCCCGAGAGCCGAGGCTCGTGACACCACGGGAAGCGTGACAGTGGCCAACGCGACCCCGAAGACCCCGAGCGGCAACTGCATCAGGCGGAAGGCGTAGGAGAGCCAGCTGATCGGGCCATTCCCGAGGTAGGAGGCAAAAATGCTGTTCACCATGACATTGATCTGCACGGCACTGGCCGCAATCACTGCCGGAAGCATCAAAATCAGGATCCTGCGGATGCCCGGATCCTTCCAGTCAAAGTCCAAAACTAGCCGAAATCCGGCCCTGAGCAGGTCGGGAATCTGAACCCCCAACTGAAGCAGGCCACCGAGCAGGGTCCCCAAGGCCAGCCCGACCAGGGCACGCTCCCCGAAATGGGGATCAATCAGCCAGCCAAAGATGATTCCCCCGGCAATCGAACCGATATTGAAGAAACTGGACGCCAGGGCCGGGACCGTGAACCGGTTCACCGCATTGAGCATCCCCATGACCAGGGCGGCCAACGAGACCAGCAGGATGAAGGGATACATGATCCGAGTCAGGCCGATTGTCAGGGCCGCTTTTTCCGCTGGAAAACCTGGTGCCAAGAATCCGATCAGGGGTGCTGCAAAGATCACCCCAAGAAGCGAAAGCAGGCTCATGAAGACCGTGGTCAAGGTGGCGACCTTGGAAGCGAGTTTCCAAGCCGCCCCCTCCCCTTCTGTTGCTATTTTTTGCGAAAAAACAGTCACAAAAGCCGTGGAAAGAGCACCTTCTGCAAAGAGATCCCTAAGAAGATTTGGAGCCCGAAACGCGGTTAGAAAGGCATCCATCCCACGCCCCGCACCGAAGAGACTAGCAAAAATTAACTCCCTAGCCAGTCCCAGCATACGACTGAGCATGACCGCACCGGCGACCACTCCCGCTGCTTTGGTATCAAGGCGATCGCGACTCATGAGCAATGCCCGGTTCCATGCTTGGATCCATATTCCGCACGGCGCAGACGATCCATGATGGCAACCCCGATCCCTTCTTCAGGGAGTGCCTCAGAGTAAATAGTCACCGCCTCGCTCTCATCAAGGGCTCGCAGATGGGAGTAAAAGTTTGCGGCTGCCTCCCTGAGATCACCTGTTGGACTCAGCACCTTCACGATCTGAAAACGGGCGGCAATTTCCTCCGCAGGCTGACGGAAGGCCAGAAAGCCACTCCGCCCGGCATTGGATACCTCCATGATGTCCGATCCCAAGATGGAAAGCTCCTTTCTTGGCGCATAGTGACCAGGAAGGCTTCCCGGAGTCTTCACCATCGATTCACGATGGACGATATGTCCGAATTCCCTCAATTGATCCTCGGTAATGGGCCCCGGGCGAAGAATTTCCATTCCTTCTGATGACAGGGAGAGAATCGTGGACTCCAATCCATGCCATGATGCTTCTCCATCCAGGATCAAAGAAATAACTTTCCCTAGTTCAGATCGGACATCCTGAGCCGTCACAGGACTAATCCGCCCAAAGCGGTTGGCACTCGGAGCGGCCAAAGGGGATCCAACCTTCCGGAGAACTTCCTGAAAGAGCGGGTGCGCTGTCACCCGGACAGCGATCCGCGCCGATCCCGCGGTAACCAACTCCGGGATGTCCGGATGCTTCTTGAGAAGCAAGGTCAATGGGCCGGGCCAAAAAGCCTTGGCCAAGCGATCGACCAGGCTCCTCTCGATGTCCGATTCAAAATGAGCAACCCTTTCAATCCATCCAACTTCGGGAAGATGAACAATCAGTGGATCGGTCAGCGGCCTCGCTTTAGCCTCGAAGATCGACGCAACAGCCAGTGGCTGGAAGGCATCGGCAGCCAAACCATAAACCGTTTCCGTTGGCACTCCGGCAATTCCACCTCCTTGAAGCAGAATGGCACATTCGGCCACCCCCTCCTCTCCGGACACAATGCGGGCGCCTAGGCTCACGGGATTCTCGTTGAGTTCCCGGTTCAGCGACGGAGCTTGGTGGGTGGCTCCAGCCTGCTTGTGGCCGCCGTCTTGGTCTGGGTGGAGCGGAATTTCCTCAATTTCTCCGCCAGCCCCTCGTGAAGCAGGGCAAGTTGGGAAACTGCAAAGAGAGCGGCATTCTTGGCCCCAGCCTCGCCGATGGCGAAGGTGGCGACGGGAATACCGGCAGGCATCTGGACAATCGAGAGCAAGGAGTCAAAGCCCTCCATGGTCCGGCTCTTCACTGGCACGCCAAGCACAGGAACAGTAGTCTGGGCGGCGATCATCCCGGGCAGGTGGGCGGCCCCGCCCGCTCCGGCGATGATGGCATGCAATCCACGGGCCTCGGCTTCCTTGGCATAGGCCGCCATGGCGTCGGGCATCCGGTGGGCGGAAACAACGCGGTATTCGCAGGGCACCCCGAACTCTTCCAAGATCGCCACGGCGTGACTCATGGTCTCCCAGTCGCTCTTGCTTCCCATCACGACCCCGACGAGCGGAGCTGAAGCTTTCACGGAAAGGCGCTTGACGGAGGCACGGACAGGCTTGTTTACAGGCATCCCTCAGGATATTCAGGACACCCTCCCCCGATCAACCCCAACCCCTGGGGAAGTGCTGATTAAATCGCATCGAAGCCGTTGCGGAAAGAACCGGCCGCGGGCAAGGCGGATTGCTATCATCACAACCCCATGGGCTGAAGTCAGTTGTCGATTTTCCTAGCCGTCTCCCGACGACCTCGTCCTTTGGACTGCTTCGTAGGCCACATCGTGTCTCCCGACACTCGACGTTGTGGCGTTGCTTGCTCGGGCGAGACCGCTGCGGGCGCTCGCGCCTTGGAAAACCAAGCCCGTGGAAACGGGCGCGGAGAAGTCCGCATAGCGGAACCCGCCAGGGCGGCACAGCTTTACGGCAACACAAAATGTCGTTCAAATCAGCAACTGCCCTTCAGCGACCTTCATGGGATTTTATCAGCGCTTTCCCTTACCCTTCGTTGTTTTCACCGATCACCGCCACCATTACGATCCCAGTCATGACCAGCAACATTATCCTCATCGGCTTCATGGGCTGCGGCAAAAGCAGCATCGGCCGGAGGCTTGCCTCACGTGTGGGACACGCATTCCTCGACAGCGACGAGTTGATCATCGAGTCGGCCGCCGGAAGGAGTATCAGTGACATTTTTGCGAAGGAGGGAGAAGAACGCTTCCGGGAACGCGAGACGAGGGCCCTGCAAGGACTGATCGGATCCACCTCGATCGTCCTGGCCACGGGCGGAGGGGCCGTCCTGCGGCCCGTGAACCGGGAGATCCTGCACAACATCGGCACCACGGTCTGGCTACACGCCGCCCCGGAAATCCTCTTTGAGCGGGCCAACCGGAGCCGAAAACGCCCTCTGCTCGAGGTGGAGAACCCCCGCACCACCTTCAATGCCCTTCTTGAAGCACGTCTTCCGGTCTACGAGGAGGCCGCCGACCTGAAGATCGATGCCTCCGGCCTTTCTCATGAGCAGACGGTCGAGTCGATCGTGAACGCCGTCGCAGGGGCGGATTCACACGGCGCATGATGCGGAACAACGGACCACTCCACCTGTTGTCATTGACGGTTTTGTCTCCGGGGAATAAACTTTGAGGATTCCGAGCGACCCCCTGACGCCGGCAACCAAAACACCATCATCATGCCAAACATCGCCATCAATGGGTTCGGCCGCATCGGCCGCCTTGTCTTCCGTGCCATCGTCGAACAGGGACTCCTCGAAAAGGGGTACAACGTCGTCGCCGTCAATGACCTGGTACCGGCCGACAATCTCGCCTACCTCGTCAAGTACGACTCCACCCAGGGCGTCTTCAAGGGCGAAGTCCACAGCGAGAAATCCTCTCCCGAGGCCGCCGAGGACGACACGCTGGTAGTCAACGGCCACAAGATCAAGTGCCTCGCCGTGAAGGAAGGCCCTGCCGCTCTTCCTTGGAAGGAACTCAATGTCGATGTCGTCATCGAGTCGACCGGTCTCTTCACCGAGGGAGAGAAGGCCAAGGGTCACATCACCGCCGGAGCCAAGAAGGTCATTATTTCCGCCCCCGCCAAGAACGAGGACATTACCGTCGTCATCGGCGTGAACGATGATCAACTCGACGTCTCCAAGCACAGCATCATCTCCAATGCCAGCTGCACCACCAACTGTCTCGCGCCGGTCGTCCATGTCCTCCTGAAGGAAGGATTCGGCATCGAGGAGGGTCTCATGACCACCGTGCATAGCTACACCGCCACCCAGAAGACCGTCGACGGTCCCTCCAAGAAGGACTGGAAGGGCGGTCGATCCGCGGCGATCAACATCATCCCCTCCACCACCGGAGCCGCGAAGGCAGTCGCCCTCGTCTGCCCCGAGGTGAAGGGTAAGCTCACCGGAATGTCCTTCCGCGTGCCGACCCCGACCGTCTCCGTCGTCGACCTCACGGTCAAGACGAGCAAGTCCACGAGCTACAAGGAGATCTGCGCCGCCATGAAGAAGGCCAGCGAGACCTACCTGAAGGGTGTGCTCGGGTACACCGAAGACGAGGTCGTCTCCAGCGACTTCATCCACGATACCCGCTCCAGCATCTTTGACGCCGGTTCGGGCATCGAACTCAACGACAAGTTCTTCAAGCTCGTCTCTTGGTACGACAACGAGTGGGGCTACTCCAACCGCTGCGTCGACCTGCTCCGTAAGATCAGCGCCTGATTTCGGCAACCAATCACGAGGGCAGGAAAAGCAGGTGCGATTCCTGGCTTTCCTGCCCTTCTCTTTTCAACCTTTAATCAACTTTTAAAAGAAGCATCCCTCATCCACACCATGGCCAAGAAAACGATCAAGGACCTCGACCTCGCCGGCAAACGCGTCTTCATCCGTGTCGACTTCAACGTTCCGCAGGACAAGCAGACTGGGGAAATCACCAATACCCAGCGCATCACCGCCGCCCTTCCCACGATCCAGTATGCGCTTGATCAGGGTGCGTCTGTCGTGCTCGCCAGCCACCTCGGCCGGCCCAACGGCGAGCGCATCGCCAAGTATACGCTCCAACCCGTCGCGGAGAAGCTTCAAGAACTCCTCGGCAAGCCGGTGAAGTTCCTCAACGACTGCGTCGGGACAGAGGTCGAGGCCGCCTGTGCCGCCCTGCAGCCCGGCGAGGTCATCCTGCTCGAGAACGTCCGCTTCCACATCGAGGAGGAAGGCAAACGCAAGGATGCCGAGGGAAACAGCGTGAAGGCCGATCCTGCCAAGGTGGCTGCCTTCCGCGCCAGCCTCAGCAAACTCGCCGACGTCTACGTGAACGACGCCTTCGGCACCTCCCACCGCGCCCACTCCAGCGTCACCGGTGTCGAACTGCCCGACAAGGTGGCCGGTTTCCTGGTGGAGAAAGAACTGGCCGCCTTCGCCGCCGTTCTCGACAACCCCCGGCGCCCCCTGCTCGCCATCCTTGGCGGCGCCAAGATCGCCGACAAGATCCCCCTCATCCGAAGCCTCATCGACAAGGCCGACGACATCATCATCGGCGGTGGCATGGCCTACACATTCCGTAAAGTCCTCGACGGAATGGAGATCGGTAACAGCCTCTTTGATCCGGCCGGTGCCGAAATCGTTGCGGAGCTCGTCGACAAAGCCAAGGAGAAGGGCGTGCGCATCCATCTCCCTGTTGACTTTGTGACGGCCGACAGGTTTGCACCCGACGCCAACACCGGCGAGGCCACACTCGAAAGCGGTATTCCGGCGGGCTGGGAAGGACTTGATGTCGGACCGAAGAGCCGCGAACTCTTCGCCAAGGTGATCGCCTCCGCCAAGACCATCGTTTGGAACGGCCCCGCAGGCGTCTTTGAGTTCGAAAAATTCGACAAGGGCACCCGTTCGATGGCCGAGGCCATCGCCGCTGCCACGGCCGCCGGGGCCATCACCGTCATTGGCGGCGGAGACACGGCCACCGCGGCCAAGAAGTTTGGCGTCATTGATAAGGTCACCCACGCCTCGACAGGCGGGGGAGCCTCCCTCGAGCTTCTCGAAGGCAAGACCCTGCCTGGCGTCGCAGCCCTTCAGAACAAGTAAAATCACCCACTCCGACAACAAGATACTATGGCCATTCCCCGCAAAAAATTCGTCGCAGGCAACTTCAAGATGAACATGACCTCCTCCGAGGTCGCCCCCTATCTGGAAGTGCTGCGTCAGGAGACCGAGAAGGTCAACGAAGTCGACATCGTCCTGATTCCGCCGTTTACCGCTATTCCGAAAGCTTCCGAAATCCTCGGCGGGGCCCAGAAGATCCGCCTCGGGGCGCAAAACATGTCGCCCGAAGCCAAAGGCGCCTACACTGGTGAGATCTCCGCGGCGATGCTAAGAGACCTCTTCGTCCGCTTCGTCCTTGTGGGGCATAGCGAGAGGCGACGCCTCTTCGGCGAGACCGACGAGACGGTTCGCAGGAAGCTGGAGGCGGCTCTGAAATCAGAACTCCGCCCCATCCTCTGTATCGGCGA
>Ga0007827_10000574_pt1 | contig 11682 bp, 10 predicted proteins | sample CryBogCBE16Jul07_FD_60332 | JGI IMG/M metagenome (GOLD analysis project Ga0007827, IMG submission 60332) | Freshwater microbial communities from Crystal Bog, Wisconsin, USA - CBE16Jul07 | ecosystem: Environmental > Aquatic > Freshwater > Lake | place: Crystal Bog, Wisconsin, USA | collected...
ATCCTTTAGCGCGTATTGCTGCGTATGTTTCAGGTGCTGGTACATATTTAAAATTTGGTACATCTAATAACTACAACACCGGTATAACAAATACCGCAATGACAATCGATTACAACGGTAACGTTGGTATTGGTACAACAAGTCCTTCGTATTTGCTAACTGTCAATGGAAATATTGCATCTAATAATGGAGATATCTTATTAAGCTCTAATAGCAGTACTGCTTTCCTCCAAAGTTATAATAGTAAGAGCCTATACATCAATAATGTTGGAAATACTACTTATTTTCCAAACACTGTACAAGCTCCTTTAATTTACGATATAGGTAATACTGCATATTATTTAAGACCAAGTTCTACTTCAGCGCTTAATAATATCAGTGTAGCTGGTTATTTCAGTAATAACTTTGTCACTGGTTATCAAAGCCCTCTTGCAAGTGGTTTGAATGGTGCACTTGGCACTGCTGCACTATACAACTTTGATGGTTATAACGCCGCAGTTCCAAATTTCCCTACAAGTTCTTGGAACGTATCCGTAGTCAGCGTAGGTAATTCGTCTCGTGGTATGCAGCTCGGTGGCGATTACGATGGCAATTCTCTGTATTATAGAAAAGGTACTGGTTCATGGCAATCATGGATAAGACAACTTAATGCTACTGTTGATTCTTATGCAGCCAGCATGAATCAATCTGTTACAACAACGGATAGTCCTACATTCAGTACTGTAAACGTAACAAATGTTAGATTTAGTAATGCGATTTATCTTGGTAGCAATAATCTTTACATAAACAATCTTGGTACATCATTTGGTTGCAATGCTCCATTTGTATCTTCTTCTTCTATACAAGGTTCGACATTTACTTCATCAGCTACATACACAAGATCTACTGCAGCAACTGGATACCTAAGCGGTTCATATAGTAGTGTTGAAAATAGTGCAACAACCGGAGCAATCTATACGATAGGCGGTAGCTATTATCCTACAGCATACGCTCTTAATACCATGTATGGCATTGGTTACATGTATCAGGGTGGAACAACTGGAATCAGTTATCCAACAGGAGCTTCTGGCTGGGGTATGTATGCAGCTTCAAATGGTGGCATTGGTGTATGGCTAGGTGCTTCTGCAGGTACAGTTTGTAGTACAGGTGCAATGTATGGCACTATATTCTATGATGCAAATGATACTGGATACTACTGTGATCCAAATGGTACTTCAAATTTCAGTGTAACGGTTAAGAGAGGTATTACGATACCAGCAGTATTCGTTCAGAGTGGTGCAACAAGTGGTGCTCCTTCTGCAATTCAGAACGGTGATCTCTGGTGGAACACCGATACCGGTACGATGAACATCTACTGGTCCGCAGCATCCGCCTGGGTTGCTGCAACACCAGTTCCTGATAGTTCTCTCTTCTTCCGTGTCGCTGGTGGTAATATCACTGGTAGCGTAAGTATCGCACAGAACTTAACTGTATCAGGAAGTATATTCGCCTCGGGTAACGTTGCAGCTTACTACTCAGATAAACGTCTCAAGAACATAACTGGTAATATTGATAATGCATTATCAAAGGTTATGTCTCTGAATGGTGTTTACTACACAAACAATGATGTAGCAAAGAGCAATGGTTATACCTCAGAGGAGCAACAAGTCGGCGTGATCGCTCAGGAAGTACAAAAGGTATTACCTGAAGTCATTCAGCTTGCACCTTTCGATACACAGATCAACGAAGACGGAACACTTCAATCCAAGAGCGGTGAGAACTATTTGACGGTTCAATACGAAAAGATCATCCCTCTCCTCATTGAAGCCATCAAGGAACAACAGGCTCAAATCGAGGAATTGAAGAAACAAATAAAAGAACGGAGATAATCGATGTCCGTACTTAGTTTTCCAAGTTCTCCTTCGACAGGATCTACATATAATAATCCAAATGGATTAACCTATGTGTACGATGGTTACGCTTGGTGCTCGACTGGAACTTCCATAAATCCAGATCCAATCGCAGCGAATCCATTCTACTATCGTACGATCTACACTCGAGGCTATACTCATTGTGGATACCAAGGTGGTTCTCCTTGGCGTAACACGAATCGCACCATGCACGTTTCTGATACGTCGGTGAATCTAGGAGACATGATGGATAACAATGCCTCATATCTTGATGGTGGATTCAGTGACTACAATACATACGTGTTCAATGATTCTGGAAATGTAGGTGGAACTTCTTCTTATACGACTTCTTTCAATATGGTCAATGAGAACGTTAGAAGTCATAGCACAAGCTGGAATACAACGGTAGCTCGAGCAAACTGTAAAGCACTCATGAACGCAGGTCTCACTGCGATCTATGTGACTGGTGGAAATAATGCTTCGACAGATAAACTCAATACAGTCACTGATAGCATGATGGCTTCTGGTACAGTTTCTGGAGGTCTCTATGGATCAAATACTGGTGGACTCAGTGGATTCTGGGGTCAGTACGTAGGAATCGTTGGAGCAAGTGGAACATCGGGAAGTCTTTCATGGGCGACAGAAGTCTGGACATCTGGAACTTGGTCATGGTCGGGAAACACAGATGGTCAACCAAAGGGTCTCTCAAGTAAGTGGGGTGTTGGTTACAATGCCTCGGGTTCATATGGTGGATCTCAAACTTACTATAAGTTTAATGATACGACTGGAACAAATCTTTCCTCATTTGGTAGACCAGAAACATGCGGAGAAGAAAACTGTCAAGTTGGTCAAGACTGGGGTTACACGATTGGGTCATATAATAACTCAAATCAAACAAATAATTCCACAAAGACTTCTTACACGACGGACTCTTGCGTAGCTCTTGGCTCCAATGGACAACCTAAAGGCCATGGCGGAATGAGTTCAGGTTCATGCGGAACTGGAAGTTGTGTACTCCTAGGTGGCGTAATGGGAACAAATATATAAACTATGTCTGTACTTAGCTTTCCATCATCTCCTTCCTCAGGTACAAGATACGTAAGTCCAAATGCGACGATGTACGTATACGACGGATATAGTTGGATGTCCAATGGATCCGACATCAATCCAAATCCTTGGAATAACACCTTTCTTTATCGTACGATCTACACTCGTGGATACATGCATTGCGGTTATCAAAATTCTTCACCTTGGAGAAATACGAATCGAACGATGCACAATACTGACACCACAACGAATCTTGGTGACATGATGGAGAATGGTGCAGCTTATGTCGACGTAGGCTTTAGTGATTATAACTCATATGTCTGGCCAAACGCTGGATTCCAAGGTAATTCCACTTATTGTTCCTCAATGAGCATGATCACGGAGAACGTAAGAACTCACTCGAGTACTTGGAGTATGACAACTTCATCTCGTATTCAGAGTAAAGTTCTCATGAATAATGGATTGACGGCCTGTTACATCACGTGTGGTGGATCTACCTCGACTGACAAATTTTCTACGATCACAGATACGATGTATGCTGCAAGTAGTGTTCCTGCAAATCCAGCAACTTCTGGTGGATCACTTGGAAGTGCAGCAGGATTCTTTGGTCAATACTATGGAACGATTGGAAATGCAACAAGCTCAGCCTCACTCTCTTGGGCAACTGACACGTGGACAAATGGTACATGGTCTTGGTTAGCAAGTAATAATACTGATGGAATCGTGCATGGTCTATCCAGCAAATGGGGTCTTGGATATAACTCGAGTGGTGGTAATACCTCAAACTCCACGTACTATAAGTTCAATGATACGACTCTGACGTATTTATCAGCAATCAATCGAAACGATAATGGTGGAGAAGAAAACTATGAGATTGGCCAAGACTGGGGTTACGAATTAGGAAACTACAATGGAGCTCAGAACAATAACTCTTTCAAGCAGTATTACACGAGCGATACTCTCGTGAATGGCGGATCTACGATGCAACCAAAGGGTCATGGTGGCGCTTCCTCAGGTGGTTGCGCCACTGGCAGTTGCTTACTTCTAGGCGGTGTAATGGGAACAAATATATAAAGGAAACATGTCTGTACTCAGCTTTCCAAGTTCACCTAGTAGTGGATCGACTTATAAGTCTCCAAACGCACAACTATATGTGTACGATGGTTACTCGTGGTCCTCAAGCAATCTCTCGAGTGCACTTAATAACAACTACTTCATGTATAGAACGATCTATACAAGAGGATACACACATTGCGGTTATCAGAATGGTTCACCTTGGCGCAATACAAATCGGACGATGCATAATACCGATACGACTACGAATCTAGGTGATATGATGGATTATAATCAGTCCTACGCAAACGGCGGATTCAGTGATTATAATACCTACATCTTTAATGACAGTGGCGGCGTTGGATCAGGCAGTACTTTCACTTCCTCAATGAGCATGCAGACAGAGACTCTTCGTTCTCACAACTCTGCTTGGAATCTTACGACCACGAGGTATGACACAAAAGTTCTCATGAACGCAGGACTCACTGCTTGTTATATTGCCGGTGGTAGCAGTGCAACGACCGACAAATTATGTACTGTCACGGACTCCATGATGGCATCTGGTTCAGCTCCAAACTGTACTGCTGGTGCAGGTGGTAATACTTACTACGCTTTCACCGGATTCTTTGGTCAATACATTGGAACTGTTGGAGCAAATGGTAACTCGGCGTCTCTTACTTGGTCCACAGAGACATGGTCAAGCAATGGAGCCTGGAGCTTTGCAAGCAACCTAGATGGTGTTGCAAAAGGACTCTCAAGTAAGTGGGGTCTTGGATACAATGGAACGACAAATACGGCAAACACTTGGTACAAATTTAATGATACGACTCTCAGTCAAATATCCTCATTTGGACGCCCTGATAGCTGTGGAGAAGAAAATCTCCAAATTGGTCAGGACTGGGGATACTCCCTAGGATCCTATGACGGAGCTCAAACCAATAATGCCTATAAGATGTATTACACAAGCGATACATGTACAGCAGGCGGTTCAACAATGCAACCCAAGGGCCATGGTGGAATGAGTTCTGGCATGTGTGGAACTGGAAGTTGCATATTATTGGGCGGAGTTATGGGAACAAACATATAAATTATCATATAACTTATGGCATACTATCTCGCAAAATTCTTTCGGTATATACCTCAAATCGACGGTATGACTCATGTCGGTGCCGTTGATAATTTCAATATCATTAATGTCTCGACGGACGCAGCTCTGGCTGCCCTGAAAGCTCATCCTGATAATATCCCTCTCGTGGAATTAACAGAGACCGAAGCTACGATCGCTTGGAAATTCTATGGAGAGACTCGTGGATATCGTAAAGCTTATTCAGACGTCGAGGGATTAACTCCAGATGCTGATGAATTAGCAAAAGGAAGCAGAAAGACTAAGGTCTATCATACTCCAGACACTCAGGCTGCCTCTATCTCCTTGATGAAGAAAGCTTTTCATCTACACATCGAGGAAGAGATGAAGGATCGTAGAAATAAGACTCCAAACCTCGATGGAAGCACGAGACCGCATTACGATAAGACAAAGCACGATCAATTAAATGCTCAAGCTGATTCTCTGAATACGATCGATGATATCTGTAAGGCTCGTGAGGAAGTTCTAGGAATTGAAATGTCTCGAGATCTTGCGAATAGACTAGGCTTATGCGATAGTAATGGATATCGTGCAGGTAAAGTAAAATTTGGTGTACAATTCTGATAAATTACGTTATAATGTTTCTCTATGAATGATAATGATATCTTAAAATTTGTTGATGAGAGTGAGAATTCACTGGGTATGTCGGACTTCCAGTCTCGTCACTTCGTAGTCAATTCTCAAGTTACTGAGTACCGTCGTGTACGTCAAGCTCTGATTGAGATTGATACTCGTATTGGTATGAAGAAGCAGATCGAGCGAAATCGCCAGAAGCGAATCATCGAGAGGCAGATCATTCTAAGAGATATCGAGAATGAGACAGATGACCTCAAGAAGCAGCTTCTTCAAGTCGATCTCCAGCAAGCCGACTGGGATATTCACATGTACGATAAGAAAGAACGCATGTGCCAGAACGAGTTGAACAACTTCATGCAGATGATCAAAGACTCCGTTGGTAGCATGGAGAACCTTGAAAAGTATAGAAACCATAACGAACTCGAGGAAAAGAATTATTGGATCACGAGAATGGCGAAACAAGCAGCGATGGATCTCAATACCATTGGCCGTATCAGTCAAGGTAACATGGATTCAATCCTCATGATGCCTCTTGATGATGTCAGGGAAACACTTAGTCTAGCGATCAAATACAATGGTGCTCTGGGTAAGAGTATCGATGCGATCGGTCAAGCAGCAATGGCTCAAATCAGCATGGCGACGAATGGTATAAATTATATCGACAGCTTCGCTAATGAGCAATTGAAACTTGAAACAAAGACCAAGAGTGAAAATCTTTAGTATACCTCTCAATCCGAAACTTACAGAGCCTCAGTTTAATACGTTTCTTAATTTCTGTAAGCAGTACAAGGATTACATCTACGACATCTATTTCACCTGTCGCATAGATCCATTCGTTCAGGATGCGATGGGTGATGTATTTTTTCAGAAAGAAGACGCTGGATTCGCCATCGATGTAGCTTTGTTCGTTCAGAATGAGACAGGGATTCCGGTCTCTGCCACGTTTAATAACACGATGATTCGTCCAGATCAAAAGAATCTGGAGACTTGGATCAAGAACTTTCGTCCACTCTATGAGGCAGGTGTGAGATCCTGCACTCTTCCTCACACTCACTGGATGCTGACTGGTCAGGTGAAGAGTAACTTCCCTAACCTATTCGTAAAGAACACGATCCTACGTGCTGTCAAAGAACCAAGGGAAGTGGCGCAACTCGCTCAGGCTGGATTTGACTACGTGAATCTAGATCGAGTACTCATGAGAGATCATGATCGACTCAGAGAGATCAAGCGAGTCAAGGACAAATATGGAATCAAGTTATCCTTGCTTGCGAACGAGGGCTGTGTTGGCGGTTGCCCTGCGATGGACGAGCACTATCACTTTAATAACACAAGAACCATTGGACCTCAGTACTTCACTGATCCGATCTCTCGTGTCAGTTGCCCAAAGTGGCACACTCAGGACTCAGCGATTCAATTGAAGAACGCAAACTTTCCACCTTGGAGAGAAGACTGGGTTGAGTTCTTGGATCTAGGGATCGATACGATCAAGATGCATGGTCGTGAGAACAGTAACCGTCTTTCGGAGACAATGGATATCATCGCAAGGTTCTCTCGAAAGGAAGAGATCCTTTTTGATGGATTCAATTCCTATATCGAGGAAACGAATCTGATCGAGAAGCCAATCAATTACTGGAGACAGAAGATCAAGACCTGTAAATTTAATTGCTGGGACTGTAACTACTGCGATAAGGTCTGGAAAGCAAAAGGTAATAAGAACAATAAGAAGGTTGAGCAGGTCGCTCAGCTCTTGATCGACACCGTGAATCAGCCCTTGAAAGATAGTGTCGAGGGTATCACCTCGGATAAGATGAGACAACTCCTGAATGGAATTGGTAAGATCTCAACAAGCTATCTCGAGGTTGGAGTCCTAAATGGTGGCACTTTCTGCTCAACGATTCAGGGAAATAAACTCAAGGCTTACGCGGTTGATCATTGGCAGGAGAAGACGAAGTCAGCAGATGGAAAGATCGATATCGATTCCTCAAAGGAGAAGTTCATCGAGAACGCAAAGAAGTTCAAGGGAGAGAACTCCATTCGAGTCTTTGACTGCCACTTCTTACAGGTCGAGAAGACCGAGATCGATCCAATCGACTTTTTCTTCTATGATGCAGATCACTCGAGAGAGATGAATCGAGAAGCGATCAAGTACTTTGCAGATAAACTCAAGGACGAAGCGGTACTCATATTCGATGATGCGAATTGGGACGGAGTCGTCGATGGAGCAAAGGAAGGTATCGCAGCAGCTGGTCTCGAGATCATCTATGACAAGATCGTTCTGAATGAGATTGAGAGCGAGACCATGTGGTGGAATGGCTTTTATATTGCTATCATAAGTAATAAAAAGCATGAATGAGTTCTTGGAAAAATATTATTTGAGCGATGAGATCTATCTCTTCGTTCTCTTTACGATCATGGTTGTTGCTGGTCTTGCAAAAGAACACAACCTTTTTGGTAACACCTATGGATGGCTTAAATCCAAACTTGATAGCAATCGATTAGTGATTGCCATCGTGAGTCTCGTGAGCGGCGTTCTTCCTCTCGAGGGAAGAAGTACCATCAGTGCAGGCATACTTGATACAGCGACTGCCTCAAACGAGAAGAATCGAAGTGCAAGAGAGAAGTTAGGTCCTATCGATTTTCTCACGACTCATCACTACTACATGTGGTCTCCAATCGAGAAACCAGTGTTACTTCCAATGGCTGCATTTGGTCTAGGCTACTCGGCGTGGATTGGTGTCATCTGGCCACTCATTGCGGTCAGCTCAATCTTTATCTTCTATTATCTCTTCTTCGTCATCAAGGAGAAAGAGGTTGATATCGCTCCTCAGAAGAACCTAGGTGCTTTTAATTTCATCAAGAACGTCGTACCATTCCTTGGAGCAGTTTTGACCTATATGGCGCTGGGCGGAGAGGGATCAGAACTCGTGTTTCCAATCTTTGGTTGCTTGCTTGCTTATTACCTCTTCTTAACAAAGACGTTTGATTGGAGAAAGATCTCCAGCTACGTTAACTGGACGACCATGGCAATCGTGGGCGTGATATTCTTTACCTCAAACTACATGCAGGATCATAAGGAATGGATCGAGCACGCAGTGAAAACTTGGAACATGGATCCTCACACCTTTCGAGGAATGCTAGTCATTAGTATCCTTCTCTTCTCAGCGAGCTTTAGTATGGGAAGCGATGGTAAGTTTGCGGCATTAACTGTTCTAGCCACCACAGTCTTTGGAAAAGAATACCTACTCTGGTTCTTTGCTCTTGACTACTGCGGATACCTCTTAACTCCAATGCACGAGTGTGTCATGATCGGTAAACGATACTTTGGAACTCCATTATCCACATACTATAAGGCTCTTGGGACATGGGCGTTCCTGATACTCGCAACCGCTGGAATCTTTACCTTTCTTGTGAAATGAAAAAATTGATCTTATTCCTATTCCTTATTACTCCAGCACTCGCTGAGTCAAGTCTCGAGTTTGAGTACGGTGCCGAGAGGTATACTCAGGCTCCTTCAATCAAGGGACCAAGCGCAGTGAACGAGCACTTTGCCATCACTCCCTCGACGACCTTCCATGACTTTCAGTTTGGACTGGACTACGAGATTAATCGAGACACGACCAAGGGTTCACCCTTACAGAGTATGCTCGAGGCTCAGATCAGTCACGATCTATTCACGATTGGCCAATTCACGACCAGCCTTCAGGTAGGTCTTGGAAGGATCATAAATCAAGTCGGAGGTGACTACTCACACTATCAGTTCACTCTTGAGGAGGACTATAAAGTCAATAAGTCATTGACTCTGACCTCAAACTATCGATATAGGAATGCCTTTGATAATATCCAGAAAAAGTATTACTTTGAGTCCAATACCGGTAAGATAGGATTTGCCTATGAAATCGTAAAAAACGTTGAATTAGGAGTCCGTTATACGACAAAGTTTGGTGCTCAGCAACATGCTCATGGTATGGAGGGTGGTTTTGTAGTCAGCTTCTGATTCATATATTATAAATAGAACATTACGGTCTATTATAATAATACATGAGTCTTCCTTCATCAGGTACAATTACTCTTAGCCAAGTGGACGTCGAATTAGGACGGTCCTCCACTGCGTCCGTAAATATGAACGAATCCGCCGTTCGAAGCCTTTTTGGTGTTGGAATTACTGGCGCGATCTACATGAGCAATGGTTATGGTAAATCAGCGGCTGGTGCTTTTTCAATCTCCGGTGGCTCTGTAAGTACGAGTGGTAGCCATACGCAATGTGTCTTTACTTCATCTGGAACACTCTCTGTTTCAGGATCTGGAACAGTGTATTATGCAGTTGTCGCAGGAGGTGGCGCTGGTGGTAGTAATAACGGATCTGGTGCTGGTGCGGGTGGTGTTCTGACAGGATCCACAAGCGTAAGTTCCGGAAGCTATACGATCACAGTTGGTGGCGGTGGATCAGTTTATACCTCAAGCGGACCTGGAAATGCTGGAAGCAATTCCTCATTCGGAGCAATCACTGCGACAGGTGGTGGTTATGGTGCTGCTTATACGAGTGGCGGTAACGGTGGATCCGGTGGTGGTGGCGGCGGTGGCGCTTCATATGGATATGGTACTGGTATATCTGGCCAAGGTAACGACGGTAATCACGACTACGGTGGTGGTGAAGGTGGTGGCGGTTGGCAAGAATGTCCAGGCAATCCTGCAAGCAATGGTGTCTCAGGTGGCGGTGGTGCTGGTGGTAATGTAACGACCACGATTCAAACTTTTGCAGTCGGTGGTGGCGGCGGCGGATGTACACCTGACAATAATTCTTACACATACGCAGCTGGTGGATATGGTGGCGGTGGTGCTGGTACTGCTCGTTGGGGTATCGAACTTGGTAATAACGCACCTGCAAGTGGAGGTAGTGCTAACACCGGTGGCGGTGGAGGTGGTGGCGCAGGATATTCTCAATATGGTGGTCCTGGTGGATCAGGAGTAGTCATCATCTGGATATAATAACAATTTTAAAAATATAGCAGAAGCTTTTCAATAACTCAAATGTCGGCAATCAATTTCCCTCCCTCTCCTCAAGTAAATGACGTTTACTCCATTAATGGCTATAGCTGGCAATGGGATGGAACTGTCTGGCGCGGTTATAACTCGGCGTTTCATGACACAACAAATGCAAGCAATATTGTTTCTGGTGTTCTCTCGGCTTCTCTAGGTGGTGCAGGTTACACGAATGGTTTACTCAAAGCAAATGGATCTGGACACGTTTCCGCTGCAGTCGCAAAGACTGATTATGCACCAGCGACATACGCCACAACAATTCTTGCAGGTGATGGTGTAGGTGGATTTTCAAATGTCACGGTTGGAACTGGTCTATCTTATTATTCAGGCGTTTTAACAAACACTGTCACTGCGGCGTCTGGACCTCAGGGTATTCAAGGTATCCAAGGTATCACGGGAGTTCAGGGAACTGCTGGCTTCGTTGGATCGAATGGTTCGCAAGGTATTCAAGGAATACAAGGTACGACTGGTTCTCAGGGTACAGCAGGCTTTGTTGGATCAAATGGTAGTCAGGGTACACAGGGTATTCAAGGTTACCAAGGTATTACTGGTGCAGCAGGACAATCCTCAAGTTATTACAACTATTTGACTTACACAGGATCCACAAGTGGAGATCCCGGTTCTGGTCATATCCTCTGGAACAATGCGGTTCACGCTTCTGCGACTGCACTTGATATCAGCTTCTTAACAAGTACAAGCGTTGATATAACTGTTTTCTTAGGTTTACTCAAGGATCAAGATCGACTCACGATCCAAGACTCAGATAATTCTCCAAGTTATCAAACTTGGAAAGTGAATGGAACACCTACAAAGTACTCAACATACATTCAAGTTCCTGTCACTCTCATTTCTTCTGGTGGTGAAGGTAGCACTTCTTTTGGAAGTGAAGATAGCATAATTTTAATTATCTCAAACGTAGGTAATCAAGGTATT
>Ga0007827_10000575_pt1 | contig 11661 bp, 14 predicted proteins | sample CryBogCBE16Jul07_FD_60332 | JGI IMG/M metagenome (GOLD analysis project Ga0007827, IMG submission 60332) | Freshwater microbial communities from Crystal Bog, Wisconsin, USA - CBE16Jul07 | ecosystem: Environmental > Aquatic > Freshwater > Lake | place: Crystal Bog, Wisconsin, USA | collected...
CCAGTAAAGGTCAGGCCAGTCGTCCCACCAGAAACATCAATGCTCGTAACAGTACCTGCACTAGGACGAGTTACCCACGATGGATTGGCGGATGCACCACCAGTTTGCAGGAGTTGACCGTTTGTTCCGGGGTTTAAAACAGTCCAAACAGTTGCATTGCGGAATAAAATTTGACCTTGAGTCGTGCCGATAGCACGATCAATAATGGCGGAAAGGCTTGTTTCAGCAGGCGCAGCAGAACTTGCACCGCTATTACCAACAATTGTTCCGCTTGTAATGTTCGCGAGAGATATAGTTCTATCCGCCGCAAGCGTTCCACCGCCCTGCACAAGGCCAGTTGTACTGATTGTGCGCGTAATTGGAACAGCACCAATGTCAGCGGGGGTAATTGCAACGTTAGATGCGGACGTAATCCGCCCATAAGCATCAACAGTATACGCTGGAACCTGCCCAGCAGACCCGTATGACCCAGCAGAAACGCCCGTCGTCGCTAATGCGATTGTTCCAGACGTCGTAATTGTCCCACCAGTAAGGCCCGTACCCGCCGTAATCGACGTAACAGTACCACCACCCAAACTTTGGGCCTTAACGAAAGCCGTCGTCGCAATCGTCGTGCTATTGTCGGATGATAATGGCGTCGGTGCGGTTGGAGTCCCAGTAAAATTCGGAGATGCAAGCGGCGCTCCACCCGTTAATGCAAGTACCTGCGCACCCGTAAGATCCTGCGGCGCAGCAGTTGAACCCGTATTGTTGCCCTTAATCGTATTTGGGGCCATTGTCGCAAGGTATTGGTTGGTTACCCCGCCAGTTTGCAAGCCAATTGTACCCGTTGACGTAATAGTACCGCCAGTAATTGGTCCATTTGTCGTAATAGATGTTACAGTACCGCCTGCGGGTACAAGCGCATTAATTTGGTCAGGCGTAATACGAACAGTTGTGCCGTTTTGGACAGCAGGGATCGCTTCTTTACCAGTCAATGATACAGCAGCGGGGAGATTCGTTATCGGTATGTTAGCCATTACGCTGCCCCTACTTGCGGTATTTGCGCATATCCGGGCGGCAAGCCAATCTTAGCGGTCGCCACCCTTGTATTTGACGTTAATAAATTATCAGAATTGATAGGAATTGCAACTTCATAACTAAAGACAGTTGCTGAAACGTACTTAATGCTGAAGAACCCAGAAGCTTTGTTGTTCTTAAGATCTTCAACAGTCACTTGATCATTATCAACAAGCCCATGCGTACCTAATGTCGTTACAGTTACAACCGTTGTTCCATTAGAATAAATGCTTACAACAGGAAGAACGACATTGTAATGTTTTTTATCAATCAATGGCATAACAGCATTAGGATCAAGACCAACAGGTTGCCCAATTGGTTGCGCAGTAAGGTAAATACCATCTTCCGTAATGATTAATTCGCCCTGCGGAACAGGAATACCCGTTTGCTGATACGTTGTTGATGGTTCAGCAGTCGCGAGACCTTGCGTATTTGCGTAATAATAGTCTTCAGGACGCGCATTGACGATAGGCATTGGGTCCGCAGACAAAATAACGGGCTTTAATTGAGGTTGTGGCTTATCCAAGCAGGTTTCACACACCAAAAACCGCAAATTTTGTAATTGGGGACCGCGATAATCAAATTGGAAGCGTAAATCTTTGTGCGTATAGATAAAACCGCAACGATCACACCGCCCGAAAGCCTGCGGTGAGTTTGCATTGACCCTTGCTCTGCCATGCGGACGGAACCCCATAAGTTACCCCTATGTCCTGAAATACCCGGACAGGCCGGGCATAATGTACATTGGAACATTTTCCGTATCTTGAGTTGCAGCCGCCGAATAAGCTTGAGCCGCCTTAGCTTCCAAAGCGACTTGACGCTCAGGAGCATAAATAGCCGCTAATCTTGCAGCTAAACCAGCAACAGCCGCATTTAACCAACGATATGGGATATCAACCGTCTGAGCATTCTCGTATTCAGCATCCTGAATCTGCGTTACACGATAATATTTCAGCGTGTAATACCCAGTTTGGTCAGGAACAGGCCATATAGTAATTGTTGGGTCAATTAAACGATCAAACCAAAACACCGTAGGCGCTGCTTGAAGGTTTTTATTGGGTGTTTGCGAATATTCCGTTCTGGAAATAGGCATAATAATGCGGTCAAACTCCGCTTGCCCAGATCCTGTTGCAATATACGCATCCAAAATCATAACGGTGTTAGCGGGAACTTGATACGTCGTTTGCCCTTGTATTAAAGGAACTGTAACAACATCAACTTCCCAAAGATTGACGCCATTCAGCGACCAATCAACAAGCATGTAATTGGTTTCATACCGCGCATCTTGCATATGCTCTTGCATAAGCGCAGTCCGCCTTATGCCACAGCGAGCATAAGAACTTAAAACAATCTCACCTAAACTAGGGTTGAAAGTATAAGTGCCGCTGGTTGTCATCGACTATTCCTTAGAATGGGCCGTCGTTTTGAATTAAATACCCGCCAGCAAATACAGAACCAACAAATGGTCCACCAGTATTGCTTTTTAATTGATATTGAATGTCTGTTCCGCTGGGATGAGCAACAGGAACTGTATATGGAATGTTAAAAATCTGCACAAATGGAGATTGAGACAACAATGTTGTGTTGCCATTTACCGTATAATTGTACCCATTTTCTTGAATTGTGTTTGCAATATTAAACTTATTGTATTCAGCAAAAAGCATGTAATTGCTAGAAGTAAAACCAATGCTTGCGTTTGCTTGGATATAAGTCAAATAAAACGTATAACCATTTGGAACGGTATAAATGGACATTTGAGTTTGTCCAACACCCGCATTGATTTGCGCATACAAAACGGTTGCAATTTTGCCCGTAATATTACCCGCATTGATGCCGTTAGTAACAAACATGCCATTAATGCGAAAATAAGACCCAGTAGTAGTTGCTGTTCCAGAACCGTTTAACGTTACTTTTTCGGACAACAAATTGTAACTTGCATCCAATCCGTTAACTTGTACAATCAAACCAGCATCAGTCGCACCGGATGCACTTAAAAGAACAACAACGCCAGCGGATGATGGATATGCATAAGTTCCTCCAGATTGCGTCAACCCTTCCCAAAGAGGGCCAAGGGCTGTACCACCAATTTGAGTGCTATAACCAAAAATTTCTACAGGTTGATGAGCAGTAATTTGCCCACGACCAACCTGCAATTCAAATGGCTCATGTTTGCCATTGCGAGTAATCGAATCTTGAATGACATAAGATAAGTTAGTCATTTGTGTTTACCTTTTCTTGCAACAGCAGCGTTATCGACCAAATTTGGATAAGGACGACCAGCCGCCCTTGCATGTGCCTTCGCCGTCGCTTTCTGCTTGGCGGTCAAATGTTTATGATGTGCATCTTTTTCAGCGGGATGTTCCCAAAATGGTTTCTTTTCCATCAGCAACCCCATTTACGCAAAGCTTTGTTGATCCGGCTTTCTGGATCATGTGCATTTTTGTGATTCGTCAGTTTAGAACGCATCCCTTCCATTCGCTCACAAAATGATTTGTGATGAGCATTGTGCGAATCTTTGGTAGGCGCATGTAAATGTCCACCAGTTTCATGATGATAAGAGGCGCGACCACGCTCATTCAAGCCGCCGGATGGACTCTTACCTTCAGAACGTTGCCAAGCTGGTGATTTTGCCATTTCTATCTCCATAAGAAAGAAAGGGGGCCGAAGCCCCCCATCTTAATGGTGCATTTTCTTCAATGTCTCAGCCAGACGAGCGCGTTTCGCAAGGGTGGGGTTGCTACTATGCGTCGCTTTCTCCAGCTTCTTAGCGGGGATCTTTTCCCCCGCCGGAACATGAAGTTGTTTATGCAAGGCTCCGGGATGCTTTATAGCACCCTGAATCCATTTTGCACTGCCGCCACTCGCGTGACGAGAGCGGCTTACGACTCCCCCGAATCAACATCCCGACCCGCAGGGGTATGGACGTCGTGGGCAGAGGAGAACGGATGCATATCGGAACCCTTACCGACTTTACCGCCCGATTTACGTTTCGGACGATCCAAACGGTGATGAGCATGATGACCATGCATTTCAACATGCTTGCCATGATGTTTCATAGCACCGCCACGCTTCTTTTTTGCAGCTTCCTTAACGACATGCGAACCAGCGCCAGCATAAACTTCTGACGGAGTTTCATCATGAGCCATAACGCCATGTTCGTCATGACCAACATGACCGCCATGCTTACGAGCCTTGCGGTGATGCTTCATTGAGTGATGCTTAACATGCGCATGAATGTCATGACCATGATGTTCATGATGCGCGTGATGATGTTTACCCTTCATCGCTAAATCCTTCCTTAAGCTTGGGTAACGCCGAACAGGCCCGTAATGGAACCCATATTAGCAGGAGTGATAAACTGACGAATGATCAGGCGGTTGGAACCGTTAGCAGCAGTTTGCAACGCATAAGTGCCGCGAACGTCACCTGTCGTTGTGGTTGCTGGGATAGTAGTAACAGCCGCCGTATAACCCGTATTCGCAGTGATTGCAGCGTTGGCATAGTTAATTGCTATGTCACCAAAGAAATCAGAACGAAGAGGGAGACCATAAATATCAGTCGTACCAACGGAATAGTTATGCGCATCAGTAAATTGCGGGACAACGCTCGCAATGTACTTAAAGGCTTTCTTACCGTTGACGGTTGTTGCACTTGCGGGAGCAGCAATCACTTCAGACATCGGAACGCCATAAATGTCGTACCCGCTGATCAAAATGTTACCGCCCGTAGCGGATGCAGAACCAGTGACACTCACTGCGCGAGAAACAATCGCCTGTGGATTCCACAAGTTAATGGTGCCGACCTGACCAAACGGTTGCCCAAGAGCAAACGTTCCAGTCGCCTGACCAGTAATTGTTGCGGAAGTAACAGTCGCGTTACCCGTAACGGTATATGTGCCAGCGCCACCAGCAGGGCCAGTAAGCTGATTCACAACCGTAGTACCAGAAGCGACACCCGTACCCGACAAGGTCATGCCCACCGTTACCGTCCCAGTAAGGGAAGAAACAGTCAGTACGTTGCTGGCAACAACACCCGTAAAGGAGCAGAAGCCATCAACCATAAGGAGGCCAGTAACCGTTGCACCAGTGTTGTAGTTGAAGCAAGAAGCGTTGACCGACACGCCTGTCGAAGTAGAGTTTGTCGATACAAGAGTCATCGCTGTGCCGCTTACAACGTTAGCAGCAGCAGCAATTGCTGTGTTGCTAAGGGTATAAGGAGCATAGTTGATGGTCATCGCATCAGAAGTAGAAAACCCCGCCGTAAAAGCGCCGAAGTTTTGGCCCGGAATGTAATTAAAATTCGGGCGCGGATCGATACGGCCCACGCCGCCCCAGAAGAGCGACGGGCCAAGTTCAGGATTGTAATCCGTTACGCTACCAATGGTGTTTTGACCAAAGGAAACAACTGGACCGGAGAAAGATGAAATAGTCATGTGTCTTTCTCCTTGACTTACGAGGTCGGGAATGAGCCGTAGATCGAACGCCAATTGTAATAGCCTACCGAATAACGCTCATAGCCTTTAACCAACAGGTTGTCTGTCGTAAAATCGACTTGCATATCCATTTCGAAGGGAATGCGGTCCATATATACGAGACCTTTGATGTTGGTAAGCAAGAACCATGCATAGTTGGACGTCAAAAAGTCCATAACCATGTAGGATTCACCAAGGCCGCCCCCAGTAAACTGGATTGCGTTTACGTCGTTGTCCGATGTTCCGGGACGCAGTTGAGTCTTCGTCAAACGAATAGCAACTGGCTCCAAAGACGGAGGAACGATCAGCTTGCGAGCGCGAGCGAAGATCTTGTTACCTGCGATGTCTTTGAAGTTCTGGCGGATAGCAACCATGCCGTTCAGCAAGGTGGCTTCGTTCAGATCAACGTCTACAGTTGGCTTATTAGCGATTGTGCCGCCATCGATAGGATGGGCGGTCGAGCAAAGCGCAACACCGTCGCCGCCGATAGAGGCATTGTAGGTGGTCGCAGTGTTCAAAACGTTCGCTGCATAAATTTCTTTAGTCTGATGGAAAGATTCAATCAGGCCAAGGTTGGTGGGTTTAAACTGCGCTTTGTAAAGGTTATCGTCGATAGCCTTACGAGTGATGCTATAACCCAGAGCAATTTCGTTATGCTCTTGGTTGTAGACATAACGCTCACCTGCACCGTTGTCGAACTGGGTGTTGCCACCTTCAGTCTTCAACTGAGCAAGGCCCAGATAGCGCATTTCAACCGTACGTTCCAGAGCCATGTTTGACTTGGTGATTTCGAACACCTTGTCGTACTGGCTTGGAATCATTGTATATTTACCTTCCACACCGCGAAGACCGGGGAGGAGAAGGTCACGAATCTGACTAAGATTGACAGCCATTGGTCCTTACTCCTTATGTACCAGTCGTCACGCGGAAGTCTTGGAAGTTGAATGCGACGATGACGTTGTTATAGCCAGTCGTAACATCCGTACCATTTGCGCCCGGAGGTGCAGTAACAAGACCAATAATGCGGAACGGAAGGGTGGTTGTAGCTGGGTTAATGGTGGTTTGATCCACATAAGCGCCAGACTGACCAGAGAGGGTATTCGGTGAACCCAAAGCAAAGTTGATGTTTGCGTTGATGTCAGCAATACCGATTGCTGTGGTAGAGCCGCCAGCTTGAACCTTGAAGGTTGCTTGAGGATCAGTGATCACATAGGCGGTAACGTCACCAGTTGCACCAGAACCGGGCCAAGAAGGCGACCATACGGTACGACCAAGCGAGGTGTTGAGGTAAGAACAACCAATGAAAATGCCAGCAATCTGAGTTGTGCCAGCGGTTGAACGGGTAACATAACCCGTAGAAAGACTTGTTACAGGATCACCTGAATAGACGGCATTGCTGTCACCGTTAGCGATGAGCCGGGTCTGTTGACCCAGCGAGCCAGTGCGCCCATCCAAAAATCCCGCAAGCTGGAAACCAAAGGGCGCTTGAGTGTTCGCCATAGGTTCGCTCCTGTCGGATAGACCACATTAAAACGGCGCGTTTTAACATCGATCAAGGACAAAAACCGCTACGGCGCGTAACGGAACTGATTTAAGAGTAACATCTATATTATTAAGATGCAACTAGTAATTAAGGGGGATTGCTCCCCCTTAAATTAAGAAGTCGGAATTGACATTGGACCGTAAGACTTACGGATTCCAGATGCGCGATCATTGCGCTCATAGCTTCCCATCGGGACTTGACCCAATGCGCGTTCTTTAGCAGCTACCGCCTCACGCGCAGTCGCTAATTCACGCTGTTTTGCCATGTTGGAGATCTCTTCAGGACGCTCCATAAGAATCATACCCTTACGAATAATCGCGCCTTTGGCACCAATTGGCACAAGTTCAGGATGACGTTCAGCAGGAACAGCTTCCCAACCCGCCTGACGAAGTTCTGTCGCGTATGTATCGTCTTCCATACCCGCCGTTGAATGGCGTTTCCAGTTGTAATCCCAACCTTCTGGGATCACACGAGGATCAATATAGAACTCATCATACATAGATGGGTCATTTTGCTGTTCACTCATGCGTGAACGCAATTCTTCCGCACGAAGAGCCGCCTCACGAAGCCCGCGACTTACAGGCGCAAGCGTTTTCATCTCTTTGACTTCTTCGTCAGTCGGGACTCTTAATGAATTTTCCACTTTGACATCCTCAATTTCGTTTGATGTTTCAAGAAAACCCCTTGCAGGGCGTCCGGGACTGCGTTTTTCATTCATACTCATATCCTAATCTCCCCTTTATCAACGTAATATGCGAATCCTGCTGCATATTCATCTTCCTCCATACCCAAATCAGCCGCCATTTGGCGCTGGGCGGGGGTCAATTGAACCGCAACGGTTCCATTATTACGATGCGTGATGGGTGAACGGGTAACTGGGGCCGCTGTAGAAGGTGCGCGACCCGAACTTTGTGCTGGGCGGGAGTTGTTATAGCCCATATGCCGATCCAAAAATGAAAAATACTCAGGAGAATCGACCTGAATACCTTTTGCGACGGCACTATAATGCCCCGCAGTCATTTCTGCATTCTTTGCTGGATCTTTTAACACTTCCACATGCGCACGAACCCAAGAAGCAGAAGCTGGACTTAACGTACTCAGCTTTTGTTCAATAGGATCTGCCGCTACTTGCTGTACTTGTGGCTGCGGTTGTTGATATTGCTGCCTTGGCTGCGATGCCATATGGCGTTCATATTCCAAACGCTCCTCAAGAGCGACTTTGCCTTGCGCTAATTGCGTTAAACGGGACTCAATTTGAGCCATTTGACGCTGAATCTTAGCCGCCTGTGCATAATCACCTCTTTCAAGGTTACTTGCATAATCCCGTTCAAGCATTTCACCATCGCGTTCAAACGATGCAATAGCGTTAACAAATGCTGTAAGTTGGGAATCTTGCGCGGACATAGACATCTGCTGAACTTCTTGCGCTTTTTTATTCGCAAAATCTTCAGCTTGCATGCGAAGACGCTTTTGTTCTTCCGCTTCGCGTTGTTTTTCCGCTAATTGGCGGCGTAAAAGTTCTACGCCTTGGTCAGTTGCGTCGTTTTGTTGTACTTGTTGAACTGGTTGCTCTTTAACAGCCGCTGGTTCCGCCTTAACTTCAACCTTGGGTTCATCCGCCCCTAAATCAAAATCAAGTTGTTTAACAATCCGTTTTTCGTCAATGACGACTTCTTTAATTTGATCATCCATGATGGTCCCCTTAGAAAACTGTATCTGGTGTGGGGATAGCCATACGGATATTAATATCTTGCAGCATGCGGCAAAGAACGCCGTTTACATTCAGACTCCATCCATCACTAACCCGGAAAGTAATCCAATCACCAATTTCAACGTCTTGCCCGCCAAAACCATACTTTTCATCATCAACAAAAGCCATTGGACCTTTTTTAAGAACAAGGCCGACTTTTCCTTGATAATCGTCTTCTTTACGGGTGGTGTCTGAAATATAAATGCCTGATGCTAATTTTTCAGGCCGCTTGTAAACCGCACATAAAATCCAATTGTTGTAGATTTTAATGTCGTCAATGATCCCAATGCTATCCATCAGCTCCTTGCGGGGATCAACCGCATGAGCCATTTTCATTAAAGACATAGTCTTACCTCGCGTTTTGAGTTTTGCCGATCAATTGGTCATTGATCTCTTTTGCCCAGATAAGTGCGTCGGAAATTCCTTTTAAATACCCGACGTATTGCTTGTAATCCTCATAAGTTTGGGCGGAACCACCAAGAAGAAACTCTCCTCTTGTCCGCTTTTCTTCCTCAAGACGTTCCTGCAATTTGATAAGCAGGAACGTATCCAACGTAACCATGTGTCTCCTTAACTATAAGTGGGCCACTTTCTTTTTTCCAGACGGCCTAAACCGCTGCCGGAACCGTAATCATGCTCCTGATACTTGGGCATGCCTTGATTAACGCGACCGCCCGACTTGCGAGCCATCGGAGGAACTGGAGGAGCCAACGAACCCATACCGGGTACTTGAGGCGCACCCATAGCGCCCAAGCCGGGGCCAGCGCCAGCAGGAGGCATCATTGGAGCGCCGCCTGCGGGAGGACCACCAGCAGGGCCAGCAGCAGCAGCAAGAGCCGCCAATGGATTCATGCCCATGCCTTGATCTTGCGGCATTGGTTGGGGTTGACCAATATTGATAACAACTTTGGTTTCTTTGCCCTTTTTAACAGAACCGCCAGTAGCGCGTTTAATGCGACCACCATTTTTATCTGTCGATACAGACCTATCACCGACCTGACCAGATGAACCAAAACTATTTGTGTTATATGATGGCCTACGATTTTCTCTTTCGTCTTCAGTGCTTTCAGACCTACGTTGAGTTTCTAAACCACGAAATTCTGGAGGCAAAGGAAGCATATAACCAGCGTATTTATCAACTATTGGTCCGCCCGCATCTTTGTGAGTGCGGTGTTTTAATGCGGTACCCTTAACCATTGATTTGATAAGCTTTTTGTCTTCCGCAACATCAGGATGACGTTCTACGGAACCACCTTTTTTACGACCAATCATCGGGGGAGGGGGGACAACTGCTGGGCGAGGCATTGCGGTGCCAGCAGCAGCGGGAAGATTGTTAGGAGCAGGAAGGCCAGCTTTACGTTTACGCGCAAGCATTGCACCAACCATTTTTTTCTTAATAGCGGGGTTACCCATTGGACCGCCGACAGCTTTCTTAGCGGCACCACCCCAACACATACCATCACCCGGAGGTTCAGCCATTGTTGGACGACGGGGAGGAAGAGGAGCAGGACGAGCGGGAGCAGCAGGAGTTGCGGTTGGTGACATCACTGGACGCCTACCGGGTCCACGAAGACCGCCTGTTGAAACATCTTGGTTCATCGGGTTATTGCGCATGCGAGCAGCAGCAGCCAATTGTTCCGGTGTTAACCCGCCGCCATCCATTTTATGGGCGCGAGGCTTATGACCAAGGTGATGTTTTGCTTTATGTCCCTCCATATGAGCGACTTTACCACCACGCTTAAACCGTTGTTTTCCAACAGGAAGTTTTCCTGCGGGAACGACGCTATCCAACTGCGGGACACCATCATACGGTTCAGTATCGCTAAAAGAAGTATCTTTGTGCTTCTTATGCAGACCCATACGTTCCATTTTGGAATGATAGGCGGATTTAGCGTCGTGTTTATAGTGCGTCATCGTGGACACTCCGGGGATAAGATAATGTATATTAACCTACATTATGCCTTCTGCCAATTGTTAAACATTAGGATTTTGTTGAATTTGCTGCAAAGCAGGCCCAACAACACTCTCAGCTTCTTGAGCGGATTCGGGATGAACGGCGATCTCACGCGCAAGCTGGAGAAGTGCAATTTTCTCTTTGCTCTCACGATCAGCCGCCCGATTTTCCGCATCCGCCTGCACATCAACAGCGCGGACTTTAACTTCCGCAGCTTTTGCTTGAGCATCGATCATTTTCGCTTGTGCAGCCATCATCATCGCAGGATCTGACGACGGGCCAGCAGGTGTAATATTGAAGAGAGATGCTGCGTCATCGATGCCCAGCATATTTAAAATGCGCTCATCAACGGCTTTTGCGTTATACAAACCGGGATTTTGCGACTGCAACTGCTTAATTGCCATTGCTTTTTGAATACGGGCGGACTGAGATGGCGTATTCGGATCAGCGACGGGAACAAGATTGACGTTGTTCAAAGCGCCAATCAATATATCCGGCGTCCATTGATATGCTGGATACTGGTTGTTTTCCCAAAATGCATATGGGTCTTCTTTGAACAAATCCCGAAGCAATTGAAACTCAACCGCTTGAGATGCATGCATGCGCTTATGGACGGATGACATGACCTTTTGCGCTTGTTCAATTAACGCAATGGTTGTTCCTACGGGCGCTTGTGAATTTCCATCACCGACTTGAATATCCGCAGTACCGCCAAGACGCTGACCGTTTTCCTGTACCATACTCAAAAGATTCAAGAATCCGCCGTCTACGGAACGGTATGGAAGATCCATAACAATGTTTTGAATAGGTTGCCCGCCCGTCTCAATTGCAACACCAGATCCGGGCGCAACACGAAATTCGTTTGTATATTGGCGTCCCGCTTG
>Ga0007827_10000580_pt1 | contig 11578 bp, 11 predicted proteins | sample CryBogCBE16Jul07_FD_60332 | JGI IMG/M metagenome (GOLD analysis project Ga0007827, IMG submission 60332) | Freshwater microbial communities from Crystal Bog, Wisconsin, USA - CBE16Jul07 | ecosystem: Environmental > Aquatic > Freshwater > Lake | place: Crystal Bog, Wisconsin, USA | collected...
TCGCGCTCGATCCACTGGTTCAGGGCGGAGGCCCCTGCGGCGCTAAGTGCCGTCCCGGCGAGCGTGGCCGCGAGCAGCGTCCAGTCCATGGGGCCGTGCCATCCGGTCAGGAAGCCGACCAGCGCGGTGAGCAGGACGAGGAGGGAAAGCCGTGCCTTGGAAAGCTCGCCGAGATCTCCGAGAAGGCCGCTTCCCTTGGCTACCCCCGGCTTGGAGGCGATCGCTTCCGTCACGTTCATGCGGGGATCTTTCCGGTTGCGTGACCGGCGCAGAACAACCGGAAAACCAGCAGGATGGTGAATCCCGTCAGCAGGGCCCCTAGGGCCACATGGGACGTCGCCACGTCGGCCGCCTTGTTGAACCATATCGTCATCGCCCCGAGCAGGATCTGAAGCAAAACCGCCCCGCACCAGAGAAGGCTCCACCCGCGCAACCAATGGCCAAGCGGCGTCACCGTCACGGCCCGCGCGACGAAAACGATCACGACGACAAGGAGGGCGAGCGCCCCGAATCGATGCGTCAACTGCAGATGGATCTGGGATACGGAAACGGGAGCCATCCGGTCCTGCTGACGCTCCGCATTGATCCTCTCCATGGAAGCTGGAGAAGTGTCGGGTAAGAACGCCCCGTAGGCTGCCGGAAAATCGCGGATCGCCAGTGGTGCGTGCTGATGACGGATCGTGGCGGCGATTCCAAGCTGGAAATAGGTGAGGCAGAGGGCGGCGATTCCGAGGCGACGAAAGGACGAGGCAATCGGATCACCGGTCCAGGCGCCGTTGAGAAAACCCCTCCCGGTCACCGCCGAAATCACCAGGAGGAGACCGAAAAAACTCTGGGCAAGCGCCGTGTGGAAGATGCCGATCTGATCCTTGTAGAGAGTGACACGGAGACCGCCGAGCACCCCTTGGACAACCACGGCCAGAACTGCAGCCACGGCCAATCCCCGGACCCACGGGCGTTTTTCCTTCCAGAAAGTCACTCCTGCCAGAATCAGGGTGAGAAATCCGACTCCGGATGCGATGAGACGGTGGGAGTGCTCCCAGAAAATTCCTCCGACCCACCTGGAGTAGGGGAAGAGGAACATGTTGTAGCCGTAGGTGGTCGGCCAGTCCGGCACCGACATGCCTGCCCCTTTTGATGTGACAAGCCCCCCCACAATGATCAGCAGAAAGGTTGCTACCGCCACCAGCACCGCGATCCGGTGCACGGGAACCAACCGTGCCGTCACCGGGGATTGCCCACCGATCGACCCGCCCCTCATGGCTAAGGTCAATGAACCTCCAGGGTGATGTTCTCGGGGGCCTTTTCGTTCTGCGGGAGGAAATCCCTCTCCAGCCCCGGCACGCTGTACTCGTACGGCCCGTGATAAACAGTCGGGATCACCGGGAAATTGCCGTGCTGGATCGGATGGGAAAGCGTCCATTCCAGCGTGGTGGAGTTCCACGGGTTGGCGGGGGCGTCAGGAGCCTTGGCAAGGCTCATGAACATGTTGACGAGAAAGGGGATCGTCGAGAGACCCAACCCCATCGCCCCGATTGTGCAGACGACGTTCAGCGGCTGCACCTGGCGCAGGCAGTCGTAGACGGTCGGATCTGCTATGCGCCGCATCATCCCGGCCAGACCGAGATTGTGCATCGGGAAGAAGGTGAGGTTAAAAAAGACGAAGGTCATCCAGAAATGGATCCACCCCAACGTGTTGTTGAACATCCGGCCGGACATCTTCGGAAACCAAAAGTAGATCGCAGCGAAGGCCGAGAAGATGCTTCCCCCGAAGAGAACGTAGTGGAAGTGGGCGACAATAAAGTAGGTGTGATGGACAAAAAGGTCGATCGGGGTCGCCGCCATGAAGATGCCGGAGAGACCCCCGATGACGAACATCGAGACAAAGGCAACGGCGAAGGCCATCGGAACCGTGTAATGAATGTTTCCGCGCCAGATCGTGCCCATCCAGTTGAAGGTCTTGATGGCGCTCGGGACGGCGATGACCATGGTCGAGACACCGAAGGCGGCACTCAAGGTCAGATTCATGCCGCTGACGTACATGTGGTGCCCCCAGACGATGAAGCCGAGTGCGCCGATGGCAATGATGGCCCAGACCATGGCCTTGTACCCGAAAACCGGCTTCCGGGAATTCACGGACAGGATCTCCGATGTCAGTCCCATGGCTGGCAGGATCAGGATGTAGACCTCAGGATGTCCGAAGAACCAGAACAGGTGTTGCCAGAGGAGGGGTTGCCCGCCCCCGGAAGGCTTGTAAAAGGTCGTCCCGAAGTTGAGGTCAAAGATGATGAGGGCGGCCGCGGCGGAAAGCACGGGGATCGCAAGAATCAGGAGGATGGCCGTAATAAAGATCGCCCAAACGGGAAGCGGCATCCGGAACATCGTCATTCCCGGGGCCCTCATCGTGATGACCGTAGTGATGTAGTTCACGGCTCCCGTCAACGACGAGAGTCCGTTGAGGAAGAGGGCCGTGCACCAGAGCGTCTGCCCGAGGGGTGTCCCGTTGTACTTGGCAAAGCTGCTGAGCGGGGCGTAGGCGGTCCAACCCGTTCCGGGGGCTCCGCCCGGCATGAAGAGGGATCCCATCATCACGACTCCCGAGACGAAGAAGAGCCAGTAGCTGATTTCGTTGAGCGTCGGGAAGGCCATGTCGCCTGCGCCGATCTTCAGAGGAATCAGGAAATTTCCGAAAACACCGATCAGGACCGGCATCGCCACGAAGAAAACGAGGATCGTCCCATGCATGGTCACGAGCATGTTGTATCCCCCCGGTATCAGGGCTCCGTCATCGCTGACGATCGTGGAGGGCAGGAGGTGGCCGATGACCGGAATGGGGTGTCCGGGGAAGGCAAGCTGCCACCGCATGGCCACCGCCATCGCTCCGCCGACGATCAGGAAAAAGGCAGCAGAGAAGAGGAACTGCAGGGCGATCACCTTGTGATCGGTGTTCCAAAGATAATGCATGAGGCCATGTTTCCCATGACCGTGACCATGTCCTGTCTCAACGATGGGGGTACCGGCGGTGATGGTGGCGCTCATAAGAAAAAATTATCAAATTCCTAGGGACTGGTCAATGCGGCCACGGGAGGCACATCGGGCTTGGAAAGGGCAGTGCCGGCATTTTTTTCCTGCCGCGGTTTGAGCCACTTGACGAACTCTTCTTCCGTCACCACATGGATCGGGGCCTTCATGTTGTAGTGGCCCGTGCCGCAAAGCTGGTTGCAGGCGATCTGAAAATCCCCGGTCCTGGTGGCCTGAAACCAGACCCAGCCGATCGTGCGTCCCGGCACGCAATCCTGATAGAGGCGGAACTCGGGAACGTAGAAGGAGTGGATCACGTCCCGGGAGTGGAGCAGAAGGTGAACCGGACGGCCCGCGGGGATCACCAGTTCCGTGGTGATCACATCCTGGGCCGTCAAGGGGTTGGCCGGATCGGTGCCGAAGGGATCCTGATCCGTGATCCTTCGGACATCCATGGGGGCCAGCTTTCCGGAAATGCCGGGATATCGCATCTGCCAGCCGAACTGGTAACTGGAGACGTCGATCTCGAAGGAGTTGGCGGGGGCCTGCCTGTGGATCTCGTCCCAGAGATTGTTGCCGTAAATGGCCAGTGCCAGGAAGACGATCGTGGGAGCGGTGGTCCAGATCACCTCCAGTTTGTCGTTGCCGTGACTGTAGAAGGCCTTGTGTCCGGGACGTTTGCGATAGGCGATCAGGAAGTAGATATAGGTTCCTTGCGTCAGAACGAAGACGGTCGTCGTCAACCAGAAGATCACCATGAAAAGGGAGTCGATCTTCTCACCGTGAACGGTCACGCAGGGGGGAAGGCCCCAGATATTCCCACTCCGCTGCTCCGCCATCGCACTGACCGCCGTCAGGGCAAAAGCCAGAAAGGCTAGGAATCGGGGCCGAATGATGCTCTTCAGGAGGTTTCTCATCGTGTTTCCCTTATTGGCCCGCCGGTGCCATCTGCATCAGTTCGGCCTGGGTCCAGGGATCCGACTGATCCTTGTGTTCGCCGCGGACCTTGGCGACAAAGGCCGGATCGATGGCCGGCGCGTTGTTCCCCCAGTCCGAACGGATGTAAGTCAGGACCGCCGCGATCTGCTCGTCGGTGAGTTGCTTCCACTGGGGCATGGCGTTGTTGTAGGAGCCCCCCTTCACGCTCATGGGCCCCTGATGACCGTTGAGCATGATCATCACGAGATGGTTCTCCCCGTGCTTGGCGTCGAAATCGACCCATTCGCTGCCTGCCAGCGGAGGGAACTGCCCGGCCACCCCGAGGCCATTGGCCTGGTGGCAGACGACGCAATTCTGGGAATAAAGACGCTTGCCGACCACCTTGGGATCGACCGGAGGAGCCGCCTGTGTTCCGCCCCCGGCCCAACTCACGGCATCGCTCTCGTAAATGTCGGAACGGAAACCTCCGCTGTTGAACGCCAGATAGAGGCCGCCGAGAAAAAGCGAAAGCATGAAGGCCCCGACTAGCCACGGGGAAAGGGGCCGGGGCGAAGGTTCGCTCCCGCCGCCATCGGTGTGATGTTGGTCGTGATGCACGGTCTTGTTCTCCTTATTTCGCGGCACCCTTGGCCCCGTTCTTCAGGGGAGCCTCGGGCAAGGGATAATCTTGGCGCAGGGAGAGCAGATAGGCGACGAGGTTCTTTGCCTCGGCCGTGGGAACCACTTCGTAGCCCGGTTTCGGGGCGTCGGCACCCTGCAGGTCCAATGCTTCCGTCGAGCGCTCCCCCTGGATTTTGCAAACCTGAAAAAGATGACGGAAGGATGGCATCACGGAACCTTCGCACTCGAGGGAAGGGGCGTAGAGATGACGGTAATGCCATGCCGCGTCGGGCCTTCGGACCCCGACATTGGAAAGGTCCTGCCCAAGCCGGACGGAACCGAGGAAGGCAGAGGAATCCCGCAGGTAATCCCGGGCGACCGAGGGACGGGCTCCCCAACCTCGCGCAATGTCGGTCCCCGTGACGCTGGTCTGGCGCACCTGCTGGCTATGGCAGGCGATGCAGCCCTCGGACGCGTAGACGCGCTGGCCGGCGATGGCATCCCCACGCAGGTTCGGCGGAAGCGAGGCCCCGGAATCGGCGTCGGGCACGGGGGTCAACCGCCCCAGTTCCAGGGCCGAATAGGCCACGACCCCCGACCAGGAGGTCAGGAACACCAGAAGGATGCCGGTCAGCAGTGTCGGGAGTCGGTGCATGGATTATTTCTTGGGGAAGAGGAACCCGGAGGCCAGCGCGCCGGTGAAATGAACGGTCACGATCAGAGCCGAGGGAAGCAGAAGGAACAGCCAGACCGCGCACTCCAGCACGTGGAAGGGCTGCATGAACGAGGTGATGTTCAGGAAAGAAACCACTGGGTCAAGCAGCGCGAGTCCCGCAACGAGACCGTCCAGGACAAGAAGCGCTGACATGAGGCAGAGTCCGGAGAACGCGAGCCAGTAGTGCAGGTCCGAAAGAGTCCGGTGCCATCCGTCGCGGCCCAGCATCGGGGGAATCGCGAGGTAGAGCACCCCGAAGAGCGGGAACGAAACGGCCCCGAAGAGCCAGAGTAGGTCGCCGGATGCCGTGAGGCTGGTGAAACGCGCGAAGGCGCTCACTCCGGGAAGAGAAAGACAAGCCCCGAGGATGGCGGCCGCGAGGAGAAGGGAGAGTCCCGAGCCCAGGAAGCCGGCGGCGACACACGGCCCGGAAGTGCTGCCCCGACCGGAAGCGGAGAGATTGATCACGGCAATGAGGACCGGGATCAGAAGCATCACCCCGGCGACGATGCCCGCCGAGCACATCCATGCGGGAATCGGCCCCCCGATCAGGCGACCGAGGCCGGACCAGCCGCCGAGAAGGATCAGCAGCCAGAAGCCGAGAGGCGCCAGATTCCTGTGGGAGAGGTGGCGGCCGTGCAGGCGCGGAAGAAGGCCGTAGAGGGCTCCGAGGGAAACGGGAAGGAGCCAGAGGAGAAGGAATCCGTTGCAGAACCAGCCCTGCACGGCCCCCTGCGCGGAGGCGGCGATCGGCTTCCAGACCAGAAGGAGGTTCGCCGTCCCGTAGACCCACGGAAAACAGCAGAATCCCGCCACCAGATACCAAAGGGCGGCTTCGGCCCTTGCCCCCGAGGCAGCTCCTGCACGGCGGTCGAAGAGGCACACCACCCAGATCCCGATCAGCAGAAAGGATATCAAAAGGATTGCCGAGGCCCACCCGGGATACTCGAGCCATTCGATCCCGGTGGAATAACCCGCCATGATGGCAAGCGTTCCGAGAAGCACGGCGAGGTTCCAGAGCACCACGGCCGAGGTGATCAGCGTGCGAAGGATCACACCGCCGAGAGGACGTTCGCAGAAACGGGCCATGAGCCAGATCCCAGCCGCGATCGCCGCCTGGGAAGCCCAGCCATAGAGGAAAAGATCCCTCGCCATTTCCACAAGGCGTCCATAGCCGAGAAAGGAGACCCCGGAGAGGAATCCAGGAAAGGAGAGCTTGATGGAGGCGATCAGCGAAATGAGGGAGCCGATCAGGAGCCAGTGCAGGGCGTTTCCGAACAGCATCAGGACCGGAAGACGGACCGAGGCGTCGATGCTGACGGAGGGATCGCCTCCCGAGGAGGAATCCCCGCCTTGATGATGGGAGAGGATCGGGTCGCTCATGGCTTCGGCATGCTCGGGGTGGAGGAGGGGGATGTCGCCGGGACTGCGGCGGGTGCTTGCGTCAGGGGCTGGGAAGAAACCTGATTCTGCGCTCCCGCCGGGGCGGAAACCGCCGAGGGGGTTGCCTTGCCCAGTTCGGGAAGGATGAGTTCCATGGCCTTCGCGACGGGGATATGGACGATTCCCTTGGACCGGTCATTCCATCCGTAGGTAGAAAGCTGGTTGGAATCCGCTGCGCGCAGATCGGAGAGGTTCTTGAGGCGCGTTTCCGCGCGTGCGGCGTCCTCTGCCTCGGTCGGGGTTCCTCCGCCGGTCAATTTCATGCCCGCCAGAACGGCCGCCAGCAGCACCAGAAGCAGGAGGGAGAAAAGAAGGAGGGCCCGGACGGGACGGGGGCCCGCGGCACGGTTTTCGGCGGAAGTGGCGTGATCGTGGCTCATCAGTCGGTGTAGTCGGCTGCCTCGGCGAGGCGCGGGTCACGCGCGGGCCAGAGCGGGGAATCCCCGAGATTCTTCAGGAAAAAAGCCCCGAGGGTGCATCCGATGGCCAGCAGGGCCGCGACATCCAGGATGGCCGGATGGAATCCACGGGGATGCAGGACAGGCAGGACGATCGTGTAGATGTCGAGCAGATGCATCAGGAGAATCCAGCCGGCGACCAGTCCGAGGAAACGCGCCGAGGCCTTCGGGGAGCGGAAGAGTAGCAGGGTGAAGGGTACGACGAAATGGCCGGCCACCAGCAGGATTCCGAGGATCTTCCATGAGCCGCTGGAGCGGATCACGTAGTAGGCGGCCTCCTCGGGAATGTCCGCGTACCAGATCAGCATGTACTGGGCAAAGGCGATCCAGGACCAGAACAGGGTGAACGCGAGGAGAAGTTTTCCCAACGCGTAGTTGTGCTCGGAAGTGAAAACCTGCCGAAGATAACCGGCGTTTCGGAGGGCATTTGCGACCAGGATGATGACGCAGAGGGAGGAGAGGGCTGTCCCGGCGAAGACATAGAGTCCCCAGATCGTGGAATTCCACTTCCATTGCAGGCCCATGAGCCAGTCGATGGCCCAGAACGAGAGGGCAATGGCCCCGACGGGGATCGTCAGGAAGGCGAGGCGGCGGTTACGAAGCGAGTGGACGACGTCACCGTCCTTGTCCTGAAGCAGGGAGTTGTGCCGCAGCACAAGGGCGACGATCGAGAAGAACAGGAGATAGAAGGCCGTGCGGATCCAGAAGAAGTTCACGTTCAGATAGGCGGCTTTTTCAGCGAGTTCCCGATTCGACGCCGGGGAGAGGGCCATCCACTCCCAGACCTTCGGGGCAACAAGGAGGAGGGGAAGCAGGAGAAGGGAAAGCAGCGGAAGCAGGCAGGAAATGTTCTCCAACTGCCTGCGGATCCCGACACTCCACGCGGCGTCGGTGGCGTGGTGAACGACCACCCAGAACAGGCAACCGACAAGGATCGTGAAAAAGAAACTTCCGGCAAAAAGCCATGAGAAGGCGAACTGCCTCGGATCGGCCAGACCGAGAAGGGCCGAGACGGCAAGCGATGCCAACGCCGTCAGGCAGAGGCCGACCCAGCGGGTGCCGACATGCCTGTAGTCGAAGGTTTCGGCGGAGGGAAGGGTGGTGATGTCGTCGCTCATGGCTTGGCGGCGGGGTTGGTGCCGGTCAGCGCGGACTGCTCGGCCGGAGGCACATCGTTGATCGTTGCGTTCTGGGAACGCTGCAGGGCGCGGATGTAGCCGATGATCGCCCAGCGGTCGGCGACCTGAATCACGGAACCGTATCCCAGCATGGTGTTCTTGCCGTTGACGATCGTGTTGTAGATTTCCCCGTCCGTCATCGTGCGGAGACGCTGCTGCTGAAGGTTGGCGACGCCTACCAGACCGTATTTGGTCGCGATACCGTTCCCCTGCCCGGTCTCGCCGTGGCAGACGGCGCACTGGATCCTGTAGCGTTCGCGACCGCGTTCGAGGGTTGCCATGGTGGCGGTGAAGGGCAACCCGTTGCCCCAGTTCGTTCCGATTTTACCCGTATCGGCATATCCCTCGCTTCCGGAAAAGAAGACCGCATTGTAGGGAGTGCCCATCGTGGCGCCGGAATTGTCCGTGGGTTCGCAGTAGCCGAAGGGAACCGTTCCATCGACATGGGGACGGGCTCCGCGACCGTCGGCGTAGAATTCGCTGGGAGCCTGGGCCTTGACCTTGGGCTGGCGGACCATGTCGGGAAAAATCTCGATCGGGGGACGCTTGGTCTTGTGCGGCAGGAAGGAGTAATCCCTCAGTCCCATGACGGCCACAACGAGCAGGGTGACAAGCGTGAGAAGGAGGACGAAGTAGCGGACCATGGATCAGTTGCCGTGACGGCCCTCCGGTTGGCTGCCCCCGTCATGGGCGCAGGTCTCGAGGTGAATCGCGGTGATGTCCCCGGCACCCGCGTTTTCCAGGAGTTCGGAGACCCCGCGCACGGAGAACCGCGCATCGGTGGCATCGACGGAGAGGAAAAAACCGCGCGATGCATCCTTGGCAAAGAGATCCCAGGCAAACATCGGGTGGTTCCATCGAGGCATCCCGCCGAGTGCGATCATGCCCACCACGGCGGTGACAGCTCCGATCATGAGGGTCAGGGCGACCACGATCGGAACGAACATCGGCAGGGCCACGAGATCGACCGGCTTGCCGTCGACCACCAGCGGATAGATCAGGCAGGTGGGGACGAGTTCCATCGAGAGGGCGATCAGGATCGCGGAGACACCTCCGCCGAGAACCAGAAGGCTGAGGATCGACTTGGGCAACCGCATGGCCCTGTCCAACCCGTGGATGGGATAGGGAGTGTAGCACTCGAAGCGGGTGAGACCGGCTGATCGGAGGGCATCAGCGGCGCCGATCAGGCTTTCCGGGGAGTCAAAACGGGCTCCGATCGCATGAAGCGGTTCGCGGATCGATCCGGCAACGGGAAGGTGATGTCCGTGGAAGGACTGTGTCGCGGAGCCCATGTCAGCGTCCCTCCCCGGCGTGATGAGGCTGGGCACCCGGCAGTGCGGCCTTGAGTTCGTTCATGCTCATGATGGGCACGAAACGGATGAAGAGCAGGAAGAGGGTGAAAAAGATCCCGACGGTTCCGGTGGCTGTCAGGATGTCGACGACGGAGGGATGGAAATTCCCCCAGGACGAGGGAAGGAAATCGTGCAACAGCGAGGTGGTCACGATCATGAAGCGCTCAAACCACATGCCCACGTTGCAGAGGATCGCCAGGACGAACACGAGCGGCAGGCAAGTGCGGACGCGCTTGAACCAGAAGAGTTGGGGGATGGTGAGATTGATCGAGAGACAAGTGATCGCATACCAGCTGGCGGTGCCGTTGAAGCGCTCCCAGAAAGCGCCGCGCTCGAAGACATTGCCGCTGTACCAGGCATTGAAGAGTTCGAACACGTAGACGTAGCCGACGCAGGAGCCCATCATGAGCAGGAGCATGCCCACCTTTTCCAACTGGGCGGGGGTGATGAGGTCCTTCAGCTGGGGGTAAAGGGCACGAAGCGGAATGAGGAGGGTCAGCACCGTGGCGCTACCGCTGTAGACAGCCCCGACCATGAAGTAGAACGGGAAAATGGTGGCGTGCCAGCCGGGGATCACGGAGGTGGCGCAGTCCGAGGCCACGATTGTCGTCACCGTGACGACGAGGACGGAGGTCAGTCCGGCCAGCAGGACATACATCATCTCGTAGTGACGCCACTGGCGGGCGGTACCGAGCCATCCGAGGGAGACGATGCCGTAGCAGAACTTCCGGACCTTGGTCGTGGCCCGGTCACGGAGAACGGCGAGGTCAGGCACCATGCCGGCGAACCAGAAGAGAGAGGAAACCGTGAGGTAACTCGTGACGGCGAAAACGTCCCAGAGCAGAGGACTTGAGAAGTTGGGCCACATTCCGAAATTGTTCGGGATCGGCGCGAGGAACCAGACGTACCAGACGCGTCCGATATGAATGGCGGGATAGACACCTGCGCAGACGATGGCGAAGACGGTCATGGCCTCCGCGGCGCGGGAGACCGAGAGGCTCCACTTCTGGCGGGTCAGGAAGAGGACCGCGGAGATGAAGGATCCGGCGTGGGCCATCGAGACCCAGAAGATGAAATTGGTGATGTCCCAGGCCCAGAAGGCGGGGCTGTTCGATCCCCAGACACCGACCCCCGTGCAGATCATGTAGAGGATGCAGGCTCCGCCGGCGGCCGCGAGCGAACCGCTCAGGGCTATGGCTGCATACCACCATAGGGGTGTCTTTCCCTCGACGATCGAGCAGACGGCGTCGGTGACCCAGAGGGGACTCCGGTCGTTGAGCACCTGCGGGGCGCGGGGAAGGACACCGGGCAGGGGGGCGGCGTTCGGTTCCGTCACGGTCGTGGAAGGGGATGCGGACATGTCGGCTTACGCGTTCTCGGGCCTGCGGTTGGCGGCGCCGACCATGTCGGCCCCGGGCATGGCTGGGTTCGGATTGCGGATCCTCGCCATGTAGGAGACCCGAGGGCGGGTTCCGAGGTGGACGAGCGACGAGTAGGTGCGGGGGTTGGCCTTGGCACGGGAGACGGGGCTCTCCGTGTCGTTGATGTTCCCGAAGACAATCGAACCCGAGGGACAGGCCTGCTGGCAGGCTGTCTTGAAGACCGGGAGGGGGGTCTTGGAAACGTCGCTTCCGCCGGCGGCCACCGAGCGGCCGATCTTGGCCTCCTCGATGCGCTGGATGCAAAAAGTGCACTTCTCCATCACGCCGCGCATGCGGACGGTGACGTTCGGATTCTTCGACATCTTGAGGCTGTCGGCCACTCCCTTCGGTGCGAGGGGACCGAAGTAGAGTTCGTCGAGGGGGCGCTGGTTGTTGTCGAACCAGTTGAATCGGCGCACCTTCCACGGGCAGTTGTTGGCGCAGTAGCGGG
>Ga0007827_10000586_pt1 | contig 11491 bp, 8 predicted proteins | sample CryBogCBE16Jul07_FD_60332 | JGI IMG/M metagenome (GOLD analysis project Ga0007827, IMG submission 60332) | Freshwater microbial communities from Crystal Bog, Wisconsin, USA - CBE16Jul07 | ecosystem: Environmental > Aquatic > Freshwater > Lake | place: Crystal Bog, Wisconsin, USA | collected...
CGCTTTATGACAATGCCATGATTGGCATTACCAGTCATTCCAAGATCCCCTTGCGTTTGGCTGCGATGCTTGGATTTTCCATGGGATTGCTGAGTATGCTTGTGGCAGGTGGTTATTTGATAGCAAAATTACTTTTCTGGTACACTTTCCCATTCGGAACAGCACCACTTGTCATTGGACTCTTTTTCTTTGCCTCGGTACAATTATTCTTTATCGGAATCCTTGGGGAATATATCGGAGCTATTTACACCCAGGTGCTCCAGCGCCCGTTAGTCGTTGAGAAGGAGCGAATTAATTTTTAAATATCTGGATTAAAGTTTAATGAAAATACGAGCGGCTGGAACTATTTTACCTTCCCTAACTTCAATTAGGGCAGTTGCCGCAGTTGCCGTCGCGATTTGTCATGCGCGGGCTGCATGGCCCTGGCCTCATCATTTTCTATTTAATTGGATAGGACAGATAGGATGGTTGGGGGTTCCGCTATTCTTTATTCTTTCAGGTTTTGTACTTATGTGGTCATTCGGTGAAAACATCGGTGGAGTTTCCTACGTTCTTCGAAGGCTTACTAGGATTTACCCCTTGCACCTACTGTGTTTTACTCTTTCCCTAAGCGCATTCGCGGCATTGGGAAGTCCCTTAGCCGGGTATGTTGGTACATCCGTTGGTACAATATTAAATGTACTTCTTCTGCAGGGTTGGGTTCCTGGTCATCCCGAAATCAGACAGGCATGGAATGGTGTATCCTGGACTCTATCCTGCGAGTTTTTCTTTTATTTGTGTACGCCATTTATTTTTCCATATCTAATGAAACTAAAGGCAAAGCAGTCATTCGCACTAGCCTTGGCTCTCTGGTTGCTTCTTGGTTTGTGTGCAGGTTTAGCCTCATTTTGGCGCATGAATGATGCTTTGGATTTTCTTAAATTTAGTCCTTTTGCAACTATTTTTATTTTTATCATAGGTGCGGCTGGTGTGGGTTTAATGAGAGGTAAATACAAACTCCCGAGCCCTAGTATTTCAATACTGTTAATCGTAATTCCTCTCATCGGGTACTGTCAGATTGTTGATGAAAAGGAGCGGGTTGACTCCTTGATGTACTTCATCATGATTCCTGGGGCGCTTTTCCTTATTTTAGGGTTGGCTAAAAAGGATTCCAGTGGGACTAAATCATTGTTGGATTGGAGCCCTTTTAGGATTCTGGGTGAGTCGTCATATGCTCTTTACATGATTCATGCCCTCTGGCTCGGAATTTTCGGCTTTCTCGTTGTCAAAATTTCCAGGTCTTTAATACCGCATGATGAACTAGGGGATTTGGGGTTTTTAATCACCTTTTTGTTTACATCAATAGTATTTTCATTGGTCTTGCACTACTGCTTCGAATTGCCTGTTCGCAGGTTTTTATTGAGTTTGATGAAAATGAGGCAGTCAAAAGTATATTGACGTTTAGCTGAATGCACATTGATTTCCGATTATCGGAAAAATAATTGGCCGCTAACAAAAGCATGGGTCACTTAAAGACGCAAAAATGATTCATCTTATGAACCTTTATGGCGTGCCTTTTTAGCATCATTGATAGATTTGTCATGCAATCATCGTCAACGCTCAGAGGGATTAAGATGAAGTTGAGAGTTGTAGGCCTTCTCGACGATCTCCAAAATAGGCATTTCTGATTCCAACTCCCGATGACATCTAAAAGCACTTTTGCTGAAAAATCAATCCACTGGCCTTATTGGGCAGCGGGTTTCTTCGTCCTGATCGTGGCCCTCAGTTGGATTGGCGAATCCCCCAGTCGCGAAGAACTCTTCGGGGACACGGGAAAACTCTGGGACATGCTTGCATCAAGGGGGGCCAATTGGACTCCCAACTATCTGCTGGGTCACAGCAGCACGGTTTACAGCGCCGGTGCGATTGCCACATTCCTAACGACCGGTTTCTCAAAGATCTTCGGCGGACTCTTTGGCAATTTTATCTCAATCAAGATCGTGATACTTGCATTCTTGCCATTCGCCTTCTGGACGATGCGGCTTTTTCTCCAGCGGTTGAAAGTCGCTTCCGCAGAGGCTTCCCTCGGTGCTCTTCTTTATCTGGTGATGCCCTCGATGCTTGTCGCCATCGGGATCTACGAGCATTGGACGGTAGGTCTCTGCTTTGTCTTCACACCGCTGATCCTGCGCGGCATCCTTGCCGTGGCCGAGAAATCCTCACCACGGGAGATCGTTGGGCTGGGCCTTGCTGCCTCGGCGCTCGCTCTCAGCTACACAAAGATCGCGGTGACGATGTCGCCGATCCTGGTTCTCTGGACCCTTGAGGCACTCCGTCAGAATCCGTCTAACCTACGCAAGGCTCTTGTCGGCTATGCCGGTGCCTTGGTGGTGGCCGGCCTCACGGCCATCCTCATCCTCCTGCCGGGCTCACGGGAATTCGGCTTTGCGGCTGGGTTCCTCTTCGATCCCGTCGATGGTTGGAAGCATCACTATTCCTTCAAGACTCCGCTTCTCTGGATCGACCTCTGGGGTGTACTGACCAAGGGGGGAGACGGCAACCTCACGGGGGATGCCGCGATGTTCTGGATCGGACTGGTGCCGCTGGCGGCGCTTTCCCTTGCGCTAGGCCTTGGATCGTTGTCGGAATGGCGCGCAAGCAGGATTGGGCGCTGGTTCCTGGTGCTGACGGCCTGCTGGTTGGTCGGGACATGGTTTTCCTCCGGTCCTGATGGGCTCCTGCTTGGCCACATCAATGTCCTCAAGACTGCGCAGGGACTACCCGACACCTCGATCCCGATCCTCTGGCTTTCCTTCATCTGGCTGGGATGGATGATCTATCGCACCGCTTCGCAACTCCTGAGTAATCAGCCGTTTTGGGTTCCTGCCCTTGTCGCCGCCGTGGTGCTGGTGGTACCGGTCTTCCGCATCGCTGAGTTCCTGCCGCTCTTCGGCGATATCCGCGCTCCCGAGTCGTTCTGGAGTGTGGGAGGATTTTGCTGTCTCGCCGCGGCGGTGGGCATGGCTTTCTGGATGCTGTTCACGGAGGTAATCGCCGTCCGATGGCGTCAGCCTGTCGCAATCGTCGTAGGAGTCCTGATGGTGGCGGAACTTTATCCGGTTCACTCGGCCTACTGGACACGCGGAATGGAGCGTCAGCTCTTTACGGAGTATGATCAGGCTGCGGCCTTCCTGAAAACGGCACCCCTGCAGGGACGGGTGCACCCGCTGAGTGGGCGATACTTCTATCTGACTCTGCCTGAGAAATCGGGACGCGCCGTGGACTCCGAATCGCTGTTGCGCCACTTCCAGCTCAAGTGGGTGCGGCATCTCGAGGCGGCTGGCAATGCCTCGGGTGATGCCATCAGGAGCTATCTGAATCTTGCCGGAGTCGCCTACATCTTGCTCGACAAGGAGGACCCCTTTTCGCCGAAGCAGATGCAGGATTTTTTCCGCTCGGTCTATCCGGTGGTTTTCGAAAACCGCTACTTTGCGGTGCTGGTAAATCCAGAAACGCTCTACCCCGCGTTTCTTGCGCATGATTTCGTGGCACTCCCGCCTGACGGATATGCATTGGCTCCTGCCGTCCTGCAACTCCTGCCCAAGAACCTGATCACGGTGGAAACATCACAGGCGGCCAATGGGATTTCCGGATTCGCAGGACAAGCCAACGGCACAAACCAGCTAGCCCTGCTCCCGCAGTATCAGACCCAGAACGGACAACCTTTTGCCAAAGTGCCGCTCGTCGGCAATCGCATGGACGATTACCAGCGGATGACGTATCAGGTGCCGACGGACGCGTCGGGATGGTTGGTGGTGTCCGAGGCCTATCACCCGGACTGGACGGTGGCGATCGATGGGAAGCCTGCGCAGACGACCCGCGCGGAGGCGGCTCTGCTGGGAACGTATGTGCCAACCGGATCTCATGAGGTCGTTTTCCGCTTTAAGGCTCCTGTCTGGTATGGCCTTTCCCTGAACCTCGGTATCCTCTTCTGGGTGATTTCCCTTGCCGCCCTGCTTTACCTGCCTTCCAAGTGGGCTCCCGTGAAGTGGAGAGAGTGGTGGGTGGGGAGTAAGAGTTGAAAGTTGAAATGAAAAGTTGAAGGGGAGACTCCAAGCGAGAATACCCGGTTGCATTTGGGGGAGGGCTTCCTAGCATCTCGCGCAACACCATGGAGAACTTGCCGATGTCGTCTCGCAGCGCGATCGGCCTGCCTACCTGCGTCGCCTTGGTTACCGCGACGATGGTTGGCACCGGGGTCTACACGAGTCTGGGCTTCCAGCTTCAGGATCTGCGGAGCGGATTTTCTATCCTCGTACTCTGGGGACTCGGCGGATTGATCTCGCTTTGCGGCGCCCTTTCCTACGCGGAGCTCTCGGCACGGATCCCGCGATCCGGTGGAGAATATACCTACCTTTCGGAGATCTATCATCCCGCGATCGGCTTCATGGCCGCCTGTGTCTCCCTGCTTGCCGGGTTCGCCGCGCCGATCGCTCTCTCGGCGTTAGCCTTCGGCAGTTATCTCCACGCGGCTTATCCGGAATGCGGGGAGCGGACATCGGGCTTCGCCGCGGTCGTGCTGATCACCCTGCTCCATTTGCGGTCGCTCGGGACAAGCTCGCTGGTGCAGAACGCCGCGACGGCGCTAAAGTTCCTGCTCGTTGCTCTCTTTCTATTCATCGGTTTCCGGGCGGCGTTCCTGAAATCCAGTGCCGCGGAGGTGCTCCGGCCCGGTGCCGGCTGGTTCCAAGAATTGGCGCGGCCCTCCTCGGGAATCGCCCTGCTCTTTGTGCTTTACGCCTACTCGGGCTGGAATGCCACGACCTATCTCGCCGGGGAAGTCCGGAATGGCCGCCGTACGGTGGGTCTTTCGCTGATCCTTGGCACGCTCGCGGTGACCCTTCTCTACATCGCGCTGAACGCCGTGTTCTTAACCTCAGCACCGCAGGGGGATCTGCGCGGCATCCTCAATGTCGGGAGCGTGTCGGCTGCCCATTTACTCGGGTCGCAGGGAGGCCGGGCCATGTCGGTGATTATTGCCGTCGGTCTGCTGGCCTCGATCAGCGCGATGATCTGGGCGGGACCCCGGGTTACCCAGCGTGTCGGAGAGGATTATCCCGCGCTCGGCTTTCTTGCCCGGCGCTCAGACGCCGGGATTCCGGTACCCGCCATGTTGGTTCAACTCGCGCTGGTGCTGGTGCTCTTGTTAGCCGGGTCCTTCGAGGGGGTGCTGGTGCTTGCCCAGATTCCCCTGCTCTTCTGCCTGATGCTTGGGGTCGCCGGCACGATCATTCTGAGGGCTCGAACAGGAGCGCCGGAAGAGAACCTTTTCCATTGCCCTCTCCATCCTCTGCCGCCCCTCGTCTTCCTTGTCTGCTCCGCCACGGGGATTATCTACTCCGCATCCACAAGGCCTTGGACGGCGCTGGGCGGTCTGGGCATCATGCTGATCCCGCTGATCCTTCACCCATGGCTTGCCCGCAACCCCGCACGATGATCCGGACGCACTACTTTTTGAGGTTGCTCATGATTCCCGTCTTGCTTGCCTGCGCGGCACTTGCCAAGGCACAGAGCACCCCGGGATTGTCCACGCCCGAGGAGCAGGCCCGGTTTCTTGCGGGCATCCCCCTGCCACGCCAGAGTCTCCTGTTCCCGCTCCAGCAGTCCCCGGAATACCGCGCCCACCAGAAAACATTGCAGGAGCAGTGGAACTTCTGCAGGCAGGTCCGCTATGGGTCGATGCAGCGCTGGGCCTCCGAGCATCTGGCCCGGTATCCTGCGACCCGTGGCGTCTTGCGCTATCTTTTCGGCGGTCCCGATTTCCTCAACGCCTATGCGTTATTTCCCGACACTTGCGTGATGGTGCTTGGTGGGCTCGAGCCAGTCGGCGAGGTGCCGCCGCCCGAAGCGCTCTCCCCGGCGGCGCTCGGCCCGGCGCTCCAGGCGCTCGACGACGCGCTCCACACGTCGCTTTTCGCCGGATACTTCATCACGACCGAGATGAAGCCGCAGCTCGCGCACGGGGCATTCCGTGGTGTCTTGCCGGTGCTTTACACGGAACTGGCGCTCACGGGGAACAGCATCGACTCAGTCTCGGCGGAGCGTCCGTTCGGTTCGTCCGGCGTCCGCATCACCTATCACCGGCCGGGTGCCCCAGCGCAGACGCTCTGGTATTTCCAGGCCGATCTCTCCAATGGCAAGGAATGCCGCCGCTTTCTGTCATGGCTCGGCGGGCTCGGGCCCGGCGCCTCTTATCTGAAGGCCGCCTCCTATCTGCTGCCCCTCGATTCCTTCTCCGAGACCCGCAATTTCCTGGCCAGCACCTCCGAGCTGATCCTGCAGGACGATTCTGGACTGCCCTACCGCGCCTTCGAGCCGGGAGTCTGGCGACTGAGTCTGTACGGCGTCTACACCGATCCACTGCCGATTTTCAAACTGCAACGGGATCCCGCGCTGACCGAGGCCTACGCATCGCCCCTGTGCGTCGGATCGCTTCCCTTCGGGGCGGGGTACCATGTGCGTGCTTCGGATGCGAACCTCCTCCTGGCTGTCCGCGAAAACCAGGCTCTCGGTCAGCCCGTTGCGCCGCCAGCGGCACCTCCGGCGGTTCCCGCCTTCATGATTCCGAATCCCACACCCCGTCCCGCGAAGGTCCGCATCCGCAAAGCTCTGCCGGTTCCGATCCTCAAGGCGATCCCCGTGGTCACGCCCATTCCAATTTCTGCCGCGCCGCCCATGGTGATTCCCCAATCGGTGACCGTGGCTTCCCCCGCACCGGCTCCGGCTGTCGAGGTTCCTGCTCCTTCAGCGCTGACAACTCCGGCAGTGCCTATTGCTCCCATTCCTGTGGAGCAGCCGATGGTGTCGCCGCCTCCAAGCGTCGCCTCATCGCCGCCCTCTGTGCCAGCATCACCCGCCGAGCAACAGGCCCCGGCCACCATGGAGGTACCGGCTGCGCCAGCTCCTGTGCAGGAAACCCCGATCCCGATGCCTCTTACCGGCGACGGGAAGCCGATTGATTAGAGCGTTTTAAATAAAGATGTGGCCATTAATTTGGGGGCGCCATGGGGTGGTCTGCGAGAAGCAAGCGAAGCGGCTGTAGTCGTTGTGCTGCCCCGAGCGATGCGACACAGCAGAACGCCCGATGCCGCCCCAAAGAACGGCTATAGAATTATTTAAACCGCTCTAAACCGCTCTAGAGCGAGGAGATGAGGCTGTAGGATGTTAGACTGTTAGAGGGATCCGGCGGATTCCATGCAACGAGCACGGAGGAGAGAGGAATCTCCCGCGCGAAACCGTTGAGTCACTTGTGACTTAGCGAGCAACGCGATCGACTGCAGTCACGACAATGAAGAGCAGACCGATTACGGCATTCGTTTCAAAGAAGGCCTTATTGATCAACGCGACATCGAGCGTCCGGGCTATCCGGTGCTCGTATACGAGGAGGAAGGGAACGGGGAGGAGCCCCCACCAGTAGATTTTCCCCAGGTGGGTCGAGAGGCCGAAGGCAATCAGGGCCGCCAGCATGAACAGATGGAGGAGACCTGCCAGACGGAGCGCCCCCGGTATGCCGAGCCGGACCACCATGGAGCGGAGTCCCTCGTTGCGGTCAGTTTCCACGTCCTGCGTGGCGTAGATGATGTCGAAGCCGGCCACCCAGCAGAGCACCCCGGCCGCAAGCAGGATCGGCGGCCAAGCGAAGGAGCCGGTAACGGCCAGCCACGCCCCGACGGGCGACACCGAAAGAGCTAGCCCGAGGAAGAACTGGGCTGCGTGGGTGAAGCGTTTCGTCAGGGAGTAGAAGAAAATGATCGCGAGTGCCACCGGAGAGAGAAGGAGGCAGAGCCGGTTGATGAACGCGGTCGTGCCGATGAAGAGGAGCGAGCTGATCACGCATGTCGCGATCGCCGCACCGCGCGCGAGCAGCCTGTGCCTGCCGGCGGTACGGGGGTTGCGCTTGTCGATTTCCCAGTCGGCGAGCCGATTGAAGGTCATCGCCGCCGTGCGTGCAAAGACCATGCAGAGCAGGATCAGGCCGAAGATCCCCCAACCCGGAAACCCATCAGCCGCAACGACCATCGACCCCAGCGCGAACGGGAGGGCGAAGACGGTGTGTGAAAACCGGATGAAGGTGAGGAAACGCACTATGGGTGCGAAGGTGCGAAAGTGGGAAAGTGCGAAGGTCATGAATGCCGGTCCACGGTCACACTTTTAACTTTTTCACCTTTTACTCCCTCCGCGAAGCGAAGGGTTATTTGCTTCCTGGCTTCACCGCCGGGATGGCGACGAGATCGGGAGGCAGGGCATCAGCGGGGAAGGTCTCGGGAGCCATCTGGACGAGGCTGACGAAGGGGCATCCGAAGTCGGGGAGGTTCCCCGCACTCCGGTCGACGATTGCTCCGGCTGCGACGACCACGCCGCCGAGTCCGCGGATGATGTCGATGGTTTCCTGGACGCGACCGCCGCGGGTGACGACATCCTCGGCAACGAGGAAGCGCTCCCCCGGCTTCACTTCAAAGCGGCGCATGACCAAACCGCCCGTTCCATCCTTCTCAACAAAGATGTGGCGGGTGCCGAGATGGCGGGCTACTTCCTGTCCGACGATGATGCCGCCGACGGCAGGGGAAACCACGGTTGGGAATTTGCCGTCGACCGCCGTGTGGAAGGGGCGGAGTTTCTCCGCGAGTTCGCCGCAGACTTGGGCGGCCACGGGCGCGTCCTGCAGAAGCAGGGCGCACTGGAAAAACTCGCGGCTGTGGAGTCCGGAGCGGAGGATGAAGTGGCCGTGGAGCAAGGCTCCGGTCTGTTTGAAGAGATCGAGGACGGTGGGCATGGAGTTTAGGAGCTCGGAGATAGGAAGATGGGGGCTAGGGAGGATCAGGCCTCTGGCTCATCACCGGACTTCTGCGGGGCGCCGACGAAGGAGAGGCCTTTTTTCTGGCGATCGAGGAATTCCTTGGCGAGGACGCGGTAGGCTGTCGCGCCGGGTCCCTTCGGGTCGTATTCGAGGATCGTCTTTCCGAAACTCGGAGCCTCGCTGATGCGCACGGAGCGGGGAATCGATGTCTCGAAGACAACTTCCTCAAAGTGGGCGCGGACATCGCGCACGACGGCGGCGCTGATGTTGGTGCGGACGTCGAGCATCGTCATGAGCAGGCCGCTCATCGCCAGGGTGGGATTGGCCTCCGATTCGCGGATCTGCTCCATGACGCCGACGAGTTTGCCGAGTCCTTCGAGCGCATAGTATTCGCACTGGATCGGGATCAGGAGTTCGTCGGCGGCGGTAAGGGCGTTGGTCATCAGGATACCGAGCGAGGGGGGGCAGTCCATGATGATGAATTCGAAGCGGCCGGAGTTGCGGACCGGCTCGAGCACACTGCGGAGATGGCCGAGGTGGCCCTCCATGCGCGCCACCTCGATCTCGGCACCTGCCAGATCAAGGTCGGCCGGGATGCCGCAGAGGTTCGCGATGCGCGTTTCCTGGATGAGGTCCTCCATCGGGGTCTCCCCGACCATTGCGGCGTAGAGACTGCTGCGTTGCCCGACCTCCAGACCGAGGGCGCTCGAGGCATTCCCCTGCGGGTCGAGATCGAGGAGCAGGACGGGGTGGCCGGCTTCGGCGATGGCGGCCGCGAGGTTCACCGAGGTGGTGGTCTTGCCGACGCCCCCCTTCTGGTTGGCGATGGCGATGACTTTGGTCTTCATGATCGGAAAAAGAATGGAATGGCAGTCAGTTTGCGCCCCGGCCGTAGTACTCGGCAAGCCCCCTTGCCACCGCGTCGGCATATTCCCGGTAAATGCTCGGCAGTTCGCGTCCTCCGACATTCCTGCGCCCCGGATAGTCGCCGAGTTGGATGCGGGTAAAGACGGGACGGCTGTTCATGACGTAGGGTTCGCAGTAGACAACCGGGCACTCGAAAAGTCTGTTGGCCAAGAGGTTGCGAATCCAGAGGTAGGGATTCGATGGCGAGGCGGGAATGGCCTTGGTATTGTGATAGGCGAAGGGTTCCAGTCCTGTCGCCGCCGCCAGCGACCGGGCCACCGCGTCGGAGGCGCCCAGTTCCTCCGCATGGGTCCCGCCGAGCAGTTTCACAAGCAGGGTGAAGCGTTCGTCCTCATGGGCGAGTTCCTCCCGCGACATCGCGCCACTGAGCAGGAGATGGAGGTGATTCTTGTCGGTGAGGGTCGGACGGTCAGGGTTGCCCCACTCCTCGGCATTGAAATGGAGGCAGACGACGAGATCGGGACGGAGTCGCTCGTTAATGAGTCGGGCGCGGTTGCGGATCTCGGCGACGCGGTAGAAGAGACGCTCGGCTTCCTTCTGAACGCGCTCACCCAAAGGGGAGACTCCCTGCTCCGCGAGGGAAGCGGCGGCGGTTTTGCGGAGATTACCGGGACGCATCCCGGTGGTCGGGCCATTCGAGTTCCGGGTCAGCCAGACCTCCGCTCCGAGTTGCTCGAGCCGTTCCTTGAGGAGCTTGGCAACGATCAGGGTCATTTCCCCTTCCTCGACGGGACGGCTCCAGCCGATCCGGAACCAGCGCGCCTCCATTTGGGCGAAGCGGCCCCCGAGATGGCCGGGGTCGATGACGATGCGAAGGCCGGCCAGTGGTTTTCCGGGGACCGGGGTGCGCTCGTCTCTACCTTTCCAGAAGCGGGGAGGTCTTCCCGCTCTGGATGACGAGGGGGCCAGCGCCAGCGGGATCGGCGAGGTGCCAGGACAAGGGGTGATGAGCGCCTGCGTGGGCGTGAGGGTGATCCACTCTTTCCAGGAGCCGTCGGGCACGTACACCTTGTCCAGAAGCTGGTGGAAATCGTCCGCCGTGATCGCTCCCGAATAAGCCTGCAAGCGGTTCCAATCTGGCTGGGGCGCAAGCGGGCTGAGGAGAGCGGCCTCTGTCGGAGTTGCGAGCAGGGAAAGGGATGCCGTCGCCGAGAGCAGGAAACGGAAGAAGGAGGCGCGGCGGGGATTCTTCACGGTGCAGAGATTTTTACATCGTCCGGAACTCCTCTTTCGATCAAAACCCAAGGGATGGTGAAGATTCTCTTTCTGGGCGATGTCGTCGGGGAGCCGGGCCGCATGGCCGCCTGCCGCACGACCGAACTATATCTGGAGCGCGGCGACGCCGATTTTGTCGTGGTTAATGGTGAGAATGCGGCCGCCGGGCGCGGGATCACCCCGAAGCTCGCGATCGACCTGATGCGCAGCGGCGTGGCCGTCATCACCTCGGGTGATCATATCTGGGACCAGAAGGAGATCATCCCCTACATCGCGACCGAGCCGCGTCTCCTCCGTCCGCTGAACTATCCCGCCGGCACACCCGGTGCCGGCAGCATCGTGCTCGACACGGCCCACGGACCGATTGCCGTCATGAACGTCCAGTGCCGGACTTTCATGAAGAACCCGTTAGACAATCCCTTCGCCTCCGCCTCGTCCGAGGTCGAGCGCCTGCGGAAGGAGACGCCCGTCATCGTGGTCGACGTTCACGGGGAGACCACCAGCGAGAAGATA
>Ga0007827_10000587_pt1 | contig 11490 bp, 7 predicted proteins | sample CryBogCBE16Jul07_FD_60332 | JGI IMG/M metagenome (GOLD analysis project Ga0007827, IMG submission 60332) | Freshwater microbial communities from Crystal Bog, Wisconsin, USA - CBE16Jul07 | ecosystem: Environmental > Aquatic > Freshwater > Lake | place: Crystal Bog, Wisconsin, USA | collected...
CGGCGGCGCGGATTGCTCCGGGCGGTGGCGGCGAGGTCCCGGCCGGATCCGATCTCGCCCCCGCCGAGGCGAAGGCCTTCCGGCTCGGGAAAAAGCAACGGGAGCGTCTCCTTCTTGCGGGATGGATCGTGGGCCTGCTCTACCTCTTCCTTCTCCTCTGGGGAGCGGGTGACCTGATGATCCGGCATGCAGCCCTTGCAAAGCTCCGCCGCCAGGTGTCGGACATGAAGACACCTGCCGCGGAGGCCCACCGGCTCTCCGACCGGTGGAACGCGCTCCGTCCGGCCGTCGATCCCTCCACCTACCCTCTCGACATCCTGGCCGCCATCGCGGCGCCGACCCAGGGAGGAAAGGTCCGCCTCATCTCCGTGATCATGGAGAGCGGCCATCTCCAGATCGCAGGGGAGGCCACCGACGTGACCCAGGCTTACGGATTCATGGAGGCCCTGAAAAAAACCCCGCTCCTCCAGCAGTTCGACTGGACGACGGGCCAGCCCCAACTTGCGGGCAAGGAGAGCGTGAAATTCGAGATGGAGGGGTCGCGACCGCATGCAAACCCGTGAGAAAACCCTCTTTTTCCTGCTCTGCGGGGCGGTTTTCGTGGCGCTCAACATGATCGCCCTGAATGCCTTTTTCAAAGGCCGCAACGCGATGAAGAAGGAGACGGCCGCCGTCCGTTCTGAAATCGCGGACGATCGCGCCTGGATTCAGATCGACGATTCCCTCAAGCCCGCCGATGCCTGGATCACCTCCCATCCGATGCCGAAACTTGCCCCCGAGGAGGCGAGCGCCCGCCTGCTGAAGACGGAAAGGGAGGAGGCCGAGAAGGCCGGACTCAAGGTCGCCGAGGAAAATCTTCTCCCCGTCCAGGAGACTTCCCAGGGATCGGTCGCCGCCGTCTCCGTGAAGCTCTCCGGCCCCTTTGAGGGCGTGGTGAGGATGCTGTTCGCCCTTCAGGGTCCGGCCCTCTGGCGGACGTTGGAAAAGCTTTCCGTCAAGAGCGACGCCCAGCCTCCGAATGTGCTCGTCGACCTTGAGCTCCGCCAACTCTTCCAACCCGTCTCCCCGGGACAGGGCGCGCCATGAGAACATTCTTGCCTGTCCCGATTCTCTGCCTCCTTCTGAGCGCCCGGATCCTCCAGGCCGGGGACACCTCTTCCAAGCCCCCCTGGGAGGAGCCGAGGGAGATCTCGCGGTTTCATCTCCTGCTGGAGCGTTCCCCCTTTTCCCTTCCCACCGCCGAAGAGAGCTCCCCGCTTGCCGACAGGTTCTCGATGACCGGCATCGTGACGATCGACGGTCAGGAGCAGATCTTTGTCTTCGACAAGACCGACCAGAGCAGGGATCTGGTCACCAGGACCCCGAACGGCAAGAACATCTCCCTGGTGGAATTGATCAGGGAGGGGGGGATCCCCGTGAAAGCCTCGATCCGCGTCGGGGGGGAAACCGGGACCATCGGGTTCATGGAGTCCTCGCAACCGAGGGGCCCCGAACCGAGAGGATTTGGCGCCCCCCCCGGATCGCCGGCCGCGGCAAATAATCCTGCACAAGGGCCCCAGGCACCCATTACCATGCCCGCGCTTCCGCCCCTTCCCCAGCAACCCACGGTCAACCCGCCCTCGCGACGCATCATCCGCCGTCCCGTCATCACCGCACCCCAGCAACCCCACCCATGAGCATCCAAGGATCCCGATTCCTGCTTCTCGCCCTGATCACGGGGCTGGCAACCCTTGCGCCGCTCGCCGCCCTGGAACCGCAGCAGCCTGCCCCCCTTCCCCCTTCCCTTGTTCCCCCCGCCTCCCTGCCCCCGTCCGCGGGATCACAAGGATCCCCCCAGAAACAGGCGGCCGAGGAGAAGGTTTCGATCCAGTTCCCCCACACCTCCGTCTCCGAGGTGCTCACCATCTACGAAAAACTCACCGGCAAGCGGCTGATCCGGGACTCGAATCTTCAGGGTCCCGAACTCTCCATCCTGGTGGCCGATCCGGTCCCGAAGGGCGAGGCCATCTCCCTGATCGAAAGTTCCCTGCTTCTGAACGGCTACACGATCATCCCCGTCGATGCCAAGACCGTGAAGATCCTGGGTCCCAGCCGCCCTCCACGGGCGGAGGGGCTGCCCCTGTACCTGCAGGAATCGGAACTCCCGGCCGATGGGGACAAGCTCGTCAGTTTCTACAAGCCGCTCAGGTTCCTCGCCCCCTCGGAGGCGATCCCGATCCTTCAGGGCGTCGTCCAACTCAATGCCTTTGGATCGCTGGTCGCCGTCCCGAACACCGGGGCCATCGTCATCACGGACAAAACCCCGATCATCAGGAAGGCGCTTGCCCTGCTGGAGGTCATCGACAAGGAGCCGAACCAGATCATCACCGAATTCATTCCCCTCCAGAGGGCCAGCGCAGAAAAGGTGGTCGAAACCCTCGGCTCGATGTTCGGAGGGGGAAGCGGCGGCGGTGGCGGCGGGGGAGGAGGAAATCCCGGACAACCCCAGCAAGGCGGAGGAGCAACCGTTGTCTCCGGCGGCGGCGGGGAGACCCACCTGCTGACCGGCAAGGCCCAGTTCCTCGCGGACAAAAGGACCAACCGCGTCCTGATCGTCGTCAAGGCGGAGAACTACAAGCGCGTCCGTTCCATCATCGAGGAACTCGACCAACCCGTCGAGGCCGCCCAGCCCCTCGTGCGACCCCTGAACTACATTTCCGAGGCGGATCTCTTCCCCGTGCTCGTTGACATGCTCAAGGGAAAGGAGGACTCCGACAAGGATTCTTCCGGCGCCTCCAAATCGCAGGCCACGCCCGCACCCACGCCCCAGCAGAATGCTTCGGGAAGCTCCGGGACCTCCTCGGGAAGCGCTGCGAACACCCCTGACAAGCTCTCGGACGCGGCCGCCTTCGCACCTCCCCAGTCGGCCACCATCGGCTCCACCAGCATCCTCGGGGATGCCAGCGGGAATGCCATCATCGTCTACGGTCCACCCGAGGCGAAGGCCAAGGCCTCCCAGATCATCGATCTCCTGGATCAAAGGCCGAAACAGGTCTACCTCGCCGCCGTCATCGGACAGCTCCAACTCGATCAGGGCATGGATTACGGGGCCAACTGGTTCGCCAAAATCGGCACTTCAGGAACCAACAATCTCTTTGCATCGGCGCTCACTCCGAATCTCAACAGCATTGCCAATGCGGGGATCACCGGACTGGCCACCAACGCGGCCGGATTGCTCAACAATGCTTACGGCATGAACATCTTCGGCTATGTGGCAAAGAACGTGCTGACCTACGCCCACTTCCTCGAGACGACCGGCAAGTTCCGGATCCTTTCGCGGCCCGTCGTCTACACCAGCAACAACAAGAAGGCCACGATCTTCAACGGACAGAACGTGCCGATCCCCGGCACCAGCACCTACAACACGGTTGGCGCCGTCGGCACCAACTCACTCAACAACGTCACCTCCACGGTCCAGTATCAGCCCGTCGTTCTCAAACTCGAGGTCATCCCCCTCATCAACTCGGACAAGGAGGTCAATCTCGTGATCGCCCAAAAGAACGACACCATCGGATCCACGAACAATGTGGGTGGAAACGAGGTGCCCGTGATCAACACCCAGGAACTCACCACAACCGTAAGAGTCCCCAACGGCTCCACCATCGTCCTGGGAGGACTGATTCAGGAGGAGAAAACCGGGGTCGACGAAGGAGTCCCCTACATCAGCAAGATTCCCGTGCTTGGACCTCTGCTCGGCGGACACGATGCAAAGAACAGGACCCGCAAGGAACTCGTCATCATGATCCAGCCGATCGTCGTCGACTCGAACGAGAAGATGGAAGAGGCCAGCTCCATCGAGGGAGGGGATTCCGACCTCGGCACAAAGAGCCGCTCGTTCCGGGAAAAGCTCCAGCCGACTCCCTCGCCGACCCCCAAGAAAAAAGGCTTCCGCCTCTTCGGGCTCCCGAAGAGTGACAATTTCTAGGGAAGGGGATCACGGTCCCGACGTTCCCGCGGGATTGATCCCGCCCCACCAGGCGTCCATTTTCTGATGGACTCCGGAGAGCGTCCGTTGCATGCTTCCAGACTCTTTTCCGGTAGGTCATTTCCAACTGAAAAGAACCAGACACGGGTAGGTACCGAAGTGGCCAAACGGGGCGGACTGTAAATCCGCTGGCTCATGCCTTCAGTGGTTCGAATCCACTCCTGCCCACCACCTCTTTCAGCAAGGCAAAGACAGGCTGCGGGGGAAACAGAGTGTTAGATTCCTCCCTTCGCAGAGACGTGCGTGAATTCAATTTGAAACGCGGCCTATCTGTTAAACAAACGACAGGTGGATTGGGCTTGTTATCCCATCTTCCTTCGGCCCGCTCCCTGATTCCAGCAAAGCATTCACCCGGAACTTACCGGCTTGCCTTCCCTCCCAAAAAACCGGGGAAAATTCCCATGGAGTAGGACACTTGGTGTCTTGGGTGGCAAGGTAGGGTTTCACGGTGAACCAATCCTCGACCGTTGCACTCATCCCTCAGAGTGATACTTCTCGTTGACCTCCCATGGGCTTTTTCCGATTCCACCGCAGCGTCAAACTCTTCCTTGCTGTCCGATGGAATATCGGGAAAAAGAGCTCGTCCCTGAGTTTCGGTGGAAAGGGATTCCATGACTCGATAGCCCATCGAGCAAGCCTCACGAAGATTGTTGTTCCTGACATGTCGGAGGATCACTCGGGCGTGGAAGTCCAAATGCATGACCCGACAGCAACAGTGCCGCCGGGAGGCACGGATTTTCTGAAGGGAGCGGCCGAAGGGCAAAGCCGCCCCCGGCATTACCCCCTTTCCATCCTCGTCACCTGAAAATCAATACGTCCTATAATAAGCAACACTCCATGAACCGCATCTACCAAGGCCGGGTCACCCGGATCGAAGCCAAGAACAAAGAGGGTATCTTTGAACCGCAGGACTTCGGTCTCGATCAGTCAACCTGTCCGCTCTGGCGCCATCACAGGGTGTTTCAGGATGCCGTGAACTATTACCTGCTATCGATGGCTTCCTTGGCCAAAGAGCAGATCGAAGGAGCTGACAAGCTCATGGCGGATCTTCCGAAACGGATGGTTGATGCCTGGGAAAGATTTCCCAAAGCCGATGCTGCTCGTGCTGGTGCTGGATCTTTAAGGGATTCCGTAGCTCCGTGGATCGGATTGGATGGATCGGCGACGATTGATCAGGCCTACGCAGCGATCCTTGAAGGCAACTCGTCGGGCAGCAATGTACTTTCTTACGCTTTATCGCTTGTCCTGAAGGAATGTTCCGGTGACAGCGGAATCCAGCAGGGAGGGAGAGAGTATCTGCCGAAGCTTTGCGACCCCGATTCCAAGGCGACCTATGGGTATAGCGTCGAGACACTGGCCGCAGGTGATGGCAAAGAGAAACTTGCCACTGTACTTCACGGAGAGGCAACGGAAGGTGAGTTGAAGGCGATCGCGGGAGACATGGACCTGACATGGGCTGGCATCAAGGTCTCTCCGGGCGAATTCTATACCGGCAAGGAAGCCTCCGGAAGACTGAAGGAGGCAGTGGATCATCTTGAAAAAATGCTCGCCGAACCATCTCCCCGTCTTGCCAAGCATCTGGCCTCCTTGCCGGATATCGCTGCGGAAATTCCCCGTATGCGCGAGGGATTGGAAAAGCTCCCAGGGGACTGCCGCATCGCGCGCAACAGGAAAGCAGCCAAGGATCTCACATTTTCGGCGATCGCCTTCATGGCATTTCCATCACAGTTGACGGCCGCTTGTTTGAAGCTTGGAGTGAAGGCTCCAACAAAATCTGCCGCGTCGAAGAAACAGGACGGCATTGATTTCACGGCACTTGGCGATGACCCTGTGAAACTTGCTCGGGGATCGCGCGGTTATGTCTTTCGGGCATTCACGTCCCTGCCGCGCTGGAATCCCGTCAAACCAGGAAAGCCTGCTTGGAAAGAGTTCGATATCGCCGCCTTCAAGGAGGCCCTCAAGACGCTCAATCAGTTCCGGATCAAGACAGAAGAGAGGGAGAAGCGGAAGCAGCAGCTCATGGGACAGATTGCCCATAGGATCGGAACACCCGTCCCTGGCTGGAAGCCCTCGAAGGAGGAATCCGGTGAGGAGGGAGAGATTCCCGACATGCTGAATCGGGAACTTCTGGAGCTTGGTTGGGAACTGGAGGAAGAGATGACCCGGGGGCTCTCCGAGAATGTTGTGGGGGAACTGCATCGTCTCCCGTTCGGCGCGGGAAGCATCCCCGTGAGGGAAGGAGGATGGAAGATTTCACGCGCCTCCCTGAGGGGACTTCGAGACATCGTTCCCGAGTGGAGCAAATTGATGGAAAAACATGGGCCTGCTGTTCCCACCGTAACCCTTGGCAATGCCGTAAAGGCCTTTCAGTCAAAAGAGGGCAGAGCCTCCTCGATCGGTTCTGTTGGACTGTTCCTGACCCTCTGCCAACCTCGGTTCCGACCTCTCTGGATGGTTCAGGATGAAGAGGAGGGAGAGGATTTTGAAGAGAACCGTTTTCTTCAGAAACTGGCCGACCTTCATGAATCGGTTGAGGAGTTTCTGCGTTGCGGAGAGGCGATCAACCTTACCCCTGCCGAACCACGACATTCCCGTCGGCTTTTCATGTTTAGCGACATGCCCGGAAAATCAGCGCCCAAATATCACGGCATGGACTGCCTTGAGATCTCCTTGGCGACCGGCATGGATCAAGTCATGGAGGGACGATTCCGCCTTCGTTTCGCGGCACCTCGCCTTCGTCGGGATGGACTTCTCGGGGGAGAGGGGGGGTGGTTGCAGCCCATGGCCAGGGCCCTCGGCCTCAGGTTGCCCGATCAGGAACCGAAGTCGTTCGATTCTGCAGTCTCGCTCATGCCCGACTTCGGAGACTCGGGATCTCTTCGCTATCTGCTCAATTTCGCCGCGGATATCGACACCGATCCGATCCGCACGGCCATTGGCAAAGCGTCGCTCTGGGATCGCCAGTTCAACGGAACCAAGGACAAGAGCATCCACATCCATTGGCCGGGTACCGCCGACCCGGTGAAGATGAAAGCGACTCCGTGGTGGGAGAAATCGGCGGTGATTGAGAAAGGATTCACCCTGCTTTCCACGGATCTCGGGCAGCGGACGGCAGGGGCATGGGCTCTGATTCGCATCACCTCCCGGAGGCCTGAGACACCCAGACCCGTCAGAACCATCGGTCATGACGGAACCCGGGAGTGGTTTGCCGAGGTTCTCAAGACCGGAATGTATCGCCTTCCCGGTGAGGATGCCGTCGTTCGAGGCAAGGATGGGAACATGGGTGAGGAACCCTCCGGCAAAACGGGCCGCATGGCCTCCGAAGGGGAGTGGAATGAGTCCTTGGAACTCGCCAAGGCTCTCCTCGCCGAGGAGCCTGAGAACTGGATCGGGGCGCATCGCTTCGAGAAATCGTATCCCGAGCAGAATGATGCTCTGCTCAAACTGGCTAACCGCCGTCTCAGCCGTCTCCAGACCTTTCACCGGTGGTCCTGCTTTGATCCCGAGAAGGAGGACGATCCGGAGCGTCGTAGCAGTCTTGTTAGTAAGCTCGTGGCTGAGTTGGAACATTGGGAAGATGATGATGTCTCCGCATGGGCGACCAAACTCGAGGGAGGGGATGTCGCCGCATTCCAGATTGCTGCGGGCGAGGCTTTCGCCACCTATCGCGCGGAACTTCTCCCACTCCTTGTGGCCCTTGCCAATCGGGTCGCCCCGCTCCGTGAGGATCGCTGGTCGTGGAAGCTACGGGGAAATGAATCCCCCTATGGCGATCTTGTCAGGATTCCACGGGAGCCAAGATCGAAACTTCCGGTGCGTGGGCAGAGGGGTCTCTCCCTTGCGAGAATCGAGCAGATGGAGAATCTCCGAAGGCTTTTCCTCAGATATAATAGAACGCTTGATCGCGAGCCGGGTAAGCCTGCGAAGTTCGGCCGAGCGGATGAGGGACGCGATTCCGGGGAACCATGCCGCGATCTGCTGGAAAAAATCGACAGAATCAAGGAACAGCGTGTCAACCAGACAGCCCATTTGATGCTCGCCCAAGCCCTCGGCGTGAAACTTGCCCCGCATACGCTAGATCCCCAAACCCGACGGGAAGGTGACCACCATGGGGAATACACGCGGATTCCTGGCCGTGAACCCGTCGATCTGGTCGTGATCGAGGATCTCGGCCGCTATCTCTCCTCGCAGGGGAGGGCACCCTCAGAGAACTCCCGCCTGATGAAATGGGCCCACCGTGCCGTGCGCGACAAGGTGAAAATGCTGATCGAGGAGCCCTTTGGCATACCTGTTCTTGAAGTCCCCGCCGCCTACTCTTCGCGCTTCAGCGCCGTCACGGGTGAACCCGGATCACGGTGCGAGGAACGCCCCTTTCTGGACGACTATCTTGAAGAGTCTCTCCTTCGCCGTTCCCATACTCCTCCGGGAACGGGCCAATCCGACATGAGGCCATGGAACTCAAAACTGATCGCCCAGTTTGAACGGCTTGCCGAAATAAACGCTCAAAGGAAAGCCTCCGGCAGGACACCCCTGACGCTTCTTCTTCCCAAAACCGGTGGACCGCTCTTTGTCGGTGCCAAGGCTTCGCCGGTCGTTCAGTCCGACATGAACGCGGCGATCAACTTGGGATTCCGGGCGGTCGCCGCGCCGGATGCCCTTCATCTTCTCCACAGGATCAGGAGCGAAAGGGATGGAAAGGAGATCAGGACCGTGACTCGGAACGCTCGCGAAAAGGCCGCTTTTGGGAAGAAAGGAATCGTGATCGGGCTCCGGTCGGAGGCCTCCCCCAAGCTCTCGAAATCCTCCAACTTCTTTTATGATGAAAAGGCAGTCGCCATGTTCGACAGGGGAGAACTCTCTCTGGAAGGAAAGACCATGCCAGTCTCCTCAGGTATCGGCCTCTGGCATGCGGTGAATTCCGCCATTCTTCCCAGAATCGTTGCTCTCAATGAGGAGCGCCTCCTGCGGATGGGCTCAGGATTTGGAAACGACCCACGCGACGAAATCCCGATGTAAGCCCATGAGGAAGGAACCGGATCTCCTGATGCCGGTTCGGCGTTTGCAAAACTACGCCTACTGCCCGCGTCTCTTCTACTATCAGTGGGTGGAGGGAATCTTTGTCGAGAATGCGGATGTCACCGAGGGCAAGGCCGTACATTCACGAACGGACAAACCGAGCCGTATGGAAAAGGATCCTTCTTCCTTGGATCTTCCCGAAGGGATGGCACTTCGGAGTCTTCACATCGAGAATGCCGAACTCGGCCTTACAGGAAAGATCGACATCTGTGAGCGGAGTGGCGCCGGGGTTGAGATTGTCGACTACAAGAAGGGGAGTGCCCGCAGGGATGAGGATGGTTCACGGATCGCCAAGCACGCTGATGCCATTCAGGTCGGAGCCTATGCCCTGCTCCTTATGGCCGAAGGCATGAGCGTTTCCGGAGCTTCAATCTATTATGCGGCTGATAAAAGACGGGTGACTGTTGAACTGACAGAGGAGTTTCTCTCCGAAGTTCGCTCCCTGCGTGATGAGGCGGAACAGGTTGCCGCGTCTGGTCTATGCCCTCCGCCTTTGATTGGAGATTCACGCTGTTTGCATTGCTCAGCTTATCCGGTCTGCCTTCCTCAGGAGAGTGCCTGGTGGGCCAACGACGTGAGTAAGCCCCCCCAACCCTCCGTACCTCCTAGGCCGGAAAGCGGAGACGGAGAGGTTCTTGTGGTTCAGGATTCCAGAGCCCATGTCGGTCTTCGTGGGGATCAGGTAGTCGTCACCAAGGACGCAGAAGCCATGGCTAAAGTGCCGCTCAACCAGATCAGGCATCTCTTTCTATATGGGGTGCCGCAGGTCAGTTCCCAACTCGTCCATGCCCTGCTAGAGCGCGATGTCAGCGTGGCGTACTTCTCGGCGGCTGGACGGTTCTTGGGAATGCTGGGGGGACTTCCCGCAAGCGGAGTGGACGCGAGGAGGGGACAATATCGGATGTTCGAACAAGCCGAGATCAGGCTCGTCCTCGCAAGGGAAGCCCTACGGGCAAAAATACACAACCAGCGTGTCATGTTGATGCGGAACGGGGACGTTCCAGAGGGGGTGCTGGTTACGATGGCTGAATACAGGACCATGGTCGCAGCGGCCACGGACCTGGATAGAGCAAGAGGAATAGAGGGAGCGGCAGCCGCTCTCTATTTCTCGCATTTCCCGACCATGATTAGCGGGTGTTCTTGGGCCCGTTTCTCTTTTGAGGGCCGCAACAGAAGACCTCCTCGCGATCCGGTTAACGCGATGCTTTCCCTCGGCTACAGCATCCTATCCAAGGAAGCCTCCGGGGTCTGTTATGCCGTGGGATTGGATCCCTTTCTTGGGTTCCTGCATCAACCCCGATATGGGAGGCCAGCCCTCGCCCTTGACCTAATGGAAGAATTTCGTCCACTCATCGCCGACAGCGTGGTGATCTCGCTGATCAACCGGAGGGAAATCCTCCCATCAGACTTCATTTCAACCTCCTCCGGGACATTCCTCAACGAGAGGGGCAGGAAGGTTTTCTGGGAGGGATGGTTTCGTCGTATGGACTCCGAAGTCTCCCACCCCGAGTTCGGCTACAAGATGTCCTACCGCAGAATGCTGGAAGTCCAGGCGCGTCAACTCTGGCGCTTTTGCCGTGGAGAAGCCCAGAAATATCATGGATTTACGACCCGCTGACTATGGCGCGTCATCGATACATCATCACCTACGACATTTCCGACCCGAAACGGCTTCGGGGTGTTGCGCGGACCCTGGAGGGATACGGAGTGAGATTGCAGTTCTCCGTTTTTGAGTGCCTTCTGGACTCAATGAGGCTTTCCAAGGCAAAGACCGCTCTGGCTGACATCATCGACTTAACCGAGGATCAGATTCTCTTCATTTGCCTTGGTCCCGAAGTCACCGATACGGGGTTGATGCTGGAATCCTTGGGGCGACCCTACCGGAAAAGAACGATGGTCACCATCGTCTGATTTGGAGTTGCAACCACGGATGAAGCAGCTATGAAGAGAGTGCCCATGTTGGCAATGACCTCTTTTCTTCCGCCCTCGGAAAAGCAAGTTCTTTGAAATTGCGACGACTGCGGTCTGCGAGCACCCAGAGTTGTGCTCATTTCCTGTGATAACGCTCGCGTACGATGCTGAAAGAGAAAATCGGGGCGCTCCTTGGTCGTCATAAACAGATTGACCCGTTAATCGGCACCACTTGAGGAGACGCACTCGCAACCTTCTCGGCGCCTCTCTGAAAAGTTAAGGAAATTCGTGGGGTGAGCTGCAGTCGCCGCTGTTTCGAAGATCCTGAGGCGGCATGATCTCTCGGACTTCGGCTTCAGTCGGGTAGTGCTGCAGTCGCCGCTGTTTCGAAGATCCTGAGGCGGGTCGATGAAAGCAATGGCCTCGTCTAAAGTGGAACGGGCTGCAGTCGCCGCTGTTTCGAAGATCCTGAGGCGGAG
>Ga0007827_10000596_pt1 | contig 11425 bp, 6 predicted proteins | sample CryBogCBE16Jul07_FD_60332 | JGI IMG/M metagenome (GOLD analysis project Ga0007827, IMG submission 60332) | Freshwater microbial communities from Crystal Bog, Wisconsin, USA - CBE16Jul07 | ecosystem: Environmental > Aquatic > Freshwater > Lake | place: Crystal Bog, Wisconsin, USA | collected...
ATAAGAATTATGAAATAATTATCGTAGATAATCAGTCCTCAGAACTTGAAACTCTTTGTTATTTAAGATATATAACAAAAAAATATAAAAATATAAGAATAATCAAATATTCAAAAAAATTTAATTATTCTAGTATTAATAATCTAGCAGAAAGAAGCGCAAGGGGTACTATACTTGGCTTCATTAATAATGACATAGAGGTAATAAATAGTAATTGGTTAACTGAAATGGTTAGTCACGCAGTTCGTACTGATGTTGGATGTGTAGGTGCTATACATTACTACCCTGACGGTCTTGTTCAGCACGCAGGCGTTATAGTTGGTCAACATGGTGTAGCAGACAATGCTTTTAAAAATATTGATAAAAAAATATATATAGATAAATACAACTATTTATGTAGTGTTCGTAATCCCGATGCAGTTACTGGCGCAACAATGTTAGTTAAAAGAGAATTATTTAACCAAATCGGTGGTTTTGACGCTAAAAATTTAAAAATTGCTTTCAATGATGTGGATATATGTTTAAAAATAAATTTCCTCGGTTATAGATGTGTTTGGACTCCGTTTGCTGAACTTTTTCATTATGAGTCAAAAACTAGAAAAGAAACCAATGAATTTAATGCGACTGAAGTTGAATCTTTAGAACACGATTATATGAAAAAAAGATGGCATACAGATAAATGGCCAAAGCGTGATCTCCTAAAGCGAATATCCTTTGAGAATGAAAGATGAAATTAGAAAAAAATATACGCCCACAAGTAAAAAATCATATAAGAAAATCTAAGTTAAAAGATAATTCTATTAATACTTCTGCCATTGAACCTATAGGTGCTTTCGATGGAGTAACAGAAGATTTTTTTGCAGTTGGTTGGGGATATTATTTAAATAACATTGATCAAGAAATCTTTGTTGATTTGATAATTGATGGAAAGTTAGCAAATCAAGGTCAAGCAAATATTTTTAGATCTGACTTATTATCTCTAGGATATGAAAAACCTAAATCAGGTTTTAAAATCAAGATACCAAATAACTATATTACTAATATATATTCAGAAATCGAATTACTTATAAACGGTACAGTTTTACCTGGTGCTTCATTATTAGACATGACTAGTCTTGTCACTTTAGATTTGACTGAGGGTACTGAAGGATATTTAGACATAAAACTACAAGGATGGATTGGTCATAATTTAAAAGTAGATCTATGTGTTGATGGACGAGTAATAACTCAACTAACACTAGATAAAAATAAAGCTATGACTAATGGTGACTACTTACACACTTGTAAGTGGAAAATACCTGACCAGTTCCAAGACGGTCAAGACTATTGTTATCAAGTGACCTATAAACAACAAAATAAAATAGTTTTGGAGAGTAAACTATTAGTATGTCGATACCCAATCTATCAGTTTCACATTGACCAAATTGATCTATCTGTTATTAGTGGTTGGTGTATTATTAAGAATACTTGTATACCGATTAACATTGGTGTTTATATAGATAACCAATTTGTAGCTTCAGGCATAACGCAGTATGATCGTATGGATGTTATGGAAGCATTGGCATATGATGGTTTACAAGTTCCATTGCAGTCTGGATTTTCAATAAAACTACCTGAGTGTCGAACTTATCAATTACATACTATTAATTTGATTGATATTGATAGACAAGTTGTATTTTCATCTTGCAGTCTAAAGTCTGAATATGAGGTTTGTTTAGATCTTATCAAAAATATTAATTCAAAAAAAATTAATTTTGATAAGAATTTATTAAGAAACCCATTAAAAATACTTAGAAAAAGAATTGATAAATATAATCAAATACAAATACAACCTACTCATTTTAAATTGGCTTCCCCTGAACTGAAAAAAATTGCAGTAATTATACCCGTATACGAAGGAGCTGCTGAAACTATCCAGTGTATTGAGACTTCAATTAATTCTATCGATTTAACTAAACATCAGTTAATAATAATAAATGATTTTAGTCCTAATGATACGATAAATAATTACTTAGAAAATTTATACTATACAAACAAAAATGAAAATTTAATTATAATTAAAAAAATTATAAATGAAGGATTTTCAGCTTCAGTTAACTTAGGCATGGTAGTTTCAAAGAGAAGGGACGTCATTTTATTAAATTCTGATACTCTGGTGAATAGCGATTGGGTTGAGAGATTAATAGCAATTGCAGAAGATGATCCTACAATTGGAACAATTACACCATTTTCTAATAATGCAGAAATTTGTAGTTTACCTTTTATGTGTAATTCTGCGCCAATAAGCTCAGAGGATATATTTTCAGAAATAGATAGCATTGCTTCTATTGTAAACAAAGGTGTAGCGCTTGATATCCCTGTAGCTATTGGTTTTTGTATGTACATTAAACGAGAATGTTTAGATGAGGTTGGAAAGTTTGACGCCGAAACCTGGGGTCGAGGCTATGGTGAAGAAGTTGACTTTTGCTTAAAGGCCACAGAGTTAGGATGGAGACACGTAGTTGCGACTGATACTTTTGTTGCTCATAGAGGAGGTATTTCCTTTGGAGCAGAAAAAGTAGAAAGAATTAAAATTAGTTCAGAAAAAATTAATAATATATATCCTTTTTATAATGCTTTAATTAATAATTTTCTTAAAGTAGATCCTATTGCACCAAAGCGTCGTTCAATAAATTTTAATCTTTTGCAAAAATATCTTAATTCAGAAAGAGTCTTACATATAACGCATTCTTTTGGTGGAGGAACTGAACGGTATTTAAATGATTTGATTGCTAACAGTATTCCAAATAGTATTCAATGTATTATTAAATTTAATTCTGATGGTATTGCTGAATTTATAATTCCAGTTGAAAATACTGTTATTAGTGATTTTTTTAATTTCCGTTATTCAACTACATTTTATAATAATGAGATTGAAGAACTTAAAGCTCATATTTCTGCTATGTCTTTTGTAAAAGTACACGTTCATAGCCCGTTTGGAATGAATGATAGTTTTTTATCTTGGATACAGAAACAATACAACTATGATGTAACGCTACACGATTATTCATGGATTTGTCCTAGAGTTACTCTGACAAGACCTGGGGCTATTTACTGTAACGAACCAACTCCTGATGTTTGCACTGTCTGTACTTCACGTTTTGGTTATCACTCGGGACTTACGAAATTTATTGAAAATATTAAAGGTGATATTGGTATTTATAGAAAAAATATGGTTTCATTTCTAAATAATGGATCAGTAATTCATGCCGGAGCTAACGATGTTATTAATCGCTATAAAAAATATGGTTTAGTTGCAAAGACTAAAGTACTTCCTTATGAAAAAATAAAAAAAATACCTTTAAATTTATTGAATAAAAATTATTCAACTATTAAATTCGAAAATAAAAAAATAAGAATTGTATTAATCGGAGCGTTGAGTGACTTGAAAGGGGCAGATGTTTTATTGGATTGCGCAATCGCAGCTAAAACTCATAGATTGCCACTTCATTTTTACGTTATCGGTGAAACATATAACAACGACAATTTTATCGGTGTGGATAATGTAACCATATTTGGTAAATATCAAGAAGATCAATTAAAAGGAATTTTAGAGGTATATGAACCTGATTTATGTTTCTTCCCTAATCAATGGCCTGAAACTTATAGCTATACGCTTACGCATGCTCTCATTCATGACTTACCAATCATCTTATCGGATATTGGAGCACCAGCAGAGAGAGTTAAAAAAAATATTAAAGCGTGGACCTATCCCTTAGATATGCCACCTATTGATATTTGTAAATTCATAATTGAAAAATTTAATAATTTAAGATTTAGTAATTAATATAATGTAATTTTTGAATTTTTATTTATATAAAAGCAATATTGCAAAATGATTACTTATTATATAAAAATGATTAAATTTAATTAACTTTTTTTATAAATATGACCAAATAAAAACTATAATTCTAATTTTACATATTTATATTTTTAATAACTGAATGTATTCGATTTTAACTTTATTATTACTTCTAATATTTTAAGTAATAATAGTTTTTAAATTATATTAACTTGTCATATATAATAATTATTCTTATGGTAATCGTCTCTGAAAATAGCGATCGTTAAAGGTAGAATTTTCTCAATCAGAGGGAGTTCTGCATGAAGAAGTGGAGATACACCGATAGCCAGATCATGGACGTCTTAAAACGCGTAGAAGCCGTCATAGCCGTGTCAGATCTTTGCTGAGAGCTTGGCATCAGTATTGCCACGTTCTGCAAGTGGCGAGCCAAGTACGGCGGCATGGATACATCGATGATGGCCCGAATGAAAGAGCTTGAAGAAGAGAACCGACAGCTCAAACGTATGTATGCCGAAGAACGGATGAAGGCAGAGATCGTTCCGAGGCCCTTGCAAAAAAGTGGTGAGGCCATCCCGGAGACGAGAGATGGCCAAGCGACCAATGGTTCAGTACAACATGCCAGTGAAGTGGGCCTGTCAGGCGTTTAGTATCAGCGAGACCTGTTATCGCTACGAGGGCCAAGCTCAACACTGAAAACGACGAGATCGCCGACTGGCTCGTTCGACTGACAGACAATAATCGCACCTGTGGCTTTGGGCTGTGCTACTTGTACCTGCGCAACATCAAAAACTTTGTATGGAACCACAAACGTGTGTATCGGATTTTCAAGGCTTTGGAGTTAAACCTGCGAATCAAACCAAGAAAGCGGTTAGTCAGGGAAAAGCCTGAGGCACTGACAGTGCCGATAGAAATTAATAAGGTCTGGTCGATGGATTTTATGCACGACCAATTACATGACAGTAGGTCGTTTCGGTTTTTCAATTTGATTGATGTCTTCAATCGTGAGGCGTTGGCGATCGAGATTGATCTGTTGCTACCGTCGGCACGAGTGATCAGGGCGCTAAAACAAGTGATTGCATGGCGTGGTAAACCGATCGTTATTCGTTGTGACAACGGCCCTAAATATGTCAGCGCATAAATTCAGGATTGGGCAAAGGACTGGGGAATCAAGCTCGAATATATCCAGCCAGACAAGCCGCAGCAGAATGCCTATGTTGAAAGATTTAATCGAACGGTTCGCTATGAATGGTTATTACAGTAACACTGGGAAACGCTAGACGTAGTAAAGTTATATGCCACGCAGTGGATGTGGAAATATAATCACGACAGACCCAATATGGCCTTTGGCGGATTCACATCAAAACAGCGACTGGCCATCATGGTCGCATAGGTTCTGCTTTTACCGACCCTTAAAAAGGGGAGGATTACCATTTACTAAAGTATAAATTTAAAGATTAATCAGTAGCTAAACTATCAAAACTCAATTTGCATAGATAATTTATATATTGTATTTACTTTAAGTGATTGAAATTGATATAAATAAGGTTTTAATTTATGAAGACTTCTGAATTTTTATTCCCATCTGATCTAGAAATTACTCCTATAAATTATAAAAAAGTTATTTTTATTGGTTCTTGTTTATCAGAAGTTTATGTTAATAAGTTACGAATAATTAATCCTAATATTTGCTACGATTTTATCCTATTTAATAATGCCTCTGAGTTACCTAATTTAAATGACAAACAAGTTACTAGTAGTGATTTTCAATATATTCAAATACCCCTCCGTAGTGTTTTGACCGATACCGTAATTAGGGTTGTAGAAAGCGCTCCGTTAGATTTAGTTTCGATAGGTAAGCGTAATATAGATATTATGTTATCCAGTGCGATGCAATATAATATTCGTTATGGTATTTTAAGTTTTATTTCTAATTTTATAGTACCTCAAGGGAGATTGGCACCTAGTTTGCATGAACAGGACACAGATTATGATTTGACCTATGTGGTACGACAGCTAAATGTATATTTAGCCCATGAGGTATCAAAATATCAACATGCATTTATCGCTGATATTGATATGATTGCAAATACTTTAGGAAAAAAATTTTTTCTAGATGACATTATTACATTTTCTACTCATGGTTCTGTAATTTATCCTAATTGGACATTATTAGAGCAGTTTCCTGAATGGACTAAACCAGAGCAAGGAAGATTAGAGGCTATTCCAGATATAAGCTTAACTTATGAAATTCGTGACGAAGAGTTTTTTGATGCAGTATTTCGTCAAATAGACTCATTGTTCAGAATAGTTAAACAGATCGATAAAGTAAAAGTAGTAATTTTTGACCTCGACAATACATTGTGGCGTGGTCAATTGGTTGAACACTATCAGCCTGGTCTCAAGTGGCCGTATTCGGATGGTTGGCCATTAGGAATGTGGGAGGTTATTTCTCATTTACGTCGTCGAGGTATCATAGTAACTCTAGTCTCTAAAAATGATGAGAACCTAGTAATATCTAAGTGGTTTGATGCTGTACAGCCACCATTTGTTAAATTTGAAGATTTTCTGCTTCCTCAAATTAATTGGAATCCTAAAGGAGAAAATATACGTTTGATTCTCGAAAAGCTTTCATTAACATCGAAGAGTGCACTTTTTATTGATGATAATCCTGTGGAAAGAGAATCTGTGAAAACTTCTTTACCTGGGATACGAGTTTTGGGAACTGACCCTTTCATTCTAAAAAGAATATTGATGTACGCTCCAGAAACTCAAATTGCTTCGCGTACGAAAGAGACTATAAGTAGAGAAGAAATGCTTAAAATGCAAATTGAGCGCGATAATGAAAAAGTAAAAATGTCACGGAATGATTTTTTGAGTAGTCTGATGTCAAAAGTAAATATTTATCAAATTTTTGACGTTAATCATCCTGCCTTCAATCGTGTTTTTGAATTAGTTAATAAAACAAATCAGTTCAATACTACCGGAAATCGCTGGAGTATGGAGGATTATTATTTGCACTTTAAAAATGGAGGTAAGGTTTTTGTGTTTTCAGTCAAAGATCGATTTGTTGAGTATGGTACTGTTGGCGTAGTATTTACAATGCATAATCGGATTGTTCAATTTGTAATGAGTTGCCGAGTTTTAGGTACCGATATTGAAAAAGCAGTTATTATTTTTATTATTAAGAAAACACGATTATACAATAACTCTAATTTAATTGTGGCTTCATTGGTTGAAACAGAAGCTAATATGCCGTGTAGAACATTATTTTTGGATTGTGGTTTTAATCAAATAGAAAAAAATGAATTTCAACTTTTTGACGATTCGGATCTTTCTATGCCGAATCATGTCGAAATTACATATACTGATTAAGTTAAGGTGGGTTTTTAAAATAGCATGTTTAACATAAAGCAGATTTCAAAAATAGAATTTGTTGAAATGACAGGCTCTTTTAGCGGTATTTTATCTCCAGTCGATTGGACGGGTGGATCTGGTGTCACGGCACAATTTATTGAGGATGCGGAAAAGTATCATTCCCATTATTTTGATATTAGTTATGCTACTTATCAGTTATCTGTTGCACTAGATGTTATGGATGCTGGATTTGAACCCCAGCTTATTTTAGATGTTGGTAGTGGTTCAGGGACCTCGGTGATTGCGTTATTAGAAAGATTTTCATCAGCACATGTGATTTGCACTGATGTTAGCCCCCAATTACTTTCAATTTGTATGCGAGAGGTTGAAAGACGAGGACTTGGTGGAAGGTGTACTTATTTATGTATTGATTTAAATCATGAAGTTTTTATTGGAAGAAATTTTGATCTAGTTATCGGGTCGGCCATCCTTCATCATTTATTTGAACCAGAAAAATTAATAAAATCTTGTTTGGCTGCGACAAAAATAAATGGTGCAGCATCTTTTTTTGAGCCATTTGAAGTTGGTTACGTTATGCTTGGAGTTATTTATCGTTTATTACTTTCCTATACTAACTTTGATAATTTCTTACCCGAAAAAATTGAAAATTTTTTTCGAGATAAAGTTAAATCTTATTTGTTAATGAAATGTGAACCAAAGGATTATTTGACATATGAAAATATTGATGATAAATGGATGTTTACTCAAGATTATTTTCGCGGCATTGCTTGTCGACTTGGTTCACGACTGGAAATGTCTGTCTTGAACTCGTCGCCGTCGCCTTGGACGGATCAAGTAAGAACAGATCTCCGGCTAGGATTGGGACTAGATCCCTCCGATTTGCCTGACTGGGCTTGGTCTGTTATTTCAGCAATTGAAGCTGATATATCTCAGTCTGCTAAGGAGGATATGGCAGTAGCTAGAGTTGTAACTTTCTTTCCAAATTTGGAAATTTAATGCTAATCATTTTTTAGGTATCAATAAAATCAAATAATTTATGCGGCAATTGCGCACTGCTTGTTTAGTCTATTTCTGTTAATATCTATATTAATTCTATTATAATTATATTTCACATCCACTGAGTCTCATAGAGTTGAACTTCTTCTAGCGTTTCCGATTGCTATCGTGATAATAATTCATACCGAACAATTCTATTAAATCTTTTAAATTAAGTATTTTTTCTCTCCTGATTTAATATATACTAAAGTGATATCCTAAATCTCTGCCCAAGCTTGAATTTCAGAGAAAACCTCTCGGTTTATTATCGACTTATAAAGACCAAGTATCTGGGCAAAAGCATTGGACTTTTTCCTGCATTCATAATTATGTCAATCTGATATCGTTCATTTACGTTTAGATACTTTAGCTCATAAATTTGCTTTTGCTGATCATTTTAGAACTTGAGATGCAATAACTTTTTCAGCCAACTATCTAATTAATCAAAGTTGTATTTCATACTTGAAACCACCAATAATTATTATTTTACTTGTATATGTTATAAAAAATGTTTTTTAAAAAACTGAGGATATTTTGAGTAGAAAAAAACTCTTTATTGTTCTGGGTATGCACCGAAGTGGTACAAGTGCAATATGCCGTGCGTTAATTGCGTTGGGTGTTAATCTTGGAACAAATCTTTTAGAAGCGATGCCCGGTATTAATCCAAAAGGTTTTTGGGAAGATAAAGATATACAGCAGTTTAACGAAAATATACTTTCTAATCTCGGGCTTTCATGGCACGATTTTATGTCATTCGATGAAACACATAATTCTAAACTTTTAATAGATGATCCAAATTTATTTGATACTGCTCGTAGCATGATTCTCTCAAAAGTTAATGCTTCTTACCAGGGTTTATTTGGATTTAAAGATCCGCGATTGTCAAAATTACTTCCATTTTGGAAGAAGATTTTTGCAGGGGAGTCCTATGATGTTTCTTATGTTTTATCCTACCGTGATCCCCTTTCTATTGCTAAATCTCTTGAAAAGAGAGATGGCTTCGAATCGACTAAAAGTTATATCTTATGGCTTCTACATGTTATTCCTAGTCTTTTTGAAACTATTGGATTTGAAAGAGTACTCGTAAAATATGATTGTTTACTTGAAGATCCGCTTCGAATTCTTTTAGACATTTCGAAACGATTAAACTTGATACTAGATGAAAAGTTATTTCAAGAATATGTAACTGATTTTCTTGATTTAGACCTACGGCATACACAACATACCATTGAAGATCTTTATCAAGAATCTAATTGTCCTGAGTTAGTTCGAAAGGTATTTTTGTTTTTAGAGGATATTCGTGAGGGTAAACATCATTTAGACAGTCGCGAGAGTATATCTAAAATCCACGATTTTGTAGTAGAGTTAAAAAATATTCAACCAATTTTAGGTTTGCTGAATTATAATTATACGCAAAACATAGATCTTCGTTCCGCTTAAATAAATAAAGACAATGAGATTAATAGTTTGCTTGAGGAAGTTGCGAGTCATTATAAGAATAATAATATTTAAATAACATTTATTTAAATATTAATTTAAGGCCGTATCGGTTAAAAATAATTTTTTATTTATTAATGTTAAATTTGTTAATTAAATTTAATAAATAAATACTAAATTAGTGTTCCAATCATATGAACTATACTGGCTTTAAGTTCACTCGACAAAAGTAGACCTAAATGTCTTGACTTAGGTCTTTTATAATAATTTCCGGTTTGATCTAATACGCTGAACTATCTAATTATTTGGTATTAAGGTTTTCAATCCTTTTACATCTGTTAACCATCTTCTCAACTTCACTACTTAAAAATACCTATATACCGGCTTTGATATAAGCTCGAACATCGATATAAATAAAAATCATTTCCTACCATAATTAGAAGAATATATACAAAACTTTCGAATTTAGCCGATAATTCTAATTTTTGGTTGTGTAAATTTTTTTTACCTATTTACATCACATTTAATTTCTTAATTTTAAATTAATTTTTAAATTTATTAGGTATCATCTAATGTCGCGAAAAGGATTAATCCTAGCTGGTGGTTCGGGAACACGACTTTACCCAGCAACACAAGCAATCAGTAAACAATTATTACCCGTATACGATAAACCAATGATTTATTATCCGCTCAGTACTTTAATGTTAGCGGGTATTAAAGAAATACTAGTTATTAGTACACCTCAAGATACACCCAGATTCGAACAGCTTTTAGGTGATGGCTCTCAATGGGGAATTAGTATTGAATATGCTATTCAACCCAGTCCGGATGGCCTTGCACAGGCATTCATTATTGGAGATAAATTTATAGGTCAATCTCCTAGTGCTCTAGTTCTTGGTGATAATATTTTTTATGGCCATGATTTTAAGAATTTATTGATGAATGCAGATCGTAATATTCTCGGAGCTACTGTGTTTGCTTACCATGTCAATGATCCTGAGAGATATGGTGTTGTAGAGTTTGATATTAATGGCAAAGCGATTAGTATCGTAGAAAAACCGATTGAACCTAAAAGTCAATATGCTGTAACTGGATTATATTTTTATGATAATCAAGTAGTAGATATTGCAAAGAATGTTAAACCTAGTAATCGAGGCGAACTGGAAATTACTAGTATTAATCAAGCTTACTTACTTAATAATCAGCTCAATGTTCAAACCATGGGTAGAGGTTTTGCTTGGCTGGATACTGGAACGCATGAAAGTTTACTTGAAGCGGGTCACTTTATCTCAACGATTGAACACCGACAAGGATTGAAAGTTGCCTGTCCAGAGGAGATCGCTTGGCACAATGGGTGGATCGATGCCGAGGAGTTATTAAAACTTGCAGAGCCATTGAGCAAAAATAATTATGGGAAATATTTAAAAAACCTACTGAAAGATAGAGTTTTTTGATGGCTTATTCATTACTTATTACAGTAATTATCAATGACTTTAAGTCTAAATGAGTAATATAAACGGTAATTTTCTGCCTAAAATTATCTGGATGCTATGGCTTCAAGGATGGGACCTAGCACCATACGTTGCTAAATCTTGCCGCAATAGTTGGGAGGGCAGCAATCCAGGATGGATGCTCCATTTTCTCGATCTGTCGAGTCTCAATGATTTTCTTCCGACTACCGTTGTTAATAAAATACTTTCTACTTCTAAAAAGCCAGAAGCATTAAGTGATTTG
>Ga0007827_10000602_pt1 | contig 11371 bp, 10 predicted proteins | sample CryBogCBE16Jul07_FD_60332 | JGI IMG/M metagenome (GOLD analysis project Ga0007827, IMG submission 60332) | Freshwater microbial communities from Crystal Bog, Wisconsin, USA - CBE16Jul07 | ecosystem: Environmental > Aquatic > Freshwater > Lake | place: Crystal Bog, Wisconsin, USA | collected...
GACGGCGGCGAGGCCGAGATGTGCGGCAACGGGGCCCGCTGCTTTGCCCGGTATGCCGCCCACCTGACCGGCCGGACCGAAGGAACCCTCTCGTTCCTGACCATGGCCGGCCCCATCATGGCCGAACTCCTGCCCGGCGAGCGGGTCCGCCTTCGCATGAGCGAACCCCATAGTCTTCAGTTGGCCCATTCCCTCAAGGTCGAGGGGCAGGACCTGGAGGTGCATTCCCTCAATACCGGCGTTCCCCATGCCGTGGTCTTTGTGACCGATCTCCAGACCACCCCGGTCGTTCCTTGGGGTCGTGCCCTGCGACACCATCCCCGATTCGCCCCGGCAGGAACCAATGCCAACTTTGCCCAGGTCCTAGGCCGCTCCTCTTTGGCAATCCGTACCTACGAGCGCGGCGTGGAGGATGAAACCCTGGCCTGCGGTACCGGAGTCGTTGCCTCGGCGCTGATTTACCATCTCCGCAGTCAGGCCCCCTCTCCGATTGCCGTCCAGGTCAAGGGAGGCGACACGCTGGAAGTTGGATTTGAACTGGAAAACGGACAACCCAAGGAAGTCACCCTCACCGGCCCCGCCGACTTCGTCTTCGAAGGGACCGTTTCCATCTCATAAATTATTTCCCTACAGCCTTTAGTCTTTAACCCCTTTTCCTTTGATGCCCTTCCCCTCTTTTGCCGGTGCCCACACCGCCCTGATCACTCCTTTCCGGGAGGATGGTTCCCTGGATGAAGAGGCCCTGAACCGTCTGGTCGAGAGTCAGGTTACGGCCGGCATTTCCGGAGTCATTCCCGTCGGCACCACCGGCGAATCCCCCACCCTCAGCCATGAGGAACACGCCAGGGTCATCGAGATCACCGTCAAGGCGGCAGCCAAGAGAATACTGGTCATCGCCGGTACCGGATCCAATGCCACGACCGAGGCCGTGGAGCTGACCAGGGAGGCTGAAAAGCTCGGGGCCGACGCCTCCCTGCAGGTGGCCCCCTACTACAATAAGCCCTCCGCCGAGGGTCTCTACCGTCACTTCAGAAAGGTGGCCGAGGCCGTCTCCATCCCTATCGTGCTCTACAGTATCCCAGGGCGCTGCGGTATCGAGATCCCCATCTCCGTGGTGGCACGACTTGCCGCCGATTGCCCGAACGTCGTCGCCATCAAGGAGGCGGGAGGGAGCGTCGAGCGCGTCAACCAGCTCAAGGCCGCCCTCCCCGAGAGCTTCCAGATCCTCTCAGGAGATGACTCCCTGACATTGCCGTTTATGGTCGCCGGAGCGGTCGGGGTGATCAGCGTTGCCTCCAATATGATACCCGCCGAGGTGGAGGGACTCGTCCGGAGTTTCCTCAAGGGAGATCTGGCCAAGTCCCGGGAGCTTCATGCCCGGTATTACCCCCTCTTCCGCGACCTTTTCATTGAGCCTAACCCGGTCCCCATCAAGACAGCCCTTGCTGCCAAGGGGATCTGCGGTAGTGATGTCCGTTTGCCTCTTTGCGAGATAACGGATTCCAATAGAGAGGTTCTTCTAAAGACCCTCCGATCCACCGGAATCCTGTAAATCGTATTACCCTGATATGAATCCACTTAAAGTTGTTATTTACGGATCAAAAGGAAGGATGGGACAGACCTTGGTGCGCTGCATCGAGGAGAATCCCGTCCTGCAACTCGCAGGAACGATCGACGCCGGCGATTCCCTCGATGGGATCGCCTCCTGCGATGCGGTGATTGACTTCACCCATGCGGACGCCACCCTTCCCGCCCTCCGGAAATGCACCGAATTAGGTAAGATTCTTGTGATCGGAACAACGGGACATTCCAACGATGTTCGTAGCGCCATCACCGAGGCCTCCGGCAAGATTCCGGTCATCTTCTCCCCCAACTACAGCGTCGGCGTCAACACGCTCTTCTGGCTTACCAAGAAGGCCGCCGAAATCCTTGGGCCCGAGTATGATGCCGAGGTGATCGAGATCCATCACCGCCTCAAGAAGGATGCCCCCAGCGGGACAGCCCGCCGCCTCGTCGAGGTTCTGGATGAGGCTTATTGCCTTGATTATGAGAAGGATACCCGACATGGACGCGTCGGAATGCCGGGAGAGCGCACCCGCAACGAGGTCGGCGTTCATGCCGTCCGCGGCGGGGATGTCGTCGGAGACCACACCGTGATGCTTGCGGCCCCCGGAGATCGCCTCGAGTTGACCCACCGAGCCTCCAGCCGGGAGACCTTTGCACGAGGAGCCCTTAGGGCAGCCCTCTGGGCCCGGGATACCAAAAAGAACGCCCCCGGACTCTACGACATGCAGGATGTGCTCGGCCTGCGTTAAGGAAACGCTGATTTAATCCTCATGCGTGCCGGTATTGCCCTCGGCTCCAATTTGGGCGATAAGTCCGCGCTACTGAATCAGGCAATCGGCCATCTCAGGAAGATCCATGAGTCGGGAGACTTTCTGGTCTCTGGATTCCATGAGACGGAACCCGTGGATTGCGCGCCGGGCACCCCCGCCTTCCTCAATGCCGTGGCTGAGATCGGGACATCCCTCACCCCGTTGGAGTTGCTTCATCACCTTCAGCAGGAAGAGATCCGCTCAGGTCGCCCCAAGAACCATGCCCGCAACGCCTCCCGCACCCTGGATCTCGATCTCCTCTATTGCGACGAAATGACCCTGGATGATCCGGAGTTGGAGCTACCCCATCCCCGGATGACTGAGCGCTCCTTTGTAATGGAACCCTTGGCTGAGATCCGCCCTGATCTCAGGCTGCCCGGATGGGAAATGACCTGCTCGGAATATATCTCAAGAATTCATAATAAATAGCTTTTATAAACTGATTTCCAATGGTTAAGGACTTTAAAGAATCTTGGGTATTACGGAAAGCCTGCGGCGAAACTCAGGCTTGGTTGACCGCCTACGACTACCCCTCCGCACGCCTTCTTGATGAGTCCGGTATCGACCTGATCCTTGTCGGGGATTCTCTGGGCATGGTTGTTTTAGGACAAAAGGATACGGTCGACGTTACTTTGCCTGAGATGATCCACCACCTCAAGGCGGTGCGTCGAGGCGTCTCGCGGGCCCCGGTGGCGGTGGATCTTCCATCCCATACCTATGACACTCCGGCCCAAGCCCTTGAGAGTGCAAAGCTCCTAGTCGAGGCCGGGTCGGATGCGGTCAAGCTGGAGGGCCACCTTCCGGAGATCATTACCACCCTGACCAAGGAATCCATTCAGGTGATCGGACATCTTGGAATGCTCCCCCAGCACGTCCGGGAAGAGGGAGGCTACCACCGGAAGGGGAAAACCGAGGATGAGGCGGAGCGACTGCTCCGCGCCGCCCTCGATCTGCAGGCGGCCGGATGCTGCGCCATCGTTCTGGAACTCGTTGAGGCTTCTCTTTCTGATCTCATTAGTAAGAAACTAGACATTCCCACCATCGGAATCGGCAGCGGCACGGGATGCGACGGGCAGATTCTGGTGACGACCGACCTGCTGGGGCTCCAGCCATGGTTCCGGCCCTCCTTTGTGAAGCCCAAGGCCGACTTGGCCTCCGCCTTCCAGGCCGTGGTGAAGGAATTCATCCGGGAAACAAAGGGAGAAGATTCACAGGAATTAAGGGGATGAAGGAGATTACTAATTGTTGATTGCTGGATTGCCCCATAACCCATTCCCTATCTCCTAGACCCTAATCTTGTGTCCAACGGTGATCTCCAGTTTAAGTCTGCCCAGGGGCGTCGTGCCGTCCTGACCGGGGTTCTCCTGAATCTCGTCCTCTCGACCGGGAAGATCGCCGGGGGCGTGATCGGCCGGTCCAATGCGCTGATCGCCGACGGCATTGAGTCCCTGCTCGACCTCTTTAGCTCCCTGCTTATCTGGGGGGCCCTCAAGTATGCCGCCAAGCCGGCCGATGCCGAGCATCCCTACGGCCATGGGAAAGCCGAGTCCCTTGCCTCCATTATAGGGGCCCTTGTCCTCGCAGTGGCCGGGGCCTTCATCGCCCACAACAGCATCACCCAGCTCATTGCCGCCGCCCACGGCACCACGGTCCATCTCCCCTCCCCCTGGACCCTCCTCCTGTTGGTCGTGGTCATCGCCCTCAAGGAACTCCTCTTCCAAATCATGGCCAGCAAGGCCCGCCGCATCGGGAGCAACGCCCTCCTGGCCGACGCATGGCACCACCGCTCCGACGCCGTCACCTCCATTGCTGCCTTCATCGGCATCTCCATCAGCCTCGTCGGGGGGAAGGGATTCGAGGTCGCTGATGACTGGGCCGCCCTCTTCGCCTGCGTGGTCATCTTCTACAGCTCCTACTCCATGCTCCGCCTCGCACTCGGTGACGTCATGGATGCCAAGGTATCCGACGAGGCCGAGGAGACCATCATGAGAACCACCTGCTCCGTCCCGGGCATCCTTAGCGCCGAGAAATGCCGCGTCCGCAAAAGCGGCCTCTCCTACATCGCCGACCTACACATCCGCGTGAAGGGCGACCTCACCGTCCGTGAGGGACACCGCATTTCCCACGAGGTGAAGGACAGGCTGCTGGCGTCGGAACTCCCCCTCGAGGATGTTACCGTCCATCTAGAACCCGAAGAAGGCTAGACAAGGGCTATTGGCGAAGAGCGTCGTTATTGCATGCTCGCCGTATGCCCGATACGGCTTCGCTCTCACGCCTAGCTGTCCATCCAATTTTCCTGCGCCTAATTTATAAAGCTTTGGAAAAGTTACTCTGCGCTGGCCGTAGGTTTTGCTGCGGCCACTGCTTGGTCGCCTTGCCATCTCCTGAAAATCCTCTCGTCTATCGATGAGTGCCGGTCTCTTCCTATCTCTGCAAAGGCTTGGAAGTTTGAATGCGGGGCCAGGAATCACTACGGACGGCGTAGTAATCCTACACCAACCGAGCGGCAACGACGCCCCGCGCCAAAGTTCCGAGACTATTCCTCACCCTTTGCGAGCTTGGTCAGGACCGATAGATCCTCCAACGTGCTCGTATCACCGGTCAGCGACTGACCGTCGGCGATCTGCTTAAGCAGGCGGCGCATGATCTTTCCGGAGCGTGTCTTGGGAAGCATCTCGGCAAAGCGGATCTCGTCGGGCTTGGCGATTGGGCCAATGGCCTCGGCGACATGCTTGCGGAGCTGTTCCTTGAGTTTTTCCCCGGGCTTATGGCCTGAGCGGAGCGTGACGAAGGCGACGACTCCCTGCCCCTTGATCTCGTCGGGTCGGCCGACGACGGCCGCCTCGGCGACGGAGGGGTGACTGACAAGGGAGCTCTCGACCTCTGCCGTCCCCAGGCGGTGTCCGGCGACATTGAGGACATCGTCGATACGACCGACGATCCAGAAGTTCCCCTCCTTGTCACGGCGGGCGCCGTCGCCCGTGAAATAGGCCCCCTTGACCTCGCTCCAGTACTGCTTGCGGTATCGGGTCTTATCACCCCAAATGCCCCGGAGCATGGAGGGCCACGGCTTGCGGAGGACAAGTTTGCCGCCTTCCCCGTGCGGAACTTCCTTGCCATGGTCATCGACGATGGCGGCGTCGACACCGAAGAATGGCAGGGTCGCGGTACCGGGCTTGCACGGGGTTGCACCGGGCAGCGGGGTGATCATGTGCGCGCCTGTCTCGGTCTGCCACCAGGTGTCGACGATGGGGCAGCGCCCGTGACCGACGTTCTTGTGAAACCACATCCATGCCTCGGGGTTGATCGGTTCGCCGACAGTACCTAGCAGGCGGAGGGAGGAGAGATCGTGCTTGTGGAGGTAGTGGTCGCCCCATTTCATGAAGGCGCGGATGGCTGTCGGGGCGGTGTAGAAGATGGTGACACCATAGTCGGCAATGAGCTTCCAGAAACGGTCGGGCTCGGGCCAGTTTGGCGCCCCCTCGTACATGAGGCAGGTCGCCCCGTTGGAGAGAGGGCCGTAGACGAGGTAGCTGTGACCTGTGATCCAGCCGATGTCGGCGGTGCACCAGTAGACATCCTCTTCCTTGAGATCGAAGACATACTTAGTGGTGGTGTAGGTGCCGACCAGGTAACCGCCGGTGGTGTGGAGGATTCCCTTGGGCTTCCCGGTCGAGCCGCTGGTGTAGAGAATGAAGAGCGGATGCTCGCTGTCGAGGTGCTCGACGGGGCAATCGGCTGTGACGTATTCCAGTTCGCGGTGCCACCAGACGTCGCGACCAGGCTCAATGTGGATGCTGAGGTTGGTGCGCCGGAAGACGATGACGCATTTCACCGCATCGTTGCCCTTGAGCGCGTGGTCAACGTTCTGCTTGAGGCTGACGATCTGCCCGCGGCGGTAACCGCCGTCGGCCGTCACGATCACCTTGGCGCCGCTGTCGGCGAGGCGGTCCTTGATGCTCTCCGCGCTGAAACCGCCGAAGACCACGGAATGAACCGCCCCGATGCGGGCGCAGGACAGCATGGCAATCGCAGCCTCGGGAACCAGGGGCATGTAGATGAGGACACGATCACCCTTTTTCACGCCGTTGCGCTTGAGGATATTGGCGAACTGGCAGACCTCGCGGTGCAGTTGACGATATGTGATGACCCTCTTCTCTCCGGGTTCGCCTTCCCAGATGATGGCAGCCTTGTTGGCGCGGGGGGTGTCTAGATGACGGTCAAGGCAGTTCTGGGAGGCGTTGAGCTTGCCGCCGACAAACCACTTGGCATTGGGAACCCTCCAGTCGAGGACCTTGCTCCATTTCTTGAGCCAATGGAGTTCCCTGGCCTCCCTGCCCCAGAACTTGTCGGGACTCTTCACCGACTCGGCATGGAGTCTCTTGTACTCCGCAAGACTGCCGATGCGGGCCTTTTTCGAAAATTCCGAGGCCGGTTTGAAGACGCGATTCTCGATCAGGTGGGACTCGATGGTCTTCGGGGATTTGAAGGTTTTGATCATGGGGATTGGAAACATATATCCAAGGAACCAACCTGATTCCAATCAGGTGTTCGTCATGCCGAAATTTTCTTAGTTTGCTGTCAGCTCGCGGGAATCGTACTTCCGATATGAAAATCCCGCTCATCGCATCAAGACTGGCCGCCCTTCTGTTTCTGGCGGCCGCTCCCAGCGTTGCAATCGCACAATCATCAGCGACGCCACAACCACCCCTCAAGGTGGGTGTCTATGTTCACGAACCCTTTGTCCTGCAATCCGCCGAGGGATACCAGGGATTCAGCATCGACCTTTGGAAGGAAATCGCGGGGGACCTCGGCCGGGGATCGGAATTCATCCCATACCACGACCTGCCGGACCTGCTTGAGGCCGTTTCCACCGGGAAGGCAGATGCGGGAGTCAGCGGCATCTTTGTCACGGAAGAGCGCCTTAAATTCGTCGATTTCTCGCAACCGTTCCTCCACGGCGGCCTTCAGGTCATGGTTCACGAGAAGCGCGGTTCCTCTTTGCTCAAGATCTGGAACGGGTTGCGCGAAAGCGGTCACCTCAAGGTTTTCGGTTTAGGAATCGCCTTGATCTTGTGTGCAACCATCGTGGTGACCGTTGCCGAAAGACGTTGGAACGCCGAGTTCCACACGGATTGGGCGAACGGGCTTGCCGAATCGTTCTACCACGTCATGTCAATCGTGATGACGGGCAAGAGTTCCCACAAAGGGCTTCCAGGTCCCTGGGGCAGGGTGCTGGCGGCCATTTGGATCGCCTTTGGCGTCGGTGTGGTGGCCTACATCACCTCGTCGGTGACCAGCATCATGACGGTTAACAGCCTCGAAGGAATCATCAAGGGGCCGAGGGATCTCCCGGGTCACAGGGTTGGCATCATTCCGGGAACCGTGGGCGCGCAGTACTGCTCCGATCATCATTTTGACACCGCGTCCTTCAACTCCCTGCCCGAGGCTGTGACCGCATTGGTCGGAAGGCAAATCGACGCCATCGTCCTGGATGCCATGACCCTACAGTGGTACGACAACTCGCATCCCGAACTCCCCATCACCGAGGTCGGTCCGATCTTTGAGAAGAAATCCTACGCCTTCGCGCTTCCGATCGCCAGCCCACTGCGTCAGGCGATCAACAAATCACTCCTCAAGCAGAATGAATCGGGATTTCTCGAAACCCTCCGAAAGCACTATTTCGGTGAGATTCAGTGACCGGTCGGTTCCCCTTCGATTCTACTGATCACAAAACGGAATTTCTCATCGTAAAGGCCGCCGTTGTGGGCGCGGCAGCAGTGGAGGCAGGCGAGCGGCCGCTTGGGCCTCCAGACACGCTCGTGATGTCGTCCGCAGGCGGGGCAACGCAGGATGAAGCGGCGTTTCAGGCGCCGGGCGTGGAAAGGCAGTCGGTGGGTGCGTGATTCTCCTGGAATTCCGAGATCGCGGCAGGCCGCGCGCCATTCCTCCCCATGGGGTTCGATGCGGCGATGCGGATGTCGGTGGCGTGCCAGCAGATGGGCCAATTCATGGAGCAGTGTCCTTTCCACCTCTTCCCCGGAGACCTCGCGCAGGGCGGGATTGAGCCAGATTTGGTTCCGCCCCAGGACGGCCACTCCAGCCGTGGTCCTCATGCGCCAGTTCCAACCGACGACAAGGCATCGGGAAAGGTGCTCATGGAATGGCTTGACGGCGCTACGCGCCTTCTCCTCCAGCTCCTGATCACGACGCCGGACACTGGTACGAGTACCACGTTGTGGCGGGGCGGAAAACGGCGCGGCGAGCCGGGCGATCAACTTTCTCATCATCCCGCAGACTGAAGGGAAAGCACCTTGGTCAGGGCGCTCATCGTGGCCTGGATCTCCTCGGCCGTGGTCCCCCGCCCCAGCGAGAAACGAACCGTGGGGCGGGCCTTGTCTTCGCCGAGTCCCATGGCCATGAGCACATGCGAGGGTTGGACGGCTCCGACCATGCAGGCCGAGCCGCTGGAAACCGCGATACCCTCGAGATCCAGTCCCATGAGGAGGGTCTCGCCGTCGCAACCGGGAAAACTGACATTGAGCGTGTTCGCGATGACGGGCGCCCCCGAGGCATTGCGGATCGCATCGGGACGCAACCGCCGGATTCCCTCCCAGAGTCTCTCGCGAAGATCGGCCTGCCGCTCCGCTTCCTTGCCGGCAATCACCTCGGACACGGCACGCTCCGCGGCCGCGGCCATGCCGGCGATCGCAGGGGTGTTTTCCGTTCCTGCACGGCGATCATTCTCATGGAATCCACCGTGAACGATCGGCGCGACTTGCGTTCCCGAGCGAATCCAGAGGAATCCCGCGCCATGAGGGCCGTAGAACTTGTGGGCCGTGGCGGAGAACGCATCGACGCCATGCTCCGCCGGAGCACATCGGATCTTCCCGAAAGCCTGCACGGCGTCGGTGTGAAAAAGGATCCCCCGTTCCCTGCAGAGGGCGGAGAGTTCGGCTACCGGCTGGATGACTCCCGTCTCGTTGTTGGCCAGCATCACCGAGGCAAGGAGGGTCCCCGGGCGCAAGGCCTCGGCAAACCGTTCGGGATCGATCACTCCGCGTGAATCGACGGGAACCTCAGTGAGGGTGAACCCCTCTACAGCGGCAAGATGACGCATCGGATGCAGGACGGCGTGATGCTCGCTCGCAGCCGTCACCAGATGACAGCGCTCCGCGGATCGGTGTCGACGCGCCAGGCCCAGGATCGCCAGATTACAGCTCTCCGTTCCGCCGGAGGTGAAGATGATCTCGCCGGGTCTCGCCCCGAGCAGCGAGGCAATCCGATCCCGCGACTCATCGATCACCGCACGGGCACGTCGACCGGAGGCATGGACGCCGGACGGGTTTCCCCACCCCTCCCCGAGCAGCGGAAGCATGGCATCCCTGGCCTCCTGGCAGAGCGGGGTTGTCGCGTTGTGGTCGAGATACGCCATCATCATCGATGATCCCCGGTATTGGCCGCCACGGCAACCCCCTCCGTTTCGGGATTCATCTCCTCACTCTCCTTGCCATCCGATCCGCTCTCCCCCACCATCGCGGCATCCATGAACGGCACAGCCATCCTTCCCGACCTGCAGGCCGCGATCCTCTGCGAGGATGTCCGTGCAGAACTCAGCGGACAGCAGACCCTCGTCGGCGTGATCGGCGCCATCCCGGCGCCCTCCCTGCCGATTGGATTCTTCAAACTCTGCCTGTGGACCCGATGGTGCGGTGGCAGCGGCGATTTCACCCAGGAGTGCTTCATCTATGATCCCGAGGAGGATCAGGCAATCGCCCGTGCGGAGGTTCCCTTCTCGCTGGCCGATCTTTCATCGCACGCCACCAATGTCCATTTCTTCGGCGGGGTCCAGTTCCAAAAGTACGGAACCTATCATGTCGAGATCCGCGTGGACGGCGAGTTGCGGCTTCGCGTTCCCCTTCCCGTGATCAAGATGGATATGCCCGAGGGCTTCAAGGGACTGCAGGGCGGCCTCTGAGTCAGAAGTCGAGCACCTCGCCGTCGTCGGGTAGGAACACATCGCCGACTCCGGGAAGCAATTTCTCCATCCGGGACTGAAGCGCGGCCCTGTCCAGGGAAAGCTCGTCCGAGAGATGCACCAGGCAAAGCGATGCCACCGTGGCATCACGCAGTGTTGCGGCCAACTCGTCGGGACCGAAGTGGGAAAGTTCGCTCACCAATACCGTCACGGGCGCCGCCAGGAGGCCCCTCAATTCATCCGGAGACGCAAGATCACCGCTGATGACACCGCGGAATTCTCGCTGAACGGCCTCGAGCGAGAAGGATTCGCAGTGACGAGAGTGATCCGATCCGGGTTTCCCCGCATAACAGGCGCGCAGATGATTGTTAAGCCACGGCGTCACCGAGATTCCTCCACCCAGATCGACCGGGCGCCCATGATCCCAGGCATGCCAGGACACCGGAAAACCGAGCGCCTCCTCCCGCAGGTAAACAGCGGTGATCCAGGCACGCAGCGGGGAGATCATCTCGCCGGGAAGATAAATAGGAAGCGCCTTCTCGCGGCCCAGAAGATGACACCCCTGCAGGAGCGATGGAACGCCGCCGACATGGTCGACATGGCCGTGAGTGATCAGCAGGGCGTCGATCTCCCGGATCAGGCTTCCACGGTCACGAAGCAGGTGAACGCATGGCTCCCCGGCATCGATGAGGAGATGACTGCCGTCGAGATGCAGGATCGAACTCGAAAAAAAGCGATCCGCGGAGGGAATCCCCGAACCGGTCCCGAGAAAGCTGATGGAGGGCATGGGGGGAAAATCCGGGCCCGGGGACACGCTGGCGAGCAAAATCACTGGGTGCCTTGAGTCCCGCCTTGGGAATCCAGTGTGAAAAAGTTTGTTTTCCCCTTTGACAGAGAGCGGATGGATTCCTAGTATTTCCAACCTTTCCCGAAACTCCATGAAGACTTTTTCCGCCAAAGCTCCCGAGGTCAAACGCCACTGGTGGGTGATCGACGCCAAGAACCAGCACCTCGGCCA
>Ga0007827_10000614_pt1 | contig 11264 bp, 10 predicted proteins | sample CryBogCBE16Jul07_FD_60332 | JGI IMG/M metagenome (GOLD analysis project Ga0007827, IMG submission 60332) | Freshwater microbial communities from Crystal Bog, Wisconsin, USA - CBE16Jul07 | ecosystem: Environmental > Aquatic > Freshwater > Lake | place: Crystal Bog, Wisconsin, USA | collected...
GGCGTTGAGGCGTTCCGGCTAACCGAACAGCTCACAGCTCATGAACGCACACAGTTAATGGGCGGTACGCTGCAAAAGATTTACAAATGGGATTTTGACAAACGTCTAGCCAAGTCAAGCACTTGACCTGTGGTGAAGCATCTGTGGTGCAGCATCTGTGTGAACCGAGTGCAATGCATGCACCTCGAGCCGGTCGCTTAAAAGAACCGGCTCAATGTTTTTTTAATGCTGCATTACGTTTAAGCTCATCAGCGATTGTTCGCTCGAACTCCATAAACCGCTGCTCCAGAATTTTTTTCTGTTTAACTTTCTCTGCCTGATCCAGAAATGAGAACTCGAGGCTGTTAAAGATTGTTTTTTTAAGCACAGCGTAAGAGGGTTTGTAGCGGCTAACGAACAGCAGATATTCATTACTCATTGTGCTGCGCGATACGCCCTCATCATCCGTGGAGATGACGATCGGTACATTTTGCTGCATATACAGCGTGACTGGATGATTCATACCAGCTACGCCCGCTATGAACTCATTACTTGTGAGATTAATCTCAACAGCAATTCGCTCTTTCGCCATTTTTTTTAATAATTGACTGGCATCCGACTCATACATGATGTCAATGCCATGACCGATTCTTTTCGCACCGGCGACTTCAATCGCATCGCGAATATGATGACGTAGACCTTCCGGTGGAACCATCCCCAAAGCCAGCTCACCAGCGTGCAGTGACAACGATACCTGAGGATATTTCATTTTAAGAAAGCGGAACATGTGCATATGCAAACTGTAATCCCGCATTGCAACGACACCGTTTTCAGGGCCAACAATATTTACACCAACAATCTTGTTGGTTTTACCCGCAGCGATGAAGGCTGAATACATATTTGCAAAGACAGCCGATGGACTGTCGTTGCGGGTGATGTATGCCTGTGTGCGCAGCATAAAGTCTGAATCATCCAGACCTGCGGTCACCGAATCAATTTCCCGAACAAATTCATTTATTTCCTTCTGGATGGCCACGTCCATCTCCAGGAGGGAAAACTCCTGAGCGAGTCGCGCTGTAATTTCATCCAAACCGCTCTGGGCACTCAATGCATCCAGTCTTGCCGCCGCGGCACCTATACCTGAGCCAGGCGCATGGGCAAGCATGGTCTCTAGGTATTGAACGTTTTGGTCTTTTGCGCGCCGCTTGAGCAGTTGCAAGCCCTCCTGATAATAGGCTTTTGAAATAGGCGTGAAATATAGAAACGTGTCAAAAAACTGTTTGTCGGGTGGGAGGGCTGCGTGAAAGTGATTAGAAAAATCTTTGTTTGACCAATGCATCAGTAGTTGGCGATAAAAATCGTTCTGCGCACGTACCTGCTCGACTGAGATACATTTTTCACTGTCCTTTTTATCTTTCGCGTCAATCAGTACTTTAAAGCTGGAGACAACGATGCAGTAACCCTTTTTCTGTACCCAGTCCAGATACGTTTCAGCATACAGCGCACCTGAATAGTGATGGTGTAAATCTGCGCCCTTAGGGATTTGATTTACAAAAAGATTGAGGCGTGCCAAGGGGGTATTGGTCGTACCGATCAAACTATTAAAATAAGTCTGGGTCGCAGCAAAGTTCGATTGCGTAGCTGGGATTTCTGCACAGAGTAATTCTGTAGAAATCAGCAACAACAGGATCACCATGAACAGATGAGGTCTTGATTTTTTATTAATCATATTATTCATTAGAACACCTGTGAGGAACTTGACTTTTAATACTCTTGAGTACTGAACAATCAAAAAATTACCCGGAATGAATCAATCTGTTTCTGGCTGATTCAATATGCATACGCAACTCGTAAATATCTTTTGTATGGAAATCAGAGACGTTTAATTCTTTAGCACGTAGATCGATATCACTGATTTGTTTGAACAAACGCTCACGATTCGTTTGATCATTCAAGCTTTGTTCGATTATTTTTAAGTCACGATAAATATTGGCAAACTTTAATTTTTTTCTATATTCTGTCAAAGAAGGGATCAGGTTAAACAAGGGGATCAGCAATGCCAACAAGGGCAAGCTCAGCTTGAGCATGCGCTCGACCCATACGGCGACCCAGAAAGGCAAATATTGAAAAAGAAACGATGGGCCGCTTCTCAGATAATTTTCAGCGTCTTCGTTCAGACTAAAGCTCAATCCGGCATTGGCTGGAAACTCATTTTCAGCGCTAATGAGGCCAGGTTTGGAAAAATATTTTTTTGAAATACTCATTAATAGATAAACGATCGCTGGATTTAAGTCCTTTTTTGCGACCAGCTCTGCCACGGGTGCGATCGTCAGTTTTTGTGAATGCGGGATGTCTTTTACGATACTCAGCACGCCAGGCTTAAGCGTGATGGGTTTGAGGTAAGGTAGCCTGCCTGGATAGCCATAGGCTTGCTCGATAGACATCAGTGTGAGCGCACTGTCATTCAATATTTTTTGTGCCAACGCTGAGTCTGGCGCGAGCACAAACATCATTGCGTCGAGTCGGCCTTCTTTAAGTGCGGCGTAGGAATCCTCGGTCGCCAATTCCACAAAATCTGAACGACTCGTATTCAAGTCACTGAGTTTCAGGACAGCCTGACTCAAACGATACGAACCACTTCCCTGCGTACCGATCGATATCTTTTTATTTTTAAGCTCAGCTATCGTGTTGGGCTCTCGCCCGAGCTCCTGAAAAGATGCAGGATTAAAAACAATCCAAAAAGGTTCATAAAACAGCGAGGCGTAGGATTCAAGTTCCGGATGATCTTTCGCCGTCCCTGTACCCGACTGCATAAGTGCAAGATCAACCGCCCCGCCTTTAGCGCTGAGAAGTTTCAAGTTCTCATCCGAGCCCTGCGTCGCCCTGACCTCGAGCTCAATACCATACTGCGCTAATTCGTCTTTGAACATCAAGCCGATCGGGTAATAAGCACCCGACACATTACCTGTGACCATCACTAATTTTTTAGGCGGGGCGGGAATCAGTACATGCAAAATAAAAAAAATGAGCAAGATGAAAAATATCACCCACATCACGATATTTTTTGCAGTGAGTTGCGTCATGCTTATCAAGGATCGAGACATTGAATGACTACTCCATTTCAGGCTACAGACAAAATCCCAGAGGCCCCTAGAATACCGCCTACTGCTAACAACCATAGCATCGGGATTTTTGTCCGCCAAACAATCAGGGTCGTTGCAGCGGTCACCACCCACAAGGGCCAGTCGTGTGCCGCACTGGTATTCGCAGTTGCAAGGGTCCAGCCCGATGCAATCAGTAAGGCAATAACTACGGGCCCCATACCCAGCTTGAAGGCGCGAACCGCTATTAATTGACTATTACGCTGCACCCAGCCGGCCGTCACAAAGACAATGGTAGAGCTTGGCAGCAAGATTCCGACCAGACACAGCACGCCTGCCCCCAGGGCAGCGAACACACTCCCCGCGTTGAGTCCGACATTCCAGCCCATCAAGGCGACAAACAAAATGTTTGGCCCCGGAGCAGCTTGTGCCAGCACAATCGAGGCACTGAACTGCGCATCCGTGAGCCAGTGGTGTTCGTTGACCAGAAAGTTTCTCATCTCGGGCAGCAGGACTAATGGGCCACTGATCGAGACGATTGAATAGTATAAAAACTGTCTGAACAAATCGAACCAGTCGATAAACTGCATAACGATTGGATATGAACTGCTCATTGACGGGCCTTCAGTTTGAAATAGGTGATGACACAACCTATACCGCCTAGCGTGAACATCGTATCAATGACGCTCCAGTGAAACAGGGCAATGCCGACAAACGTCACGATCGAGATCACACCACAGAGCACTAAACCCATGGGGTTTGATTTCAGTGCGGTCAGTAATTTCAATCCTGTTGCGATGAACAATGCTGCCGCCACAGCGCCCATCCCGTGCAGAGCTCCTATGACATGGGGATTTTCACCAAATTTTGCGTAACCAATGCCCAACAAGATAATCAGGATGCTGGGAAACATAAACATGCCTCCCATCGCAGCTAAGGCACCTCTGATTCCAAAATAGCGTGCGCCAACCATAATGCTCAGATTTAACGCCGCCGGGCCCGGCATGGTTCTGGCCACAGCCCATTCGCCGAGGAACTCCTCGCGCGTCAACCAGCCCTTTCTTTCAACCAGCTCGCGTTCCATGTAGGCCAAGACGCCGCCAAATCCTTGTGTGGCAAGCCGGCTAAAGGAGAAAAACAAATCACTCAGCGATTCGGGCTGAGATTTTGACTGAGTTGTCATCGGGTGTCTTAGGTTTGAGTCATAGGTGATTCTGGATGCCATCGAGTATATAGACCAGCGTCATAAGAACAAGTGCGGACGCTTTAAATACATGATGAATTATTAAGCATTTCAATATATTATCGATCAAAACAGTTTTCAGAAAAAACATGACAATCCGAGACAAAACCCCCTCCCCCTCCGGTGCAACGTTTCTGGCGATGCACGAGATCGTCCAAAAGGCGCGCCAGAAACTTAACCACGATGCGTGGGATTACATCGTAGGCGGAACAGAAACCGAAACCACGCTCAGACGCAATCGCGCCTCCCTTGATGCCCTCGCTTTCCGGCCACGCGTGCTCAGGGATGTCAGTCAAATCAACCTGAGCACTCACTTTTTAGGCCGCACTCTGCGCCTGCCCCTCATGCTGGCCCCTGTGGGTAGCCTTGAGCTTTTTTGTGAGCACGCTGCGGCTGATGCGGCGCGCGCTGCGGGTGAATTCGGTATCGCGCATATGCTCAGCTCCATCTGCACGCCTGGGCTTGAGGGTGTTGCCCAAGCAGCCCCAGAAACACAGCGGCTATTTCAGTTGTACGTCCATGGTGATTCCGCCTGGGTTGACGAGGTCGCAGCACGCGCTGTTACGCAAGGCTATAGCGCCTTTTGCTTAACGGTCGATAGCGCCTTGTACAGTCGCCGTGAACGCGATCTGGCAAAACGAAATATCCGGCGCAGTGTTGTACCTGGTCGCGAACACCAGGCGACCCTCACATGGAAAGATGTCAGCCGTCTCAAATCAAACTTATCGATACCGCTGATCCTGAAAGGCATCATGACAGCAGAGGATGCCGAAATGGCTCTCGAACATGGCGTTGATATGATTTATGTCTCCAACCACGGAGGCCGCCAGCTGGATCACGGTTTAGGTACGATGGATGTCTTGCCTGAAATAGTCAAAGTCGTGAAGGGCCGTGCAAAAATCGCAATCGATGGTGGTTTTAACCGCGGCACAGATATCGTCAAAGCGATCGCTGCGGGTGCTGATCTGGTGGGCCTTGGACGAATGCAGTGTTATGGCCTGGCCGCAGACGGCGTTGCGGGTGTTGTAAGAATGCTCGAATTACTTGAGGTTGAAATCCGGATCTGCATGGGACTGCTTGGCGTTAACTCTTTCGCAGAGCTTAACCCCCGTTACCTGCAAAGCGCGCCTGCACTTGGAAACTCCGAGGTTTTGAGCGCATTTCCGTTGCTCTCGCTTGAAGATAAATCTTTTTATTGATACGTGGATCCACACTCAGCGGCTGCGCGGATCCAGCGCATCCCTGAGACCATCGCCGAGCAAGTTAAAAGCAAGCACCAGAACAAAAATCGCAAGCCCCGGCCACACAGCCATCCAGGGCGCGTCCTCCATGAAATTTTTAGCTGTATTGAGCATGCTGCCCCAACTCGGCTCTGGCGGCTGCTGACCAAGCCCCAGGAAAGACAGACTCGCCTCGGCAATCACAGCAGAGGCGATCGCCAGAGTGGACTGCACAATTAAGGGTGGCGTGATGTTTGGTAGTAAATGTGATTGTGCAATACGCATCGGCGAACAACCAATCGCGCGTGCAGCCTCTATATAGTCCTCCACCTTTACGTTGAGTACTTGCGCACGGGTCAGACGAACAAATATCGGTGCGGCCGACACACCAATCGCAATCATTGCATTGGTGAGATTGGGTCCCAAAAAAGCTGCCAGTGCGATCGCCAAAATCAGGAAGGGACAAGCCAGAAAAGCATCTGTCATCCTGCAGATCAGCGCATCAACAATACCGCCAAAATATCCTGCAAGCATACCGATCAAGATACCCAGTACTAGCGAGATCGCAACAGAGACAATCCCTGCAAGCAAAGAGGCACGAGCCCCCCAGATGACGCGGGACAATACATCGCGCCCCAGCTCGTCTGTTCCAAACCAATGCTCCATGCCTGGAGGTTTGCGGATAGCACCCCAGTTCGTCGCTAACGGGTCATCGGGCGAAACCCAGGGTGCGAAGATCGCTAAAAAAATAAAAAAAAGAATGATGTACAGCCCGGCTAAAGCCATGCGATTGCGTGAAAGTTTTTTCCATGCACGCAGCCATGGACCATACTCAACGCGTGAGCCTGACTGAGCAGCGAGAGTCGTGGCAGTAGAAGTTGTCATTGGTTTGGCGTGACTCATGCGTGGCGCAGGCGAGGATTAAAAACAAAGTAGGCTATGTCGGCCATCAGATTCAACAGAATATAAACTGTGGCGGTCACAAGCACTACACCCTGCACGACAGCGTAATCGCGATTGAAGACAGCATCGATAATGAGTTTGCCAAATCCAGGAATCGTGAAAACTTGCTCGGTCAATACCGCACCAGATAAAAGCGTACCGAGTTCGAGCGCGCCAAGCGTAATCACAGGAGTGAGCGCATTACGCAAGGCATGTTTCAAAACGACTACTCGCTCGCTCAAGCCTTTTGCACGCGCGGTCCTGACATAATCCGCACTCAGGACTTGCATCATCGAGCTGCGAGTATGACGCATCAGCACCGCCGAGATGCCAGTGCCCAGGACGAAAGCTGGCATCACCATCGCCGCCAGGTTTTCCCTGAGATTTTCAAAAGGGCTGACATATCCCGAAGCAGGTAGCCATCCAAGCTCAACCGAGAACAGCAGGATCATTAAAATACCGAGCCAAAAATGCGGGACAGACAAACCCGACAAGGCAAAAGCATTTGCTCCGTAATCCCAAAAAGTGCCGGGGCGCACCGCAGAAATAATGCCGGCAGGAATACTGATGAGTAGACCGATCAGCATAGATAGCAAGGCTAATTCAGCCGTGACCGGGAGTTTCTGCAAAATCAATTCAAGCACGGGTTGCTGGGTTCGGACCGACTCCCCCAGATCACCATGCAGGACACCCTCTAACCAGTAGAAATAGCGAACCGGTAGTGGTTGATCGAGGTGCATTTTTTCGCGTAGATGCGCGATCAACTCGGGGCTCTGATCCTCACCCGCCAATATTTGCGCAGGATCTCCCGGTAGCAATTGCTGCAGGCCAAAGATGAGCATCGAGACGAACACCAGGGTCGGCAGCAAAGAGACCAAGCGGCGTATGAAAAATGCAAACATCTTGTCGGCCCGTCAGTAAAGTAGCAATCAATGGGAATGATCAGTTGAATTTCAAACCGCTCAAGCGCAACAACCCATCGGGAATCTCTTTCACGCCGCTGAGTTTATTGGTGTAAGCCCATAACCAGTCGCGATGAAACAAATAAATAATGGGGCGCTCTTTGTTCAGTTCAGCCGCGATTTGCTCGTATGTTTTAATCCGCTCTGCAGGAACCAGACTTGAGCGCGAGGCGTTGAGCAGCGCATCGGTTTCAGGTTTGCAATAACCGGTGTAATTCAATGGCTGCTTGCAACCTGCAAAGCTATAGATATTGCCATCAGGATCAGGGCGTCCGCTCCAGTTCAGCACATAGGCCTCAAAATCGCCTTTATCCGCCATGTTGAGCGAGGTTGCAAATTCAGTCGACTGGATTTTTACGTCAAAGCCAGCTTCTTTAGCCATCGCCTGAACGACCTGAGCGACTTTTTGTGAGTCCGAAGTCGTAGGTGTCATCAAGGTAAAACTTGGATTGGTCACACCCGCCTCTTTAAGCAAGGCTTTTGCACGCGCCACATCGCGTTTTGGGATGGGTACGTTTTTAGCGTAATAAGTATTGGTGGGTGGGACCCACTGATTGCCGATGCTGGCTTGTCCATCCTGAGCCACCTGGACGATCCCCTGGCGATCGAGCGAGAGTTCGAAAGCCTCGCGAACCTTAGCGTCTTTGCCTAGAGGATTTTGTTTGGCACGGTCACTTTTATCGATATTAATTGTGATGCCCTGATAACCAATCTCGGTGATTTTACTGCTCTTGAGTTTTGGATCTTTTTTAATCGAAGCAAAATCATTGGAGGCCGCACGTTCTATGAAGTCCAACTGACCCGCACGCAAATTAGCCAGGCGTACCGTCGCATCCGGAATTGGCGTATAGATCACGCGATCAAAATGAATCGCCTCTTTATTCCAGTAATTTGGAAATTTTTCAAAAACAATACGATCCTGCGCAATACGTTCGACAAACTTGAACGGACCTGAACAAACTGGGGTTGCGGAAAATTTATCTCCAAGCGACTCAGCGGCTTTGGGCGACACCATCATGCCCGAGCGATCAGCCAGTGTCGCGAGTAACGGTGCAAACGGCGCGCTCAAGTTCATACGCACCGTTAGAGGATCAATCACGTCAACACTAATGACCGGTCTTAACTCACCAGAACGATTAGAACCTTTCAGGTTTTTATGCCGTTCAATATTGTATTTAACGGCAGCCGCATCAAATTTTTCACCATCATGAAAGCTTACGCCATCACGTAGTTTGAAAGTGATGGATTTACTGTCTGGTGACCACTCATAACTCGTTGCAAGTTGTGGAACGATATTCAGCTTTTCATCAATATCGACTAACTTGTCGCAGAGGGCAGAAAATACAATACGCCCCACAAAGGTTCGAGCCTGCGTTGGATCAAGTAGATCCGGGTCTTCAGCCAGACCAACCCGCAGCACTTGCGCAGAACTGAACAAAGGAGCAAGCGCCAGGAGCGCGATACTCAAGACATGACCAATACCAGGTTTCATAAGAAAAACTCCAGTTAGAGAATAGACAGTGTTGACTGAGAGGGCTGACGCGTGTCGGCCCCTGTAAAGGCGGCTTGCAATCGTTGCAAACGCAACTGCTCTGGCGTCTGCAGGGAGGTGTTGCGTTTGAGCGAGTCCGCGGCACTCAAGGGAAAATGACAAGCAACTGAGTGATGGGCATCGCCAGACAGGGCGGGTATGACTTGACTACATTTTTCTTGCGCGTAGGGACAACGGGTATGAAAGTGACAACCAGCAGGAGGATTCAAAGGGCTTGGCACATCACCACTGAGCAACTGCTTTTCACGCTTTAATTCTGGATTCGGAATAGGAATTGCATCGAGCAGCGCGCGCGTATAGGGATGACTCGAAGCGCTGAATAACACGTCCTTGTCGCCAATCTCCACAATCCGTCCAAGATACATCACCGCAACACGTGTGGCGATATGCTTGATCACCGCTAGATCGTGTGCGATGAACACATAAGACAGGCCAAGCTTGTGCTGTAAATCCTGCAATAAATTCACAACTTGCGCCTGTACCGAGACATCGAGTGCCGACACGGCCTCATCGCAAACGATTAGACGCGGCTCAACGGCGAGCGCTCTCGCAATGCCAATACGCTGACGCTGCCCACCTGAAAATTCATGCGGATAGCGATTAACACTTTCCGGACGTAAGCCAACCGTTGCCAACAACTCGGCCAAACGCGCAGACTCACTACCGACATGCAACTTATGCACCAGCAAAGGCTCTGTTAGTGTTTGACCAACGGTCATACGTGGATTCAACGAAGAATAAGGATCCTGGAAAATCAGTTGCATCGCCCGTCGTTGCTGCCTGAGGGCGGCAGGACTGAGTTTGCGTAAGTCATGGCCATCCATCAACAGACTGCCAGCCGTAGGCTCGATCAAGCGCAACAGCATCCTGCCGAGTGTTGACTTACCGCAGCCCGACTCACCCACTACACCAAGGATTTCACCCTGACGCAGCGTGAGATCAACGCCGTCGACCGCGCGAACATTGCCTGATACGCGATTGAGCAAACCTTTGCGAACAGGAAAATATTTTTTTAAACCCCTTGCTTCATAGAGCACGGGTTGAACCGGGTGCACATGTAGGTCGTTCATGCTGCGACCTCCTGCAGCGCACAGGCAGGTAGCTGGTCAGGATCCAGCGGCGCTTTAAAACAGGCAGACTGATGCAATGCGCCAACCGTGACCAACTCGGGCCTGTTCGCAACGCACTGAGCCTCGGCAAAGGGACAGCGCTGCGCAAAACTACAACCCGCTAAAGGCTGTGCAGGGTTTGGAACTTGCCCCTCAATTGAGATGAGACGACTTTTTACGATATCCAGACGAGGAATAGCGCCTAACAAACCAACCGTATAGGGATGCTGAGGCGTAGCGAATATCTCATGAACCGGACCGCGCTCAACGATACGTCCTGCATACATCACAAACACCTCATCGGCGACCTCGGCCACCACACCTAAATCGTGTGTAATCAACACGATCGCTGTACCCGTTTCTTGCTGCAACGTACGCATCAACTCCAGAATCTGCGCCTGTATCGTTGCATCAAGCGCAGTGGTTGGTTCGTCAGCAATCAATAACCTCGGGGCGCACGCCATGCCCATGGCGATCATCACACGCTGGCGCATGCCGCCACTGAGCTTATGCGGATACTCATCGAGGCGTTGTTCAGGCGAAGGTATGCGTACTTTTTTGAGCATCTCAAGCGCGATTTGACGCGCTTCGGTACGAGAGATTTTTCGATGTCTGAGAAGTCCTTCAATAATTTGCTCACCCACGGTAAACGAGGGATTGAGCGAGGTCATTGGCTCCTGAAAAATCATCGCCATGCCGTTTCCACGCAAATCCTGCAAAGCTTTCTCATCCGCACCAACCAGTTCTCGACCCTCAAACTTGATTGAGCCACGCGCGATACGACCGTGAGGCTTGGGCAACAGACCCATGATCGAGAGTGAAGTCACACTTTTGCCGCATCCCGACTCGCCAACGATCGCAAGCGTTCGACCTGCCTGCACTTCAAAGCTGACCCCATTGACCACAGAGATTTCTCCCTGATCACTGGAAAAAACAGTATGGAGATCTTTGACTTCGAGTAACGCGGTCATTTTTTTTTGCGCTGAGCGTGAAACTGTTCGATCGTAGCTTCTATTTGCGCCCGCTCGATCACACCCGAGGGTCTGCCCCGACCAGGCAAACAGCTCAGAAAAGGCTGAAACCGCTCCAGACTGACCTCATAGAGCCTACGTAACTCAGTCAGTGGCTCCTGATGATCATCCACGCGCAAATCGAG
>Ga0007827_10000616_pt1 | contig 11258 bp, 10 predicted proteins | sample CryBogCBE16Jul07_FD_60332 | JGI IMG/M metagenome (GOLD analysis project Ga0007827, IMG submission 60332) | Freshwater microbial communities from Crystal Bog, Wisconsin, USA - CBE16Jul07 | ecosystem: Environmental > Aquatic > Freshwater > Lake | place: Crystal Bog, Wisconsin, USA | collected...
GGGGTGTTCGGAACTCATGGCCCTATGCGGGGGGCTGGGAGGGAAAGGGAACGAGATCAAAATCCGACGGGACCGGCGCCGTGCAGCGGAGGATCTCCCCGGTGGAGGGATGGGCAAACTCGAGCCTCCATGCATGCAGAAGATGGCGACCGAAGCCGTCGCGGCGTCCGTACAGGGGATCGCCGGCGATCGGGTGGCCGAGGTGGGTGAGGTGAACGCGGATCTGGTGGGTGCGGCCCGTTCGGGGCATGCAGGCGATCAGCGACCATCCCTCGCGGGAGGCGAGCACCTCGTAGTCGGTGACGGCTTCACGGCCGTTGGGGGGCTTGCGGACGGTCATCCGCTGGCGGTGCACGGGATGCCGTCCGACCGGTTGATCGATCGTTCCCTTGCGGTGGCGCGGGGTGCCCCGGACGACGGCGAGGTAGGTTTTCTTCACCAGGCGTCCGGCGAAGGCATCCGAGAGGGCGGCGTGCACGGAATCGTTCTTTGCCACGACGATGCATCCGCTGGTCTCCTTGTCGAGCCGGTGCACGATGCCGGGTCGGTGGGCCTCAGATCCCGTGGAAAGCGATCCGACGTGATGCAGCAGGGCGTTGACGAGGGTTCCCTCCTCGTGGCCCGCGCCGATGTGCACGACCATGCCGGCGGGTTTATCGACGACCACGAGGCCGCTGTCCTCGTGAAGGATGGACAGGGGGATCTCCTCGGGGCGCGCGCCGGCGGGAGGCGGGGGGGCCTGCTCGTCAAGCCGGACCGCGTCCCCGGTGCGGACGATCTCGGAGCTTTTCGCAACGGCCCCGGCAAGGGTCGCGTGTCCAGCCTTCACGAGGGCCTGGATCCTGGAGCGCGAGAGATGGGGGAGTCTCGCGCTGAGGACCATGTCGAGCCGCTGGCGGGCCTCCACGGTGGTCGCGGTGAACTCGTGGATGATCGTTGCTGGCTGTGTGGTCATGTTCGGGAGGTCCGCGGAGGGGGATCCCTTGAAGGATGGGGGTCGGAGGGGTTAGGGTCAACCGATGTCCTCGGCAAGCATCCCTCCCGACGGCGCCGAGCCGTGGGAGCCGTGCCCCGCCTGCTCGATCCCTCTCGACACCAGTGGTGAGGGTCTGTTTGCGCTGGTGATGTGCCCGAGATGCCGCTCCGAGGTCCGGGTCAGGGGACGGGTGGGGGGATTCACCCTGCTCTCGGTGCTGGGCAGGGGGGGGTGCGGAACGGTTTTTCGCGCACACTCGCCGAGGGAGGGGGGAGAGATCGCCCTGAAGGTGCTGGAGAGGGATGATCCGGGATTTGCCGAGGGGCTGCGTCTCCTGGGGAACGAGGAGGCCTGCTTCCGGATCATCAACCATCCCGGCATCGTGCGGGTCCGTGCCCTTGAGGAGGTGCCGGGCGCGGTGCTGCTCGTGATGGAGTTGATGGAGGGGGGGACTCTCCACGACAAGATCCACGATTCGGGTGGGCGAGGGATCCCGGAGGAAACGACGCTTCGCATCGCCCTCAGGATCCTGAAGGCCCTCTCGGCGGCATGGGAGAAAGGGATCGTCCATCGCGATCTCAAGCCCGCCAACATCCTCTTCACGGGTGGGGGCGCGGCCAAGCTCGGGGATTTCGGCCTGGCAGCAGGTCCCGGAATCGAACCGGTCCCCAGGGACCAGCTGCTCGCCACCCCGGACTACGTCTCCCCGGAGTTGCTGGCCGGGATGGAGGCGGACTTCCGATCCGACCTCTATTCGCTCGGAGCCTGTCTTTTCCACGCCCTTGCCGCTCATCCCCCTCATTGCACCGGGGAGAAGACCCTCGAGGATCTGACCGTCATCAAGCACTGCTCACCCCGCCTGCCTGCGGCGACGGGGGTTTCCCGGGCGACGCGTCGTCTCGTGGAGAGGATGATGGCCCCTGATCCCAGAGATCGCCACGACTCCCCCTCCCGGGTGCTCACGGAACTGCTCGAGGCAATCCGGCGGGTCAGTCCCCTGGCGCGCCGTCGACGCCGGTGGCCCCCCGGGCCCGGCTTCCTGACCGGTTGGCTTTCTCGGTTTCGGAAAGGGTAGAGCCCCGTGACGGGTGCCGAGGCTTGGCTTGATCCCGCGGATGGGGGATGGGATCCTCTCGGGAATGTCAGGAAAGCACCCGATGCCCCCTCTGCCCGCCGGTCCCGTTCCGGTGACGATCCCATGACGCGGACCCGCACGTTTCTGATCCGCCTTCTCATCCTGGAGTTCTGCGCCGCCGCAGCCGTGACGGTTATCCTTCTTGCAGGCATGGCATCGCGCCTTTCCCTCCCCTGGAAAAACTTCCTTCAGGCCCAGGCCCTGCATCCGGTTTCCGGGACCTTCTCCACTGTCATCGCTTTCCTTCTGGCAGCCGTCGCCCTGGTGTCCGGGATCCGCTCCGAGTTGGGGGGATTCGCCCTGCTCTGCCTTGCCACCGCCCTGCTGATCCTCGGCGCCTCGCTGACGGCCCTGCTTCACGGGCTGTTCCTGGATCCCTCCGCCCCCCTGCTCGCCATCCTGACGGCGTTCGTGGTGATCGCGGTATTCCGTGCCACGGGCTCCGGTTCGCGGGACGCGGCCCTGGGCAGGCTGTTCGGACAGAGGTTGGGCCGGGAGCATTTCCGGAGGCTCGTGGAGGGTGGTGCCGCGGTGGATTTTCCGGGGGAACTGGTGGAGGCCTCCGTGCTGGTCTGCACGATCCACAATCATGTCGAGCTGATGGATGTCCTGAGTCCCACGGACTATGTGGCCCTGATGAACCTCTACCTGAGGACGGCCTCGGATTTCCTGGTCGATGTGGGAGGGTATCTCGACGAGTGCTCCGGGGAGAGCCTGCGCGTGGTGCTCGGGGCGCCCCTGCCGGTGACAGGAGCTCCCAATCACGCGGCCAAGGCGGCCAGGGTGGCCGTGGAACTGGTGACGCGCCTGGAGGAACTCAACCGCGAGTGCGACCGCCGCTGGCAGCAGAGACTCGATTTCCGGATCGGGGTGAATTCCGGCCCGATGATCGCCGCGGCCTTCGGTGGTTCGCGGATCGGCCGCTACAGTGTCTCGGGTCCCGTCGTGGAGTTTGCCCGTCATCTTTCGGCCGCCTGCGCCCAGTACGGGTGCAGGATCCTTGCTGGCCCGCTCTCCTACGACCTCGCCTCGGCCACCGTCGAGGGCCGTCCGATCGACCTGCTTCAGAGGGCCGGCAGCCGCCGGCGTGTGGAACTGTTCGAGTTCCTGGCCCCGAAGGATTCGCTTTCAACGGAGAGGGAACGGAGCCGGGACCTTTTCTGGAAGGGGGTGATTCTCTTCCGCGAGCGGAACTGGGACGAGGCCCTCAGGGCCTTTTCCTCGGCACGGATTCCCGGCATCCCCGACAGGGTTCTCGATCATTACCTCGAGCGGGTCGAGCGGGCCCGACGTGGCGAGGATGAGCCGACACCGGAACAGGCCATCCTGGCGGAATCGGTCTGAGGGGAACGCACCCTGCGCGGTTCAGCGCGGCGTCCAGCGATGTGCCGTGCCGCACGGGATGATGCGGCCATCGAGCGTTCCGTTGAGGGAGAGTTCCTCACGCGCGAGGCAGCCAGCGCCTCCCAGAATCTCGTCCGTGATTCCGCGGACCTGCCCCTCCGCCGGATCGCTGTAGGTGTTCAGAAGGAGGAAGAGCGGATCCTCGTTAACGATATCGAGTGTTCCCCGGAGCAGATCGGGGAGCCGGGAAGTGAGCTTCCAGAGTTCCCCCGACCTGCCCCGTCCGTAGGAGGGGGGATCCATGATGATGCCGTCGTATCGGTTTCCTCTCCGGAGTTCCCGTCTGAGGAAAACAAGGGCATCCTCGGCGATGTAGCGGATCGGAGCGCCGCCGAGTCCCGAGAGGCGGGCATTATCGGAGCACCACGTGACCATCGCCCTGGAGGCATCAACATGGGTGACGGCCGCCCCCGCAGCCGCAGCTGCCAAGGTCGCCCCTCCGGTATAGCCAAAGAGGTTCAGGATCCGGACATTCCTTCCACCGGCAGCAATCCTTTCCGTGATCCAGTCCCAGTTCGAGGCCTGTTCGGGGAAGAGTCCGAGATGTTTTGAGGCCGTGGGCCGGATTTCGAATTTGAGCGCCCCCCTGGAGACGATGCAGGGGGAGGGGAACGGACGTCTCCAGGACCATGTCCCGCCAGAGGCCGTTTCTCCCGAGTAGATGCCGTCGGCTTCGGGAAGGGCGGAGGGCTTTTTCCAGAGGGCGGAGGATTCCGGCCGGTCGGTGAGGATACCGTCCCATTCCTCGAGTCGCCGTCCGTCCCCGCTGGCCAGCAGGCGGTATCCGGTCCAGGTGTTTCCGGAGCTCACGTCGTGAAACCACCCCTGAACTCGACGATCAGGAGCCAGAGATTGAGACCTGCAATGAGAGCCGCCATGACCCATCCCGTGACGCGAACCCAGAAGGCATTGACGAACTCACCCATGATCGTGGCGTTGCCGGTGAACTGTACCAGCGGCACCACCGCGAAGCTCAGTTGCATGCTGAGAGCGACCTGACTGACGAGGAGGAGGCGCGTCGTGGCCCCCTCCCCGGCGACGGAAATGACGATGATCGCCGGGATGATCGCCAGCAAGCGGGTGATCAGACGACGGATCCAGGGAGCTATGCGCAGATGCACGAACCCCTCCATGATGATCTGGCCCGCGAGGGTGCCGGTGAGGGTGCTGTTCTGTCCGGAGGCCAGCAGGGCGACCGCGAAGAGCGTTCCCGCACCGGCCACTCCGAGCATCGGGGTGAGGAGCTTGTAGGCGTCCTGGATCTCCGCCACGTCGGTCCTTCCCGAACGGTAAAAGGTGGCCGCGGCGAGGATGAGAATCGCGGCGTTGATCAGCAGGGCGAAGGTGAGGGCAATGTTCGAGTCGAGGGTCGCGAAGCGGATTGCCTCCCGCTTCCCCACGGAGTCCAGGGGATAACGCCGGGTCTGGACGATGGAGGAGTGGAGGTAGAGATTGTGGGGCATGACGGTTGCCCCGATGATCCCGATGGCGATGAAGAGCTTCTCCGGATCGGAGACAATCGAGGGAGAGGGGAGGAACCCGTGCAGGATCGGGAGGAGGTCCGGCCTGGAGAAGACGAGCTCCATCGCGAAGCAGGCCGCGATCGTGGCGATCAGAGTGATGACGATCGCCTCGATGTAGCGGAATCCCCTCTGCTGGAGCAGGAGGAGCAGGAGGACATCCAGGGTCGTGACGATGACGCCCGCGAGCAGGGGGATGTGAAACAGCAGATTCAGCGCGATCGCCGAGCCGATCACCTCTGCCAGATCGCAGGCCGCGATGGCGATCTCGGCGAAGATCCAGAGAAACACCGAGGCCTGTTTCCCGTAGTGCCTGCGGCAGAGTTGGGCGAGATCGGCTCCGGAGGCGATCCCGAGCTTCAGGGCCAGGTACTGCAGGAACATCGCCATCAGACTCGAGATCAGGATCACCGAGAGAAGGGCGCAGTTGTACTTCGAGCCTGCGGCCAGATCGGTCGCCCAATTTCCCGGATCCATGTATCCGACGGCCACCAGATACCCCGGCCCGGCAAAGGCAAGAAGCTTTCTCCAAAACGTTCGATGAGAAGGCACGTCCAGGCTCCGATGGACTTCGGGCAGGGAAGGGAGCGGGGAATCCATGAGAATTAGCCTTGGCTAATTTCTTTATACAATGCTAGGACTTCTTGCCAAGGCAAACTCCCCATGAATCCCACGGTCCCCCGTTCCACTGCCGCTGCCGAAGATTATCTCGAGCGGATCCAGGAGCTGATCGAGACGAAGGGGTATGCCCGGGTGGTCGACATCGCCGCCAGCCTGCGGATCTCCCAGGCGAGTGTCACCAATATGGTGAAGCGACTTGATGCCGAGGGACTCGTCCTCAGGGAGCGCTACCGTGGACTGGTTCTGACCGAGGAGGGGGAGTCCATCGCCAAGGCAATCGGTCACCGGCACCGGATCCTCTCCGGTTTTCTTCAGTTGCTGGGTGTCTCTGAGGAGGAGATCGAGCGGGATGTCGAGGGGATGGAGCATCATTTGAGCTCCTCTTCCCTACGTGCGATCGAGTCGCTGTGCCAGGAGTTGGCCTCCGATCGCTCCCTCCTGGAACGGATTCATCAATCCCGAGTGCAAGGGTCGGGGATGTCCAGTTCGGGGTCTTGATCACTTGCCTTCGGGACGCGATGGCGGTAAGATATAACCACGTCACGATGTCCTCTTTCAAAGAACTGGCATCCCTTCTCGGAATCTCCGACCGCCAACTCAGGCGCTATGCCGAGGAGGGGAAAATCGTCGGGGCTTATACGACCAAGGGGGGGCATTGGAGACTCCGGGGAAAGATTACCGAGGCCCGTGTCGAGCGCGCCCGCAAAGTGCTCCGCCTGACGCCGCTGATCGCGATTAACAGGAAAAAGGCCCGCTATCAGCGCGCCAACGTGGTCATCAAGGATGTGCAGAAGCAGTGGAAGATGACGTTCGAGCCACCGAAAAAAAAGGCACCGAGGCTCAAGGCACCGAAAGCGCCCCCTGGCGGCGACGTCCAGGGGGATCTCTTCGCGGGGTGGTGATACCCACCCGTCTTCCGTCCAATTGTCTCCGGATTGTCACTTTTTCCGGCTTGGATCCATTCCCCGACTCCCTCTCACTGTCATGATGAACACCTTCGGTCCATACCCCTCCCTGCTGCTCACCGTGCTCCTGCTGCTGTCGGTCTCTTCACCATCGGCTTCCGCCGCCACGGCTGCGGTAGCCGACGCATCCCTGACCAAGCGCACCGCCAGGCCCGGTGAGAACGTGGAACTGATCGTTACTGTCCGGGGGCTTTCCCGACCCGTGATCAAGGAGATCGGGCGTTCGCCCGAACTGCGTGTCACCCCGCTGCGCCGAGGGAGGCAGATCAGCGATCAGGAGGGGACGTATTGGCTTTTCCGTTACCGGGTCCGGCCCAAGGCGGCGGGGGATTTCACGATCGAGCCGATCCGCGTCTTCGGAGATGGTCGTGAGGTCCTGACAAGGGCGCTCCGCCTCCGATCCTCCACGGTGGAGGGAAAGACCCCGTACGGGGCGGCTGAGTTTTCACACGCCGTCTCCATCCCCCGCGCCTTGGCCGAAGAAGTTCTGAAGGCGGTTCCCCAGCCGACTCCCTCCCCGGAACCGGTCAAGCAAAACGATTCCAGACCGCTCCCCGAACGTTGTCTGGCCTGGATGGGGAAACACCTGCGGGATTTCTGGAGCTATCCGGGTCCCGGCAAATAGCAGGATCCGGTGATTTCCGGAGGCCGGCTGACAGGGATCAGGCGTTGCCTGAATCGTTTCCCCTGATGAAAAGTCCTCCCGCGGATGCTGACGGCTTGTCAGGAGAGTCCCCTCGGGGATAGATATAAAGGAATCATGATCCCCCTGATTCTTTCCTCGCTTTTGATTGCCGGCGGCAGCTCTTTCCTCGGCACGATGGTTTCCTCCACCAACACCAACACGGTGAATCATATCCTGCTTGGGGAAAAAATCGACGCTACGAAAGTTGTCTGCAGGGATCGTTGGGGCACGCCGATGCTTCCAGACGGCAAGGCCAGTTACAGCCTGATCGCCCCGATTTCCGAGAGCCTGATCGCCCAGAGTCTTTGGATTCCCCCGGCTTCCGGAGTTCGTCCGAAGTCCGCCCTGTCCGTGGTCACCAACCCTGCAGCGACTCCTGTCGTGGCGGTTCCCCCAACGGCTCCGGTCGCGAAATAAAGAGAGACTTGCTTTCCACTAGTACCGCCCCTTTCCAGCCTGATCGGAGGGGGATGGAAGCTTTCCGGCCGGAATTTTCACCGGCTCATGACACGTCCCTCGATCTGATAGGGCAGACGATCCCGAGAGTGATGTCTTAGCCGTGGATCGGCCTCTTCCGGGAGACTGCAGCAGATGGATCTTTTAACTGTTCAAGGCCCTGATTCCCCTTCATCCCTGCGAATCACTTCAGCCTGGCTCGACCTCTTGGGCGTGCCCCCGTTTCGCGGTCGGAATCCGTTGATTTGCCTGTTCCTCAGGTGTACTTGAGGACCTCCTCGATGGTCGTGATGCCCTCGAAGATGCAACGGATGCCGTCGTCACGGAGCGTGGTCATGCCGAGTTCCATGGCTTTCTGCCGGAGAACGACGTTGGGGGCCTGGTCATTGATCATCATCCGGATGGGATCGGTGACCTTGAGAAGCTCGTAGAGACCCTTGCGGCCCTTGTAACCGGTATTGTTGCAGTCGGCGCATCCCTTGCCGAAGTAGAAGGTCTTATCCCCGACGTCGTAGGGGGAAAGGCCGAGTTGGCCGAGAACCGACTCGTCGGGTTCGTAGGCGGTCTTGCAGGAGGCGCAGATCCTGCGCACGAGTCGCTGGGCGAGCACCCCCTCCAGGGAGGCCGAGATCATGAAGGGCTCCACGCCCATGTCGACCAGACGGGAGACGGCCCCGGTGGAGTCGTTCGTGTGGAGCGTCGTGAACACAAGGTGACCCGTGAGGGAGGCCTGGATGGCGATGGTGGCGGTCTCCAGATCACGGGTTTCCCCGATCATGATGCGGTCCGGATCCTGACGGAGGAAGGCCCTGAGGACCCTGGCAAAGGTCATGCCGATCGACTCGTTGATCGGGACCTGCATGATGCCGTCGATCTCGTACTCGACCGGGTCCTCGGCGGTGAGGAGCTTCGAATCGATGGTGTTGATCCTGTTGAGGCAGGCGTAGAGGGTCGTGGTCTTGCCCGAGCCGGTGGGACCGGTGACGATGAAAATGCCGTTCGGCTTCTCGATGACATCGATGATGTAGTCGTGGATGTCCTTGGGCATCTGGAGCTTCTCGAGGTCGATCTTGACGGCGCTCCGGTCGAGCACACGGAGCACGACGCTCTCGCCGAACTGGGTCGGGAGGGTCGAGACACGGAGGTCGATGGTCTTCGTGCCGATCTGCCGCTGGATGCGGCCGTCCTGGGGAACGCGCCGCTCGGCGATGTTGAGGTTCGAGAGGACCTTGATGCGGGAGATGACGGGGAGGGCGAGATGCCTCGGGGGAGGCTCCATCTCGTAGAGGGCGCCGTCGACGCGGTAGCGGATCTTGAAGTCCTTCTCGAAGGGCTCGAAGTGGATGTCGCTCGCCTGTGCCTGAACGGCCCGGTCAAGGATGAGGTCGACATAGCGGATGATGGGAGCGGCGTTTGCTTCCGCCGCCGCGGCCGCCGCGTTGAACTCCTCCTCCCCCTCGATCTGGGTGACCTCGGTGCTGCCGAGTTGCTGGAGGATATCGTCCATCGAGGTCTCCTCGGAGCCGTAGAGAGAGGTGATGAGTTCCTCGACCTGATGCCTCGGGGCGATGACCTGGACGATCTCGCGGTTGAGCGTGAAACGGAGATCCTCGAGCGCCTGGGTCTCGAGGGGGTTGACCAGCGCCACGGTCAGGACGTTGCCAGCCGCGGAGACGGGGACCACGCCATGGAGTCGCGCCATGCCGGCCGGGACGAGGTGGACGAGGCCCGGAGGGGGCTCGAAGCCCGTGAGATCCACGGCGTCGACACCGAGTTCGGCGGCCAGGATCTGGGCCAGCATCTCGGCGGAGGCGACGCCCTGCTCGGCGATGATGTCGTCGATCTGACGGCCTGACTGGAGGGCCTCGTTGAGAAGTTCCTCGGCCGTCTCGTGGCTGACGTGGCCGGAGTTCTGGAGGATGTCGGTGACCTGATGGGGGTTCATGATCGGTCTCAGTGGCTGTCGCCCATGGTGGTGGAGATGACTTCCTCGGCCGTGGTGAGGCCGGCCAGCACCTTGCGGATGCCGTCCTCGCGGAGCGTCCTCATGCCGAGTTCGCGGGTTCTTTGGCGAAGCTGGATGGTGGTGGCGTTGTGGTTGATCATCTGGCGGATCTCATCGTCGGTGACCATGACCTCGAAGATGCCGAGACGCCCGCGGAAGCCCCTTCCCCGGCATTTGTCGCAGCCGACGGGTTTCATCGGGGTAGCCTTGGATAGCTGGGAAGGATCGAGGTTGAGCGAGCGGGCCTCGTATTCGGTGAGTTCCCCGGGCTGCTTGCAGGCCGGACAGAGCTTTCGGACGAGTCGCTGCGCCATGACGGCCCGGAGCGCGCTGGAGACGAGGAAGGGCTGGACCCCGATGTCGACGAGTCGGGCGATGGCCCCAGGCGCGTCGTTGGTGTGCAGGGTGGAGAGGACAAGGTGACCGGTCAGCGACGCATTGATGGCGATCTGGGCGGTCTCCTTGTCACGGATTTCACCGACCATGATGATGTTGGGCGCCTGTCGGAGCATCGCGCGCAGTGCCGCCGGGAAGGTCATCCCGATCTCGGAATTCACCTGGACCTGGTTGATGCCGGTCATCTGGTATTCGACCGGTTCCTCGACGGTGATGATCTTGCGGTCGGGCCTGTTCATGTAGTTCAGGCAGCCGTAGAGGGTCGTGGTCTTTCCCGATCCGGTGGGGCCGGTGACCAGGATGATGCCGTCGGGGGACTGGACCAGGCGTTGGAAAAGGGCCTGGTCGTCGCTCATGAAGCCCAGTTCGGGGAGACCGAGCATCAGCGAGGACTTGTCCAGGATACGCATGACGACGCTCTCGCCGTGGACCGTGGGCACCGTCGAAACACGGAGATCGACGACCTTCTCGCCGACTTTCACCTGAATGCGGCCGTCCTGAGGAACTCGCTTCTCGGCGATGCTCATCGAACCGCTCATGATCTTGAGTCGGCTGACAATAGCCCCCTGCAGTTTCTTGGGAGGGCTCTGGACCTCCTGAAGGTTGCCGTCGATGCGGAATCGGACGCGGAGGGTCTTCTCCAGGGGTTCGATGTGAATGTCGCTCGCCCGGTTGTTCTGGGCCTCAACGAGAAGACTGGAGACGAGCTTGATGATCGGTGCGTCGTCGTCGGAGTCGTACTCGTCCTCCTCGGTCGTCGCCTGCCCCGATCCCTCCAGGCCCTGGGGATAGAGGATATCGAGCTTTTCCTGGATCTGTTCGGGGACCGCGCAGACGAACTCGACCGGGCGCTTCAGCAGGAAACCGATGCTGTCAAACGCCTCGAAGTCCATCGGGTCGCCGATGGCCAGGACGAGCGTACCGTCGCGATCCGCAACCGGAACCGTCTTGTAGCGCCGGGCGATGTCCGGGGTGATGAGTTCGACCACGTCCGGGATGGGGGTGGTGTGGGCGAGGTCGATGAAATCCATCCCGTTCTGGGAGGCTAGCGTGCGTGCGACATCCTCCTTGGAAACAACGCCCTCCCGGATCAAC
>Ga0007827_10000623_pt1 | contig 11202 bp, 9 predicted proteins | sample CryBogCBE16Jul07_FD_60332 | JGI IMG/M metagenome (GOLD analysis project Ga0007827, IMG submission 60332) | Freshwater microbial communities from Crystal Bog, Wisconsin, USA - CBE16Jul07 | ecosystem: Environmental > Aquatic > Freshwater > Lake | place: Crystal Bog, Wisconsin, USA | collected...
TAGGACTTTTTTTCAAAGATCGGGCCGACTTCGGTGATGGGGAGCTCGGGATGAGAGTTGTCGTACCACTGGAGGGTCATCGCATCGAGGACGATGGCATCGATCTGTCTTCCGACCAATGCGGTCACAGCATCGGGCAGTGAAGTGAAGGAAGTCGTGTCAAGATGTTGGTCGGAGCAGTACTGGGCACCCACGGTTCCGGGAATGATCCCGACCTTGTGTCCGGGAAGATTCTGCGGCCCCTTGATGATTCCCTCCAGGCTGTTAACGGTCATGATGCTGGTCACCGACGAGGTGATGTAGGCGACCACGCCGACGCCGAAAGCGATCCAGACAGCCGCCAGCACCTTGCCCCAAGGGCCCGGAAGCCCCTTGTGTGAACTCTTTCCGGTCATCACGATCGACATGACGTGATAGAACGACTCTGCAAGTCCGTTCGTCCAATCCGGATGGAATTCGGCGTTCCAACGACGTTCGGCCAGGGTGAGACCCAAGGTAGCCAGGAGAATCACGCAGATTCCCAAGCCGAAGATCTTCAGGTGCCCGCTTTCTCGCAGGCCGTTCCAGATTTTCATGAAGGAGGAACCGCGCTTTTCATGCACCATGATGTGAAGGCCTCCCTGAAGGAACGGTTGGGAGAAGTCGACGATTTTAAGGCGCTCCTCCGTGACAAAGATGCCGCTGACCCCGACATCCACTTTGCCGGAGGAGACTGCCTCCAAGAGATCGGGTATACTCGCATAGGGGGTAAAATCCGATCCCTTGCCGAGATCCCCGGCAATTTCCTTCCAGAGATCCATGCTGAATCCCTGGTAACCATGGCCCGTTTTCAGGACGAACGGTTCGTGGACATAAACGCCCACCTTTAGCGGTGATTGCGGGGCGGATGATTGCGCCATTACTGCACAAGGAGCGACCGCCCAGAGCAACAGGGCAGTCAGCGGTGATGCGATGACCTGAATCTTCATTCGGGCAATACGATTCCTGCGACCGCTCCACAAACCAAGAAAATTTGGACACAACGAATCCCGTGTTGGAATCGGCGGGTTTCCTTGGATATACGTCTTCAGTCCCTATGAGCGCCCCCTCCACCAAGACCATCGAGTCTCACCTGATCGAAAACCGCGTCTTCAAACCTGCCGCGGAATTCTCCAAAACGGCCCGCATCGGTAGCCTTGCCGAGTACAAAAGGCTCCATGCCGAGTCGGTGAAGAGTCCCGACAAATTCTGGGGCCGTGAGGCCAGTGAACTCCACTGGTTCAAGAAGTGGACCAAGGTTCTCGAATGGAAACTTCCGAACGCCAAATGGTTTGTCGGCGGCAAACTGAATGCCTCGCAGAACTGTCTTGACCGTCATCTCGACTCCCCGCGCGCCAATAAGGCCGCGATCATCTGGGAGGGTGAACCCGGTGAAAAGAGGGTCATCACCTACCGCCAGCTCCACCGCGAGGTCTGCAAGTTCGCCAATATCCTCAAGCGCAACGGTGTCAGAAAGGGGGATCGTGTCCTCATTTACATGCCGCTGATTCCCGAGGCCGCGATTGCCATGCTGGCCTGCGCCCGCGTCGGCGCCGTCCATTCCGTGGTCTTCGGCGGTTTCAGCGCGGAGAGCATCAAGGACCGCCTTGCCGACTGCGGTGCCAAGGTCATCGTGACGGCGGACGGTGGTTACCGTCGTGGTCAGATCGTTAGCCTGAAGCAGAACGTCGATCATGCGCTCAAGGGGAATACGGAGGTGAAGAAGGTCATCGTCTTCCGCCGCACCAACCTCGACATCCACATCGAACAGGGACGCGACGTCTGGTGGCATCGAGAACTCGAATATGTTTCCGCCGACTGCCCCGCCGAGCATCTGGACAGCGAGCATCCGCTCTTCATCCTCTACACCAGCGGATCGACCGGAAAGCCCAAGGGGATTCTCCACACCACGGGCGGCTACCTTGTCGGAACCTACGCCACAACCAAGTACGTCTTCGACCTCAAGGAAGAGGATGTTTACTGGTGTACCGCCGACATCGGCTGGATTACCGGCCACAGTTATTTGGTTTACGGTCCGCTCGCCAACGGAGCCACCTGCCTCATGTACGAGGGTGCCCCGAACTGGCCCGAGCCCGACCGCTTCTGGAAACTCATCGCCGAGTACGGAGTCACCATCTTTTACACCGCCCCGACGGCCATCCGCGCCTTCATGAAGTGGGGTGATCACTACCTGCAGAAGCATGATCTCTCCTCTCTCCGGCTCCTTGGCACTGTCGGTGAGCCGATCAACCCCGAGGCCTGGATGTGGTTCCACAAGAATGTCGGTCACGAACGCTGTCCGATCGTCGATACCTGGTGGCAGACCGAGACCGGAGCCCATATGATCACCCCGCTGCCAGGCGCCACCCCGTGCAAACCCGGCACGGCGACCCTGCCGTTCTTCGGCGTCGACGCGGCCATCGTCGACGACCGCGGCAAGGAAGTTCCGCATGGCGAGGGTGGCAAGCTCGTCATCCGCAAGCCATGGCCCTCCATGCTCCGAGGCATTTGGGGTGACAAGAGCCGCTACCGCAAGCAGTACTGGAGCGAGGTCAAGGGAGCCTACTTCACGGGTGACGGAGCCCGCCGCGACAAGGAGGGAAACTTCTGGATCGTTGGCCGCATCGACGACGTTCTCAATGTCGCCGGACACCGTCTCGGAACGGCCGAGGTCGAGAGTTCACTCGTCAGCCACCCTTCCGTCGCCGAGGCAGCCGTCGTCGGCCGCCCCGACGAAATCAAGGGACAGGGAATCGTCGCCTTCGTCACCCTCCGCTCCGGTCACAAGCCCGGCGAGAAACTCAAGGAACAGCTCCGCAAGCACGTCGGCGAAGCCATCGGACCAATTGCCAAGCCCGACGAGATCCGCTTCGCCGAAATGCTGCCCAAGACCCGCTCAGGCAAGATCATGCGCCGTCTGCTCAAGCAGATCGCCGGCGGTCAGTCATTGACCGGTGATACCTCGACGCTGGAGGATCTTTCCGTTTTGACCAAATTGGCCAAGGGCGAGGAGTAAAGGCCCCCGGTCCTTATCGGAGGAGATCCGTTCACCCCACGAAACGGGTGAACTCAGTAGCGGGTGCCCGTTCGGTGCGGAGAGAGTTCTCGATTCGGGAAGAGTCCTCATGGCCGAGGGCCATCCCGCAGACGAGCATCCGCTCCGGCGGGATTTCCAGATGGCGGGCAATGATCCGGTGATATTTGCAGAAGGCGGCCTGAGGGCAGGTATCTAAACCGCGTGCCTTGGCGGCGATCATGACATTCTGGAGGAACATCCCGTAGTCGAGCCAGCTCCCTTGTCCCATCACCCGGTCGATCGTGAAGAAGAGGCCGACCGGGGCTCCGAAGAACGTGTAGTTCCGCGCGAACTGTTGCTTCATCTTCCCTTGTTCCCCTTTGGCGATGCCAAGCAGTCCATAGAGATCGTAGCCGACCTTACGGCGACGGTCGAGATAAGGGGCGATCCATTTGTCGGGATAGTAGGCGTATTCCTGCGTGTGTTCCGCATCCCGTGCGGGATCAAGCGCCGTCTCGGCCAGTTCCTTGGAGAGTGCCTCCTTTTTTGAGCCGGTCACGGCGATGGCCTGCCATGGCTGGGTGTTGGTCCCTGAGGGGGCACGGGAGGCAACGTCGAGGATCTCGAGAATGGTTTCCCTCGGCACGGGGGTCGGAAGGAACGCCCGGATGGAACGGCGCTCCCGGATCACCCCGTCGACAATTTGGGTGATGTTCTGGTGTGAAAAACCTGAAACCTGAGACTTGAAACCTGAAAACTCTCCGGAAGCTCCGATCATGCAATCGAGGGGAATCATTCAGCCCTCTTCATCATTCTCCATCTTACATTCAGCCTTTCCGGTCATGGTTCCGGATAGGTTCTGATGAATTTGGAGAACCAGATTGCCGAGGGACTCGGAATGCGGTCGTGGGTCTTGGGATCGAACGCAAAGAGCCCGAACTTGGGCCCCCAGCCATCGGTCCACTCGTAGTTGTCCACAAGTGTCCAGGGGAAGTAGCCTCGTACATCCACGCCGTCGGCCTGCGCCCGGCGCAGCTGGGCGATGTGCTCCCGGAAGTAGCGGATCGACTTCTGGCCGCTCTGGGTGCCGATGCCGTTCTCGGTGACGACGATCGGCTTGTGATAGCGGGCATCGATCTCCTTGAGGACATGATAAATGCCGGTTGGTGCGATCTCCCATCCGAGCTGGGTGTAGTTCGAGTTGCGCTCGCCGACGGGGCGGAAGATGAAGCGCAGGGCGCTGGCCTGCTGGGTGTAGTAGTAGTTGACCCCGATGATGTCACAGGTGTCGGCCACCATGTCGAGGTGGTCGTAGTTCTGGTGCCGCATCAGGTGGTAGACGGAGCGTGTGGGATCGAGATACCGGGCCTTCTGCCAGTAAGGGAGAGACCAGATGCCCATGATCCGGGCGTCGGACCGCTCCTCTCGAACGATCGCGGCGGCGTCGCGGAACATGTCGGCGCAGACACGCATCGCTTTCTTGTAGCCGCCGGTGTGAAAAAGGAGACCCGGGGGCCAGTGTGCCCCGATCCATCCGAGTTGGAGGGCTCCGTTGGGCTCGTTCTGCGGGACATAGATGCGGACATCGGTCTTGGTCGCCTTCACGACGCGGCGCACATGGGCACGCCATGCTTCCCTGACATCGGGGTTGAGGAAATTGGCCTTGGACTTGTCCTTCGGGTACAGCCAGTCGGGGAAGGTGAAGTGCCAGAGGGTGATGATCGGCTCCATTCCCGCGGCGCGGACCCGGTGTGCCATCTCGGCGTATTGCCGCAGGGCCGCCTGGTTGATCTCTCCCTTGCGCGGTTCGATGCGCGCCCATTCCACACCGAAGCGGAAGTGGGAGACACCGAGGTATTTGAGGGCGGCGAGGTCCTTGTCGAAGTCGCTCCAGGAGAAGACGGCCTTGTCGCCGCGAGCGGGGGCTCCGCCCTCCTCGGCAAACCGGTCCCAATCGGTCTTGAAATACCACTTGGATCCCGGCGCATACCCCTTGTCCTCGTTCTGGAAGGGAGCGGTGGAGGTGCCCCACCAGAACGGTTCCTTGGGCAGGGGTTTGAGGATTGGGGCCGATTTGGGAGGGGCGTAGGGGCGGGGGGCGGCGATGCAACCGGCAAGAAGCAGGAGAGCGGGCAGGATCAGGAGTCTTGGGATGGTTGCTTGCTGCATGGGCCAATGCCTAGTAGCAAAGGGGTGCACGATCAATCATGAAGCGATCAATCCTTCCCGTCCTCCTTGCAGCGACCACTCTCGGGCTGCATGCGGCCGATTCCTCTGTGAATCTGGATCCCGACACGATCTTCATGAACGACGGGACGGTGAAAAGGGGACTGATCATCCGCAACGATCCCGCCGAGGTGGTTCTGCAGCAGCGGATGGGGGAGGTAGTCATTCCCAAAGCCTACATCCGCCGCATTGACAACGAAGTGAACGATATCTACTTCGCCGACATGGTGAAACCGGGAAAGCTGCCACCCTGGCGGATGATCGTCAGCGATCTGCGCTCGGATGACAGCATCCGTTCCTTCCAGCAGATTCCCGCAACGACCGTGGAGAAGGGAGAGTTCGCCCGCATCCCCTACCTCTCGTTCCGGATCAACCAGCGCGTCGAGATGAATGTTTACGGCAACCCGGAGGATCCGGTCGCAATCGAGTTCGGTATCTATGAGAGGAAGGCCTCCGAGATCACCAAGTTCAAGAAAATCACCCGCACCTATCTGGCGGGCCTCCTCGACAACCGTCGTGAGATCGCAGCTCTTTATTCCCTGGATGACAAGGGCGGGAAGAAGACGGTCGGCAACCTGACATTTCAGGTGACCCCGCCCGATGCGCCCGACTCGGATGGCGGATGGTGGATCTCCATCTACGAGCATAAGCGTCTTGAAGCCTTCCGGGTTCCCGACGCGATTTATCGGAAAAACACGCTCCCCTTCGGCGAAGTGAATCACGGCAACGGCGTGCTGCGCGATGACAACGAGGCGTACTTCAACAAATTCCTACAGTCCAACATGACCGCTTGGTCGGGGATGATTCCGGATCTCAAGGGCTTCTACCGTGACAAGATGGGAGGTCTAAAACTACTCTTCACGAAGAAGTCCGCTGTCTCCACCCCATGATGCTCCATTGTCTCTGTAGGCGTATTGCCTGTTGCACCCTGATCCTCTTGCTCATGGCAGGATGTGCCATCGATCCTCTCGGCCCCCTCGACAAGGCGCCCGAGCATCAGGCCAAAAAACTGACTGGTTACTCCGGATTTGCCTGGGGAATTTCCACGAGTAGCCTTCAATACGAAGACAAGGCAGTCGCCCCAGGGAACAAGGAATACTTCGTCCGTGACTGGGACCTGCTGGTGAAGGAGGGGAAGGCCCCGGTCGTCGGCAACGCCCTCTACACCTGGAGTGACTTCGACAAGGATCTCTCCGCGCTCAAGAAAATCGGCGTGACCCATTACCGCTTCAGCATCGAATGGGCGCGTGTTGAGCCGCAGCCCGGACATTACAACGAAAAGGCCGTCCAGGGTTACGTACGCATGTGCCGCAAGCTCCGGGAGGCGGGGATCGAGCCTGTCGTGACCCTCTGGCACTTCACCTTCCCCGCTTGGCTGACCGACGCCAAGGATTCCTCCAAGTCCAACTGGCTGCACCCCCTTGCGAGGGAGCGTTGGAATCTCTACGTGAAGAAGGTGGTCGGGGCCACGTCCCCGTATGTGAACTACTATGCCCCCGAGAATGAGCCCAACGGCCAGGTGCTCACCGCCTACATCATCGGGCTGTGGCCTCCCTGCCACACGCTCGACTTCAAGGGATTCAAGGCCGCCACGATCGCCAGCGCCGACATGTTCCGTGATGCGGCAGCCATCATCAAACGCCAGAAACCCTCCGCCAAGGTGCTGAGCGTGGAGGCCCTTCCGTGGTGGAAGCACGGCCCACTGGATCCGGGCGGTCTCATTTACAACACGGTCATGCACTCCAACTTCGACCACCTCGACCGTATCTGGGATGTCTGCGACATCATCGGGTTCAATTACTACTACAGCCAGGTGGCTGGGCCGGTCAGTTTCCTCTCCGAGGGAATGAGGCACGGTCCCAATTTCACCATGATGGGATGGAGCATCGATCCGAAGGCGCTGGGCAAGCAGATCCGCTATGTTGGCAAACGCTACGACAAGCCGATGATGATCACCGAGAACGGCATCGCTACCCAGGATGAGGAGAAACGTCACAAGTATTTGCAGGATCACATCGCCCAGGTTCGCAAGACCATGGAAGAGGGATACGATGTCAGGGGATATTTCGTCTGGTCGCTCGGCGACAACTACGAGTGGCACTACGGCTACGTTCCCAAGTTTGGCCTCTGCACCATGGACCCGAAGACCAAGGAACGTGTGCCCAAGCCGTCGGCGCTCTATTACCGCGATGTCATCCGCGCCTCGCAGGCCGCGGGGCAGGTCGTTCCGGAGCCGTCGAAGTAGGGGGGCGCACTGCCAAGCTGGAAGGAGCGCCCGATTCCATCCATGATTGTGGGAATGAAGGTCGCGGTCTTCAACACCAAGCGTTTCGAGAAGCCCTTTCTCGAGGCTGCCGCGCGTGATACCGGGATCTCCCTGACCTACCTTGAACCGCGTCTGGACGCTTCAACTGCGCCCTTGGCCGCCGGGCATCACGCCGTCTTGATTTTCGTCAATGACGTGGCCGACCGTGCCTCACTTGAGAAGCTCGCCGCCGTGGGCGTGCGTCTCCTGGCCACCCGCAGCGCCGGGTTCAACCAGATCGACCTCGCTGCCGCCCGCGAACACGGCGTCAGCCTGACCTATGTTCCCGAGTATTCGCCCAATGCCGTCGCGGAGTTCACGATCGGCCTGATCCTGACACTGGGCCGCCACATCCACGAGGGACACAACCGCGTGCGCCGCGCCGATTTCAGTCTGGAGGGGCTCTGCGGATTCGAGCTCCGGGACAAGACGGTCGGTGTCTGCGGCACCGGACGCATTGGCACGGAAGTGGTGAAGCTCCTCTCGGGTTTCGGGTGCCGTGTGCTCGCCTACGATGACGCCCCCAGTGAGGAGGTGACGCTTTTGGCCTCCTGTGTCGATTCCAAGGAGGAGCTCTTCCGTTATTCCGATATCCTGACCTTGCACGTTCCCCTGATGCCCTCGACGCATCACCTGATCGATGCGGCAGCCCTCTCGACCATGAAGGACGGGGTCTTCCTGATCAATACGAGCCGCGGCGGTCTCATCGACACGCGTGCGGCCGTCGAGGCTCTCAAGAACCGCAAAATCGGTTTTCTGGCCATCGACGTCTACGAGGAGGAGGCCTCGCTTTTTTTCGAGAACCGTTCCTCGGACATCATTGCCGACGACACCTTCGCGCGGCTCCTGACTTTCCCCAACGTGATCGTCACGGGTCATCAGGCCTTCCTGACGGATCATGCCCTGCGCAACATCGTGGAGACGACCTTCCAAAGCCTGCGTGAGTTCTCAGAGGGGAAGCCGCTCACGTACGCCGTTCCGGCGCCGCCTACGGAATGAGGGTTAGGCTGACCGCTGCGGCCTCCTGCCTGTTGCTCCTGCTGAGCGGGTGCGGCGGGACACGGAACGCTGCGGACCTGACGCTTATTAACGGAGCCGAGCCCGAGACCCTTGATCCCGCCCTCATCACGGGCCAACCCGAGGGGAGAATCGTGAACGCACTCTTTGAGGGGCTTCTGCGTTTCGATCGCTTCGGCCGGAGCGGGCCCGGTGTCGCTTCCTCATGGCAGATCTCCCCCGACGGCCTGACCTACACCTTCCATCTCCGTCCGGAGGCACGCTGGAGCGATGGGAAGCCGGTGACGGCAGATGATTTCCTTGCCTCATGGAGGCGTACCCTCGAACCGGAGACGGCGGCGGCCTATAGCTACCAGCTTTTTCCCGTGAGCGGAGCCGAGGACTTTGCCAATGGGAAGACCTGCGATTTTTTCACCGTCGGGATAAAGGCTCCCGACGACCGGACCCTTGTCGTGCACCTGGCGCATGCCACTCCCTATTTTCTCGAACTCTGCGCTTTGCCTCCGCTCTATCCCGTGAGGACCGATTTGATTGCCGCTTATGGAGACGACTGGGTGAAACCCGGTCGCTTCGTGGGCAACGGGGCCTACAGGTTGGACTCGTGGCGCATCAACGACTCGATCCGGCTCTCAAAAAATCCCTGTTTCTGGGATCGCCAGAATGTCCGCCTTGAGGCGGTGGACGTTCTTCCGATCAGCCAAGCGAATGTTGCCTACAATTTCTATGCCGCCGGACAGGCGGACCTCATCATGGACAAGGGGCTGGCACCTCCCTCCCTCCTGGATGCCCTGAAGCAGCGCCCCGATTTCCATGCCGCTCCCTTCTTCGGTTCCTATTTTCTGCGTTTCAACTGCTCCAAACCCCCGTTCTCCGATTTCCGTGTCCGCAAGGCTTTTTCCATGGCGCTCGACCGGAAGAGGATCACCGACAAGATCACCCGGGCAGGAGAGCAGGACGCCCTGAGCTTCGTTCCTCCGGGGCTTCCCGGATACCGGCCGCCACAGGGACTCCCCGAGAATGCGGCGGAAGCACGCCGCCTGCTCTCCGAGGCGGGATATCCGGATGGCACAGGATTCCCACTCACGACTTATCTTTACAGCGAAGGGGAACTCAACGAAGGAGTGGCTGTGGAACTTCAGTCAATGTGGAGCGAGGTGCTTGGCGTGCATGTCCAGCTCGCTCGTCAGGAATGGAAGGTCTATCTCAACTCGCTCGGATCCCTCGACTTTGGGATCGCACGCTCCAGTTGGGTGGGGGATTACCCGGATCCCAACACCTTCCTCGATCTCTTCCTCTCCGGCGGGGGGAACAACCGAACTGGTTGGGCCGATCCGACCTACGACCGCATGATCACGGCCGCGGCGGGTGAGGAGAATCCCCCGGCACGACTTTCCCTCCTCCGCTCGGCCGAGCAGTATCTGGTGAGGGATCAGGTACCGATCGCGCCGCTTTTCTTTTATGTCGGGATCCAGCTCTACGACGGCGCGAAATTCGGCGGCATCGAGGCGAATGTCCTCGACGAGCATCCGATTCGGGAGATCTTCCGAAAGAATCCATGACACGACGCTTTTCCACCCATGGCTGCACCGCCTTGGTGACCGGAGCCACCTCAGGACTCGGCGCCGAGTTTGCCCGCCAACTTGCCCCGAGAGCCCGCCAGCTCATTCTTGTTGGGCGCCGCAAGGAGCGCCTGGAATCCCTTGCGGAATCGCTCCGGAAGGATTTTCCCTCCCTTGCCGTCGATTTGATTGCCGCCGATCTGGCCATTCCGGAGGAGAGAGAGCGTCTCGCTTCCTATATCGTCCGCTCGGAGATCCCGCTCAACCTGCTCATCAATAACGCCGGGTTGGGGGATCTCGGTCCCTTTGACACCGCGGAATGGTCTCGTCTGGAGCCGATGCTCTCGGTCAATGTCGCCGCGCTCACACACCTGACCCATCTCCTGCTTCCGATGCTCCGGACACGCAATCCCTCGGCGGTCCTAAATGTCAGCTCCATCGCGGGATTCTTTCCCCTGCCCGAAATGGCCGTCTATGCGGCGACCAAGGCCTACGTCACCAGTTTCAGTGAGGCGCTCCGCATGGAACTTGCCCCGCAAGGAGTGGTGGTGACGGTTCTCTGCCCGGGCCCCGTGCCGACGGAGTTCTTCGAGGTGGCAAGCCGCGAGGGACAACCGATCCGCGCGATGGACCGCTCCCATCCGGCGTTTGCGGCGACGCCGAAGTTGGTCGTACGCGAGGCCCTTGCCGGACTGGAGCGCAACCGGCCCGGAGTCATTCCGAACGCCCTGTTGGCCGCCGTCGTGAGGACCGTGCGCCTACTGCCCTTCCCGGTGATCCGCGAGGCCATCCGCATGGGCGCGGGACCGAAGAAGCCGACAACTGAGTAATCAGTTTCCTAAGACTTCGAAGGAAGGAGGTGCACAAGGATGCAGGGGATGGGGAATGATCAGAGGTTGGACCGATCGGTGCTGATCGGTCTTATGCACATCAGACGCTTGATTGACGATGGAGGGTTTCTTGGGGGAGTATCACCCCGTGAAAAGCGTTTCCAGATGGTCCGCGCGTGAGATTGATCCCAGGGCGAACACAGCCTTCTTGTCGGCAATCGAGCTGATCGG